>JAEEGJ010002654.1_pt1 | contig 84514 bp, 85 predicted proteins | sample 8958761 | NCBI WGS metagenome assembly JAEEGJ01 (sample SAMN16246546, study PRJNA631951) | gut metagenome | biome: gut microbiome; feature: rumen; material: RS-attached | host: Bos | place: Iran: Karaj | collected 2018-10
ATCAACTTAATAATCAACTTGGCAATGTGATATCCGGCAGAAGCCTTGGCACCGAAAATGTAAGTCTTCGGGTAATACTCAATCTCCGGATGCTCCTTGATCATGTTGTACTCGTACATCACATGAAGGATATTCAATAACTGGCGCTTGTACTCATGAAGACGCTTTACCTGAACATCGAAAATGGAGGTCGGGTCTACCTCTACCCCGTTATGAACACGAATGTACTCTGCCAAGCGCTGCTTGTTCTTGTACTTAATGTTCATGAACTCATGCTGCGCTTTCTTATCATCCGCATAAATTGCCAGCTTCTTCATCTGGGACAAATCGGTAATCCAACCGTCACCAATCTTGTCTGTTACCCAGGCTGCCAACAGCTGGTTGCCGTGTAGCAGGAATCGACGCTGAGTAATACCGTTGGTCTTGTTGTTGAACTTCTTCGGATACATATCGTAGAAGTCCTTCAGGGACTGATTCTTAAGAATCTCCGTATGCAATGCAGCTACACCGTTGACGGAAAAAGATGCTGCAATGGCAAGATGCGCCATTTTTACCTGGCCGTCCTGAACGATGGCCATACGGTTCTTCTTCTCGTAATCGCCCGGGAACTTCTGCTCAATCTCCATGCAGAAGCGACGGTTAATCTCTTCTACAATGTCGTAGATACGAGGAAGCAAGCGGGAGAAAATATCGATTGGCCACTTCTCTAACGCTTCCGCCATAATGGTGTGGTTGGTGTAGGCTACGGTCTTGGTGGTAATATCCCAGGCTTCGTCCCAGCCCAATCCATACTCATCCAACAGAATTCGCATCAACTCTGCAACGCACAGGGTTGGATGGGTATCGTTCATCTGGAATACCATGGACTTCGGTAAGGTCTTAATATCCTTGGCCTTCATGAAGTGACGCTTGATGCATCGCTGCAAGGTTGCAGATACGAAGAAGTACTGCTGTTTCAGACGAAGTTCCTTACCGGAAATATGATTATCGTTCGGATACAACACCTCTACCAGGTTACGAGCCAGGTTGGCATCCTCTACCGCACGATTGTAATCACCACGATCGAATGCATCCAAAGAAAACTCCTGCTTCGGCTCTGCATCCCACATAATCAAAGTATTTACGATACCGTTGTTATATCCCACGATTGGCATATCATATGGCACCGCCAATACGGAATTGTAGTTCTCATGAATGAACTTGGTATTGCCGTCCGGCTGCTGCTCTGCACGTACATATCCGCCGAACTTCACCTCACAGGTATATTCCGGACGTTTCAGTTCGAATGGATAACCATTGCGCAACCAATCATCCGGCACCTCATGCTGGTATCCGTCCACGATTTGCTGCTTGAACATACCATAGTGGTAGTGGATACCTGCACCATAGGCAGAATAGCCAAGGGTGGTCAAAGAATCCAAGAAGCAGGCAGCCAACCGACCCAAGCCACCGTTACCAAGCGCCGGATCCGGCTCCTCATCCTCAATGGCATTGATGTCATAACCCAATTCATCCAATGCCTTCTTCACGGTATCATAGGCGCACAAGTTGATCAGGTTATTCCCCAATGCACGACCCATTAAGAACTCCATGGACATATACACCACGGTCTTCACCGGACGTTCTTTCTTTGCCTTCTGAGTATTCAGCCAGTCATCGATGACCACGTCCTTCACTGCTTCCGCTACCGCCTGATAGACTTCCTGGCTAGTTGCCTCTTCGAACTCCTTACGATAGGTACGGCGTACGTTGTCACGAATTTCCTGCTTCAACTGTTCTTTGTTGAACTTGCTCTTTGGTTTCATAAAAGCCCTCCAAATGAATGATTTACACTCCCAAACACAGAATGCTCCCAAAGGGAGCATTCCATAAAAAACCTATACAATCGGAATACTAACGTCTCCTTACACTTAATGATACACTTTCGCCGTTAATATTCAAATCCTTTTTAAATCCGTCATTCAATCCGGATGTGATGCTGTCTGCCAATACAACAGATGCAATCTCCTCGGAATGTGCCGCAAATACGCCGCTTACCTTGTCATCGGCCTCATATCCTACTTCGATATGATCCATAACCTCGAAGCCGGCTTCCTTACGCATATTCTGAATCTTGCTGATGATCTCACGTACGAAACCTTCTTCAATCAGTTCCGGAGTCAGATTCATATCCAAAACTACGGTTACGCTGTTGTCACCGTCGGTTACATAGCCTTCCTGCTGGGTCATGGTAATAAGCAAGTCTTCTTCCGCCAACTTGATGGAATCATCTACCTCCGGTAAGGTAATGAATCCCTCTGCCTGAAGAGCTGCATATGCCTTGTTACCATCCAATGCAGCCAGGCCTTCCTGGATGCCCTTTAAGAACTTACCATACTTCGGTCCAACAGTACGAAGCTGCGGCTTGAAGTTGTAGGTAGTGAATGCAGATACGTCATCAACGAAATCTACCTTCTTCACGTTCAACTCACCGGCGATAATCTCGCGGTAGAACTCATCCAACTGCTGCTCTGCACGAATGTACATCTGCGCGATTGGCTGACGGTTCTTCACACCGGAAGCATCACGGCAAGCACGACCGAATCCGACGATCTTCACAAGCTCATCCATGTTGTTTTCAAGCTCAGTATCAATCCATGCTTCCTTCACTTCAGGGAAGTCACACAAATGGATACTCTCCGGAGCAGTTGCATCAACGGAGCGAACCAGATTCTGATAAATCTCCTCGGTCATGAACGGAATCATTGGAGCTGCAGTCTTAGCAATGGTTACCAAGCAGGTATACAGGGTCATATACGCATTGATCTTATCCTGCTCCATGCCCTTTGCCCAGTAACGCTCACGGCCACGACGTACATACCAGTTACTCAACTCATCTACGAAGGTGTTGAGCGCACGAGCAGCCTCCGGAATACGATAATTACCAAGGTTGTCATCCACTGCCTTCACGGTAGAGTACAGACGGGACAATGCCCACTTATCCATAACGGACAACTTGTCGTAATCCAAGGTGTACTTGGTAGCATCAAACTCATCAATATTTGCATAGAGTACGAAGAATGCATATGTATTCCACAAGGTACTCATGAACTTGTTCTGACCTTCCTGAACTGCCTTACCGTGGAAACGGTTTGGAAGCCATGGTGCGGAGTTGATGTAGAAGTACCAACGAATGGCATCTGCACCGTAAGTCTCCAATGCATCAAACGGATCTACCGCATTACCCTTAGACTTGGACATCTTCTGGCCGTTCTCATCCTGAACGTGTCCAAGAACGATAACATTCTCATAAGGAGCCTTGTTGAAAAGCAAGGTAGACTCTGCCATCAAGGAGTAGAACCAACCACGGGTCTGGTCCACTGCCTCAGAGATAAACTTGGCCGGGAACTGCTGCTTGAACTTATCCTCATTCTCGAATGGATAGTGATGCTGTGCAAAAGGCATTGCTCCACTATCGAACCAGCAGTCAATAACTTCCGGTACACGCTTCATGGTCTTGCCGCAATCCGGGCAGGTAAAAGTAATAGCATCGATGTATGGACGATGTAACTCTACCTTGGCTGCATCCGGGTTACCGCTACGCTCAGCTAACTCTGCACGGCTACCAACACATTCCTGATGTCCGCAGCCTTCGCACTCCCAGATTGGAAGTGGAGTTCCCCAATAACGGTTACGGGAAATACCCCAATCCTGGATGTTCTCCAACCAATCACCGAAACGTCCTTTACCGATGGATTCCGGAATCCAGTTAACGGTATTGTTATTGCGGATCAAGTCGTCCTTCACTTCGGTCATCTTGATAAACCAAGACTCACGTGCATAGTAAAGAAGTGGAGTATCACAACGCCAGCAGTGTGGGTAATCATGCTCGAACTTCGGAGCATCAAATAACAATCCACGGGACTCTAACTCTTTTAATACTTCCGGATCGGCGCTTACTGCACCACGTTCCATCTCTGCCTTAGTAGGCTTTGCACGCATGCCGGCAAATGGAGTGACGTCAAGCATCTCACCCTTCTCGTTCACCATCTGTACGAATGGCAAGTCATACTTACGTCCAACCTGGGCATCGTCTTCACCGAATGCAGGAGCGATATGTACGATACCGGTACCATCTGACATGGTTACGTAGTTATCACATGTAACGAAGAAGCCCTTCTTGTTCTGCTTGTCAGCAACTTCCTTAGCGCAGGCAAATAAAGGCTCGTACTCTTTGTACTCAAGGTCCTTACCCTTGTATGTCTCAAGGATTTCGTAAGCCTTGGTATCCTCTGTTGCAAGCTTTCCAAGAACTGTGTCAAGGAGTGCCTTTGCCATGTAGTAGGTGTAGCCGTCTGCTGCTTTTACCTTGCAATACTCCTCTGTGGGGTTCATGCAAAGCGCAACGTTTGAAGGAAGAGTCCAGGGTGTTGTTGTCCATGCAAGGAAGTAAGCATCCTCGCCAACAACTTTGAAACGGACGATTGCGGAGCGCTCTTTAACAGTCTTATATCCCTGAGAAACCTCAGCGGTTGAAAGAGGGGTACCACAACGAGGGCAGTAGGGTACAATTTTGAAGCCTTTGTAGAGAAGGCCTTTTTTCCAGATTTCCTTTAAAGCCCACCACTCAGACTCGATGTAGTCGTCATGATAAGTAACGTAGGGGTTGTCCATGTCGGCCCAGAAACCAACAGTGCCGGAGAAATCCTCCCACATTCCTTTGTATTTCCAAACGGATTCCTTACATTTCTCAATGAAGGGCTCCATTCCGTATTCCTCAATCTGATCCTTACCGTTAAGGCCAAGAAGCTTCTCAACCTCCAGCTCTACGGGAAGGCCGTGGGTGTCCCATCCTGCTTTTCTGGGAACCATGTATCCCTTCATGGTGCGGTATCTGGGAATCATATCCTTAATTACACGGGTAAGAACGTGGCCGATGTGGGGCTTACCGTTAGCGGTAGGCGGGCCATCGTAGAAGGTGTAGGTTTCGCCCTTCTTACGGTTGTCCATACTTTTCTCGAAAATGTTGTTGTCCTTCCAGTACTTCTCGATTTCCTTTTCACGGGCAACAAAGTTAAGGTCTGTGGAGACTTTGTTGTACATTTGGTACTCCTTTCTTCTTGTGAAAACAAAAAGCCCCGTCCTGTAATAGGACGAGGCATAAAACTCGTTAAACCACCTGTTACAATCGTACGGCTCTCGGGAACTTCCCTCATTGCGATACGTTGCTTCGTAACGTGAAGCCTGCGGCAAATCCTACTTTCTACTGATTTCGGTTTGCGACTCGGAAGTGATTTTCGCTATGCAGATACTCGTACCGGCTCTCACCATCCCGGCTCTCTTTGCCTTTCGCTGCTTAGGTACTGTCTTCGTCACAGTCTTTAAATATTTGGCTATGGGTTATTGTAGGCGGTATTTGTGAAGTTGTCAAGGGGGAGAGTTATGTCCCCTCCTCGCCCCGGTGGAACAAATAAATGCCTCAAAGCATCGAAAAACGGAAAAACCCAAAATCCGTTGCCCATTTTAGCCAAAATGAAAGCTTTTGAGCATCGAGAAAATAGTAATGAAGATTTCCGATGCTCATAAAGCCGTTAGAGAGCAATTTATGGCATCGAGAAATGTGTTAATATCAAATCCCGATGCTTCAGGTTACTGACCGGTTCTATGCATTCACTATTTTCCGCAACAAAAATAGCCGCTCAGTCTTAACCTGAGCGGCTATAAGTTTTAAACCAATCATTTAGGGCAACCGTCTACGGCTCATAATAGATATGCCATAATCTGTCTTTATTGGCTTCATAAACGGAATAGTCCAGGGGTTCCCACTCGCTTGCATCTACTTCTATATACCAGCGACCTTCATCCGTATCGTATTCCATCCAGCCGTAGTCGCCGTATTCTGAGGAGATGCCCTCAAACCAGTACTGGAACTGGGCAGGATCTATGTCCTCATTCAAATAGGCATATCCCTCGGTTTCCTTGTCGTAATAGTTTCCGTCGGAATCAAGAACCAGTCTCTTGTATCCACCGTCCTGGTAATTCGCCTGGTATACCTCTTTGGTTGTAATGAAGTAAGTACCATTGTCACCCGTCAGATACAGTGTATTTCCAAGCTTGTTGGTATTACCATAAGAGCCGCTGTCTGAGTAAGGCTCCGCTTCGGATTCATAGCTATAATCGCTAAATCTTTCCTGGGAATAATTGGCAAACGGTCCCCTCACAGCCCGATATATAGCCCCGGCAGTACAGCCAAATATGCCGATAACAAAGGGCATCAATATCATAACCAGCACAGCTATAAGACAGCCCTTGCCGGCATTTCCGGAACTTGTAATCCATGTGCCCGTATTCTCAAGTTCGTCCACCTGAGAAACAACCGTAACATTTCCGCCACAGTGCTCGCAGGGTTTCTCCCTGTCTGCCCAGGGTCTTGAATCTTCCGTGCCGCAGTAATCGCAACGGACCACAGCGGTGGCATTTTCAAGAATCTTACCCTGCTGCGTGAACACTACATCTCTATAGTAGTTTCCATTCTCGTCGTAATATCCGGTCTGATACTGCCGACCTGTCCTAGAGTCCACCCAGGAAGAAGCGTAGAAAACGTAGTCATGATTTTTACAGCGGTAAATTCTTGAAGTAGGGCCTTTGTAGCCTGTGGGCTGATTGCTCCTGCTCCTGGTGGTGTAGCTGTGGTATGAACTGCCTCCGCTCGAATAGGATCTGCTTGAGTGTGAGCTGGAGCTGTGGTAGCTCCTGGAGCTGCTGTGATGGCTCGACGAGTGGTGGCTTGAATGTGAACTATGGCTGCTTGATGAATGATGACTTGGCATAATTACTTAAATAACTTTCTGTAAACCCAAATAAGGATGCAAGCACCCACTACTGAAATAAGGATTGAGCCGATCCAGTTGGTAGCTCCTACTCCGATAAGGCTTCCAAGGAATCCGCCGACAACGCCGCCGAGTAAACCAAGGACGATGTTAATGATTGTTGAATGTGTGGATTTCATGATCTGGCCAGCAATCCAGCCGGAAACTCCACCGATAATTAATGAAACGATAAATGACCACATAGTGCAATTACCTCCATGTTTTCTTTTAATTATACAACGCTTTCTATGAAAGCGTAAGTTTCATCCTCTCAATGCCGTATTTGGCAACGGCCAAATCCTCTTCGGAAAGGGCGCCGCTGAAGGCAAAAGCCAGCTTATAGCCCTTGTACTCCTCGTACGCTCCGCCAACGAAACCATACTCTCCAAGGATTGTTTTATGATTTGGGTCACCGCTGTCGGCTCCGGTTGCAATAACCTCACCGCATTTGGACCAGGCGATGGCCACCAGGTTCCACCCTTCTTTGAGATTGTAAGGCGTCTCAACCACCTTCATCTCGCCTATCCAGTCCACGGTTTCACCCTTATTAAGAATTGAAGCCACCGCAACGCCCTGAATTTTCATTTCAAGGGCCTTGTCCTTCATTTCCTCCAGGGTCTTAACCAAGCCGGCTCTTAATTCGTCGTTTGTCATTTTGCTTTACCCCTCTTTACAGTTTATCCATTCCCCGACCTTCATTCATGCGTTTGATGTAACCCTCAGGGTCCGCCATCAGCTCCGCCATGGCCATAAAAGTCTCAAGCACCATGGACTCCTTATTGCATGCCGCAGTGTTCTTGCCGGTATCATTAATTATGTTGTAGCAATCGATTCTGTGCACATAAAGATCAATCAGCGAATATCCATGGAACTTGATTTCATCCTTGATATTTCCTGTCTGAAGGTAATGGACGAACTCCCAGTAAAGGTCCTCGTGATCAAGAAGGCTCTGCCAGAGCTTGTCAGCAAAGCCCGCATCCTTTCCCGTAGCTTCTGCCAAAAACTCAAGCCTCTCATATACCTTTATCTTTGTAGTATCAATAATCAGATTAGCCATATCGCGCCTCTTACGCTTATGATTTCATATCCTTTAATGACTGGAATAATTCTATATCTGATTGTAGCACTTTCATGTTTGCAGTAACAGGTTCTTCTCCGGGTTTCGTCATGGTAATCTCGATGACGGTACCCTCCGTTACGCCGCTCTTAATAAGAAGCTCCATAAAGGCCGCAAACTTCGGATGGTTACTCTTGAAAGTGTTCATTGCTGACATAAATTTCATCATTGATGCTGGGTTCATTGTTTTTCTCCAATCTATATTACTATCATGCCTTATTATGAATCAGTTCATTAATGTGGTCAACAATGATGGTGATATCTCTTTCGTTGTATGATAGATACATATCAGCTATTGTCTCTATGGGTATTTCTTTATCTATCTCCTTAAATGAGGTTCCCCGGCTCCATTGATAGTATGCTATAACCCAACCAGTCCAGTATTCCGCTCTATGCATGAAAGGAAACCTAATCTCTCTGAATTTATCATAATCGTCATCTGAAAAGTTCATAACCTCTGCTAATAGTTCAAGTCCACTCTTTCCGACCAATGTAGTTGAGTCTCCGGTTGAAAATAAATCACAAATTCTACTATCAAGAAAAGCATCATAGAAATCTCTTAATTTATATCCAAACTCATTAACAGCAGCATCAATCATGCATGCCATATTCCTCTGTGCGTCATTAAGGTAGAGTTTCGAATATGAATTGCTCATTTTTGTTCCTCCTTGCAATTGACTTTAGGGGATATATCCCCTATAATTGTATTATGTTAGAATGATATAAGCAAGGGATATTTTAGATGCCAACAATTTGCAGTTTTAATGGAATTATTATAGTTATGTATTTGAGAAATAAAGAACACAATCCTCCTCACATACACGCAATAACACAGGATTTTGATGCACCATTTTCAATAGAAACCGGCGAAATAATGGATGGGGTATTCCCACCCAAATCAACTGCTCTTGTTAAGCAGTTCATTTCAAAATACAGGAAAGAATTGGAGGAAATGTGGAAGACAGAGAAGTATGTTAAGCTTCCACCTATTTGATTATGTTTCATAAAGCAATTAAATTAGATTATCCCGGGAAACTGAATATTGATATTACGTTTCAGAACGGCGAAGTTAAACGCTATGACGTTACGAACCTATTTGAAAAATATCCACAGATGAAAGCTTTGGAAGATAGTAAGCTGTTTCATTCGGGAAGACTTGTGGGTCAATACGGAATTGTCTGGAATGATGATTTAGATTTGGAAGTTGAAACTGTCTATGAAGAGGGTAAACTTGTCCGAGTTGAAGAACAAAGAGCAAACGCAATGCTTGCTTATGCTGTCGCATTAGCCAGGGCACAGACCGGGTTGACTCAAAAAGATCTGTCACAGATAACCGGTATCGACCAGTCTGACATTTCCAAAATTGAAAGAGGAGTCGCAAACCCTTCCGTCAACACCCTCGAAAGGATTGCCACGGCTATGGGCTGCAAACTCCAAATTTCATTTACATCGTCAAATTCTTAATCCAGTTTCCCTTCTTATAGTGCCAGAGAGCGAAGGCGCTTGTTCTCCACCGGGTGATAAAAAAATGTTATACCAATACTATAATAAGCCATCCTTTCGGATGGCTTTTATGCGGAATAAGTGTTGCTTATCTTCCTTTTTTGCCGTGAACCGTTAACATGTTTTGTGGCGTATGATTAACATAACTTGTTAGGAATTTTCAGGGTGACGGATAAAAATCATGAAATGCTTGTTTTTATCTGCTTATATTTCTCATATCGGGGATATTTCGCGGAATTATGTCAACTAAATTGGCGTTATGTTAACCTATAAGCAACTTATGTCAACCATATAGGTTGACATAATACAAATTTTGACGTATAAAATATGAATTTCCCCATTTTTATCCGCTTTTGCGGCTGGATGGCGAAGAAATCGCACGAAGGGCGATGGAACTGAGCGGTTAATACAAGATTGGAGCCCAGAATAATGGCAAGATCAGGCGCCCACCCCTTACCTCGTCAAATTCTTAATCCAGTTTCCCTTCTTATAGTGCCAGAAGGCGAAGGGCATCTTGGCGAATTCGTCGGTGCACATCAGAAGGTAGACCACAATTGATGGCAGTTTCAAAACGAAGGCGCTGATTAACCCCAAAGGAACTGCAAAAAACCACATGCAGACAATATCCAAAACCATACCGTACCTTGAGTCGCCGCCACACCTGAAGAGGGATGCGATGAGTACGGTGTTTATTATCTGCCCCATCTGGTAAACCGTGTTGATAAGAAGCATTATCTTAAGGTAGTGGTTGGCGGTTTCCGACAGGTTAACAAACTTTGGAATAATGGGACTTATAGCAAGTAATACCAGGCCCTGTATCACGGAAGCAAGAAAGGCAACCTTAAGGAAGGATGAAGCATCGCTTCTTGCATCCTCAAGGCGGTTCTCTCCAATGGTCTTTCCAAGCATGATGGAGGAAGCAGCAGAGATACCGAATCCCACTGTGGTAACCAGATCTCTTGCAACAGTCACAATTGAATTGGCCGCCACTATATCTGACTCCAGATGTCCCATGATTATTGAATTCATGTTAAAGGCCAGGCCCCACATGGCATCGTTAATAAATGCCGGGAGGCAATATTTTATAAAGTCCTTAACCAGGTATCCCGGTATATTAAACATATTCGAGATACTTCTTGGCAGGGCCTTCTGGCGATAGAAATCAATAATACAAATAAGAAGTTCAATTCCTCTTACAATGGTAGTTGCTATTGCAGCACCGATGATTCCCAGTCTTGGAAAAGGGCCAAGACCGAAAATAAGGCATGCATTAAGAACAATGTTTGCGCCAAGGGTAACGGCGGAAATCATTGTTGAAAGCATTACCCTCTCACAGGCCTTCATGATTGAAAGGTAGGGCTGTGAGAATCCTGCAAACAGATATGATAATGCCACATATCTTAAGTACTTGGCGCCTGCTGCCTGAAGCTCCGGAATGTTGGTCCAAATGCTTATTACCCTTTCCGGGATAAACAAAGCAAGAACTGTGGCAAGACCGCAAAGCACCACAGAAATAATAAGTCCGATTCCAAGAATCTTTCCGATAACTGCTGTATCCTTCTTGCCCCAGTACTGGGAAGCAAGAATGGTTAAGGCCGAAGCCAGCCCGAAGAAAACAATATTAAGAAGAAACTGCACCTGTCCCGCAAGGCTTGAAGCCGAAAGGGAAGTCTGGTCCAGTCTTCCAAGCATAACTACATCCGCCATTGAAACAGCGGATGTAATAAGGTTCTGTATTACGATGGGAATTACCAGAACGAAAAGTTCATGGTAGAATCCATCTCTCACTTTAAGAAAATTTCTAGATTTCATAACTTACCAACAAAAAAATTAATTAATTCCACCAAGCATCTCATCTATTATATCAGCCTGGTTCTCATACTCTCCCATCCGTCCCTTATACTCTTCCATTCTCTCATAGTAGTCGGAAGCACGGGATACGCCTGCTGCCTTTAGTGCGTAGTAAGGAAGGGCCTGCTCATAGTATTTGCCCACAGCTCCAAGGTTTTCTTCTTTGCCGGAAAAATAATCAAAAAATGCCGATTTTCTGGCAAACCACTCGTTAATATTGTAAAAGTCCTTATTTGCAAGGCGGAATTCCACACTGCTGAAGCTCGACCCCCTGTAGGGTCCGGCGTCATTAAGTTCATTTATCATTCTTATTCCCATGATGAGAAAAACAATGACAAGGACAATCATTATTATCTTATAGGCCAGGCCAAGTTTAACATTGACCCCGTTATTCATTTGATTATTCTGTGGCGTTGTTGACATATTTCTCCTCCGCAGCATCTATGAGACGTATTGATTTCTTGGCCTGTGAAAGCTTATCAAAATCGTCCATCTCTTCCATGGGGATTCCATAGTAGTATGAAATCATGCATCTTAAGTTCTCCTTAAGCTTTCCATAGGTTTCCATATGTTCCTCGGTAAAGCCGTCGGGGTGATAGGTGTAATACTTATCATCAGGCTTAAAATTCGTCACATAGGCTTCATATTTCTTAAGGAAGCTGTGGTAGTAGTCTGCCACATAACCGGCCCGTCGCTCCACTCCGGTTTCAAACCCTTCGTAATCCGACTCCGGATCAGCTATAAGTCTCATAAAACTTGAAATCTCGCTTACAACGTTTCCGTAAGCATCCGCCATGGCGGCTACCGCGTGGTATTCTCTGAAACCTTTCTCCTCATTAAGATAACGAAGGTTGTTCTCGTACCACATTTCACTTATAAACTTGTACTGCTCTTTATCCTCATAACGATCCATGGCCGCAAGCACAGCCACAGAGTTTCTTTTGGCCACGTTAGCCTGGTGCTTCGCCATTATTCTGTAGGCATTTCTTGTAACTACAAATTCAGCAAGAATCAGGGCAACCAAAACCGCGATGACTGCTATGGCGGCAGCTTTCTTGCTGTCTCTCCTGTTCTCCGCAACCACCGTATTTCTGGTGTCCTCAAAGGCCTTCTTATATGCTTTCATATTTGCCCTGTGCTCTGTAAACTGCTGCTTTTTACTTCCGCAGTTTGGACAGTAGTCACCCTCCAAAGTCAAGGGTGCGCCGCAAAAGGGGCATTGTGTTGTAGGTGCTGTTGCCATGTACTCTCCTCTTTATATCTACTTAAGATTCTCATCGAAATACTTCATGTAATCGTCAACCCGCATGTACATGCCGTCCTCGCTTACAAAGACATCGCACAAATCATTCCACTGTTTCTCGGTTATGATTCCCTCATCCAAAAGAATCCTCTCGGTCTCCGCAGCCCAGGCTTCAACCTGCGCCACCTCATCCTCGGTCATCTGCCTTACACTGAATTCCCTTTCGGCGTCAAAATGCAGGTTAACCGCATCATGGATGGCCCATTTTCTTGCGTTTAATCTGTCTTCCTCATCATAGGGGTTCCTGTATTTCTCAAGCGACTCCATAAACCAGGCCCTGTAGGAGTAAACAGAAATAAAGTAGTAGTGCTCCCAGTCATAAACTCTGTAGTTATCGCTGTGATTCTCCTCCTGATAGAACTTCCTTAAGCCCTCCAGGTCTCCGGCTTCATACATTGCATTTAGCCCTGCAAAAATCTCCTGCATCTCATTATAAGATGCAGAGTAATGACTGTCCTCAGCTTTATTAACAGCATATCGTATGCCAAAATAGCCAAGGATCAGAACCACCGCCACAGCCAGGATGATAATGATATATTTGGTGCTTAGTTTAACGGTTTTCTTAAACTCCTCATCGGAGTCGTCACCCATTTCGGCCAAATCGCTTCTTACATTCTCAAGCTTGTTTAAATAGTCGATTTCGGCCCCTAGAATATTTATGGAGCCGCAGTAATTGCAATACGCCTGTGACTCCTTTATCGTTGCTCCGCACTTGGAGCACTGAATCATCTTTTCTTCTTTTTCCATGTAAGACCCATCTTTTTATGCATTTGGTACAGGAGAACTGATAACCCTGTTTCTTCCGGACTGTTTGCCGTAGTAGAGTCTGTCATCCGCTTCCTTAAGAAGCTCGTTAAGGCCTACTCCGTCCCTTCTTTCAGTCACTCCGGAGGATATTGTAACACGAATCACATCAGGACCGGAAATAAATGTGGATTCCTCTATCTGGCCTCTGATTCTCTCTAAGATTTCTGCAGCTTCCTTAACAGGGGACTGCTCGAAAACCATAAGGAACTCCTCGCCGCCCCATCTTGCCACGTAGCCCTTGCCCTGAATGTTCTTTTCAAGAATTCTTGAAACTCCCTTAAGAACAATGTCGCCGGCCTCGTGTCCGTAGGTATCATTTACTTTTTTGAAAAAATCAATATCTACTATTGAAACACAAAAAGGAGCTTCGTTGGCAGTATTTTTGGTGTAGACCTGATTCAGTCTCTTCTCTGCGTAACGGCGGTTGAAAAGCTCTGTAAGGCCGTCGCACTCAATCAGTTTCTTTAAGGATTTTTGCATGGTCTGGGCGTTTCTTGCCATGTTGCCAAGCTCGTCCTTTCGTCCCGCAACCTCCTGGTGAAGGAGAGCATTCAAGTTACCCTCGGAAACCGCTTTAAAGTATGTATCCACCTTCTCGATGGCGGAAACGAAGCGCTGTCCCGAAGCGGCACTGGCGGCACCGATTCCTATTACAAGTACGATTCCAATAAGGATAAGAGGAATCAATGCCTTAATCAGGCTCTTTTGAATTTCTTCAGAGGGCTTGCCGGCAAAAATCATGCCCACAATCTTTCCCTCCGAATTCTTTATTGGTGAAAAATAAGCGTAGTAATTCACATCGCCTATGACTGTATCGGAATAGAAGTTGGTCTGTCCCGCGTTTAAAACTTCTTCAAGAATTTTGTCGGGGCATCCGTAGCCCACAGGTCTTGCCCCGTCTTCTGAGCCGATGGTTGTAAGGATTATGGTGTCGGCATAGTAGATGGTTACATCAATGTTGGTGCGCTCCTTAAGATCATCAATGAAAGAGTATTCCCTGGTAACCACGGTATCACCCTTTAAGAGTTCATACTTTGTCTTGCCGGAACTCTCCTCTGCCGAAAGCTCGAAATCTCCGGGGTAGGTGTAGTCGTAATAAAGAAGCACTGCATTTCCCACATTTTCAAGGTCTTTTCTGGCTTCTCCAAGCATTGCGAATCTGAAGGAATAATAGCCGCAAATTGCAAGAATCAGGCCAAGGCCTATTACAGGCAGTACCGCACGTACAAGAAATTGTTTTTTGATATTCCAGCTTCCGTCCATAGGGCCTCCTTCGCCGAAACTAACCCTCGGCTGTCTCAAGTAGAATCTGCATTTTTTCCAAAATATCTTCTGTATCTTTAAGAAGATTCTCGGCATCCTTATCGATTATGCCGGTCTTCTCGTATTTATAGGTAAAATAAGGTACTCCAACGGCGGTGAAGCTCATTTTCTTCTTGTAGTTGGAAAGGAACTCGGGAATCTTTGCCGCATTAATCCTTGCGCCGGGATAGAAGGTAAAGGTAATCTTTTCGTTCTTTCCCTTTATTTCCGTAAAGAACAGCTTATGAGCCGCCACCCTTATAAGGGCAATCCTTAAGAGGTTTTCAACCGAGGTGGGCACCGCTCCGAAACGGTCTAAAAGCTCGCCCTTCATATCCTCTGACTCAGCCTTTGTTTCTATGCCGGTGATACGTTTGTAGATATCGAGTTTTTGCACCTCGTTTACAATGTATTCTGCCGGGATAAAAGCGTCTACATCTAAATCGATGACCGTGGGGAAATCCTTGATTTCGTCAATTCCTTTAAGAGACTTAACTGCTTCGTTAAGCATCTTACAGTACATCTCGTAGCCCACGGCTTCCATGTGGCCGTGCTGGGTGCGCCCTAAAAGATTTCCGGCGCCACGGATTTCAAGGTCACGCATGGCAATCTTAAAGCCGCTTCCAAGGTCTGTGAATTCCCTTATGGCCTCAAGCCTCTTCTCAGCCACCTCTGTAATCATTTTATCACGTTTGTACATTAAAAAGGCATATGCGGTTCGATTTGATCTTCCCACACGACCTCTTAACTGATAGAGCTGGGAAAGGCCCATTCTGTCGGAGTCGTGAATAATCATGGTGTTGACGTTGCTGATATCAAGCCCCGTCTCAACGATGGTGGTTGAAACCAGAACATCAATTTCTCCCGCCACGAAGTCGTACATGATTTTCTCAAGCTGGTTTTCCCTCATCTGACCGTGAGCGTAGGCCACGTTTGCCTCAGGCACCAGCTCCTGAATCTTTGCGGCTATATCCGCTATGTTATTGACCTGGTTATAGACGTAGTAAACCTGGCCGTTTCTCGAAAGTTCTCTTACGATGGCTTCCCTGACAATCTCTTCGTTGTATTCGAGAACGTAGGTCTGAATGGGAAGTCTGTCCTCAGGCGCCTCCTCCAGGATACTCATATCTCTTATGCCGATAAGTGACATATGAAGAGTCCTGGGGATAGGTGTTGCCGTTAAGGTCAAAACGTCAACGTTCTCCCTTAGCTTCTTAATCTTTTCTTTGTGAGTTACGCCAAAGCGCTGCTCCTCATCGATGATAAGAAGTCCCAAATCCTTATATTGCACATCATCGGAAAGAACTCTGTGGGTTCCGATGACGATATCAACCATGCCTTTTCTCAAATCTTCCACGGTCTTCTTCTGCTGTGCGGAAGAACGGAATCTGCTCAAAAGCTCAACGCGGACAGGGAAGTCCTTAAGCCTTTGGGTAAAGGTGGTGTAGTGCTGTTGCGCAAGAATTGTGGTGGGCACAAGATAAACCACCTGCTTGCCCTCCTGAACTGCCTTAAAGGCCGCACGAATGGCAATCTCGGTCTTGCCGTATCCCACGTCGCCGCAGATAAGTCTGTCCATTATCTTGGTGCTTTCCATGTCAGCCTTGGTGGCTTCGATGGCAGCAAGCTGATCCTCCGTCTCCTCGAAGGGGAACATCTCCTCAAACTCTTTCTGCCAGACTGTATCTTTGCCGTAGACATAGCCGTTCCTGTCCTGTCTCTTGGCGTAAAGTTCCACAAGATCCTTTGCAATCTCTTCAACTGCGCCCTTAACCTTGGTCTTGGTCTTAACCCATTCTTTGGAACCCAGCTTATTAAGTTTATGTTTGCCGGAATCGGAGGCCGCGTATTTTTGCAAAAGATCGAGGCCCGTGGCAGGGATGTAGAGAACTCCTCCGTCACGGTATTCAATCTTCATGTAATCCTTGGCGATGCCTTCAACCGCAATTTTTTCAATTCCCCTGTAAATTCCAAGGCCGTGGGTTTCGTGAATGACATAGTCACCGATTCGAAGTTCCGCGAAATCCGCAATTGCCTGACCCTGGCCCTTATAGGGTGAGAATTTTTTCTTCTTTTTCTTCTTCTCAGCGCCGAAAATATCGGACTCTGAGATACAGACAAACTTAAGCAAGGGGTATACGAAGCCCCTTCTTACATGGCCGTAGCAAACCAGCACTTCCCCGGGAATTACGCTTCTTGCCGGGTCTTCTGAATAAACCGCAGGAATCTCCTGGTCTCTTAAATCCTCCGCAAGACGCTTGGCTCTGGTTCTGGAGCCTGAAAGGAGAAGAACTCTGTAGCTGTCCTTCTTGTATTTCTTTAAATCCTTTACTAACGAATCAAAGCTGTTATTAAAGGATGCTATACTTCTTGTTTCAATGTTGAATGTTGCATCAGTGGAGATAAATCTGGTTTTACTTTCAAGGGTTGAAAGAGCAACTGTGGGCTCCCCTGCAAGCTTTGCCAGGGTTTTGTTGACGGAATAGAGGATGTTTAGCTGCCCCGGAAGGATGTAGCCCTTCTCAAGTCTGTGGGACATGCTCTCCTTAAACTCCGCCTCCGTGGCCTCGGCGTGCTCCTTTATTCTGCCGGGTTCATCAAGGAAAAAAATATGACTCTCATCTTTGATAAGATCCGCCAGAGATGCCGTATCTTTATAGAAATAGTTTACATAACTTTCCAGGTTGGTGAAGTCATTAAACTCTGTAAGTCGTTCTTTTAATTCTTTAAACTGCTGCTTAACCCTGTGAGCTTCCTCTGTTTTAAAGTCGGCTCTTAACTTCTCTTCCTGAGTTACGGCCTCTTTCTCAATCTTTTTAAGGCCTGCTGCCAGTTCTTCCTTACTTAAGATGATTTCCGTCGCAGGGTAAACTGTAAAGGACTGAAGTTCCTCAATACTCCTCTGGCTTAATACGTCAAAGGATCTGATGGAGTCCACCGTATCGCCCCAAAATTCCATACGAACGGGGTTCTCTTCCGTAAGGTCATATATGTCAACGATTCCGCCTCGAACGGAAAACTGTCCCGGGGAATCTACCTGATAGACTTTCTCATAGCCCATCCGCACAAGCTTTTCGGAAAGGGAGGCCAGTTCCAGATCGTCGTCCTTTTTGATGCTAACCATGGCGTCCTTTAATACGCTCAAAGGAGGCTGGGGCGACATAAGGGCGTCAAAGGTCGTCACAAGAGTAATGGGCTTACCCTCCATTATCCTCTTGCAGGCTCTGATTCGCTCTTTTGTAAGCTGGTTTCCGTGGATATCCGCCTGATAGAAAATCAGGTCTCTTGCGGGATAGGTGAAGGCAAATCGGTCATAGAGTCTTGCATCCTCCATGATTTCCCTGACTCTCGCTTCAGAGTAGGTTAAGACGATTTTTACCTTGTAGCCTTCTGAGAGCCCATAGATTAGGTGAAGCTTCTCCGAATCTACCGGCCCGTTTAGAAATATTGCTTTATTCTTTTTTAGATTGTCCCTCATGGCGGAAAAATCCGCCAGTTCGTTAAGCAGGGTCAGTAGTGCTTGCATCGTCTTTTCTTTTCTTGGTGTTAAACTTGTTCATGGCCTTGTCAACGCCGTCTGTAAGCATTGTCTTAATGGCCTCTGCTGCGGTTTCAGCCGCTATCTCAATAATCTTTGCGTCGTCTTTGTTGAAGTGCCCCAGGACGTGGTCCGCCAGATCTTCACCCTCTACCTTGGCTCCGACCCCAACTCTTATTCTGGTAAAACCCTGAGTTCCTACATTTGCGATAATGCTCTTTAATCCGTTATGTCCGCCGGCGCTTCCGCTCTTTCTGATTCGAAGATTTCCTGTTGGAAGGTCGATGTCATCGGAAATGATTATAAGCTCGCTCTCAGGGTCAATCTTATAAAAGTCCATGAGGCTTCTTACGCTCATTCCGCTAAGATTCATGTAGGTCTGGGGCTTGGCGAGAACCACTTTCTCGCCCTCTATAGTTCCCTCACCAATCTTTGCAGAGTGCTTGCTTTTATTAACTTTAATGTCACAGTCCTTGGAGAGCTTATCGATTACCGCAAAGCCCACGTTGTGACGGGTATTCTCATATTTCTTGCCCGGATTCCCCAGGCCAACGATTACGTACATGCTATAATTTCCCTTCATGTTCTGCTAATCCAAAGTATAAAAAAGTCCCGTGACTTTTGCAAGTCACGGGATTCTTCTCAGATATTTATTACACCGTCCTTGCAGGGGGAACGTCGATTGAGACGTCGCTTACAGGGAAGGTAATGCAGGGATGAATGTAACCAAACTGAAGGTCAGCTAGACGGCGGCCGTCAACTGACTTGGGAACATATACATCACCCTTAAGAAGCTGTGAGTGGCAGTAGCCGCAGATTCCGCTTCGACACTGAGCGGGAGCGGTAATTCCTGCTCTCTCCATTGCAACAAGCAAGGATTCCTCTGAGGTGCAGGGAATTGTGAATTCCTTACCTGCCATCTTAACAGATAATGTATACTTGCCTTCTTTTCCCTTAGGAAAATCTGCATCCTTCTCAGGATTTCTGTATTCACCGAAGAGTTCGTGACGAACGAACTTGCGGCGGATTCCAAGGGTTGCAATCTCTTTATCTGCAAAGTTGTACATTGCCTGAGGTCCGCACATGAAGATTGAGTAATCCTCGCCGGCAGGAGCATACTTCTTGATTAAATCAGCTGTGATGAAACCGTGTTCACAGCCTTCAGCCTCAGCATCGCTAAGAACATTAACAAGTTTAAACTTGTCGCAGTTCTTCTCAAGCTCTTTAAACTCAGCCTCAAAAACTGCATCCTCTAAGGTCCTTGAACCGTAAAGGAGAATTAACTTAGCATCTTCATCTCCGTCTGCGATTGCCTTGGCAAGGGAACGGAAAGGTGTGATTCCGCTTCCGCCTGCAAGACCGATTACAGTCCCCGCATCACGAAGGGGTTCATAGGTAAATACTCCAAGGGGAGCACTTGCCGTAACCTTCTCTCCAACCTTCCAGTTATCAAGAATGAAGTTGGAAGCAAGGCCTTCACCTGCTCTTTTGATTGTTAACATATACTTTCCTTCAAGAGCTTCCTTGGGAGAAGATGAAAGAGAGTAGGGACGGGTAATTGTGCTCTCTCCGATCTTAAGAGAAAGGCTTAAGTACTGGCCGGCACTAAAGTATGCCAAAGCCTTGGTACCTGCTTCCTCATCAGCTTTAAGAACAAAGGTCTTAACATCGGGAGCCGCGTCAATAACCTCGGCCACAACAAGATGCTGAACTGTGGGGTGAAGAGCTGCTGCCAGTTCATTTGCCTTATATGATTTAAGTTCAGGAAGTTTTTTCGCGGGAGCAGCTGCAATTTTCTCCTCTCTGGTAGGAGTCATTGCAGTAAATTTCATCATGTCCAGGGATTTAATATTCGGTTTACTCATAATCAGTTACCCCCTTTCAATCTGTTAATCACTTGGTTGGAATGCTGGTAACCGATGATGTATGCGGAACTGTATCCATCTCCTCGTGAAGAGTGACCACCTACAAAGGTAAGTCCGGGAATTGTGAAATCCGCCTTTACATGAGCTATACGCGACATAAGGTGATCCCATCCGGAAAGCTTGTATCCGTAAATTGTTCCATCGGGAGTTCCAAGGTATCTTGCAAAGGTTACGGGTGTGGCTACGGAAATCTCCTCGATATGTGAACGAATATCGATTCCCATTAACTCTTCGTAATCCTTAATATATTTCTCTGCATGAGCGTTCTTCCACTTCTTGTATTCCTCAGGCTTAAGGTCCTTTGGAATATCTGAACCGTAGCAAAGGTATGTGAAGAACAATGTGCAGGTTCCCTTAGGTGAGCTTTCGGGCACAACCTTATTTAAGCTGTTAACGATATAAAGGCCTCTGGTGTCATGCTGAACTCTGGGGTTTGGATCGTTAACCACAAAGACTGTGTAGTCCTTGACTCCAAGTTCTTCTGCACTGCAGTCACAGCCGATGTAAACAGTCTCAAGAGAAATACCGAAGTCTCTGGCATTGGCAAGCTTAAGGTCGTTCTCGGGTACCTTCTTCTCATCCATTCTGCTGTAAACGTTGTTGGGAATTACATTGGAGATAATCTCTTTTGCAAAAATCTTTTCACCGTTTGCCACAACGCCGTTTATTCTGCCGGACTCATCTGTGAGGAATTCGGTAACTTCGCTGTTATACCAAACCTCACCGCCCTTATCCTGGAACACCTTAATAAGGGATTCCGATAACTCATGTGAACGCTTTGCAGGCATTGCTGCGCCGTCCTTCACATAGCCGGTTACCATATTAAGGTAATGCATGCAGTTTAACTCATCTGTGGGTACACCAAGGTATCCCCAGTAAGTATTAACAATATTTCTTGCTTTCTCAGGCATTCCAAGAGCAATCTGAACTTCCTCAACAGAGTGGGAAGCACAGCGCATGAAATTGCCATACTTTAAGGCCATCACAAGCTTGTTGGGATTGCCCTTCTTCTTTGTGATGTACTCTACTGCCTGTTTGCAGTTAACTACCAGATCAAGGAAAGCCTTAACGCTTTCACGGCTTCCGGGGCAGGCTGCCTCAATGGAATCACAGTATCCGTCGATTCCGCCCTTTACGGTTACATCATAACCATTCTCTCCTCTGGCGATTACACGATACATGTTGTTCTCATATCGCCAGTCAACCTTTGCACCCAAATCCTCAAAAATCTTATAAACTGTGTCAGGGTGCTCAGGTGTACCTACCGAACACAATTCATGAAGTGAAGGCTCAAATTCGAAACGTCCTCTTACGAAGCTGGTTGCACATCCACCGGGAATGTTATGCTTCTCAAGAAGTAACGTCTTTAAGCCATGCTTGGCACAGTTTGCAGCAGCAACCAAACCACCGTTACCTGCACCTACGACAATAACATCATATTGTCTGTCCATCTTATCCCTCCTTACATAATTTGTAGTTTTATTTCAAAGTCTAATTACCATCTATTACATTTTATTCCAAAATCGTTCTAATAACAATATAAAAATGAGTACTCATATATTGTAGAAATTGCATAAAAGTAGCGGGTACAACTAATATATTTGTCTCGCGGGCTTTATGCGACCGTCCCCACTTAGCGAGGTATTTTCGAGCTTAGTGGGGCTACGTGGAGCATCTAAGCGAGAGCGCGCCCAAGAGGCAAATATATTAGTTGTACCCGCGAACCTTCGCCAATCCCTACAACTTTCTACAACACATACCTGTCGCCCTTCTCGACAACAATCTGCACCCCATTCTCTCCTTTGTAATAGGAGTTAGCCCTGATGGTACCTCTGGACTCCACGATGCAGTTCTCAATATGAGTATTATCCCCAATGTAAACATAGTTGAGAATAATGGAGTTTTTGATGTAGCAGTTGTTTCCGATGTAGGCCTTCTTGAAGAGCACCGAATCCTCCACGGTACCGTTTACGATACAGCCGGAAGAAATAAGGCTGTTTTTGATACTTGCCCCTGAGTTGTATTTTGCAGGAGGAAGATCATCAACCTTGGAGTAGATGTCGGGATACTGATGGAAGAAGTAATCCCTGATCTCGGGCTTTAAGAAGTCCATGTTGGTGTTGAAGTAGTCGTCAACGGATGCGATGTTTCTCCAGTAATCCTTGATCTTGTATCCGTAGAGGCGCTTCATATCCTTGTAACGGATAAGGATATCCCGTACGAAATCGTAGCGGTCCTCCTCTGCACATCTTTCAATCATCTCGATGAGTAGACGCCTTCTGATTACATAGATGCCGCAGGAAACAGTGCTTGATTTGCTGATTAAGGGTTTCTCCTCAAACTCCTCAATTCTGCTTTCCTCGTTCATCTTGATGGTTCCGAATCTGTCTACGGAAAGATTTGGATCCATGTCCTTGCAGACGATGGTGATGTCCGCTTTCTTGTCCACGTGATATTCCAAAACCTTGTTGTAGTCAAGCTTGTAAACGCAATCGCCGGAAGCGATTACAACGTAAGGTTCGTGTGAATCCTTAAGATATGAAAGGTTCTGGTAAATGGCATCAGCTGTGCCTCTGTACCAGTTGGAGTTATCTGCGGTCATTGCAGGGGTAAAAACGAAAAGTCCTCCCTGCTTACGTCCAAAGTCCCACCACTTGGATGATGACAGATGCTCATTAAGTGAACGGGCATTATACTGTGTGAACACAGCAACCTTCTGGATATGAGAGTTGGACATATTACTTAAGGAAAAATCGATACTTCTGTAACTTCCCGCAATGGGCATTGCTCCGATGGCACGGTTCTGGGAAAGTTCTTTCATGCGGTGGTTGTTTCCACCTGCCAAAATAATACCTATCGCTCTCAAATCTCCTCACCTGCCTTTATCAAAGTTTTGCCGCTGTAAAGATTGCCCTCGGGGTAATCTTCTGCTTCGGTGGCTCCGAAGATACATGTGTTTTTACCTATAATAACTCCCGGAGGGATAATACTCTTCTCTCCGACGGTAACAAGTCCGTGGTTGTAGATGTGAGGATCGGTTTCGTTCTCCACTTCATCGCCGATTCCAAGCTTGCTTCCGGTTCCCACGGTAACGTCCTCGGCTACGATGGCCTTGTACAGTTCACACCCTTCCTCGATGACGCTACGGTTCATGATGATGGAGTCTCTGACGATGGCTCCCTTTCCTATTCTGACGCCACAGCCGATTACGGAGTTGATTACCTGGCCATCGATGACGCTTCCTTCACCGATGATACTCTTATCTATTACGCTGTCGCCGGAAATATACTGAGGAGGAAGAATTTCACTCTTGGTGTAAATCTTCCAGTATTCTTCATAAAGGTTAAAATCGGGAACCAGGTCGATAAGCTCCATGTTTGCTTCCCAATAGGAAGAAAGGGTTCCAACATCCTTCCAGTATCCGTTAAACTCATAAGCATACAAAGGAGCTTTCTGCTTGTGAAGGTAGGGAATTATGTGCTTACCAAAATCAAGTCCCGGCTGGTTGGAAAGGGCAATCAGGGAATCCTTAAGTGCCTTCCAGTTAAATATATAGATACCCATGCTTGCCAGGTTGCTTCTGGGGTTCTCGGGTTTCTCTTCGAAGTCTTCAATCTTGTGATTCTCGTCGGTGATGATGACGCCGAAACGGCTTGCCTCCTCAATGGGAACGGGCATAACGGCAATGGTGGCCTCCGCACCGTTCTGCTTGTGATAGTCAAGCATTACTTCGTAGTCCATCTTATAAATATGGTCGCCGGAAAGAATCAGAACATAGTCAGGGTTATACTGCTCCATGTAATCAATGTTCTGATAAATGGCATTTGCGGTTCCCGTATACCACTCCGTGCTCTCTATCTTCTCGTAGGGAGGAAGTACAGATACACCGCCTATATTTCTATCCAAATCCCAAGGGATACCTATTCCTATATGGCTGTTTAATCTAAGGGGTTGATACTGAGTCAAGACGCCAACCGTGTCAACACCTGAGTTGATACAGTTGCTCAGAGGGAAATCGATAATTCTGTACTTTCCGCCAAAAGCCACAGCAGGTTTCGCAACCTTGGATGTGAGAACACCAAGTCTGCTGCCCTGTCCTCCCGCAAGAAGCATGGCGATCATTTCTTTCTTAATCATATTTGGCTCCTCATGGTAAATATTTGATAATGCAGAGATAAGTATAATAATTATAGCATAAATTACACAAAAGTGAACAAAAGTTAGACGATTTTTCGGCATTTTTTGTGAAAAATAATGGAATTTGTCTTTTTCGCATCAAGTGGCTATAATGTAGTGGATGTAATTAAACTTTGGAGGTTTAATCCATATATGTATAAGATAGATTTCAACAAACCAATTCATATACACTTCATCGGAATCGGCGGAATCAGCATGTCCGGTCTTGCGGAGGTTCTTTTAAGAGAGGGCTTCACTGTTTCAGGTTCCGACAATAAGGCAAGCGACCTTACTGCGTCCCTTGAGAAGAACGGGGCAAAGATTTTCATCGGTCAGCGGGCTTCCAATATCGAGCCCGGTATCGACTGCGTAGTTTACACCGCTGCCATCCACTCCGATAACCCTGAGTTTGCAGCCTGCGTTAAGGCCGAGCTTCCCATGCTTACAAGAGCTGAGCTTTTAGGTCAGCTTATGAATAACTACAAGACTTCCGTAGCCATAAGCGGAACCCACGGAAAGACCACCACAACAAGTATGATTTCCGAAATTCTTATGTCCGCTGAGGTTAATCCCACCCTTTCAATCGGCGGAATCCTTAAAAGCATCGGCGGAAACATCCGCGTCGGCGGTCCCGACTACTTTGTAACCGAGGCCTGCGAGTACACCAACAGCTTCTTAAGCCTTTACCCCACAGTGGGACTTATCCTTAATATAGAAGAAGACCATCTGGACTTCTTTAAGGACCTTGATGACATCAGACATTCCTTCCACAAGTTTGCAAGCCAGATTGCGGCAGATGGAACTCTCATTATTAATGGTGAAATCGAAAACCTCTCAGAAATTACTGAGGGTATCAAGTGTAAAGTTCTTACATACGGAATAAGAGGAAGCTTCGATTATACCGCCAAGGACGTTACCTTTGACGATTTCGGATGTGCAAGCTACACGGCTGTAACTCCTTTAGGTGAGAGAAAGGTTACCCTTTCCATTCCCGGAATGCAGAACGTATCTAACAGCCTTGCTGCTCTTGCTTTGGCAGACACCCTTAAGATTGGCGATGACATTTCAATCCCTGCTCTTAAGAACTACCATGGCATCGACAGAAGATTCGAGTATAAGGGTAAAGTCGGTGAAGTAACCATTGTTGATGATTACGCCCACCACCCTACAGAGATTAAGGCAACGCTTCAGGCAGCCGAGAAATACCCTCACAGGGAACTCTGGGTTGTATTCCAGCCTCACACCTACACAAGAACCAAGGCCTTCTTCGATGACTTTGCCAAAGTGCTGGCTACGGCGAACCATGTGGTTTTGGCAGATATATATGCAGCCAGAGAAACGGATACCCTTGGAATTTCATCCGAGTTACTTAAGGATCGGGTAAATGAATTCGGTGGTGACGCCTACTATTTTAGAAGTTTTGATGAGATAGAAAATTTTTTATTACAAAAATGTAACCCCAACGACCTGTTGATAACTATGGGTGCCGGAGATGTGCATAAAATCGGTGAAAACCTGTTAGGCAAATAAAGAATCCACATTATCCACATTTTTTAAACCTTTATCCACGGTTTAAGGATGTGGATTATTTTTGCCCAAAATGCACCCTATTCACAAACGCGAACAGTTTTTTCCACATTATCCACATTATCCACAATCGTCGCAAACCCTTGATTTTACTGGGTTTTTCGGTATTTTTGCTATTCCCTTTTCATAATCCTTATGCTATAATTCATTCTGCTACACATAAAGAGGTTAGGTGAACACACACATGAATCAAATCAAAATTTATAAGGACGGCGAGGCTGACTATACCTCCATCTCAAATTTATTTATAGATGAGTATATGGCCGGCGCCAACGATGCACAGATAAAGATTTATCTTTATCTTGTGAGGGTAATGAGTTCTCGTTTACCCACCAGCGTTTCTGACATCGCTGACAAGTTTAACTACACCGAGAAGGACGTTTTACGTGCTTTAAAATACTGGGAGAAGAATTCCATACTTTCTTTAGATTTTGATGAGAACAAGTCACTTACAGGCATCCGCATGGAAGATCTTGTAAACAGGCGCAACAAGATTCTTACCATTGTTCCAAAGATTGCCCCGGTTGTAACTCCCGAAATCAAAGAGGCAGAGGAATCAGATATTCCCGTTAAGCCGGTTTACACATCAGATGACCTTCTTGATTTCAAGAAATCATCAGACCAGTTGTTATTCGTTCTCGAGACCTATCTCGGAAAGCCTCTCACCGCAGCTGAGGTGAAGACAATCATCTATATCTCAGAGGAGCTTCACTTCTCCGATGACCTTATTGATTATCTCGTTCAGTACTGTGTTGAGCAGGGCAAGAAGAGTTTCAGATACATCGAAACAGTTGCTATCAGCTGGGCAGAAGCAGGTATCACAACACCTAAACAGGCTAAACGTCAGACCACAAAGTTTGACAAGTCCGTATACGAGATAATGAACGCCCTTGGCAAATCCACATCTCCCACAAACAAGGAGATGGAATTCATCAACAGATGGACCAAGGAATTCGGATTTGGCAAAGATGTTATAATAGAGGCATGTGAGAGAACAGTTCTCGCAACAGACTCACACCGTTTCGAGTATGCAGACGGAATCTTGACAAGCTGGAACACATCCGGTGTCAAGAGAAAAGAGGACATCGTTACACTCGATGAGATGTACCGCAAGAAGAAAACTACACGCACCGTAACTAACAACAAGTTTACTCAGTACCAGCAGAATTCTTACGATTATGAAGCTCTTGAGAGGGAACTTTTGAGCTATCAATAAAGAGAGGGAGATATAGGGGTACCATCCATGGCGTTAAGTAATTTGCAGTATAACACTATCCTTAGGGAATACGACGAGACCCGCGACAGGAACAGACGTATTCTCGAGAAAAGACGTGCGGCTATTTATAACGAACTTGACGGTTACAAAGCCTTAGACGAGGCCGTTGCATCCACCAGTATGGAATACGGTCGTAAGCTTATGGGCGGAGATTCAAATGCTTTATCCGATCTCCACTTTGCGCTTACCACGCTTAAGGACTCCAAATTGCAGCTTTTAAAGGCGGGAGGATATCCTGAGGATTATCTTGCGCCTGTATACGATTGTCCTGACTGTCAGGATACCGGTTACATCGACGGCCGCAAATGTCATTGCTTCAAGCAGCGTATGATTACCATGCTCTATGAGCAGTCCGGAATCAAAGACTACATTGAAGAGAACAACTTCGATACTCTTTCCGAAGAGTTCTATGAGGGAGTTGACCTTGAGAACTTCAGAGCAGCTGTTTCATCCTGCCATGAGTTCATCAATAACTTCCCTGAAGGAGCTCCCAATCTTTTCCTGTACGGAACCGTAGGGACCGGCAAATCCTTCCTTTCCGGCTGCGTGGCAAAGGAGCTTATGGACAAGGGCTACAGTGTTGTTTACTTCAGTGCTATCCAGCTCTTTGATCTCCTTTCGAATTTTGCGTACTCAAAAAAGGACAAGGATTCTCTTTACAATCCTTACGAAGACTTGTATAATTGCGATTTGGTAATAATCGATGATTTAGGCACCGAGATTGCCAACAACTTTGTTACATCCAAGTTATTCCAGTGTTTAAACGAGAGAATGCTTCGAGGTAAATCCACAATCATCTCCAGCAACCTTGCTTTGGAGGAATTGAAGGAGTTTTACTCAGACAGAATTTTCTCAAGAATAACTGCCAAGTTTACTTTCCGTAAGCTTACCGGCCCGGATGTACGCTTACTTATTAAACGAAAACTAAACACCAGAAAGTGAGGATCTCTTATGGCAGTTAGGGAAGAGAAGCGAAATCTCGAGACAATTCCCGTTGGCTCCTTAAGGCTTATACCCTTAGAGGGTTGCAAACCTTTAGGTGAGAAAATTGACAGTTACCTTGTTAAATGGAGAACAGAAAGAGAAAGCGAGCATAAAGACAGCCTGGCATTCTCAGGATATCAGCGCGATTCCTATATCTTAGGAGCAAAGGTTCCCCGTTTCGGTACCGGTGAAGCAAAAGGAACCATCCTTGAATCTGTTCGAGGCACCGACCTTTATCTTTTGGTCGATGTAGCAAACTACTCTCTTACCTATTCACTTTGCGGACATGAAAATCACATGTCCCCTGACGATCACTACCAGGATCTGAAGCGTATAATCGCTGCAGTAGGCGGTAAGGCTCGTCGTATCACGGTAATCATGCCTTTCCTTTATGAGAGCCGTCAGCATAAACGTACTGCCAGAGAATCACTTGATTGTGCATTGGCTCTTCAGGAGCTTGTAAATATGGGCGTAGACAACATCATCACCTTTGATGCTCACGACCCCAGAGTTCAGAACGCTATACCTCTCCACGGTTTCGAGACGGTACAGCCTGCATATCAGTTCATTAAGGGTCTTCTGACCCACGTACATGACCTTCAGATTGATTCCGATCATATGATGGTTATAAGCCCTGATGAAGGCGGAATGAGCAGAGCAATTTACATTGCCAACGTCCTCGGCCTCGATATGGGTATGTTCTACAAGAGAAGAGATTACACCAAGATTATCAACGGACGTAATCCCATTGTTGCTCATGAGTTCCTTGGAACCAGCGTAGAAGGCAAGGATATGATTGTCATCGATGACATGATTTCCTCCGGAGACTCAATGCTCGAGGTTTGTGCCGCACTTAAGCAGAGAAACGCAAACAAGATCTTCGTCTTCACAACCTTCGGCCTCTTCACCAACGGCCTCAAGCGTTTCGACGAAGCTTACGAGAAGGGCATCATCGACAGAGTCCTTACCACAAACCTGATTTACCAGACACCCGAACTTCTTGCCCGTGAATGGTACATCAACTGCGACATGAGCAAGTACATCGCTTACCTGATTGACACACTTAACCACGATTCATCAATAAGCGATCTCTTGAACCCCAACGAAAGAATTCAAAGCATCGTTCAAAGATATAAAAATGGAGAACTGGCGTAAGCCGGTTCTTTTTTTATCTTTCCTTCCTGCTTAGGTTACACATTCTATCTGCCCATAGGAGTGGCGTCAACCCTGCAAAGCACCGCTTCGCGGCTATGGGGTTGACACCTCTCTTATGGGCAGATTCTTTGTAATCAAGCAGGAAAGGGAAATTATGCCCCTTTGGGGCGCATTTCGCCGCCTGGAACTTGTCTGGGGCGGATAAAAATCGTAAAATCGCAAATTTATATGCTCGTTTTTGTTGTTATGTAAACCACGCTTCCCCTATGATGCTCCAAAAAGCGTATAAAATTAGCGTTTTCATGATTTTTATCCGCTTTTTTCAACCTTTCTTGAACTCCAAGTCCTAAAAAAAGGGTCAAGTCCTTTATTGTGTGTAAAATCCTTCAGGTATAATCAAGTGTTTATCAAGCTATCAACAAAGCATCCTGCTCATGAGCGACCTGGTGCAGTTTATCTCCTATGCTGATGACTTCTTGATATTGAGGATTATAGAACAGCTTTCTTGTATTTATCAGCTTCTCATGGTACTCCATTAGAACGCTGCCCATAAGGCGAATAACAGAAGCTTCATTTGGAAACACTCCGATAGCATTGGACCTTCTTTTCAGCTCTTTGTTTGTTCGCTCCAGATGATTTGAGGTGCGAACGAATCTTCTAAGAGATTCCGGAAGGTACATTACTGTCATTGCACTGTCAAAGCCAAGATCAAGACATTCCATTGCATTTGGAGCCACATCAGAGTAGTCATCAAGAAGGGTGTCTCTCTTTTTTCTTGCCTCACTCATGGTGGCAGATTGAAACATTGCCTGAAGCTCACAACGGATGCCTTCCTGATACTTTTTAGGAGCCTTATCAATTATGTTACGCGCAAAATGAAACTGGCATCTCTGCCAAGGTACATCTGGAAATATATTCCTTACCGCATGAAGAATGCCTTCATGCGCATCAGAAGTAATCATTTTTATACCGGTGAGGCCTCGAGCACGTAAACGAATCAGAAAGTCCTTCCAGGTCTCTTTCGATTCATTATCGTAAAGCTCAAATCCAATGATTTCTCTGGAGCCTTTTTCGGTAATACCAAGAGCAATCATCAGAGCTCTTGATACGATACGGTGATTGGATCTGACCTTGAAATATGTAGCATCAACCATGACAAAAGGATAGTTTACAGTCAGCGGTCTGTTACGAAACTCTTTGACATACTGGTCCAGGTCCTTGCATAAGTCTGATACGGCAGACTTGGAGATTGATTTGCCACATAATTCTTCGACAACCTTTGAGACCCGTCGTGTTGATACGCCATTTATCACCATCTCACTCATGGCAGAAATAAGGCTTGCTTCACTTCGAGTATAGTTATCGAAGATCATTGTTTTGAAAGGCTCATTACGGTGCCTTGGTACTGTCAGCAGTATTGTGCCGATTCTAGTAACCAGCGTCCTTTCACGGGTACCATTACGACTATCGGTACGTTCTTCAGTACGTTCATAAGGTTCTGCATTAAGCTGTTCCTTTGATTCTGCCTGGAGAACAGAGTTCAAGCTTTCTTGAAGCAGTTTCTTAAATGCTTCATTACGATCATCACTTAAAAGGGATAGTATTTCGTCTTGGTTTAAAGTAATATTGAGTTGAGCCATTGTGCCATACCTCCGGTTGATTTTATTGTGGTGATTTAATTATACCTAAAGGTAAGCCTTTGGCTCTTTAATATTTATTTTTGAATTTTACACCATTATATGGACACTACTTAAAAAAAGCGGATAAATTTCGGGTTTTCGCCAATTTTATATGCCTCGCTCTTTCATGATCCCATGTTATGTCAACCAATCAACCCCAAACAAGCATATAAAAAAGCCAATTTCTTATTTTTTATCCGCTCCGAGCGGCAAAGTCCCTTCCCTGAAAGACGAAAAGCAGGCGAACCCAGCCGGAAAAGGCGAAATCACACTGCCTTTGGCTGCCTTTTGGCAGCCATTAATTCATTCCCGCTTGGCTATAAAGAATCTGCCGGGAAAGGGTTGTCAACCCCGTAGCCGCGAAGCGGTGCTTCGCAGGGTTGATAGCCCTTTCCCGGCAGATATAATTCAATGCGGTGGGAATGAATTCATACGCCATATGGCGCTTACTTTTCTTAGTTCTCCGTAGGCTTGTTGTAGGTGATGAAGTTGTTGCCGTTGGCGGCGAACCAGTTGCTTGCCTCGCTCATGTCCTTCTTTGAGAGAGTGCCGGAAACGGGATCCATGATTACAACAGCAATTTCGTTAAAGCCTGTGATAAGGACTGCCTCTCCGCTGTCAAGCATTGCCATTACGGGAATATCCTTGTTTACGTAGTAAAGAACCGCATCCAAAGGACAACCGGTAAGGTCCAGAACGTCCATGTCAAGAAGGGTATCCTTGACGATGCTGTAAGGAGTCTTGCCAAGGGAAAGCTCTGTGGCGGTATTTCGCACTATACCCTCTCTTGCAAGAATGGTATCAAGGCAAACCGAAACACTGTTGCCATCCCCCTCTATGGGAGTTGCTGTTATGGCCATAATCTGGTTTCTGGATGATCTGTTTCCTTTGACGAAAACGTAGTCTCCCCGGTCGTTAACCACAACGCCCGAAGCTGCATAGGCCGCGTTGATTGCATGGGCCGCGGATGAATAGATTCCTCTTAAGCCCTTCATGGAGTATGCGTAGTAGAGGGTTTCATCCCTCTCAACCATCTTCATGTTTATGTTTCTGCTGCCCTCGAAGATTATCTCCTTGGGGCTTCTTACCTGAATTGCCTTCTTGCTTATGGTGTTCTTGAAAAGAATTCCGTAGCAGGTCTTAAAGGTCTCGGAGGTGTAGCTGATGACATTGTTGATTCCGCCACCTGCTTCACTCTTATTTACAATCTGATCGTCCGATACGGATTCATAGCCCGTATCTCCTTTTTTCTTAACCCTGTGAAGGACTATCTGATTGCCTTCGATGTCGCCGGAAACCACATAAATATCAGCGGGGTTATAGGTCTTAAGAATGGCACCGGCGGTGTTTCTTATGTATATGGCATACATGGGGAACACAATGTTTCCGGAGGCATCCTTTATAATATCTGAGCTGTGGGCCATACCATAGATTAAGTCTTCCCCGATAAAGCCCAAAGGATATACATAGTCACCCTCTTCGGAATCTATGGCGGCTGTGGAGTGGGTCTCCAAATCCATGAGAAGCAGTTCATCGCAGTTGTAAGCATTATCTGAAGTTTCCCAGACAATCATCTTGCCGCTTTCGGATACAAACAAGGCGTCATCACCGGTCTGCTCCATCATGATGTCAAAGTTCTTGCTCTTGATATCGATGGCGTAAGTGGTTCTGCCAAGGATGATAAAGAGAGTATCTTCCTTGTTGATGTAATGCAAATCCTCCATCTCATTAAGGAGAATGTCAGGGGATTTGTCATAGGGGATGAAAGCCTCCTCCTCGATGGTATTCAATGAAGCGTCATAGTCAAGAATCTCGATGCCCACTTCACCCTCGTGGTTTCCCCTGTTCATATATCCGTAGACGATAAATCTGGCGTTGCCTGTCTCGTCCACGCTTATCATCTTCATGTCATGCTTCTTGTAGGCATTTCTGTCGTCAAGCTCATTTCCCTCCATAAAGCTGTAGAGAATCGAAAGCTTGTTATCTGAAACGCTGTACTCAAAGAGTCTTCCGTAGTTTTTGAAAACCACAATGTTTCCGGTTTCACTTTCGGTGATTTTGAAATCGGAACCGATTACTCCAAGGTCCAGCCTGTTGTTGTCGATTCGAATGTTGTCGGGATTAAGAATCTGCTCAACGTTTCTCTCAAAATCCAGGAGATACATTCGATTTTCCGTATAGCGGATTCGATAGTACTCCTCCGTGTAATAGATGACCTGGGCTTCGCCCTCGCCGCTTGCAACATAGTATCCCAAAGTTACGTTAGTCACATTACTGGAAATCTGGGTTACTGTGGGCACAGGCTCGGTAAGTCTTACGACCCCCGTATCTCCCCAGGTAACCTGGAAGAATTTGGATTTGATATTAACCTTGGCAAAAGTCGAATTATCTCCTGTGGGGCCCGACTCCAGGTATTTTCTGATGGACTGGGCTTCCTCTCTGTCAAAGGTCTTGGCGCTGAAATCCTTGGCGAAATCCACGCACTCCTTAAGATGACAGTCGTCGGTCCATATGATTCTGGTGTAGTAACGCACAACCGCATTACCAATATCCACAAGGAAAATCAGACTGTACTCCGTATCTTCCTTAATAAGGTCTTTTACGACGTAATCAAACATAACACCGGTATCGGTGGTGTTAAAGTCCGTTACCTGTGTGCTCTCAATAAGACGCTCCCCGGCCACATCCCTGACTTCGTAGGTGATGTCTCTTATATCGCTGCCAAAATCGTCTATCTCTACACTTCCGGCTCTCTCGGCACCAAGAATGGTCATGGTGCTTCTCTCGTAGGCATTGTTCATGACCCCGGCATATCCGTGAAGGCAGTTATACCTCTCCCCTTCGTTAACCATGTACAAAAGGGGATAGGTGGCCTGTCTCATCTCGGATGTCAGGTCATTGCTGCCTCGGTTCATGTACTTTCCGAGCACAATAATCGCTATTATAAATGTCAGGATAAAAACCCCGGTTTTTATAAGAATCTGTTTCATTATTTCCTCATGGAAGCGGCAAAGCCGTTAACTGCTGCCACATCTTCCGCGCTGCAGGATTTAAGTCCGTATCTTGCAGCCTCATATATTGTTGCAAATTTATGGGAAATCTCGGAATCAAAAATCGCATCAAGGCATTGCCTTGCGGACAGATATTCCAGAGCAGTTCCCGTTTTTTTCTCTATTATAATCCTTCTTTTCGCAATCAGTTTTGCATATGTGCGCCTTATTCTTGCATTATTGGACAGATCAAAAAGTTTGGGTCTGTCCTTTCTGCTCTGCCTTGTCTGCTTTAGGCTCTCCGTATGCTCTCTTACGTTTATATCATTATATTCCAAAGGCCTTGTGATTTCTCTTGAAAGCATCTTTCTTATGGCCTTTACAATCATCTTTGCCACTATCCAAAGGGCCGCCAGGAATGCCACAAACATGGCTATGGTAACAACAGTTTCAAGGGCTCTCCAAAAGATTGCAAGAAGGCTGTTATCATCCGTCGGCATCTGGGGCATCATGGGCTGTTCCGCCGCAACTTCCTCGGTCACTTCCTCAGCAGTCTCGTAAACCTCTTCCTTGGGAAGCAGAGAGATGATAAAAATCAAAAATCTCTTTATTGCATTCCCGATATAGGCCATCACATCATTCATAAAGGTGGTGCCCGTGCTGACCATAAGAACTAACGCCGCAAATATGGTATATCCTGTGGCCATCTTTACGCCGACACCATAAATCTTTCTCTCCTGAAGCTTAGTCTCACCTATCCTGTTAAGCTTCACAAACATTGTATACCTGTCAAGGTAATAGACAATAAAATACAGTGAAAGAAAGCCAACAAAGCAATACATTATAAAGAGACTTCTCGCGCCATCTCCGTAATGTGCGCAAAGCAGTGTAAGTCCAAGAGCCGCAACGCCTGCCCCAACAGGGGGTATTGGAGATTCCGACGCATCATCATTTTTCTTTCTGACCCCAAAGGACACTGCCACATAGATAACAAGAATCAATGCGAAGCACACCCACTCCTGCCAGTTAATTCCGATAACTTTAAGGCCCATAACCCAAAGAGCAGGCAGCGCCAAGTGGGCTGCAACAAAGGCAAGGGGTTTTCTGACCTTAAGCCTTACAAAGTACAAGCCATAAGGAAAAATTGCCATGACAATTAAGGCCAGCGGCTTTACCTCCACCTCGGGAAATAAAGCGTATGCGGCCGATATGAATATACCTGCAAAAAGAAAATTCATTAGAATCGTCAGGAAACTCATCTACTTTTTCTCCATACATATCACTGTGGTAAAAACAGCATTTTCTACATTTGCTTCGTACTTATCCCCTTCTTCGCAGAGGATAAAGTGCCTTAAGTCCTTGCCGGTTTCGTGATACTCCCTTACAAAGCCGTCGAAATCATTGGCTGAAGGAGTGCTGACAAAAACCGTCATAAAATCATTCTTCTCTTCAAAGACTTCATCTCTGAAGGTCTCTGCGAAGTCAAAATGTCTCTTATCGGTATCAAGCCTTGCAAGGCCACGAAGAATTGCTTCCATATGGGACTCGCCTGTTCCCGCGGGAATAATAAGAGGCTTTCCTGTAATCACATCAGGAATATTTGCAAAAAGCGCCACCCTGTCTCCGGATCCGATGAATTCCATACACATCCTCACTGCAAATCGGATGCTGTTTTCCACATTTTCCTTGTGCTTCAAAACACCGTCATCCTTAAGGTTAAGGAAAATCCTCACACCCTGTCTTGCGGTATAGCCGTGGGTGTTAACCTTTAAATCACCGGTTTTGGCAGTGGCCTTCCAGTTTATATTCTTTAATTCATCGAAAGGCTGATACTCTCTGACTCCCACGTACTCAAAGGGATCTTCAATAAAACGCCTGCGGCTTAACATCTCGCCGGTTAACTGCCTTATGGCCGCCTCGCTTAAATCTCTCTCCAGAGCAACGGGATACACATAGATTTCAGTGTGGCAGTCCTCGTGCTCAACAAACTGTGCCGACATAAAAATATCGGTGCCCACCACGTCAAATCCATCGATGGAATAGAATCCCCTCTTTGAGGCAGTAAACTTAAGCTCCCTCACTACTCTTTTATAGGACGATACGGTAAAGGCCTCATCTCTGTAATACTTGTCGGAAACCGAAGTCTCTCCGCTGTCCAAAAACAAAAGGGCTCTGTTGCACTCAAATTTGACCTTACACATGGGCAGGGGAAGTCGCTTGGCATTCTCTACAGTCTGAATAAGCCAGCCCTCGTCGCCCTCGTTAAGGGTCTTATCTTTGAAATTTATATTTACCTTAAGAGACTTGCTCCAAAGCCTCTTATAGACGACTTGTTGCAGAAAAAACAGGGCCACAGCCGTCAATGCAACAAGAATTACCGTCATTTACTTACATCCTCGGTGGGTACGGGAATCTCAGCCAGGATATTTTCAATAAATGCCTCTGCCTCGCTTTTTTTGGTGTACCCGAAATTGATAATTACTCTGTGGGAAAGAACAGGAACCGCCAAAGTCTTGATGTCATCAGGGGTTACAAAGCTTCTTCCCTCCATATAAGCCAAAGCCTTTGCTGCCTTCATAAAGGCCAATGTTCCTCTGGGACTGACTCCCAAAACTGCCTTGGCACTGTTTCGCGTAGATTCTGTGGTTTTTACAATATAATCCTTAATAGCATCGTGGACATAGATGCCCTCGATTTCCTTCTTAATGGCTGTAATATCGCTGATTTCTGCCACCGCCTTAAGGTCCTTAAGAGGGTCATCATTCATGTAGGTATCAAGGATTCGAACTTCCTCTTCCTTTGTGGGAAGTCCCATGGACAAACGCATAATAAATCTGTCCAGCTGGGCCTCGGGAAGCGGGAAGGTTCCGCTGGTTTCAACGGGATTTTGCGTTGCTATGCAAAAGAATAATTCGGGAAGCTTTAAGGTCTCCCCATCTATGGTAACCTGCCTCTCCTCCATGCACTCTAAAAGTCCTGCCTGAGTTCTTGGAGTGGCGCGGTTGATTTCATCTGCCAAAAGAATATTTGCAAATACGGGACCCTTCTTTAACTCAAACTTTTCCTCCGCTCTGTTGTAGACATTGATTCCGGTCATGTCTGAGGGAAGAAGGTCCGGCGTAAACTGGATTCTTGAAAAGTCGGCGTTAATGGAGGAAGCCAACGCTTTTGCCAATCGTGTCTTACCTGTTCCGGGCACATCCTCCATAAGTACGTGTCCGTCTGCAAAAAGGGCCACAAGAATGAGCTTTACGGTTTCTTCCTTTCCGACTATTACTTTTCCGATATTTTCCTTTAGTTTGTTAATAACTTCTGAATTCATTTTGTAATTCCCCCTTATAAAAATCCCTGTATCCCAACTGTTTGTAATTGAGATACAGGGCTTTCATTACTGTCTTGCTGAAATTCTTGTCAGCGCTCTTGCCAGAGCTGCTCTTGCTCTTGCTTCATCTATGTCGGGATTGGAGCCGTTTAAACGGTCCTCAGCCCTCTGCTTAGCAGCCTCAGCTCTCTCCATGTCAATCTCATCCGGCCACTCGATAATCTCGGCCAGGATGGTTACCTTATCCTGAAGGATTTCGGCAAATCCGGAGTGAAGAGCCGCCACCTTTTCTTCATCATCCTTGTGGATGTATAAAAGTCCCGGTTTCACAATCACCGTGGTGGGAATATGGCGCTTATAAATACCAATCTCACCCTCAGTGGTATTAAATTCCAGCATATTCACCGCATCATCCTCGTAGAAGACCCGGTCCGGAGTTACAATCCGTAGCGTAAATTTATTGTCTTCAGCCATAGGTTATCCTTCCTATTTTACCTTTGCCAAAACGTCATCGATGCTACCGCAGTTAAGGAAGTAGCTCTCAGGGATATCATCGTGCTTACCTTCAAGGATCTCCTTGAATCCACGGATGGTCTCGTTGATGGGAACATACTTACCTTCAAGGCCGGTAAACTGTCCTGCTACGAAGAAAGGCTGTGACAGGAATCTCTGAACCTTACGGGCTCTTGATACAACAAGCTTATCTTCCTCAGAAAGCTCGTCCATACCAAGGATGGAGATAATATCCTGTAACTCTTTATATCTCTGCAGGATTTCCTGAACACCACGGGCAACCTTGTAGTGCTCCTCACCGAGAATTCTGGGATCCAGGATTCTGGATGTTGACTCAAGAGGGTCAACTGCAGGATAAATACCAAGTTCTACAATCTGACGTGAAAGAACGGTGGTAGCATCCAGGTGAGCGAAGGTTGTTGCAGGTGCGGGGTCGGTAAGGTCATCCGCAGGAACGTATACAGCCTGTACGGAAGTGATGGAACCGTTCTTCGTGGAAGTGATTCTCTCCTGAAGGGCACCCATCTCTGTCTGAAGTGTAGGCTGATAACCTACCGCAGAGGGCATACGTCCAAGCAAAGCAGAAACCTCTGAACCTGCCTGTGTAAATCTGAAAATGTTATCGATGAATAAAAGTACGTCCTTACCACCCTTATCACGGAAGTACTCAGCCATTGTAAGTCCTGTAAGACCTACTCTCATACGTGCTCCCGGGGGCTCGTTCATCTGACCGAAGACCATGGTGGTCTTGTCGATAACGCCGGACTCCTTCATTTCATAGTAAAGGTCGTTACCCTCACGGGTACGCTCGCCAACGCCGGTAAATACTGAATATCCACCGTGCTCTGTAGCGATATTTCTGATAAGCTCCTGAATAAGTACGGTTTTACCTACGCCGGCACCACCGAACAGACCGATCTTACCACCCTTCTGATAAGGGCAGAGAAGGTCAACGACTTTGATACCTGTCTCAAGAAGCTCAGCCTGTGTGGACTGTTCTTCGAAAGTAGGTGCCTGTCTGTGGATGGGCTCGTAGAAAACCTCTGTAGGAGCAGGTTTGTTATCAATGGGCTGTCCCAAAACATTGAACAAACGTCCGAGAGTATTCTCTCCTACCGGAACGGTAATGGGAGCGCCTGTTGCAATTGCTTCCATACCTCTGACCATACCGTCGGTACTTCCCATGGCGATACATCTTACGGTATCATCACCCAGGTGCTGGGCAACTTCAGCCACAAGCTCGCCACCGTCTTTGGTAGGAATCTTAATTGCTTCATTAATCTCGGGAAGATTGCCATCCTCAAATTTGATGTCCAAAACGGCACCGATAATCTGGGTGACTTTTCCTTTGTTTCCTCCTGCCATTTTTTCCTCCTAATAGTTTAGCTGATTGCTTCCGCACCAGCGATAATTTCAGTTAACTCCTGTGTAATGGAGCCCTGACGAGCTCTGTTATACATGAGTGTCAAGTGATCAATCATTTCCTCAGCATTGTTGGTGGCAGAATCCATAGCCTGCATTCTGGCACCGTTCTCACTGGCAACAGCCTCAACAAGTCCGCCGTAAATAAGGCTTGTGACGTACTTGGGAACCAGTAAATCCAAAGCTTCCTCATCTTCGGGCTCAAAGCACATGATAGCTTTATCATCTGCTTCAGCAACCTCTGACTCATCCGCTTCAATCTCAACCGGTAACAGCTTCATAAGGGTAGGCTCGTGGCTTACGGTATTCTTAAAGTGGGTGTACGCCAGGTAAATCTCGCCGATTTCATCCTTCTCGAACAAATCCAAAAGGTTATTTGCCATTTTCATGGCATCAACATAGGTGGGAGCTTCTATAATGTCGGTATTGACATCAACAACCTCGTATCCCTTTTTTCTAAGGGCCTCGGCGCCTCTTTTACCGATAGCATATATTTTAAGTCTCTCCTTGGGAAGGTCGCTTCCTAAGATGAGCTTAACCATATTTGAATTATAGCCGCCTGCCAAACCTCTGTTGGAGGTGATGAGAATCAGAGCAATTTTGTCTGACGAACCCGCTCTCAAATACTTGTGATTAATTTCACCCGCCTTGGCTAAAATACTCTTAACAGTCTCATACATTGTTTCAAAATATGCATGAGTCTTCTCGGCAGTACCTTTCGCCTTCTGCAGCTTAACGGTTGAAACGAGTTTCATGGCTTTGGTGATCTGCTGGGTGCTGGTGATACTTGTTCTACGTCTTTTAATGTCTCTCATTGACGCCATAGTGTCTTCCTCCAAGCTTTAGCAAATCTTACTTAAATGTGCCTTTGAACTCACTGAGTGCTTTTTTAAGCTTCTCCTCTGTCGCATCGGAAATAACTTTCTCATCTGCGATGGAGTTAGGTACCTCAGGATATCTGGAATCAAGGAACTCGAAGAATTCCTTCTCGAATCTTGTGATATCCTCTACGGGTACATCCAAAAGATATTTATTTGTAACAGCGTAGATAATGATTACCTGATACTGAACAGGCATGGGATTATACTGGGGCTGTTTCAAAACCTCTTTAATTCTTTCACCCTGAGCCAGCTTCTCCTTGGTGTCGGCATCAAGATCTGAACCGAACTGAGCGAAGGAAGCAAGTTCTCTGTACTGAGCAAGCTCTACACGGATAGGAGCGGCAATCTTCTTCATTGCCTTAATCTGTGCAGCACCACCTACTCGGGATACTGAAAGTCCTGCGTTGATAGCGGGACGGAAACCTGCGTTAAACATTTCTGTCTCAAGATAAATCTGACCGTCGGTGATTGAGATAACGTTGGTAGGGATGTATGCAGATACATCGCCTGCCTGGGTCTCAATGATGGGAAGAGCGGTGAGGGAACCTCCGCCGTATTCTTCGCTCATTCTTGCAGCTCTCTCAAGAAGTCTTGAGTGGAGATAGAATACATCACCGGGGTAAGCTTCACGTCCGGGTGGACGTCTAAGGAGCAAGGAGAGTGTACGGTATGCGGTAGCATGCTTACTTAAGTCATCATAGATAACCAGCACGTCCTCTCCGTTCTCCATCCACTCCTCACCGATTGCACAACCGGAGTAAGGAGCAATGTACTGTAAGGGAGCCATCTCGGATGCGGTAGCTGCAACTACTGTTGTGTAGTCCATAGCACCGTACTCTTCCAAAGTCTTAACGATGGAAGCTACTGTAGATGCCTTCTGACCGATGGCAACGTAGATACACTTAACACCCTGTCCCTTCTGGTTAATTATTGTATCGATGGCGATGGCAGTTTTACCTGTCTGACGGTCACCGATGATCAACTCACGCTGTCCTCTTCCGATGGGCACCATGGAGTCAATAGCTTTAATACCTGTCTGCAGAGGAGTATCAACGGATTTACGTGTGATAACACCTGATGCGACTCTCTCAATCTTACGGAACTTGCTTGTCTGAATGGGACCCTTTCCGTCTATGGGCTGTCCCAATGCATTGACTACACGTCCGAGCATGGCATCGCCAACGGGAACCTCAACAACTCGACCGGTGGTCTTTACGATGTCGCCCTCGTTGATGTTCTTGGTGTTACCAAGAAGAACCGCACCAACGTTGTCCTCTTCCAGGTTAAGGACCATGCCGTAAATCTCTCCGGGGAATTCCAGAAGCTCACCCTGCATGGCATTCTCAAGTCCATGCACACGAGCGATACCGTCTGCTACCTGGATAACTGTACCCACATCGGATACTTCCAGTGTCCCGGCATAACGCATAATCTGTTCCTTGATTACAGAACTTATTTCTTCAGGTCTTAAATTCATGGAACATTCGCACCTTTCTTAATAGTATATGGGTTTTACCCCAACTGAATCTTGTATAATTGTCTGGTAAGATCTGAAAGCTTGGATGAAACCGAGCTGTCCACAACTCTGTCGCCGATTCTGATGGTCATTCCTGCGATGAGTGACTCATCAACATCAAATTCCATCTCCATCTCCTTATAAGATGTGGTAGCAATAAGCTTCTCTTTAATCTGTGCCTTTCTGATCTCGTCAAGGGGAATGGCTGTTGTTATATAAGCCTTTCCGATACCCTTGTCCTCTTTTACCCTGTCGATAAAGTATTCCAGTATCTCAGGAATATCTTTATTACGCTCTTTGGTAACGATAATCGTAAGAAAACCTGTTATCTCATCGCTTACGCGTCCCTTGAGAACATTCTCGATAACCTTAACCTTTTCTTCTTTTGTGATCTGAGGATGCGCCAAAAGTTTAAAAAGATCGGGGCTTGAATTAAAAGCGGTGAGAATAACCGAAACCTCTGAGAAGAACTCGTCGGTTTTATTTTTCTCTACGGCAAGGGAATATAGAGCCTCGCCGTAAGTTCTAGCTATTCGCTCAGCCATGTACCCTCACCTATTTCCTTCAATGTGGAATCGATCAAATCGTCCTGAACTTTGGTGTTGATGGAAGCGGCAACAACCTTGCCCGCCATAGCGGATGCAACGGTGATGATTTCTCTCTTGACGTCATCGGCCATCTTTCTCTTCTCCAGTTCAGCTTCGGTTCTGGCACGCTCGATAATTCTGCCGGCTTCCTCTTTCGCCTCGGAGATGATACGGCTTTCGTTGTCCATACCTCTCTTTCTGGCATCATCAAGGATAGCCTGAGCTTCCTTATCCACATTCTTCATTTTGGTTTCATACTCTTCTTTTAAGGCTCTGGCCTCTTCCATGTCGGAAGCTGCGCTGTCCAGTTCGTTCTTAATCTTTTCGGATCTGTCTTCAAGAATCTTTCTGACAGGCTTGAAAAGGAAGAAAGAGAAGATGAAGCAAAGGAAGAATATGGCGATTAATGTCAGTACCGCATCTGCAAGGAGCTGAAAATCCAAACCGAAAAGTCTTGAAAGGCCTTCCTCAGATGTCAGGACCATGAGATTCGTTGTTAATAGCATCTTCAACCTTCTGCCTCCTTTCTTAAAGTTTTGAAGGCATTATTATTTAACAAAAGGTTTAACGAACATAAGTAACATTGCAACAAGCAAACCATAAAGACCTGTTGTCTCGGCAACTGCCTGACCAAGAAGCATGGTAGACATGATGTCTGATTTAGCTCCGGGGTTACGTCCAACGGCTGCTGCAGCGTGACCTGCTGCGATACCCTGGCCTACACCGGGTCCGATACCTGCGATCAATGCAAGTCCTGCACCGATTGCGGAACATCCGAATACAAAGTTTGTGTTAAATTCCATTCTTTTTTCCTCCTAAGAATTGATTTGTTTAGGTTTCATCTCCGTAAGCGTCAGTGATGTAAGTCATCGTCAGCATACAGAATACGTATGTCTGAATGGCGCCGGAAAAAATGTCGAAGTAAACATGCAATGCCGCCGGCCAACCAACTGCCAAGTATCTAAGCAATCCGTAGATTAGCGACATCATAACCGTTCCCGAGAGTACGTTGGCAAACAAACGAAGCGACAACGAAATCGGTACGGCAAAATCACCGATGAGTGTTACCGGTAACCACACAGGTAACCAGGGTGGCAGTGGAGAACACTTGGCTGCCCACAGCTCCAACGGCTTGTGATGTTTGAACTCCAGGAAATGGACGATTAGAAACGTCGTCACACCCATAGGGAAAGTAACTCCGTAATCAGCAGTGGGCGGTCTTAATCCAATCAGTCCGGAAATATTGCTCACCAGAATGAAAATAGCTATGGTTCCGATGTAATTCCTGAAGACCTTGGCATGTTTGCCCATCGTGCCTTTAATCATGCCGTCTATAAAATCAATGAGCATTTCAACCACGTTCTGAAGTCCCTTGGGAACTTCTGTGGCTTTCTTCATCTTATGATTGACAACCAACGCAAAGATTGTCAGTCCAAGAACAACTATCAACAGACACACCTGGGTTGTGGTTATCCAAACCTGATGGCCGAAGAAGCTGTACTGAAAGATGCCGTGCACCATGAAATCCACATTGTCCGCAGACAGCACAATTCCATATCCCATAGTCTCACCTCCTTATTAAAATAATCAGATGATATCCCTGTCTTCCTCGGGTTCGACCTCTTCCTCCGGTACATATGGAGGATATTCAATCTCCTTCCAGGAAAACCATTTAGAGAATATTTTATGCGTAAACGGCTGTAAATAGACCGCTACCTTCAAACCCATTATCCCCACAAAAGCGGTTATGGGGCTTCCGAAATCGAAGTAACAAATAAATCCGTAGAGAACAAGTACAACTGCATATCTTGTGATTCCGGTAAGTATGGTGTACTTTCTGGCTCCGGCGTTTCCTCTGTCAACGCTCTTTGGCACGTTTCTCCACATGTCAAAGGCCATAAGCCCCGCGATGACAACGCCATACCATACACCCAAAACGTAGTAGCCCTTCCTCTCCACAAAGAAAAAAGGAATCTGAAAAACCAATCCCCAAAGGACCACCCCGGCCAAAAGTTCTATCAATGTGCGAAGATAAACTTCGGCTTCCTTAATGCTTTTCATGTCTCTTATCACTGCTTTGGCTCTTCATAATGTCCTTGGCAAAAATATAAACATTCCTGCCCCCGACAACGGCTCCGAAAAAGAAGCCGGCTATGAAAGCCCAGCCTGTTCCAAACTTCCTGTCTATAAATAAACCTGCGAAAGAACAAAGAAAGATCGGTACCAGCATGTTAATTCCAAATTGCATGATCAATGTCAATGCTTTAAATACTGTCCGATCTCCTTTCATATTTATCCTCTCACTCCTGCGAAACCGCATAAAAACTTAAAATAAATTATACTTTAAAATGGCGAAAATGTCTATTAAATACAGTAAATTCCGCTCTGTTTTTTTATTTCTTTTTCATTTGTTTTTCATTGACTTTTACTCCTCCAAAGTGTACGATTTCAATAAGCTTTTTAAAGCGGAGGGGTACTATGGGGCAAATTGAATTATATCGTAAGAGGCTGATACCGGATCAGAACATAGCTTTAAGGGACGATGAGATCGTCTATGTGGACGACAACATCTTAGTTACAAGATGGAAAACCTTAAAGCCAAAAAAGGACTTTGACCACGGTTCTTCCTGCTATTTTTTAGGTTCCGGAATCAAGCTTAACAAGTTTTACAGACCTACAGGCGATTTACTTTACTGGTACTGCGATATCGTGGATTACGATTTTGACAGAGAAGCCAATAAACTGACCGTCACGGATCTTCTTGCGGATGTGATTGTTCATCCCGACGAAAGACTTCAGGTCATTGACCTTGACGAATTAAGCGATGCGGGAAGGCAGCATCTCATTACTCAGTCACAGTTATGCAATGCTCTTGATCGACTGGATTTCCTTCTCAAGTGCATCTATTCCGGCGATTTCGATGAGATGAAGGAAACCTTAAATAAATACGAAAAGCTTTGATTTAAACACAAAGGGACGGAATATACTCCGTCCCTTCTTTTTCTTATTTCTGACATTATAGCAAAAAATAATTAAATTGTCTAATAAAATACGTGGCCGCCGATATTGATGCCGCTAAGGCCTTCAACAGGTGTTCTGAAATATACGCAGTTTCCTACGTTGGTTCCTCCGGACATAGCCTCATCCGCAGCCTTAAAGCAGGATGCCGTAGCCTTGCCGGAAGCCATGATTACCTCAAGTCGTCCGCTTCCTACAGGAGAGAACTGTCTTGGTGCGTAGATAACTCCCGCCATGGTGTTTGGAAAGACTGGGCTTAATACCCTGTTAACTACAACAGCACCTACCGCCACCTGTCCGGCATAGGGTTCGCCGCCGGCTTCACAGTAGATTAAGCTTGCAAGTAAATATCTGTCGCCTTCTGCAAAGGTTACTTCGGAAATATCTCTCCAAACGGAGTTAGCAGATAACTGTGATAGCCTTAGCTCTTCAGCCAGCTGTTTCTGGAGGGCTGCAATATCCTGTTCCTTGGCCTTAAGTTCTGCCTCGTAAGCAAGAGCCGCTTCCTCAGCTGCCGAAATCTCACCCTCCGTAGCGGAGATGTTATTCTTGGTCTGGTTTACAAGACCCCAAACTCTGTTCTGCTCGGCTTCAACCTGTTCCTTTAATGCATCCAGTTCCTCAAGTTCGGAAATCTGCTGTTCCTGAAGCTTCTGGATGGTATCTCTTATATCCTTGTACTCTTCAAGCTTTCGCCTATCGTAAGCTGTAAGCTCTTCAATGTACTCTGCGGCGTTAAGCATGTTGGCGAAACTTCCCGCCTCAGCAAGCATTGCCCAGTATGTGTTGTCACCCATTTCATACATGAACTGGATTCTCTTCTTCATTGCCGCATACTGGTCGTCCGCAGTTTTTATAGCTTCATTAAGCTGATTGGTGGTCTCATCAATCTGAGCTTCCTTGGCTTCTATCTGGGCTTCCAAATCGTTTAAATTTGCAACGATTTCATTAAGGTCCGAATTAAGGCCTGAAAGCTGGGTCTGAAGCTGTCCCTTCTTCTCATCAAGAGCCTGCTTCTTCTCCTCGTTCTCATTTATCTTTCCCTGGATTTCCTGCTTCTCCTGCTTAGCCTTATCAAGCTTCTCCTTTGTGGTCTCCGCATGAACGGGCATGGGTGGATAAGAGCACAAAAAAAGCACAAGAACCAAAAGAAGGGTTAAAGGCTTCTTCAATCTGTTCATGTGCTTCTCCTTTCTCCGGGAAAAATTACATATCAAGAGTAATCTTTCGACCTGTCTTTTTATACTGGTAAAAATCTACGCCTGCTGCCTTAAGCATTTTCTTTGATGCCAAAGTCGTTGGCGTGTCGGCGTACTTATCGCTGTCATAAACGATAGTCTTAATGCCCGCCTGAATAATCGCTTTTGCACACTCGTTACAGGGAAAAAGCGATACATATAATTTCGACCCTTCAAGGGTTCCGCCTCTGTAATTAAGAATGGCATTAAGCTCACTGTGGGTTACAAAAGCATACTTGGTGTCGAGAACATCGCCCTCTCTCTCCCAGGGAAACTCGTCATCCGAGCATCCTCTCGGGAAGCCGTTATAGCCCATGGAGAGAATCTTATTGTCATCGCTGACAATACATGCTCCCACCTGTGTATTGGGATCCTTGGAACGCATACCTGCAAGATGTGCTATACCCATGAAGTACTCGTCCCAGGAAATGTAATCCTGTCGTTTCATAGTTACCCCCTGTAAAATAGAAACTATTTTGTACCGAAGATTCTGTCTCCTGCGTCTCCAAGTCCGGGTACGATGTAGCAGTGATCGTTAAGTTTCTCATCAAGAGCACCTACATAAAGGTCAACATCGGGATGAGCCTCTGTCATTGCCTTAACGCCTTCGGGAGCTGCGATGATGCACATGAAGTGGATGTTCTTGCAACCCTTATCCTTAAGCATCTGAATAGCTGCTACGCTTGAACCGCCTGTTGCAAGCATGGGGTCAACTACGAAAATCTCTCTGTCTGCGCAGTCTGCAGGGAGTTTGCAATAATACTCAACGGGTTTCATGGTCTCGGGATCTCTGTAAAGTCCGATATGACCAACCTTAGCTGCGGGAATGAGAGAAAGCATACCATCTACCATTCCAAGTCCTGCTCTTAAGATGGGAACGATTGCCATCTTCTTACCCTTAAGTTCCTTAACTGTTGTCTTACAGATAGGAGTCTCTATCTCAACGTCTGAAAGCTTCAAATCTCTTGTAGCTTCATAGCAGATAAGCATTGCGATTTCGCCGATTGTAGCTCTGAAATCCTTTGTACCTGTTTCCTTTCTTCTGATGTAACCGATTTTGTGCTGAATCAAAGGATGATCCATATACACTACTTTAGCCATAATTGTTTTCCTCCTATCATTTCCCTTTAGTTAATTATATGATAAATCCACAGGGCATTCAATCGGGATAAATGAATGTGCTGTGGATTCATTGGCTAGTCCTGTTCAATTTGTGAGATACGTCTCGCGTGCTTCTCCAATCCTGAAAACTCGGTGTTAAGAAAAGTGTCAACGATACTAATGGCAAGATTGGGACCCACGATTCCGGCTCCCATAGCAAGAACATTTGCATCGTTATGTTCTCTTGTAAGTCTTGCAGAAACGGTATCTGCGCAAAGGGCACATCTGATACCCTTCACCTTGTTGGCAACGATGGAAATACCGATACCTGTGGTACAGATAACTATTCCCTTGTCTGCCTCGCCCTTTGCAACAGCCTGGGCAACAGCTCTTCCGAAAGCGGGATAATCAACGGATTCCAGGGAATAACATCCCAAATCATCGTACTTCTCGCCGATTTCGTCCAAATGTTTCTTAACTAATTCTTTAAGTTCGTAACCGCCGTGGTCACTTCCTATTGCTATCATGGTCTGACTCCCCGATATATGTATTGTTTTCTTCAAATATTATAAAACGTCTTGCCTACTTTTTCCATACTTAATCCACGTTTATTACGTGGTGGCCGGCAGCTTTTAACAGCCTGTTCATTATTGCCTGTCCAAAGCCTGTGGCATCAAAGGATTCCGAGTAAATAACCTCTATATCTTCATCGTCGCATTCCCTTAAGACTCTGTAGAGTTCCTTGCCAACAGATGCCTCATCCGCCCTGCTTCCAACGCTCTTTTTTATCTTTGCGGTAAAAACGTCTTCGTTCTCATCTGTACATATAACACAGACTTTCCTGCCGCTTTCTTCTGCCTCTTTTGTCTTCTCATTTATATAGGAAATAACCTTGTCATTATCCCCCTCAATTACGGTCAAATCACCCTTGGGAGCGTAGTGACGGTATTTCATTCCGGGAGCCTTTGGAGCCACCTTTGAATTGCCGTCAAGGATTGTCTTATCAACGTCAACTTCCTCTATAAGCTCTTCTAACATTTCCTTTGTAATAAAGCCCGGGCGAAGGATTGTGGGCACTTCACTTGTAAGATCAATTATGGTGGATTCAAGGCCGATTCCAACCTGGCCTCCGTCGAGAATCATGTCGATTCGTCCGTCCATGTCCTCTATTACATATTTGGATAAGGTAGGGCTTGGTTTCCCTGAAAGGTTGGCGCTTGGTGCCGCAACAAAGCCCCCTGCCTCTTTGATAAAGCCAAGGGCTATCTTATTGTCAGGGAATCTTACAGCTACGGTATCAAGTCCCCCTGTGGTTTCAGTGGGGATAACGTCGCTTTTACCAAAAATCATGGTAAGAGGACCGGGCCAGTACTTATCAGCAAGCTTATATGCTATATCAGGAATCTCCCTGGCCACTACGGGCAGATCCTCAAGTCTGCATATATGCACAATCAAAGGGTTATCCGAAGGACGACCCTTTGCTGCATAAATCTTTTTGGAGGATTCGGGGTTTAAGGCATCTCCCCCAAGACCGTAAACAGTCTCTGTGGGAAAAGCCACAAGCCCTCCTCTTTTGATAATCTCTCCGGCTTCCTTTAAAACTTCAGGGTCCGGATTCTTGGTATCAAGTGTAATAATTTTGGTGTTCATTTTAGTTTTCGCTGTATGCGCTTATAACGTTCCAGATTGCGGGATCTTCGTATCCAAGTCTCCATACTGCCACACCGCCGATTTCGTTGGCTTTCATGACGTTAAGTTTAACCTGGATGGACTCTGCATCCTCAAGCCAAACCTGGTATTTGGTTCCTCCGATGTCTGTCTCCAGATAATTCTGGCATGTGGTTTCATCCCAAACGTAGCTTCCGCCAAGGCGGGATACCATGTCAGCCTGGTTAACCATGGTAACATAATCGTCTGTTACTGTGGTTCCTGTGGTTCTCCACTGAATGGTATATAAAGGAAGTGCATTTATAACCTTCTTAGGGGGAACGGTCTTCAAAGTCTCTGTAATACCATGTTTAACATAATCTATGGAAGCAACACTTCCGGGGTCACCGGATCCGTGGTAGTGTTCATCGTATCCCATAATGATTACGTAGTCAGCAACCTCGCCCTGAGCGGGGATGTTGTACTGGGAGTTGAAGTTATAAGGAACGTAATCATCAACCGAAAGAACCAGGTTGTTGGCACGGCACTCGATGGAAAGCTCTCTTAAGAACTCCACGTAGTGAGGACCGGCTTCGTTTGAAACCTTCTCGAAGTCCACGTTGATTCCGTCAATTCCTGAATTCTTTGCTTCGGTAATGAGAGATTCAATGATTCTTTCTCTCTTGCTTGTATAGGAAAGAACTTCATAATCGTCAACGGGATTGGTAAAGTCATCAATAACTGCCCAGACTTTAAGTCCCATGTTATGAGCGATGTTTACGTAGTTGGCTGTGGCAAAGCTTGAAATATTTCCTGCGTCGTCTGTAAGCTTAAACCAGGTGGGGGATATTACATCCAGGCCCTTCTGGTACTGTAAAGCTTCGTAAATTGTATCATTACCTGCTGTGGCGGCAACTACATGCCAGCCAAGACTGATCTTTGAATCTGAAGTAAGGGATGTGTACTCGGGCTCTGCGTAGTTTGGAGTAATCTGCTCCACTGCACTCTTTACATCGCCGTAATGCTTCTTCTCGATGTAACCGATGAAGCCGTCCTTGGTTTCCACCTTGGACCAGTCCTCCATCTCCTCAAGAAGGATCAGCTCATCTCCCTCAGCAACTTTTTTAAGGATAGGGCTCTTAACTCCGCCTCTGTGACGAACTGCGGAATCCTTTGTTACAAAAACCTGCTGATAATCCCTGTTCTCAGTCTTAAAGATTACTCTCTTGGGATCTTCATAAACTTCATATGTAAAGTTGGTAAACTTATGAACATACTCCAAGGCCACATATAAAACGGCACTGTCGCCTTCACCTTCGGTAAAGGATATAGGGTATCCCAGATCCTCTCCCTCTATTTCTGACTCATATCCCATTCCGTTTGTTACGGTATATGAGCTTGCACCTATCTGATTCACCATCTTTGCGGTGGGTGTTGCGTACAAAAGCCAGTTCTCACGATTGTCCCAGTAGAATCTTTCGTTTAAAAGCTCATGTACGGAATCAAGGTCTAAATAAAGCTGTCCATCCTTATTTAAGAGTTTGGTCTCTAACTTTTCTCCTCTATATAAAATAGGCACCTGGTTGGGGTCTGTTATTCCGAAATACTCTTCCAAATTATCCATCTCATCTGAGTAGGAATACTTCTCTATTAACTTACCTCCAAGGGCTATCCCTGCAATCAAAATAATGAGGACGATTGCAATCAATGCGGGAATCACTCGTTTCATAATCTCACATCTCCTCCTAATCGTCCTCAATTATAGCAGACTATTAACTTGTAGTCATTATCAAAATTTTTAATAAATTTTGAATTTTAATATTAGAAGAGGCCTTCCTTTTTTATATCAGACAGTTAAAAAATCGGCATATAAAATCCCGGTTACATTTCGCATTCAAACCACACTTATTGAAGGTCCGTGATATGAAATCGGTTTGATGCAAAACAAATAGTCTGCTTGTGATGCCCCCGCGTACGAATAAAATAATAAATGTTTAGCTATAAAAATAATGAATTACTTTTTTCAACGTGGATTTTAGTTTGGAATAAAATGTTGAAACACGGTAATAGACGCTCAGTCTATAAGACAAATTCGATATAATTCGAATCATGAAGGGAGAACTCCCTTCCGAAGTGAATCGACAACTCTCCTTTCCCGTACATATATTACGGGGCCGTCACTAATGTAAAGTATAAATCATGCCGATAATAAATCAAAGAAACTATTTCTAAAAAAAGAATTAAAAATCTATAAACTCTACTTTCAGTCTATTGACTAATGGGATTAGTGGATATAATATATCTTTATCCTAAAATATGTAACTGTAAACATGGCACATATTACGAAAAGGAAGTGATTTTGTGAAGATTGAAAAAGTGAATGATAATCAGATTCGTTGCACCCTTACCAAGGAAGATTTGGCCTGCAGAAGTCTGAAGATCAGCGAACTTGCCTACGGAACTCAGAAGGCCAAGGATCTCTTCAGAGATATGATGCAGCAGGCATCCTTCGAGTTCGGCTTTGAAGCTGAAGATATTCCTCTTATGATTGAAGCAATTCCTTTCTCTGAATATGTTGTACTTATAATAACGAAGGTTGAAGACCCCGAAGAGTTGGATACAAGGTTTTCCAAGTTTGCTCCCTCCAACGAGGAAGAAGACGAGGATTTCGAGGAAGAGGAAACCGATACAGTATACGACGAAGCGGAAGATCACACCCAGGAAGTTCTCAATCTCTTCAAGAGAATCAAGGATTCCTGTGACGAGGTTCTAAGCCATGCAGAAGCACAGGGCGGTACAATGGCAGCTCCCACACCGGAAGTTCCCAAGGCCCCCGATGCAAATGCTGTGAAATCTTCAGTCAAAGGACTGATGCAGGCATTCATCTTTGTATCTATCTCAGATATCATCGATATTGCCCATCTTATAAATGATAGATTTACCGCACCCTCCTCGGTTTACAAGAACGAGGCAACAGGAGAATACTTACTCCTTGTTAAGCAGGGTGACTACTCGGTTGAAGAATTCGCAAAGGTTTGCAACCTGCTTTCGGAATATGCAGTACTGTTCAGAGCAATGAATAACGCCGAGTCATACATGGAAGAGCACTTCTCCCCCGTATGCATCGGAAATGCTTTAAACACCTTATCTCAAATTTAATACCGCAACTGATAAAGGCGATTCCAAATGGAATCGCCTTTTTTGTTTTTTATCCTTCCGGAGCGGGGGCTGTTTCTGCAGGGGCGGGTTCGGCAGGGGCCTCCTCGGGGGCTGCTCCTTCTTCCGGGGCAGGTTCGGGAGTTTCTGCGGGAACCATAACGGGCTCACCGTTTTCATCCAATACCTGGTTTCCGTTCTCATCAAGAAGAGGAACCATCTGCTGCTCTTCGGCTGCTCGCCTTGCAGCTTCCTCGGCAGCCTTCTGCTCGTCTATGGCACGAAGTTCTGCTGCAGTGGCATTTACTCTTGCCTCTCTGTCGTTCTCCGCATCAATTTCTTCCTGAGTCATCAGAGCCGAATTTCTCCATAAGTAGAAGTAGAAGTTTTTGCTAAGCATCTTAATGGAAGCCGCGTACTCCGATTCGTTTAAAGAGATCATGGTCTCAAGATACTCTGCCTTTCTCTCCTCTGACCAGTCGGCTGCCTTGTCGGTCCAGACTGCGGAACCGGTTTCGTTGTTGTAGGTTACCATGTCAGAAAGGAAGGTCTTATTATAAAGCATGGCTCTGTGAACGCCGCTTGAGAAAATATCTCTTCCGGCGAGAAGTCTTGAGTCGTACTTAATTCCAAAGAGGTTAAGGACTGTAGGGAAAATATCCACGTTACAGCAATAGGTATCGCTGACGATGGGCTCCTTAAGGCCTGCGTTGTACATGATGCAGGTTGAGTGATATCTCTCAATTGAAGGATCCACGGGGTGTCCCGCAAGGGAATCTCTTCCTGCTTCTGAGATGTTGTAGGGATAGTGATCGCCCACAAGGACTATCAAGGTCTTATCAAGGATGCCCTTCTCCTCAAGCTTGTTAAGGAGGTATTCCATAGCTCTGTCGAGCTCAAGCTCTCCGGCAAGATAGCCGTAAGCTTCGTCATCCATGGGTGGCTCGTCCGCAAGTCTCTTCTTTACCTCTTCAACATTTCTGTTGTACATGACGTTAGCGTTGGTGTAAGGGCCATGGCCGCTGAAGGTCATGTAGTAAGCCATGAATCTGTCATCATCTATGTAATCGGGAATGGACTGCTCCATCATCTCAAGGTCTGATGCAGGCCACTCGGTACTAAACTCCATGCCCTCACCCATGAACTTACAGTTGGTAAATCCGATGTTGGGCCAGGAGAGACATCTTCTATAGTATTCACTGTAGTAGTTGTGGTATCCGTAGGTTTTGGCTCCGTCGGCCTCAAAGATTTTGCCAAGGCCGTAGGGCATGTACTTGGATGCTGACTGGGGGAAGGAACCTACGTCTCGACCTGTGTCCGCAAGTCTTGAAACATCGGGCCAGATGGAGGTAACGAAAGCGTACTCTCCGTTGGTGGTGGTGTTCTTAAAGGAGTTGTAGTAGTTGTTAAGAACAATACCATTATTGGCCATCTTGTAAAGGGTGGGGGTAACTTTCTCGTTTACCGCATACTCCCAAAAAGCTTCCGCACAGATGTAGATAAGGTTGTATCCCTCAAACTTGCCTGTAAACTCGTTGGTATAGGTAGGCTTTTTCTCATTGAAGTAATCACAAAGAGCCTTAATGTCCTCATCAACTGCCGCATCACCAACCTGAGTGAAGTTGAATCTCTCATCAATCTGAGGAACGATTTCAACCTCTTTCTCCTCGGTTTCCGATGAAAGCACATCGATATTCACGTTCTTAAGGGCTGCGTCATCCTCAAGTCTCAAGCCAAAGTAGTATGAAGCCGCCTCCACCAAAGATGTGGTCATGGCTCCAAGCTTGTTGGCTGTGGAATCAGTATCGGACATGGGGTTATGGTATGCGTTGTAGGCACTCTGTCTGCCTTTGCCAAAAAGAGGAAGGCAAAGAACCGCAACAGTCCAAAGGATAATGGCTGTAAGTAAAGCCACTCCGCGAACCGGCCAGGATACCTTCTCACCCTTAATCACCTTAAACACTTCAAGAAGGATGACTACAACAAGGGGTATAAGAAGAACGATTACCGCTCCTATTGATTTCTTGATTGTGTCAACCAATGCCCATCCGAAGTTTCCGATGGCATCTCCTCCCATTCCAACCATAGAGATGGAGAAGAGAGATCCGAAGTTTTTGAAATATATGGTCTGGGCCACGTAGAAAAACGTTATTACAAATATTACTACGGGGAGAAGAATCTTATTAAGAAGTTCCTTCCCAAATCCCGAAAGCAGGGAGAAGAAAAGTGAAAGAGCGGGTATAAACAGTAAAAACGTAAGGTTTCTACCCTGAATCTTTCCGTCCATTATTACCCTTACAGCCACTTCCATATATGTAATAACCGCAAAGAATACTGCCATGTAAATAAGCAGTGCTTTTAAGTATATCTTTTTAATCATAAAAAACCTCCGGCTTTTACGCCGAAGGTATAATAACACATTATTATGAAGGTTTCCATAAATAAAATGTACAAAAAAGTTAAAAAAAGCTTAATTTTCCTGTGCTTTTGTTTCGCAGTAGGCACATCTGTAGACTCTGTTCTCCCTGTCGGTGAGTTTAAAGATGTGGGGAAGCTCCTGCTCTGTTGATGTGATACATCTGGGGTTCTTACACTTAATTACGTTTGTAAGCTTCTCGGGAAGTTCAAGAACCTTCTTTTCCACCAGCTTCTCATTCTTAATGATATTTACTGTGGCACCTGGCTCAGCGTAGCCGATAACATCAAGGTTAAGCTCGATATCCGCATCCACCTTGATAATGTCCTTGCGGCCCATCTTCTTACTCTCAACGTTCTTAATAAGAGCCACGGGATAATCCAGTTCCCCGAGATTAAGCATCTCATAGAGGGCGAAGCAATGTCCTGCAGTTATATGATCGATTACCACACCGTTATGAATTGAATCTATATTCATAAAGTACCTGCCTCCTTTAATAACTTAAGGATGAGCGCCATTCTCATGTATTTGCCGTTCTCAACCTGCTTGAAGTAACATGCTCTGGGGTCATCATCCACTGCCACGCTAATCTCATTAACCCTGGGAAGGGGATGAAGGATTGCCAGATCAGGTTTAGCCTTTTTAAGCTTCTCGGGAGTTAAGATGTAGCTGTCTTTCAGTCTTAAGTAATCCTCTTCGTTGAAGAATCTTTCTCTCTGCACTCTTGTCATGTAGAGGATATCAAGTTTGGGCATTGCCTCCTCAAGATTGGTGGTCTGCTCATATGGAATTCCCTTTGACTTGATGGCGTCCTTTTTAACATAGCTTGGAAGCTTCAACTCCTCGGGAGAGATAAGAACGAACTTATTTCCCTCGTATCTTGAAAGGGCATTTATAAGTGAATGAACCGTACGACCGAATTTCAGGTCTCCGCAGAAGCCTACGGTTAAGTTTCCGAGACGGTTCTTCTCAAGTTCAATTGTAAGTAAGTCTGCAAGAGTCTGGGTGGGATGACAGTGTCCGCCGTCACCTGCGTTGATTACGGGAACTGTTGCCTTGCTTGCCGCTACAAAAGCTGCGCCCTCCTTGGGATGACGCATTGCGATGATATCTGCATAGCAGCTTACCACTCTCGCTGTATCGGAAACGCTCTCACCCTTTGACGCTGAGGATGAACCTGCATCCGGTACTGAGATTACGTGTCCTCCCAGTTCATACATGGCAGCCTCAAAGCTTAACCTTGTTCTTGTTGAAGGCTCAAAGAACAAAGTTGCCAGCTTCTTTCTGTCACAGACGTGAGCATATTTATCGGGATTGGCAATTATATCTCTCGCCACCTTGATCAAATCGTCAAGTTCTTCTGTGCTCAAATCAACAATGTCGATTACACTTCTCATTTCTGTCTCCTTATTTAATCCAGCTCTCATCTGATGGGTTGTTTCTGAAGGCGATGAGTCTTTCGATGTCAGCTTCGGCAATGTAACCTTCCTTAGCGGCAACCTCCGCAATGCAATCGAAGTTTGTGAGGGAGACGTTTTTAACATGTGCTTCCTCAAGGCGCTCAAGACCTTTCTTCATTCCATAGGTAAAGATGGATACAACTCCGAGAACCTCGGCGCCGGCCTCTCTGAGGACATTTACAACCTCGATAACGCTTCCGCCGGTGGAAATCAAATCCTCCACAACCACAACCTTCTGACCCTTCTCAAGTTTACCCTCGATCTGGTTTCCTCTGCCATGATCCTTGGCGCCGCTTCGAACGTAACCCATGGGCATCTTTAAGATGTGTCCGCAGATGGCTGCGTGGGCGATACCGGCTGTGGAAGTTCCCATAAGGACCTCAGCCTCGGGGTAGTTCTCCTTGATAAGTGTTACGAGACCGTTCTCCACATCATCTCTTACTTCGGGAGCTGTGAGGGTTAAACGGTTGTCACAGTAAACGGGGCTCTTGATTCCGCTGGCCCAGGTAAAGGGCTCGTCGGGTCTGAAGAAAACCGCTTTGATTTTCAGTAAGTCTTTAGCAATCTGTTCTTTTAATTCCATTTTGTACTCCTTATGTTTGGCTTAGTCGCAGAACTCTCTCACGCAGCGCTCATATGCTGCTACGGGATCCTCTGCGGCTGTGATGGGTCTTCCTACTACTATATAGTCTGAACCGATTTCCTTAGCATCTTTGGGGGTCATAACTCTCTTCTGATCTCCCTTGTCACCGTCGGCGAATCTGATTCCGGGGGTAACTGTAAGGAAGTTCTTGCCGCAGGTATCGTGTACCTTGCCGGCTTCGAGAGGCGAGCAAACCACACCGTCAAGTCCTGCATTCTTGGCGGTAAGGGCGTAGTGCATAACGACCTCATCGATTGGTTTATTAATGAGGAGATCTCTCTCCATTGCTTCCTGGTCTGTGGAGGTAAGCTGTGTTACCGCAATAAGAAGAGGTCTTGTGCCGTCCTCTCTTGTAAGTCCCTCAAGGGCAGCCTGCATCATAGCTGTGGTTCCTGCCGCGTGAAGGTTGCAGATATCCACATCCAGGTGTGAAAGCACGGACATTGCCTTCTTTACGGTGTTTGGAATGTCATGAAGCTTAAGGTCAAGGAAAATCTTATGACCTCTTTTCTTAATCTCTTTTACAATGGAAGGGCCCTCTGCATAGTAGAGCTCCATTCCGATTTTTACAAAGGGTTTTCTTCCTGTGAACTTGTCAAGAAACTCGAATGTGTCTTTCGCGCTGGCAAAATCACAGGCTACAATTACGTCTCTTCCCACTTACTTTACGCCTCCTATAATGTCTTTTATATTCTCTATTCCGTATTTGTCCATGACCTTTGGAAGGTCCTCAATAATCTTCTTGCTGGCCAAAGGATCCACAAGGTTTGCGGCTCCCACCTCAACTGCGGTGGCTCCCGCAAGCATCATCTCGATTACATCCTCGGCACTGCTTACGCCACCCATACCCACAACCGGCACCTTAACAGCGTTTGCCACCTGATAAACCATTCTTACGGCCACAGGGAAAATGGCAGGACCCGAGAAGCCTCCCATCTTGTTAGCCACAACGGGCTTTCTGGTCTTGAGGTCAATTCTCATTCCAAGAAGAGTATTTATAAGGCTTATGCCGTCTGCTCCTGCTGCCTCGCAGGCTTTGGCAATGGTTACTATATCTGTAACGTTTGGTGAAAGCTTGATGATTACAGGCTTCTTTGTAACCTTCTTGACCGCCGCAACAACGCTTGCCGCCGTTTCAGCATTGGTTCCGAATGCCATTCCGCCGCCGTGAACATTGGGGCAGCTTACGTTTACCTCAAGCCATCCCACCTGCTCCTCTTTATCCAATTTTTCGCAGGCAAAAGCGAAGTCTTCTACTGCAAACCCACTTACGTTTGCCATAACAGGCTTGTTAAAGCATTTTTTTAACTTCGGAAGTTCCTCGGAAATAACCTTGTCCACTCCGGGATTCTGAAGGCCAATGGAATTGATAAGTCCGTTGGTGCACTCAGCAATTCTGGGTGTGGGATTTCCGAAATGAGGCTCCTTGGTGGTTCCCTTAAAGGAAAAAGTTCCAAGGCAGTTTATGTCGTAGTATTCTGCGAACTCGTAGCCGTAGCCAAAGGTTCCGGAAGCGGGAATCACAGGGTTATCAAGTTCGATTCCGCAAAGGTTAACGCTTAATCTTCCCATAAGATTTCCTCCTTCCTAAGGACAGGGCCGTCCTTGCAGATTCTCTTGTATCCGGTTATGGTCTTGCAGCTGCATCCCATACATGCGCCAAAGCCACAGCCCATTCTCTCTTCGAATGAGTACTGGCCGGAAGTCTTTGATGTTCTATATACTGCCTTAAGCATGGGTTCGGGACCACAGCAGTAGGTGTATGTGTAATCTTCAGGAAATGCATCGGTTACAAAACCTTTAACTCCTTCGCTTCCGTCAACTGTTGTCACTCTTACCTCACAGCCAAGCTTCTCGAATTCTTTCTTGTAGAAGATTTCTTCTTTTTTATTAAAGCCAAGGATAACTGTGGGCTTAACTCCCTTTTCAATAAGAAGTCTTGCCAGGTTATAAAGGGGAGGAACTCCAACGCCACCGCCTATAAGCAAGGGCTTGTCTCCTGCATCTGCCATGTCATAGCCGTTTCCTAAGCCTGTCAGTACCTGAAGCTCCATTCCCTTAACCATCTTACTCATGGCCAAAGTGCCCTTACCAACTACCTTATATATAAGAGTAAGTTCATTCCAGTTCATATCACATACGGAAATAGGGCGTCTTAAGTATAATCCGTCTATCTTTATATTAACGAACTGCCCCGGAGCTGTTATATCACTGCAGTCTCCGTAGAGAGTCATCTTGTATACATCTTTTGTGAGGGCCTTGTTTCCCTCTATGGTCAACTTAACATCTTTCATCTTCTATTCCTTTTATCTGTTTGCCATAAAAAACCCGGCCATCAAATGTAAAATAAATACATTAATAAGCCGGGTAAAAATCTATAGTATTATTCTGTAGAATTCGTTTGGATAATCTGGTGCGTCTCATATTGTCAACCTTTCCGATATCTCTGTATCGCATTAAAGATTTACGTTTGCTTCCATAAGATACTAACACATAGGAAGGGTTGTGGCAAGGGGTAATGTTGGAGAAAAAATAGCGGCAATTATGGCACGGGGCTCTTGGTGGCATCGGAATTTAGGAATACGCCAATCCCGATGCCTGATTTGCTCCTAAAGTGGAATTTCGGGCATCGGAATATGGAAATATGCCAATCCCGATGCTTGATTTACTCCTAAAGCATGATCATGGGCATCGGAATATGGGAATACGCCAATCCCGATGCTTGATTTACTCCTAAAGCATGATTATGGGCATCGGAATTTAGGAATACGCCAATCCCGATGCTTGATTTGCTCCTAAAGCATGATTTTTGGCATCGGAATTCAGGAATACGCCAATCCCGATGCCCAAAGTACTTCCTTACATATTAGAATATACTACTTTGCTGTTGCAAACTGTCATCTTGTTTACTCCGTAAAGCTCCCAGCCCTCAAAAGGTGTTGCTTTGCCCATGGAAAGGAAGTCATCGGGATTAACCGTAAACTTTTCATCCAGATCCCAGATTGAAAAATCGTGGCCTTCCTTTATTCCAAAACGCTCCATAGGATTAAACACAAGAAGTTTGGTTAGTTTATCAAGGGTAATTATACCTTCTTTAACAAGCTTGGTATAGAGAAGAGGGAATGCGGTTTCAAGACCCACAATTCCGAAGGCACTTCCTGCAAGGCCCTTGGACTTCTCTTCTGCAGAGTGAGGAGCGTGGTCGGTGGCAATCATATCGATGGTGCCGTCCTTGATGCCTTCAATAAGGGCCGCCCTGTCTTCCTTGCTTCTAAGAGGCGGATTCATTTTGAAGCGTCCGTCTTCCTGTAAGTCATTCTCGTCCATTACAAGGTAGTGAGGTCCTGTTTCGCAGGTTACATCAACGCCTTCGGCCTTAGCTTTCCTTATAATATCAACGCTTTCCTTGGTGGAGATGTGGCATACGTGATATGCGCAGCCTGTCTCCTTTGCAAGCTTAACGTCTCTTTCTATTTCCTTCCACTCGCTCTCCGAGCAGATTCCCTTATGGCCGTGCTCCTTGGCATAAACACCATCATGAATATATCCACCATGAAGAAGGTCATTTACCTCGCAATGAGCTACGATAATCTTGCCAAGCTCCTTTGCTTTAAGCATTGCTTTTCTCATCATTTCCTCATCCTGGATTCCCTTACCGTCATCGGAAAAAGCCACAACATCATCTTTTATGGCCTCCATATCGGAAAGCTCTTCTCCTGCTTCCTTTACTGTAATCGAGCCATAGGGAATGACATTTATAAGCCCAGCTTCCTTAATAGCCTTTAACTGGATATCAAGATTCTCTCTTGAATCCGGGACCGGATTAAGATTCGGCATAGTGCAGACAGTGGTGTATCCGCCTCTTGCCGCAGCTTTAGAGCCTGTAAGAATTGTCTCCTTATAAGAAAATCCCGGCTCACGAAAATGTACATGCACATCACAAAAGCCGGGCAGCATTACTATAGTATGATCTTTGGGAAATACATTAAGCATGGTTTCTTTCATAATCAGTTCACCTTTCCGATATCCCTGTACCGTTTTAAAGATAAATTGCTTGCTTTGCTAAGATACTACCACAAAGTATCAATTGCCACAAGAATACAAATATGGTATATTTTTGTCGTTTAATGATTACGTAAGGGAGTAAAACATGAGCGAATTAAAAGACGAAAGAATTCAGAAGACCGTAAGTTCAAACAGGAGAGCGTTGGCGGTGGGCATAATCCTTGCAGCCTTAACTATCTTCCTTTTGGTATTTAACGAATTTCTCTCAAGAATTCATCAGGGATCAGCAATTCCCTTTTATGAAGCATACAATGACAAAAGACTCGAAGATGATATCTATGTATATGTGGATACATATGATTATCCGTATGACATAGGGTACTATGACAGTGGCGAGCAGTATTACTTTGTAGTTGACGACAGTGATCTCTACATTTTAAGATGTACAGAATCCATGTATAACAGAATATGCAAAGCCATCGATGACAAGGGCGAATATCGTATTATAGGTGCCATCGGCGATGTTAATTCTGAAGTCAAAAATATGGCAATTGAAGTCTATAACGAAGACGAAACTGATCCTGAATACATGCTTACAGAGGAAGACTTCGACAGCTACTTTGAAAATAAACTTATAAACATGGAAACCAAAACCGGAATGGATATTCTTCTTATTGTCCTCGCGGTAATAGTCGGCATCGTTTCCTTTGGCCTGATTCTTGGAGGTGCGCTGGGAATGCACAGATACTCCAAGGCATTTAAGAAGCTTACCGACGAAGAGGCTGAAGAGCTTAACAGAGAAATTGAAAGTCCTGAAACCACTTACCTTAAGGGCTGTAAGGTGTTCCTGACACCCAACTACATTATCAGTATGGGAAATATGTTTGTTGCTGTTAAATACACTGACATTGTTTGGGCATACAAGTTCATCCAGAGAATGAATTTTGTTCCCATTCTTACAAATATAAAGGTACACACTTTGGGACAGGCTGTTCTTCCCATCGCGGATATGGCAGCGGGAACTCGCAATAAGGATGATATGATTGCCACAATCTTTATGGCAATTTCCAATCATAATCCCAATGCCAGAATCGGATACTCAAACGGAACAACAAAACATATTAGTGAAGTGTAATACATCAGGTAAGAAAAAAAGCGCTTTGGAAAATTCCAAAGCGCTTTAATTATGTCTCTTCTAAATTAGTCCTGAACGTAGGGCATAAGAGCGATGTGACGAGCACGCTTGATAGCTACTGTAAGAGCTCTCTGGTGCTTAGCACAGTTGCCTGTGATTCTTCTGGGAAGAATCTTGCCTCTCTCAGATACGTATCTCTTTAATTTAGCAACGTCCTTGTAATCAATTACGTTGTCCTTACCACAGAAAACGCATACTTTCTTTCTTCTGCGAATTCCGCCTTTTCTTTTCATGGGAGAATCGGACTTCTCTGCCTTATTAAAAGCCATTTTATATGCCTCCTGTCTGATAATCGATTAGTTAAACGGCAACTCTTCGTCTATTCCATCAGGAATATTCATGAAGCCGTCGCCTGCGCCTGAAGGTGCGGGCATAGGTGAATTACTAGCGGAATCCTGTGTGCTTCCAGCATTGAAGCTACCCCCGTTACCTGCTGCATTCTTACTCTCAGCGAACTCCATCTCATCAACCATGACTCTTACAGAATAAACTGTCTGTCCGTCCTTGTTGGTGTAGTTATCGTTCTGAATACGGCCGGTAATAAGCATCTTGGTTCCCTTGCGTAAGTACTTCTCAACGAACTCAGCCTGCTTACCAAAAGCAGTGCAGTTAAAGAAGTCTGCATCGGGCTCACCGTCACGCTTAAATCTTCTGTCAACAGCGATTGAGAAACGAGCTACTGCTGTGCCGCTCTCATTCTGTGCGTATCTAACTTCAGGATCCCTGGTCAAACGACCCATAAGAATTACTCTATTCATATTTTATACCTTCCTTCTGATGTACGGAGCCTCTCCGTCATCGAACGGATATCTCCGATTATTCTTCGTCTGTTCTGACAATTAAGAATCGGATAACGTTGTCCATAATGCGAACACGGCTCTCGATTTCAGCGGGAGCAGTAGGCTCTGCGTCGAACTGGATGAAGTAGTAGAAGCCCTCTTTCATGTGCTGAACTTCATAAGCAAGTCTCTTCTTGCCCTGGTCGTCGATATTGGTGATCTGGCCACCAAATCTCTCGATGAGTGCTTTGCACTTATCTACGGCTGCTGCTCTTTCTTCATCTTCGACTTTCGCACTAACAACAACTGCCAATTCGTATTTGTTCATGCTTAAGTACCTCCTTTTGGTCTCTGGCCCCGCTTCCAAAAACGGAGCAAGGATTTCATATCACGGAAAGTTATATTAACATATTTTTCAAGGCTTTTCAAGTATTTTTTGTCTTTTGACGTAAAAATGCGTGGCGAGTAATCGCCACGCATCTCAAAGTTCTTGTTTATCTATGGAATTATGCTTCCTCAATTGCTCCTACAGGGCACTGACCTGCGCAAGATCCACAGCTGATGCAAGTAGCCTCATCGATAACCATCTTGCCATCCTGCTCTGAAATAGCGCCTACGGGACACTGGTTAGCACATGCACCACAACCGATACAAGTATCATTAATAACGAATGCCATTACGATATCCTCCTTACAATATTAATTAAGTTTGCTTCTACGTTGTTAATTATATATCAATTTTTTTGATAGTTCAATAATCTATTTTATTCCGTCTTCAGCACGTCTGTCCTTAATGCCCTTGATGATAAACTTTTTAAGTTCGATTGCTCTTCCGGGATCCATGGCTTTCACACCCTTTAAAGGATAGTCGATGCCGAGATTCTCATATTTTACCACACCCATGGTATGATAGGGCAGAACATCCAAAGCCTTAATGCAGGAATACTGACCGATGTGATGACCAAGGTTATAAAGGTCCTTCTCATCATCGCTGTAGCCGGGAACCACCACGTGCCTAATCCAGGTATCCACGCCTTTCTTATCAAGGAGTTCCAAAAATGCCAGAATTCCGTCGTTTGGCTGGCTGCAGAGAACCTTGTGTTTTTCCGGATCGATATGCTTAATGTCAAGCATCACGAGATTCGTAAGCTTTAGAAGCTTATCAAGCTTCTCGTTGTAGGCGGTATTCTTTGGATTATAAGCGATTCCCGAAGTATCGATGCAGGTATGGATATCCTTCTCCTTGGCCTTTGTAAAGAGGTCTAACAGGAAATCAATCTGCATAAGGGGCTCGCCGCCGGTGACTGTAATTCCGCCTCCATTGTAAAAACTTTTATTTCTCTCATACTGCTCAATTATATATGATGAGTCCATGAGGGTACCTGCATTCATAGCCCAAGTGTCAGGGTTATGACAGTAAAGGCATCTCATGGGACATCCCTGCACAAAGACCACGTATCGAACGCCGGGTCCGTCAACTGTACCAAAACTCTCTAATGAATGAATTCTTCCTTCCATATATTTAATTAACCTTTCTAAATTGTTTTCTTAAGAAGCCACTTGTCTCCTCTTAATCTTACACCATAAAGCACCGCTCTGAAAAGCCATTCTGCCACCATGCAGACCCAGAAGCCGGTGATTCCGAATCCCAGAGGAACTGCTGCCACATATCCGGCACCTACTCTGAATATCCACATTCCCACAAGGGAAACTATTGAGGCATAGGCTGAATCTCCCGCCGATCTCAGGATATTTGGAGTGATGGTTGACTGAGGCCAGATAAATACCATGGGAATCACTGCTATTATCATTATCCTGTATATTATGGGAGTGATAAGCTGTGAGGGGTTATAAACAGGAAGAATAAGGGGCATCATAGGCAGGAACACAACTATGCTTACCGCAAGGGAAACTGTTCCCAGGGCCAAAAGGCTCTTCTCGTATTTCCTTGCCTCGTCGTTTCGTCCCGCGCCGATGCATCTTCCGATTACTGCCGCCACCAGGTTTCCAACAGATTGAGGCAGTGCATATATAATCATCAAAACAGAGTTTGCGATGGCATTGGCTGCTATCATCTCCGTTCCGAGAACTACCATGTATTTTTGTACCAGGAGAGAGCCGCCCTGAAGTACGAACTGCTCGAATCCGAAGGGAAGGCTGATTTTCAAAATCGAACCGATTACCCTGGTATCAAATCCCAGCACATGTCTTAGCTTAACCTTGGCTATATCCTTTCTGGTTCCAAAAAGATATATGGCCGCCACAACCGCTCCGAAGGCTCTGGCTATAATATACGCCAGGGCGCTTCCCATTACATCCATCTTCATGACGTTAATGAAGAGAATGCTTAAAAGGAAGAAGGAAAGATTTATATAAAGCGTAAGGTTAAGGCAAAGTTTGGTTTCCCCAAGGCCCCTGAAGATTCCGAATACCGCTGTGTAAAAAGCGTAGGGAATCATGGATATTCCGATACCTATGAGGTAGATTGCCGCCTTGGCAAGAACCTTCTCCTCAGCTCCTCTGTAGAAAAAGTGAGTTATTGGAGAAGCGAAAATGATAAAGGGCAGGCTTACCAGAATTGTAATGAGCATTGTGGACATAATGGTTTGTCCCGATGCTCTGCTCACGTCCTCGTCATCGCCCTTGCCCTTGTACTGGGCAACCACAACTGTACCGCCGGTGGAAAGAGCGCTGAAGCCACAAATCAAAAGGGCTCCAAGGGGGTTAATCATGCTTACCGCCGCTATTGAATCCTCTCCGGATGAACTTACCAAAGAGGTGGAAATCATGGCGATGGCATTGATAAAGAATGCGTCCAAAATAAGGGGCGACCACATCCCATAGATTTCCTTGTAGCTAAACAAATCCCCTGAATAGTACTTCTCCAGAAGGGCTGTAAATCTTTCTTTTAACTTTTTCATTTTAATTCCCTATTTACACATTTAAGTATTATAAAAGCCCTCAAAATGAAGGCTTTTAAATCTATTGTTTTTGGAGGTTCGCAAACTTGGTATACTCAGGTAACCACTTAAGTTCAACGGTTCCTGTAGGGCCGTTTCTTTGTTTTGCGATGTTGATCTCCGCGATTCCCTTTTTCTCCGTGTCGTGGTTGTAGTAATCGTCTCTGTAGATGAACATTACAACGTCCGCATCCTGCTCAATGGCTCCGGATTCACGAAGGTCCGAAAGCATGGGCCTGTGGTCGGGACGCTGCTCAACCGCACGGGAAAGCTGTGAAAGTGCGATAACAGGAACATCAAGTTCACGGGCCACTGCCTTAAGGGATCTTGAAATATCCGAAATCTCCTGCTGTCTTGAATCACCCTTGCCGGTACCAGACATGAGCTGAAGGTAGTCAATCATGATACAAGAAAGCCCCTTCTCTAACTTGTACTTACGGCACTTACTTCTAAGCTCCGGAATGGAAATTCCGGGGGTATCGTCTATTATAAGGTTGGATCCGCCGATAATTCCGGCTGTCTCGATAAGTTTCTCCCATTCATTATCGGAGAGCTGACCGGTTCTTATATGCTGGGAATCCACGCTTGACTCCAATGCAAAAAGTCTGTTTACCAGCTGAACCTTGGACATCTCGAGAGAGAATATGGCAACGGGAAGATTCTGCTTAAATGCAATGTGCTGTGCAATGTTAAGAACAAAAGCTGTCTTACCCATTGAAGGTCTTGCCGCAATAAGAATCAAATCTGCGGGATGAAGGCCGGCCATACGATAATCCAAATCGATAAAGCCTGTGGGAATACCCGTAACTGCACCGCCGTTCTTGGCAGCAATCTCTATCTTGTCCATGGCGTCCATAACCACCTGTTTGATGGGAACGAAGTCGCCGTGGTTCTGCTTCTGTACCAGATCAAAGACCTTCTTCTCGGTGTCGTTTAATACGACTTCCAAAGGTTCTTTGCCTGCGTAGCAGGTATTTGCTATTTCCTCGTTTACCTTAATAAGTCTTCTGAATGTGGACTTCTCGGCAACGATATTTGCGTAGTATTTAATGTTCGCGGAAGTGGGGACTGCGGAAACAATGTCCCTGATAAACTCAGGACTGGAGGATTCCGGCGGAAGCTCTTTTTCCTTAAGAGCATTCTGAAGTGTAATCAGATCTACCGGTTTGCCTGCATTGTAAAGCTCCACCATGGTGTCATAGATTACGCCATACTGCTTATTGTAGAAATCATCTCCTGTGATGATTTCGGAAGCGGTAAGAATTGCATCTCTGTCCATAATCATGGAGCCGATAACCGACTGCTCAGCTTCTACACTATGAGGGAGAACCCTTTTTAAAATGGACTCTTCTGGTGAAGCCATTATCTATCCTCTAACTTTCCGTAACCTGTACTCTTAATGTTGCCGTAACGGCAGGGTGGAGTTTAACTCCAACTTCGTATGTACCGAAGTTCTTGATGGAATCTGCAAGGACAAGTTTCTTCTTATCTACTTCGATTCCTGTCTGAGTCTTAAGCTCTGCAGCGATTTCCTTGGATGAAACGGAGCCGAAGGCCTTGCCGCCCTCTCCGGCTTTCATCTTAACCACTACCTTTGACTCTTCAATCTTCTTGGCAAGTTCCTTGGCATTATCAAGTCTTTCCTGCTCAAGTTTCTCGTTGTTGGCTTTCTGAAGCTTAAGGTCGTTTAAGTTCTTGTTTGTAGCTTCAACACCTATCTTCTTGGGTAAAATATAGTTTCTTGCGTATCCGTCGTTAGCTTCGATGATATCGCCTTTTTTACCAAGCTTCTTCTCATCCTGTAACAATATGATTTTCATTTATGTATTACTCCTTTGTATGGACTAAATTGCTTCTTCATCCAGCATCTGATCCAGAGTATCCTTAAGAACGCCCACTGCCTCCTCGACACCAACGTTCTCAAGCTGGGCTCCTGCTGAAGATATATGTCCGCCTCCGCCGAGACGTTCCATAATAATCTGTACGTTTACCTCGTCTATGGAACGGGCACTTATGTATATCTTGCCCTGATATTCCGTAAGGATAAAGCTTGCCTTGATTCCCTTAATGTTAAGAAGTTCATTGGCTGCCTGAGCTCCCACAACTGTAGGCTCGTTAACGTCCTCAGGTGAACATACGGAAATGGCAAACATATTTCTGTAAATCTCTGCCTGGCTGACTGCGTCTGCTTTGGCCTTGTAGTCGATGGCGTTCTCTCTGAAGAGCTTTCTTACTCTTGTTACATCAGCGCCGTTTCGTCTTAAAAATGCTGCTGCCTCGAAGGTTCTGACACCGGTCTTGCTCATGAAGTTATTGGTGTCAAGGACGATTCCTGAGTACATGCAGTCTGCTTCTTCGTTCTTAATCTTAATGTTGTCGCTGGTGTACTGAAGAATCTCGGAAACCATCTCACAGGCACTGGATGCATAGGGCTCTACATATGAGAGAGTTGCATTTTCAATTGTATCTGTGCTCTGTCTGTGGTGATCGAGAACCACAACGGATTTACATATTCTTAAAAGCTCGGGACACTCTGTTATGCCCGGTCGGTTTACATCAACCACCACAAGAACAACGTTGTTTCCCGCCATGGCAATAGCCTGCTGATTGTTAATAATCATATCAGACTCGTAGGCGTCATTGTTCTTGAACATCTCAACCAAGGGCTCCATGGTTGAATTGTACTCGCTCATTACAATGTGGCACTTACGCTCCAGGGTTTCCGCAATACGATAAATACCCACAGCGGCACCGAAACAGTCTACGTCGGGATTTCTGTGTCCCATAACAAGAACCTGGTCCTTGGAGGTGATAATCTCTTTGAGGGCATGGGCCTTAACTCTCGCTTTAACCCTTGTGTTCTTCTCTATCTGCTGGCTCTTTCCGCCATAGTAGGTTACGTTGGTGGGAGTCTTGACAACTGCCTGATCGCCGCCTCGTCCGAGAGCCAGATCGATGGCTGTTCTTGCAAACTCATAGTTCTGAGCATAGGTAAGTCCGTCTACACCGATACCGATACTTAAAGTAACTGCCATCTCGTTACCGATATTAACGGTCTTAACATCCTCAAGGAGGTCATATCTGTTCTCCTCAAGCTGCTCAACTGCTTTCTTTCTAAGAATGATTAAATACTTATCCTTCTCAAGCTTCTTGCTGATTCCGTCAAGACCTGCAATATACTTGTTAACCTTACGATCTATAAGAGCTATGAGAAGTGAACGACGAACTTCCTCGACACTCTCCAAAGCCTCGTCGTAGTTATCAAGGTAAATAAGGCCCACTGCCAGGGACTGGTCGTCAACTTCCTGCAATGCCAGATGAAGAGCTGTCTGATCAAACAGATACATGGCTATAAGGAATCCGTCGTAGTTGGCCGCATCTATAATGTCTGAGTTCTCAGCCATCTCACGAAGGCTGATTCTCTTGAATTTAACCTGATAATCTGAATTCTCAATGGAAAGCTCCATCTCGGATTCGGTCTCTTCAACTCCCAAAGGCAATTGTTCCTTGGTTATTTCCGGCACAAGAGAGGTTATGGTTTTGTTAATTCCTTTAGGCTTGCCTATGGCTCGTTCAAAGGCATTGTTATGCCATATAACCTTGCCGGTATCATCAATCAGAGCATATGGAAGCTCCAGCTCCCTTAGTATGCACTTCTGAATCTGTCCATATTGAGTGGCAAAACTAATCATCTCATTCATGAACAGAGGTTTATTGTAGAAATATAAGGCAAGAACTATTGCTATGTAGAACAGAGTAAAGCATGCCAAAATAAGACCAGCGGTTTTGTTTACAAGGAAAACAACAAAGTTAACGCCGGCCAAAAGAACACCCAGATACAGGGTGAACTGGAGGTATGACTTCATTCTGCCTTTCATTTTAAGTCGTCTTTTCATTTTATCTCCCTTATGCATTATGACCCTTTTCTCATTATAGCATCAAATCGGGTGATATGTGAACGAAAAAAGAGCACTGAGATTGTGCTCTTTTTACAAAAATTAATTAAGTTTTCCTAAAAGCTCCTCATAGGACATCTCGCCGCCTATCCATTCGGTTCCGAAGTCCGCCAGCTCTTTCATTTTCTTCTCAACTTCCGCTTCGGAAAGGTTTGCTCCGGTGCAGTCCACGTATTTTATCTTGCCCTGAGCCTTATCAATGGCTTCATCTGTAGTTTCCTCAGGATCGGGTATGCCGTTGTCGTTGAGGTCATCGAAATTATATCCCTCCAGGTAGTAAGCCGTCTTCATCTCGTAATTGTCGTCCATAATCATGTAGGTTTCGTAGTAAATCATTCCCGCATAATCCTGGTCGAAGTTGGATACTGCAGCGTGCTTGGAAATCATATCGTATCCGGCATTTCCGCCTGCTCCGTAAGGCCACTCATAAATTGGGCTGTGGACACTTCCGTTTTCATACAAATATAAAGAAACCATGCTGGGGACATTCACCACCAGATCAGGTATGTCGTCGTCATTAAAATACACAAGGCCAAACTTGGTTTCCTCGCCGTACTTAAACTTCGCAAGGTTTGCCGCCGCCTTATATGCATCCTTGTAGGAGGCAAAGGACCCTGTATAGGAGTCGCCCAGAAGTGCCTTAGTCACAGTAGAAATGGACAAGTCGTTTCCCAGCATTTTCTCAAGGGACTCTGAAAGGGTATCATTTGAATAGAAGCTGTCGTTATACTCTTCGGAATATCTCTTCTCCCATTCGCAAACAGCTACTTCTTTTCCTCTTTCTGTTTCACCAACGATAATCACGTCATCGTTTCCATCAAGAGTGCAGTCCGCAAATCCGATTTCGTCGATTCTGTCGAATCCCACAGACACGAATTTGTCATCTTTATTTACTATGAAAATCACACGGTTGGCCGTTAATTCTTTTCCGTCCTTTGAAAGGGTCATAAAGGAAAGGTCCGCTCCGTCTTCAGTGGTTTCGGAACTGATTGTAAGAGTTGTTCCGCTTCCGTACTGAGACAGGGGTGCATCCATTGTGTAGTCCGCTCCACCCTTTGTCCAAAGAGGTCCTTCAGAAGTCTTGGATTCATCGGGTACTTCCGGTATTTCAGTAGCTTTTTCCTTGTTAAAGCCCTCAGTTTTCAGGGCGTTGTTGACTTCCTCAAAAATCCCCTTACCATTTTCGGATCCCTTCACATCCGAAGCCTGAGCACATCCTGCTGCCAGGAGCGCCAATATAGCTGAACATAAAAAAATTCTCTTCCTCATATTTCACTCTCCTCTAACCAAATTTTTACAGATTCATTATATTGGTTCAAAGTGAAATATAAGCGAAGAGAATCTTTAAGATTTACGAAAGATTATGAAGAATGGCAAATTACCTTCAGTGAATCCAGGATGCGCTGGTGCTTAATGCGGGTTGCGTCAAACTTAACCGTATGGAAAGCGATCTGGACTATGGGGCCTGTTCCAAAGGCACAAATTATGGTTCCTATACCTACGGGACCTCCAAGGAGCCAGCCCACCAAAGTCACAGTACTTAAAAGTATCACAAGAACTGCCCCGATGGGAAGCTTCTTTGCCCGTTTGGTGAGACCCACAAGCAAGGTGTCTCTGGGACCGCAGCCAAGAGAAGCGCTCATATATGCGTAACAGGTGTAGGCTATTATAATGAGGCCGATTATCATCATGGGAATTCCTGTGGCATAGGAAGTTGCTTTAGGCACCAGGTTAATCTTATTGAAGAGATCAACCGCTTTTCCCACAACAAATGCATCGATAATCATTGCGATGCCGATGGGCTCCCTAAGAATTGCGTCAATTGCAAGAATCGTGCAGGAAACCGCGATTGACGCCGTTCCGTACAGGATTCCGAAAGTCTTCGACAGGCCAAGGTTCAAAACATCCCAGGGACCTGCGCCGATATTGGCCTGAATTGTAAGGTATACTCCGAGGCCGTTTATGAAAAGCGCGATAGCGCTAATAATCGAGTTAATAAAGATTGCACCGGTGGTGCGGTTGTTGCTAAGGTTTTTGGTGAATTTCATTGCTTTGTATTTCTTGGTACTCCTTTTATACTTTCACGAATAAATCTTTGGGATTTATACCGCCGGTTTTATTTCTTAAAGCCTTAACCTCAGAAACACACAAAGAGGTGCTTCTTAGAATATAATCCTTAACTTTATCCCATTTATAGATGTCCAGGTCTTCTTTCTTGCTTGGGCTTTGGTCAAAACATTTTGCGAAGAAATCCAGGACCTTCAAAAGTCTTTCTTCGGATATTTCCGATATCGGGTTACTCAATTTATTAAAGGAAGGCTTTTCCAGATTATACTCGTTTTCCAACAGATAGTTTAGTTTATCGTAATCCCTGTAGCCCCTCTTATAAGCTTCGTCTCTTTCTCCAAGCGAGTAGCAGCGAACATATCTGTCTGCCATATAATAAAGCCAAACGGCATCCATGATCAAGTGGCAATAATATCCCAACACAAAATCGTCGTCCAGAATGATCTTCTCATACTTCTTTGAAAAATCAGTCCAAACGACTCCTTTCAACGTATCATCAGGCGTTCTCTTTATATAATGAGCAGTAACATATGAGCCGTCTTCATGCGACGAAGCATCAGGCCCCAATGAAGCTCCCAAAAGGAAGCGCTCTCTATCACCCACCTGTATTTCCTTCAATATTAAATTAGAAATCGTATAGTGAAGCATTGAAGAAGCCATCGCTATAAACCTTTCTCATAGCAGATTTCTTCTGCGCCAAACGCGGGTTGTATTTTATCAGTGCAGGTAAAACCATTAGATTCATAGAAGCGTCTGGCCCTGTAATTCTCTGTAAAAACCCATAGATAAACTTCATTAAAGCCTTGGGCTTTTATGTCTTCAAGGACGCGTTTCATCATCGACCTTCCATAGCCCCTTCCCCAATTGCCTGGGAGGCTATGAATACAAATCAGCTCCGCCTTTCCATTCATAGCTTCATCTCTGGCCGCATCCCAATATGCGATACAATGAGGTTTGCCATCAACAAATTGAATGTATCCGTTCCCTTTGTTTTCATCAAGAAGGCCCTTATACATACTCGTAGCCTTTTCGATATTGGTGCACCTCTCCAGAACATCCGCCTTAAGTATATCTTTAAACGCATTTTTCCAGCTTTCCGTTTGGATAAAAGCCAAAACACTCTCATCCCCCGGCTGGACCTTGCGGATTGTAGCATCCATTATTTCTTACTCCCTATCTCTTCCGCATCTATAGTTTTAATCCCGTTCTCTTCCAGTAATTTGGCAAAAACGCCCTTTCCACTTATAAGCTTTCCGGTGAAGGTTCCGTCGTAGATTTGGTTCACACCACATGAAGGACTTCGGGATTGAAGAATTGCCAGGTCCACATGTTCTTCAAGTGCCTTCTTAAGGCATAATTCAGCGCCTTTTCTGAATTCCCTATCAACGGTTTCGCCCTCCGCGTTGGTCACAACGCCTCCAACAATTTCACAAGGAATTCTGGGAATCGGCAATCCGCCTTCTACCTCAGGACATACGGGGATTATCTCGTGTCCCTTTATGTATTCCGCAACTGCCTCGCTGTAGTTGTCGCCACCGTTATATTTACATTTCTGCCCCAAAAGGCATGCACTTACCATTATCTTCATATAGCTTCACTAAAGCTTAGAAACACTTCTTCTCGTGCTTCTGGGGGCAGCCTCCAACCTTATCGCACTTATAGCATACTTCGTTTGAACAGGTATCCTTCTCAAAGAATTCTCTGACGTTATTAAGTGTGGTATCGGCGATATTTGAGAGGGCTTCGTTTGTGAGGAAGGCCTGATGTGATGTAACAATTACGTTTGGCATGGAAATAAGCCTTGCTAAAGTGTCATCATTTACAATGTGTCCCGAGTAATCATGGAAAAATACGTTAGATTCCTCCTCATATACATCAAGGCAGGCAGCACCAATCTTTCTGGCTTTGATTCCCTCAACCAGCGCTTCTGTATCTATAAGGGCGCCTCTTGATGTGTTGATAATAACGACACCCTTCTTCATCTTATCCATGCTGTCAGTATTGATCATATGGTGATTCTCGTCAGTCAAAGGACAATGGAGAGATATGATATCACTTCTCTGCCATAACTCATCAAGGGTAACGTATTCGATGTCTGTATCCTTTGCGGGGAATTTATCATATGCTATAACATGCATTCCAAATCCACGACAGATGTCAATGAAGATTCTGCCGATTTTACCTGTGCCGACTACACCTACGGTCTTGCCGTGAAGGTCGAAGCCGGTGAGTCCGCTTAAGCTGAAATTGAAGTCCTTGGTTCTGATGTATGCCTTATGAATTCTTCTTATGGAAGTAAGGAGCAAAGCCATGGCATGCTCAGCTACCGCATAGGGTGAGTATGCGGGCACACGAACAATATGGACTTTGCCAAAGGCATGCTCGATATCAACGTTGTTGTAGCCTGCGCATCTAAGGGCAATAAGCTTGATGCCCATTTCCTGGAGTTTATCTACAACGAAAGCGTTGATATCATCGTTTACGAATACGCAGACAACGTCTGCGCCTTCCGCAAGCTTGTAAGTGTCTGAGGAAAGTCTTGCTTCATAGTAAGTAATGTCGAATTCCTCATTCTGATTTGCCAACATAAATGAATTTTTGTCATAATCCTTAGCGTCAAAAAATGCGATTTTTGTCTTGCCCATTGTGTAACCTCCTTTTGCTTGCGAATCATATCTAAAACTATTTAACTTAACAATTTTTTATGGTGATTATTCCGGAACAATAAGACTTCCGTTCAAATTCAACCTGTGGGAATACTTCTTTTATTTCATCTATCACAAAATATATTTCATCCTCATCCCACTCATCTCCCGCTTCTGTCTCACATTTTTCAAGTTCAACCCTGGTGCTGAAAGCAACATCACCGATAAGCAGCGCTCCTCCTTCATTTAAATGAGGCAATAATTCGTTAAAAAAGGTAACCTTCTGATCATCAGTTAAGTGATGTAAGGAATACGTTCCTATGATGTAATCAAACTTACATTCACTAAGTTCAGGAACCAGCCCTTTTGAAAAATCACCTTGATATAAGTTGGCATTTGGCATCTTATCCTTTGCCAACTCAATCATTCTCTGAGAAAAGTCCTGTCCATACACCTCGCAGCCATTTTCATATAGCTTTGTAGTAAGTGTTCCCGTGCCGAATCCAATATCTAAAACCTTAGCGTTTTCTTTTGTCATTACCTCTTTATAAATGCCATCCAAAACATCCTTGTATCCTGCGAACGGATAGCTGTTTTCTTCTTCTGCGAGCCCTACCGAAGCATCATATCCATCTGCCCATAAGTCAAATCCCTTGCTATCTAGCATAAAAGTCTCCTTTTTCTCTGTTTCTTATTATAGCGCAAGCTTTCACTGCGTCATAGAAGTCCTGCTCTTCAACTCCAGATTCCCAAAGATTCGGCAATACTGTTTGCTTATAAACTTCCAGTGCTTCCTTTGAGAATTCATCGAAAATCACATAAGTTCTGGCGTAGTCGAATACCACCGGAGCCAGCCTTGCATTCATCCAGTCAATAATTGTAAAATCGTAGCTTTCCTCAGGAACCATGATGTTAAGAAAATGCATGTCCAGGTGGCATACGCAGGATTTCATCTTCTTCGAAAGTCTTTCGATGATATCCAGAACTTCCTTTGCATCACTGTCGGAAAGGCCCATGGCGGCTGTGGCTGAAAGAGGCGGTATATCTATGCCTGCCGGGTCAACGCTATGTACGAAACGAATGGCATCAGCCAATGCAAAGAAACTGTTTACGTCTCCGGCTACAGCTCTCTTCTCAAGAGTTTCCCCTTCCACATAATCCATCCTGATAATGTGTGAGTCATCGGTATCATAGTATTTCACAGGACATAGGCCTGCTTTATTTACGGCTTTCTGCTGCCTCTTTTCAAACTCGATCCACTCTGCAGGATAGGTGGGTTTATATATTTTGTAGGCATATCCTTGGTACAAAACCACCTCGGCCTGGGCGCCGGTCCCTATTAGCTTTTGCGATCCATCAAATATCATCTTTGTACACCCCTCACCCGCTCATTAATGAGCCTTTGACTAAACTGTAATCTCTATCTGATTCCCTTCAATTCCTATAATACAGCTTTCATAGTAACCGTCCCCTGTAGTTCTGGGGCCGCTCTTTACTGTGTAACCCGCTTGTCGGAGTCTCTCTGTCAGCTCATCCACCGCCTCCTTACTCCCTACAGAAAATGCCAGGTGATGATAACCGGTTCGGTTTTCTTCTTTTTCGGGATCGGTCACCTCAGGTCTTGTCATTATCTCAAGCCTTGCTCCGTCTTCGAAGCTTATAAAGTATGAACGAAAGTCTGTTGTCTTATTATGATAACCTTCGTTTGATTTCCCGCCAAGGTAAGTAACGAAGAATTCCCTGGCTTTCTCCAAATCTTTTACAAATAATGCAATGTGTTCGATTTTCATATGTCCCTTCACTTTCTTATTTTAATCTTTTATACTTCCCGGTCGCTTTATTATGCCTATTAGTTTACATACCCCGAATCCATGGATGACATTATGCTAACACGTTTGCTCTATTCTAACACATAACATCGGCGACAAAAAGGATTTGAGGGAAATACTACGGAGATTAAAAGCCCCGATATCTTGCGATACCGGGGCCTTGAACATCTCGTGATTAGATTGACTCGTGGAATGTTCTGGAAATAACGTCTGCCTGCTGCTCGGGAGTTAACTTGATGAAGTTAACTGCGTATCCGGAAACACGGATTGTGAGCTGAGGATAATTCTCAGGGTGCTTCTGTGCATCTAATAATGTCTCTCTGTTTAATACGTTAACATTAAGGTGATGGCCGCCTTTTACAACGTAACCATCAAGTAAATTAACAAGGTTGGAAACCTGTGCTGTACTTGCTGCCATAATGTTTATCTCCTTTCATTTTCTATTATTGATAATCGTCAATCCCCTGGTGCAGTGTAGGGACACTGCACGCTAAGGGAGTTCTTGAACAATCTGTACAACCCATGGTCTGAACGGCTACGGGAGATTCAGGTTCTTTGGTCTCTTCGGTATCCACATTAATGTGTCCGACACCCTTCGCCATTCCACCGTCAAGCATTTTAACTAAATCGTCAATCATTGCCTTTTCGTCCATACAGGCCACCTCCTTTGTAGTTTAAGAAGTCGGGTTAATTACTTTAAGTCCATCTCAAGGTCGCCTGCGAAGATCTTATCTTCCTTACCAAGAGCACCGGGGATAATTGTGAAGGTATTTGAGATACCATCCTGTGCATCATTGAAGGGAAGCTTAGCAACCGATGAAAGGGATGCAACTGCACCATGAGTATCACGGCCGTGCATAGGGTTAGCACCGGGAGCGAAGGGCTGTCCAGCCTTACGTCCATCAGGTGTGTTACCTGTTGCCTTACCGTAAGTAACGTTTGATGTAATTGTAAGAATAGAAGTTGTAGGAACACCTTCTCTGTAGGTGTGATGTCTTCTAACAGCTGTCATGAATCTGTGAACGATATCACGAGCGATGTCATCTACACGGTCATCATCGTTACCATATTTAGGGAACTCACCGGTTGTCTTGAAGTCTGTGATGATACCATCTTCGTCACGGATAACTTCAACCTTAGCAAACTTGATAGCTGAAAGTGAGTCAGCAACGATTGAAAGACCAGCAACACCTGTTGCGAAGTATCTCTTAACGTTCTTATCGTGAAGAGCCATCTCTGCTCTCTCGTAGCAGTACTTATCATGCATGTAGTGGATGATGTTGAGGGTGTTAACGTAAACCTCAGCCTGCCACTCCATCATATCCATGAACTTGTCCATAACGTCATCGTAATCAAGAACGTCACCAACTACAGGACGGTACTTAGGACCAACCTGCTTCTTGGTCTTCTCGTCGATACCACCGTTAAGAGCGTAAAGTAAGCACTTAGCAAGGTTAGCACGAGCTCCGAAGAACTGCATTTCCTTACCGATAACCATTGAAGATACGCAACATGCGATACCGTAGTCATCACCGTGTGTAACTCTCATGAGGTCATCGTTCTCGTACTGAATAGAAGATGTTGTAATGGAGATCTTAGCGCAGTACTTCTTCCAACCTTCAGGAAGTCTTGTAGACCAAAGAACTGTAAGGTTAGGCTCGGGTGAAGCACCAAGGTTCTCAAGTGTGTGGAGGTAACGGAAGCTCATCTTTGTAACCATGTGACGGCCGTCAACACCAACACCACCGAGGGACTCGGTTACCCATACGGGATCGCCTGCGAAAATCTGGTTGTACTCAGGAGTACGAGCGAAACGTACGCAACGTAACTTCATGATGAAGTGGTCAACGAACTCCTGAATCTGCTCCTCTGTGAAAGTACCGTTCTTAAGGTCTCTCTCAGCGTAGCAATCAAGGAAAGTAGATGTACGTCCAAGTGACATAGCAGCACCGTTCTGCTCCTTAACTGAGCAAAGGTATCCAAAGTATGTCCACTGGATAGCTTCCTGTACGTTTGCAGCGGGCTTAGAAATATCGCAGCCATAGGAAGCAGCCATCTCTTTCATCATCTTAAGAGCAACGATCTGCTCAGAAATCTCTTCACGAAGACGGATAACATCGTCTGTCATGATCTTGCTTGTAGAAGCCTTCTGGTCCTCTTTATCCTCGATAAGTCTGTCGATACCGTAAAGAGCAACTCTTCTGTAGTCACCGATGATACGTCCACGTCCGTATGCATCAGGAAGACCTGTGATAATGTGGCTTGTACGACAAGCTCTCATCTCAGGTGTGTAAGCATCGAAACAACCTGCGTTGTGTGTTTTACGATGTGTTGAGAAGAACTCACTGATCTCAGGATCTACTTCGTAGCCGTTATCAGAGCAAGCTTTCTCTGCCATACGGATACCACCGTAAGGCTGTAATGATCTCTTGAAAGGCTTATCTGTCTGGAAACCAACGATTGTCTCCTTGCTCTTATCAAGATATCCGGGGCCGTGAGAAGTGATTGTAGAAACAACCTTGGTGTCCATATCAAGTACACCGCCTGCCTCACGCTCTCTCTTCATGCAGTCAAGCACCATGTCCCATAAGTCTTTTGTGTTCTGTGTAGGGCCAGCGAGGAATGACTCATCGCCATCATAAGGATGATAGTTTCTCTGGATGAAATCACGAACGTTGACTTCTCTGTCCCACTTACCTGTTACAAAATCTGTCCATTCAGGTCTCATTTGTAAACCTCCTATTCATACTTTGAATTAGTTAAACAATATGTGTATGCGAATACGTAAAATCGCACCAATCTCGTAACTATCATTATATGATTATAGCGAAATACAGTCAAGGAGCGGCGATGTACTTTTTTGTGTACAAAACTTGCATATTTCAAGGCTTCGGTATTATACTATAGGGGATTCAAATGTAACAGTCGTGTAATACGTGAAAGGATTTAGAAATGGCTAAGATTACGAAAGATACGTTAATCGGCGAGGCATTAATGATTAATCCTGACATTGCGCCCGTTCTTATGGACATGGGTATGCATTGTCTCGGATGTCCCGCTTCTCAGGGTGAGTCACTTGAGGAAGCTGCCATGGTTCATGGAATGGACATTGATGTTCTTATGCAGCAGATTGACGCAATTCAATAATTAACCTAACAGAATAACTCCGGTGTTTTTGCACCGGGGTTTTTGTTATCAAAAAGGAGGGGTACCATGGCATTAAACGACGATATCGCTACATTGAAAAAATGGGTTGATGAGAGCAACAACATTGTGTTCTTCGGAGGAGCAGGCGTTTCTACCGAATCCGGCGTTCCGGACTTTCGAAGCGTGGACGGCCTTTATAACCAGAAGTATGACTATCCTCCGGAAACCATATTAAGTCACACCTTCTATCGAAGGAAGACTGATGAGTTCTACCGTTTCTACAAGGACAAGATGCTTTTCTTGGAGGTAAAACCCAATGCCGCTCATCTTAAGCTTGCCGAATGGGAGAAGCAAGGCAAGTTAAAGGCTGTAATTACCCAGAATATCGACGGACTTCACCAGGCAGCGGGAAGCAAAACCGTCTGCGAGCTTCACGGCTCGGTTCACAGAAACTACTGTGAAAACTGCGGAGCTTTTTATGATGCCACTTATATAAAGAACTCTGAGGGAATCCCCAAATGTGAAAAGTGCGGCGGTCCAATCAAGCCCGATGTTGTGCTCTATGAAGAGGGCCTTGATCAGAAGACCATGATGGATTCCATAAGATTCATCAGCAATGCAGATATGCTTATTGTTGGCGGAACATCTCTTGCTGTTTATCCTGCCGCAGGTCTCATTGATTACTACGAGGGAGATAAACTGGTTTTGATCAATAAAACTCCCACCCCCAGAGACAGACAGGCAGACCTGGTAGTTACAGGTGCCATCGGCGAGATATTCAGTCAGTTGTAATCAGAGGTTTCTATGGCAGATATAACGAATGTAAATGTGGGAGATATAATCCGCATGAAAAAGAAACATCCCTGCGGCAGTGACGAATGGGAAGTTTTAAGAATCGGCGCCGACTTCAGACTTAAATGTGTTGGCTGCGGTCACCAGATTATGACCCCAAGAAAAAATGTAGAGAAAAATATTAGAAATTGAATTTTTACCAAAAAGATAAGGCCTGTGCCCCGAAGGACACAGGCCTTTAAATTTGCCTTAAAGTTTAATTACTTCTTAGCTGCCTGCTTCTTGAATGTGCCGATACCCTCAACAACAAGGATAACAGCAAGAACTACCATTGCAAGAGCAAAGATAAGCTGGAACCAGTTACCCCAAGCCATAGCGCCTTCAGCACCCTGAGCCATTGCAGAAACTTTCTTGAATACTGTAATGCAAAGTGATGTGATTGTAGCGATGAGCATGAAGCACATGGGGATGTAGAACATCTTGTTGTTCTTTCCTGCTTCGCCGAGCCATGCAGCAACTGCCATAAGAGCAATACCTGCAAGGAGCTGGTTAGCTGCTCCGAAGAGACCCCAGATCTGGCTGAGTGAAAGACCACCAAGGATACAGCCTACAACAACCATAAGGGTTGTACCGAAGAGAGGATGAGCAAGGAGCTTACGAGCGCCTGTTGCATCCTTATATGTCTCCTCGTCTTCCTTTAAGAAGAGCTCAGAGAACATGAAACGGCTAAGACGTGTACCTGTATCAAGTGATGTCAAAGCGAATACTGAAACTGCAAGAGTAAGTAATGCATAGATTGTGTTGTAGACTGTAGAAGCTTCTACACCAAACATTGTAGCAATACCTGCTGCGAATGCAGCTGCAGGTGAACCGAAGTCACCGTTTGTGTACTTGCCGTAAACCATACCTACAGCGATAAGAGAGATGATACCAAGTGCGGACTCGATAAGCATTGAGCCGTAACCGATAGCCTTTGCATTCTTCTCTGTGTCAAGCTGCTTGGATGATGTACCTGTTGAAATAAGTGAGTGGAAACCTGAACAAGCACCACACGCAACAGTAATGAAGAGTGCGGGGAAGAGGGAACCAATCTTAGTTGACCAACCTGTAAATGCAGGAAGCTCGAATGTAGCCTGCTTTGTGAAAGCACACATTACGATACCGATGATAGCAAGAGCCATCATGCCGTAAAGTAAGAAACTTGATAAGTAATCACGAGGCTGTAAGAGAATCCATACAGGAACAAGTGAAGCAATTGTAATATAAGCACCGATAAATACAATCCATGCTGTACGGCTCATTGCGAAACCGCAGTTAAGGCCAATAACAACAGCTACAGCGATACCGATGATACCGATAATTGTAGCAGGGCCAACCTTAAGACCTGCACGGTTTGTAAGAATACCATAAATAATAGCAAGCACGATGAAGAGCAATGAAATCATTGCTGTTGTCTGGTTACCTGTAGGATTTGTAACAAATCCGAACTGGCCTGCATCTGCTGCTGTGAAGAATGTTCCCGCAACTACGTTAACGAAAGATGCGATAACAAGGATAAGTACGAGTAATGCGAAGATAATGAATAACTTCTTTGCTCTCTTACCCATGGACTGCATGATGATTTCACCAACTGATTTACCTTCGTTACGAACGGAAGCAAAGAGTGAACCAAAGTCCTGAAGTCCTCCGAAGAAGATACCACCGATTACGCACCATAAGAATACGGGTACCCAACCGAATACGGAAGCCTGAATAGGTCCGTTGATGGGGCCTGCACCTGCGATTGAAGAGAAGTGATGTCCCATCAATACAGCGGGCTTAGCTGCAACATAATCGACACCATCTTCCATCTCCACTGCGGGAGTTTTCCTGTTGGGATCGATGCCCCACTGTTTCTCGAGCCATGAACCATAGAATTTATAGCCCAGTGCCAGGAGAATAATAGCGGCTAAGATAATAAATAATGCTGTCATGTCTTTTCTCCTTTTTTATATGTGAGTATATTGCTAACGAGCTTCTTCAATAGTCGACCCTGTAAATTGTAATTTACATCCCCTGAAGAGCACTCGAGTGCAATCAGCCTAAAATTGCTCCAGCCCTTAAAGCCGAAAGCATAACTCTTATATCGCCTTGTCTTCTTTATGACTTTCCTGGTTTCATCATTGATCTTGTCACAGATTAAAACCAACGTAATGTCCGAATTTCTGTGGTTGGTATCCGGTGAAACCTTACTAAGGCCATCATTCCACGCCTTGTCGGTAAGTGTAATCACTTCATCTTTGGTGATGGCGTCGGCGGTATAAAAATAAACATATTCAAAGCTGTTTATGTCAGCATATTTTGCGGCTTTAACAAGCATGTACTGCTCGTTGTGAATGGAAAAAGTTGCGGTGGCATCGAAGGGTTCAAGGCAATCATTTGTTTCCACATTGTAATATGCCTCGTAAGATTTAAGAAATTTCTCAAGTGCTTCCTTAGTTGTCATATAACCCTTTCAAGTTGCCTGTATTATCTAAACGCAACACCATTTTCACTTTATCACTTCAATTTGGCGAAGTCAATTGTAACCTGTCATTTTGAGTTTTTCTTTGATACTTTTTAGGTATGTAGTTTTCAAAGTCATATTAAAAAAGTCCCAAGAACTGTTCTTGGGACTTCAGAAATCTATGAATTTATTTATCAAGAATCTTTAAAAGTACTCTGACGCAGGCTTTGGAAGCTTCGTGGACCATCTTCGCAAACTCCTGCTCGCCGCCTTCTACACTGTCGCTTACTGCCTTTATGCAAAGAGCGGGGACTTTATTTCTTATGCAGGTAAGAAGAATTCCCGCAGATTCCATTTCGCAGATATCAGCGTCATATTTTTCATGAAGGATTCTCTTCATCTTGGGATCCGCCACAAATTTATCGCCTGATGCACAGATTACCGGCTTAAGGGAAGGAACTGCTTCCATTGCCTCCTTAAGCAGCTCTTTGTCAGCAGGGATATAAATGTCAGGGAATTGTGCATACTGTCCGGGAACAGTGCCCTCCACAAAAGGAGAGGCGTCAAAATCGTAGTGAACACATTTCTCAACAACCACAACGTTTGACAGGGTCATCTCGTCAGTAAGGCCTCCCACAACGCCAAAGTTGATAATCTTCTCAACCTTGAAAGCAGTTATAAGAAACTGTGTGGTTGCTGCTGCAGCAATCTCGCCTGCTCCGCTTCCTGCCACAAACAGTTCATGTTCCCCGATCTTATAGCAGAAGATATCGTATCCTTCCACCTTAAAGCTGTCCATAGGTTCACCACATCTCTTAAGAAGTGCACCTATTTCCTCAGGTATGGCAACAATCATTCCTATCTTCATTAAATGTCCCCCTTGTAGTTAATAAGATATTAGAATCCGTCGGTAGTATTATTGGTAAACTCTGTGTCAGCTTCGCTATTGGAAAAACCGCTGTTCTCCGTGTTACTTGAGACCTCAGGCTGCTCACTGGCCGTGATAGCAGGTCCGTGAATCAGGTTCTCAATAGCATCCTTCTTCACCTCTGAGCCGTAATCACAGATAGGGCAGTGTACAAAATACTTAGATGAATAAGGAATAAGAGGAATCCAGAATAAAGCGAAAAATTTTCTTACTCTGGTGATCTTATAATGGTTCACATTGTTACAGTGAGCGCATCGAAACTCGTCTCTTGTAGTTCCCATGTGCTTCTTCAAAACTCTGGTTCCGTAAACAATAAACATAAAAAATATCCTTTTCTTACAATATAATCTAGACCTTTGGAATATACAACAATTACAAAGTGCTGTCAAATTGACAATAAAAAAGGGTCTTCAAAATGAAGACCACTAAGAGGTGCGAGCCGGATTTGAACCGGCGATGACGGTGTTGCAGACCGGGGCCTTACCACTTGGCTATCGCACCATTTAAACTCCCCAAGTAGGACTCGAACCTACGACACTTCGGTTAACAGCCGAATGCTCTACCGACTGAGCTATTGAGGAATATTTGTACCTTCAAAACCGATACCGAATCAATCTAAACCAATCTAAACAAACCTTATCTGGAAAAGCCCTCGACCGATTAGTAAGTGTCAGCTGAACATGTTACCATGCTTACACCTCACTCCTATCTACCTTGTAGTCTTCAAGGGGTCTTACTTTCTTAAAGAAATGGGATATCTCATCTT
>JAEEGJ010002655.1_pt1 | contig 84345 bp, 74 predicted proteins | sample 8958761 | NCBI WGS metagenome assembly JAEEGJ01 (sample SAMN16246546, study PRJNA631951) | gut metagenome | biome: gut microbiome; feature: rumen; material: RS-attached | host: Bos | place: Iran: Karaj | collected 2018-10
GAAAGGACGTCCTTCGGATGATCAGGTAATGATGCTGATTAAGGAAAAGACAGGTGCCACGAATATCAGCGCTTTTCAACAATTACCTGCAGATACAAAGAAGTCGGTATTAATTGAATTGAAGGCTAGGAGAGCCTCGCTACGTCAATTAGAAAGATTGACGGGAATAGGAAAAAGTATGATTTATCGCATGTGATGAAACAGGAACCCGTCCCGGTGTTCCCTTGCATATGCCCGTATATTGGTCGAGTGCTTCTGATATTCTATTCATAAACTTAGTGTTGTAAGGGACTACTAAGTTACTGAAAATCAGGCACTTGGCCAAATTTTATTAGTTACATATTGTTAATGTAACTCATTGATTTTCAGATGATTAAATGTATAATTAACTAAGTATTGCTTATGAGTCACCTTATATATAACGTAAAACTCTGGTCTACGTGGTAACCTTTTCGATTATTATAGTGGTATCCTTTTCAGTTATTATCTACAATTCAACTCTGAGAGAATGTGATACAAAGTTTATAATAGATATGGCTCGACACCTAATAGGAAGGTATCGAGCCATAATTGTATTCTGGAGTATGGGCCTGTAGCTTTTTATAAGAGGATCAAACTGAAAGCTTCCGAGTACGGAATAAAACCATTCTGAGATTTATGGTTAATCCACGCAGGTTCCTTGTGACTTTCTATAACAATCTGTTCTGTTGATATTTCTTTTGTAACAGCAAATACAGACTCTAAAGTAGAAATCTCGTCTGCGGTGAATGCTTTTGGATCATAATCATCGCAAGCCAAGCATGTGCTTTCTGAATTGTGGCTTATCACAATGTTCTTCTCTATACCATCTATGTTGTCGTAGATGGTATCATAGTGGTATGGAACTGGTCCATATGTAATTGCCTTATAGCGTAGCCCACTGATGGAACGCCCATGTTTGCGGTAGTGTGCAAAGTCAGCATAAAACATTTCTTTGTTCAACTTCGTGGGGAATACGCTTCCTTCTTTGCGAATAAAGAACTTGACCATGTTGGCCACTTTATTGGTATTCAGTGAACCGAAACCATTATATACAGAACATTGTGTGTCGGAGTAGAACAAGGTCGTGAGCTTGTCAGATACACTCTCTTCTGGAGCGGAGAGAATGGAATTCCTTATTTTCGTGTATTCAGTTTCGGAGAACTGCTCACGGGAAGAGTCTAAAAGACTGAGAATGAAATTCTTGTTTCTTGCTGCAAGTATCATTTTTCCATTCGACTCCGAGGGAACCTGGCCATTCTCGTAGTTTGCATATTGGTTGATGCCGAAGCCCAGGATCTTGCTGATAGCTGCAAGGCTTAAGCCGTATTTCTCCCTTGTTGCTTTGATCTCTTCCGGGAATGGTATTCCATGACGCACACGATACTGTCCATATAGTTCATTGAACAACAGTTCGTCCTGTTCTGTTGTTGTGAACTTTTCGCCAGTATCCTCACACACATAGTAGCGTGCATGAACAGTATAGTTCTCCTTTCTGAACTCCTGTACTTCTGTCGTAAAGACCTCCTTTACACGTCCACCAGTAAATGGACTCTTCATGTCTACATACTGTTCCATTATTTACCTCCTTCTTTATTTTTGAACGCATAGTTTATTGCATGTTCTGACTCGTGGAACGAGATACAGATAGTTTTGCTGTTGGGCTGACCAAGGGTTATCTTGATGTATATTTCCTTGTCGAAAGCATCCTTTCCGAACACCCACATGTCACCCCATGAGACAATGTCTGTTATTGTTTCAACGTAGTCATCTGTTTCAATACTCCTGATGACGGTTTCACGTGCGTTAGGAGTAATGCCCATAGCTTTCAATGCGGCATCATTTTTCTCTCTGTCGATGTAAATGATACCCCAGATGTCCAATTTGGGTAGGAACTGTTTCAGAAAACGTTCTACTTCTTCTTTCTTCCTTATTTCTTTCATGCTGCAAAATTACGAAAAAGTTATGAAATATGCAAGCTTTATCACGAAAAAGTTATATTTTGATGGAGTTCTTGAATGTTGTCGTTCGAAATAGACTATAATTTCTTATTCTCTGAGAACGAATAATAGCTTCCATCCCCAAGGATGATGTGGTCACGCATCTTCATTCGCACTGCCTCTGCAGCTTGCGTAAGTTTGGCTGCAATGATGCTGTCGAACTTCGTGGGGGAAGGGTTCCCGCTGACATGGTTATGCACCGTGACGATGTAGGTCGCATTGTAGAGCACCCCGAAACGCATGATGTTCCTTCGGCCTTATCGGCCTCATTATTACAGCAAGGCTCTGTCTGCATCGGTAGGCAGGGCTTTTTGGGTTGTGTGAGGGAATGAAAACGAGGGAATATTATGCTTCTAATTGTAAAAATTGCAAATAATGAGCAAATTCCTGAAATAAAATTATTCTATATCGGATTTTATTTGTATCTTTGCCAAAAATTTGGCGAAGTCAGGCCGCGCCTCAGCAATTGAAATTCATTTCATTGCGTTCGGTTTGCACTGACTTTGACCGCGGAATTAGAAAGGTACTATTATGATACAGGAACTCAAAATCAAGAACTTCCTTTCGTTCAAAGATGAGGTAAGATTCAACTTTGAAGCAAGTAGTGATAAGTTTGCAGAGGAGTCTCAGGTTGTTCAAATCAATGAGAACACCAGGCTTCTTCGGTTTGCAATTGTATATGGTTATAATGCTTCCGGAAAATCAAACCTTTTGATGGTTCTTGATTTCCTGGCTTATTTCTGGTCAGCCAAAAGGAAGGATTTGGATGCAGAGACAGGTGTCGTTCCTTTTAAACTTGACCGTGCATCAACTGATGAACCATCAAGTTTCGAGCTGGTGTTTTATGTTGGCAATACCAAGTATTGGTATCAGCTGGAGCTTGACCAGCATCAGGTCTATCTGGAGAAACTGTCTTACTATAAGACCACACAGCCTATTATGCTGTTTGAAAGGACGCTGAAGGATGGGCAGTCAGATATCCAGTTTAATCCCAAGGCGGAGAAGATAAGCCCTGCCGCCAAGGATATGATCAGCGTGAATTGTCTGAAGAATATGTCTTTCTTCGTGGCAAGAAACCAGGTGAATGTGAGTCTTCCTCTGATAGATGCTGCAAAGGATTGGATGCGAAATCAACTGATGCCTATTATTTCACCTACTATGGGGCTGACTTCATATGCACAGAGGTTGACGGCTGAGAATAAGAATCTGATCAGCTATCTTGTGAAATTCCTGCATGAGGCAGACTTTAATATTACTGATATCTCTTCGAATGTGATTGTTAAGCAGCTCACAGATGAGGCTATCAAGTTTCTGACGGAAGATAATGGAGGTGAGGATGAGGCCTCGGCAAAGGAGCTGGAACGCATCAAGAAGGAACGGACTATTAGGCAGATTCAGACTATTTTTGAACATACTGTAAAGAACACGAACGGCACAGAGACTTATCAGATGGACAAAAAGGATGAGTCCACGGGAACGATGCGAACTTTTGGAGTTGAGGCAGCATTGTTTGAGGCTTTGAGGAATGCGGCTGTTCTGCCGGTTGATGAATTTGAGACATCGCTTCATCCCACTCTGCAGGAAAAGGTATTGTATGAGTATCTGAAAACTCAGTCGCGGTCTCAGCTGATTATAACGACTCACAATGACGGCTTGCTGGACCTTGTAGATGATCTGATAAGGAAGGACTCTGTCTGGTTCACTGAGAAAAAGCCTTCTGGCGTGACTGAGCTTTACAAGCTGACTGACTTCAGGGGTGTTAATCGTTTGTCCTCTATTAGAGAGGCTTATAAGAACAAGCGTTTTGGTGCAACAATGAAGAAGTGATGGGAATGAGGGAATTAGCAGAGGACATAAAGCGGCAGCAGTACTTTGAAGCTGTTCCAACTCCCGAGCCAGAGCAAGATGAAGGCACAAGGGAGTTGGGAGTGCTGTATCCTTTCCTAATCAGCGGAGGCTCGAATACGGAGCGTTACTATTTCACCCACATCAATGACACGACAGAGTACAGGTTCAATATCAGACCGCGATACTTTGGTGACGAATCGAGCTATACAGAGGCATTTCCGAAAAGAATTCAGGAGATATTGAGCGCGAATAACGAGGCCAAGATATTCTGTGTGTTCGACTGGGATACAGTTTACGGTAACGAGACGAGACTGAAGAATCATGCGGACTTTGTTGCTCAGTTTGCGAAGGAGATTGCAGACGGGACTGTTACAATTTGCCCCAGCATGCCCAGCATTGAGTATTGGTTCCTGCTGCATTTCGAGGATTATACAAAGCTTCTGAGGGATTATCCTGCAGTTTCCAACAAGTTGGCTCCATGGATGAGACCTTGTTTCTCTAAAACCGGTGTGGCATTGAAGAAACTGCTGAAGACGGAGAAGTATCTCAAGGAGCCTACGTGGGTAGAGAATCTTTGTGCAGAAGGAAAGCTGGTTTTGGCCATCGAGCGGGCAGAGAAGAATATTGCGGCTGCGGTTGAGGCAGGGAAATTGGAGGAACAGTCTTACTCGTTTGTGTATAAGGTGTTTAAGAAAGATGGGGCTAAGGTAGCGATGGAAAGGTCAGAGGGAAGAACTGAAAAGGAGGCGTGATGGTACGGACTTGAACAATTTAATGAATACTTGTAAACAGAGTGGATTGTTCATTGTCCCGGTTGGAGAACTTGAATCGTTCTACAAACCTGCAGCAAATAAGCATGCCACGGCATGGGTGGATATTGTGATGGGGCAGGATTTGGCTAACGATCCGGAACTGGATGAGGCCAGGAAGTTTGTGGAAGAGATAGTTGGGTACTAATGTGGAGACGGGGCGGGAGAGAAAGATAAACTATCCTGCCGGATGTAAGCATTAATGCCTTGCAAGGAGGAGGAAAACCAATCTGGGTTGGATCGTTCGCATCGGCATGCTAAAATGTTAATTTGTTAAATGAGGGAATATATGCTTCGCAAGTGAAGAGTGAAAAGTGAAGAGTGAAAAATTTATTTTCAGTCGGGATGTAACATTTGACTACGTCGAATTCCGTCACGACTCGACAATGATTAAGCAAGCTTATCATTGTGCTCGCTGTTCCGTCATTTTGGAGAATTCCATACTATAAGGGTAGAGAGAAGACAAAATCGCGGGCAGAAGGGGCTCTGGGAGCGGTTTTTCGGAGAAAAATGCCGTTATGTGAAATAAAAGTTGTACTTTTGTAGCGAAATATACTAATAATCGAATGACAAAATAAACTAATAGTAAAAATACGAAATAAACTAATATGGCAACAGTGCAGGAGAAATTGACGGAGTCGCTGGAGGCGTTGAAGGCGTATCAGGATGCGCATAGCGATAATCTGGTAATCCAAGGCGCGGAGACGCTAGGACGGACGCATACGGAACGGCTGGTAAACAGCGGATACCTCCAGATGGTGGTGAAGGGATGGTATATTCCCTCACAACCGGGCAGCGAGGGTGACTCGACGGTATGGTACGTGTCGTACTGGTCGTTTGTAGTGGCGTACCTGAATAAGAAGTTCGGGGGACGGTGGTGCCTGTCTCCTGAACTGTCGCTTTATTTTTATAGCGGCAAGACGGTGGTGCCCAGGCAGCTGATTGTGAGGAGCGAGTCGGGGACGAACAATATCCTGAACTTGCCCTTCGGAACGTCGATCCTGGACATCAAGGCTTCGGTGCCACAGACGGTTTACAGGGAGACGCGCTATGGGGTGAGGCTGTATCCGCTGGAGCTGGCGTTATTGATGGTTGGACCAGACTATTACCGCAGGGATGCACTGGAGGCAAGGACTTGTCTGGCAACGTTGCGGGAGGTGGCTCCACTGATGGCTGTAGCCATTGACGGAGGTCACAGTACACGTGCGGGTCGTGTGGCGGGAGCGTTGCGCTCCATAGGGAGAGAGGAGATGGCTGACGAGCTGCTGCGAACGATGCGGCAGGTGGGCTATCAGGTGAAGGAGGAGAATCCGTTTGAGGAGAATGTGCGGATGGAGAGGTTCGGGATGTCGCCCTATGCATCCAGAATCCGGCTGATGTGGATGAAGATGCGCGAGGTGGTGCTGCGGGAACTGCACATGGAACCTGTGCATCGAGAGGCTGCTGAGGTGCTGGCGATGATGGACGAGACGTATGTGAAGGACAGCTACAACTCGTTGTCGATAGAGGGATATAAGATTACCGAGGGCCTGCTGGAGCGGGTGCGACGTGGCGACTGGGATCCGGAGAAGGACGAGGAGGACAAGGAGCGCCGGAATGCGCTGGCGGCACGTGGATATTATCAGGCGTACCAGTTGCTGAAGGAGTCGGTGGCATCGGCACTGGCCGGAGAGGATGCTGGTGAGATGTATGCGAAAGGGCATCAGGCCTGGCATCTGCAGCTGTTTGAGCCGTGTGTGAGGACCGGCATTATCAAGGCATCGGATCTGTTGGGCTACCGCAGGCATCAGGTGTATATCAGGAATTCGATGCACGTGCCGCTGAACCCCGAGGCGGTGCTGGATGCGATGGAGACGCTGGGGGCCTTGATGAAGGAAGAGGAGAGTGCGCTGGTGAGGGCCGTGCTGGGTCATTTCTTCTATGTGTATATCCACCCGTATATGGACGGCAACGGGCGCACGGCCAGGTTTGTGATGAACAGCCAGCTGGTGACGGGCGGCTACCCGTGGGTTGTGGTGCCTGTGGAAAGGCGGCAGGAGTATATGGCTGCACTGGAGAAGGCGAGCGTGGAGGAAGAGATTGGAGACTTCGCCAGGTTTGTGGGGAGGTTGATGGCGCATTAAATCGATAAAAAGGAACCGAGTTGAGATAGGGGCTGGTGCTTGCGGCATCGGCTCTTTTTTTGTTTGTTGGAGTCGGTTACAAAATGTAACTTACTGGAGGTGGTGAGGGAATAAAATTGAGGAGAAGGAAGGGTGAGGGAATATATGCTTCGCAAGTGAAGAGTGAACCGACGCACGAAGCAAGAGCAGAGCCAAGCTTGCCTTGAGCTATACCTTGCAAGAAGGAGGAAGACGAAGTCAAAAGTGAAGAGTGAAAAATTTTTTTGCAGTTGGGATGTAACATTTCGGGAATTTGCATACTATAAGGGTAGAAAGGTTTAATTTAAACAAGGATTATAGTATGGGAGTTTACGCGCATAGATTTATTGAGGTCCTGGGGAAGGACAATAAATGGCAGCTGGTACCGTTGTGGAGCAAGTATAAGGATGATAGCTATCATGAGCCGGACGTGGTGGCGGGTGATTTGAAACTGAGGAAGCATAGCTGTTTTTTGAGGAGGGCGTCATCGGGATTCTATTCGACGGGTTCGCTCTATTCTGTTGAGGACATCAGTCATCCGATAGGTTCGGGAGAATTGAGTGAAGAGACGAGAAAGTATGTTGAAGGATGGGATTATCCGGTGCGATGGGAATGCTTTTCGCTTGTGGAGCTGGAGGCTTATGCTGACAAGTGTCGGGAAAAGGTGTATTCGGAACTTGCAGATGCTTTTCATGACAACAATATGCGGTTGATTGTGGGGATGCTGGCTTCGGCTCAAGGGAAGGAACCGAAGGAGGATTCAGAGGCATATTACCACACGCCAAGGTATACCTTTGATGAGTATATGGAGAGCTATCAGATTGTTATGGACGAGCTGCAGAGAATCCTCTTTGCGGTTGATGAGGTGGAGATGATCTATGATTGGGATAGGGTCAGAGTGGTGTTCTTTTATGCGTGAGAGGTAATTAAGGCGTGGGGAGGTTGTTAGAGGCTTGGCTCTCCTCACGTTTCTCCAATGCCTCAATAAATGCTTCCAGTTTCTCCATGCTCATGTGCGAGTCTGCCTGACGAGCAAGCTTTGCTTGCTGCTCGTCGGTAGGTTTCTTCTCTCGGAAGATGTTGATATAATCACGTTGCGTCCCATAACTTACGGACACGATGACATTCTCATCCACCCCATAACCCATGCCATCATCAGTGAGGATTCGTGGATAAACATCCATCAGTGGGTCCTTCAAGTCAAACGAGATGGTATCGTCTTCGACTTTTCCACCCAAAGCCATCAGCACCTCTCGGAGGTTCATCTTGTACTCCGGCCAACCTTGGAAGTCGTAATAGACAATGTCTTCTTTTCTGTTCATCTTACTTCCGATTTGTAATTATTGCTCGCATACTCTACGAAGGTGGTGCAGCCGGCCTGGGTGATCTTCTCGTAGGCGGCATTATAGATATCCTCGAGAGTGAGGATGTGGAGGTTGGCGAGGGTGCCGTCGATGCCGACATCGAAGCGGAGGTCAGGGGATAGGGCATTGTAATCGTCGAGCTTGCCGTGGCTGTGGCCGTGGAGCATGATGGAGCCGCGAGGCTTCTGGTTCCACGTGACCATCGGGTAGTGGCACATCACCACACCGAGGTCTTCCTTGAGGAAGGGCGCAACCGTGGGACGGAAGCGCATCTCCTTGATCTGATAGACCTCACGGAAGTAGTGCTTGTAGGCACGGATGGAACCGTCGTGATTGCCCTCGATGAGGAACTTGTGACCCGGGAGTTTTTCCAGCAGGTGGCGGGCATCCTCGCTCTTGAGAAACGTGAGGTCGCCAAGGATGTAGATTGTGTCGCGCTTGTCGACCGTACTTCGCCAGAGGTCGAGCAGCCACTCGTCGTGGGCCTGGATGTCCACCGTGTCGGAATACGGGCGGTTGGACGAGTGCTTGAGGATGTTCGTGTGACCGAAATGGAGGTCGGAGGTGAAATAGATTTGATTTGCCAAATTCAAAATGTTTTTTTGTTGACTTTTATCTTAACTGAAATCTGCATCCCACCATCTGGATCCATCGTTGGCGATGATTTGTGGTGGGCCATATCTGTACCATTGTTTGTCTTCCGGGTGAGTTTTGTGATAGTCGTCAATGGTGATGCCACTGAGTGAGTTTCTAACGATCTTCTCCAAATCAGTAAGTGTTACAGTTCTACCATATTCATCCATAATTCGCCACAATCCTGTATTCAGTTGAGACAGCAGATAATCAAGACATGCTTGTATGTTCCTCTCATACAAGTCGTCATGTATGCGGAAGAGGAATCGCCAACCTCCACTGTGGCTGCCTATATGAAGCGTTTCGGTCATCTTCTCAAGAACTTGTTCTAAATAAGGAGCGTCGTAACCTTCGCCATATCTGTCACAATATTCTATCTTCCGTTCATCTAGCAGTTGGTGACATTGGGAGATTTCCTCCTCTGTGGGGATTCGTTTTAGATAATAATTCGTGCTCATGATTATGTTGCCTATTGTTTCCGTGTTTCGTTAAACGATATTCTTCCAAAGATTAGTCCGAGCAAAAGTTTTAGACCGAATGCTTGGAAGAATGTGATCTTACCAAGTCCGAAGATTGATGGTATTAGCCAGTTGACTGCGTCTTCTTCCGTCGCGACTCGACAATGCTCAAGCAAGCTTGGCATTGTGCTCGCTGCTCCGTCAGTTCCAAAGGAGTTGAAACGGCCAAGCGAGGATTAGTGACCACACTATCAGTAATAGTATGCCACCAGTGGCATTAACGTGAAAGTCAAGATTGACTCTGTTTCGAAGTGAGTTCTCATATTTTTATTCTATGATATACGCTTGGCTCATGTAGACTTGCTTCACGAGGGAGGTGCAGAGCTTGTTGAGTTCTTTGTTGAGGGACTTCTGCTCGCATTTGTCGAGGGAGGAGTAGGAGCCACCATGCTCCTTGAGGAAGTCTTCGAGAACATCCTTGGAGAACAGGCCCATCACTCGTCCAAAGTCCTTGGGGAAATGGACTTCACCGATGTGGCTCAACACGTTGGTCAGGCGGTTCTCTGTGATGTAGGCTTCGCCCTCTACTATCAAGGCTTGCAAGGTTTCGCTGTAGGGGACAGGCTCGGCAAATAGCTTATTACGCTTCTTTACGCTTTTCTTCTCGGCAAAACGCTCGTTCTTGCTCTTGATGAGGACTCGCGAGCCGTTCTTTAGGTACATTGGTACGACAGGACGGATGACGATACCCTCGCAGATATTGTCATCGATGGCGGGAAGGCCCAACCACTCGGCAATTTTGCTTTGGAAGGCATTGGGGTATTTCAGACATTCGGCAAGCGTTCCCCGGAACAGGGTCTTGGCATAGAAAAAGCCATTGGCCTCGAAGAGATCGTTTACTTCGTCAACAGGGAGATACCTGCCTTTGTCATCGGAGAAGAGATAGATGTCGAAACCATAAAACTCATGTCCGGGAGTGTAACAGACACCTTTCTGAATCAGCGAAACTTTGCGTTCTGCCTTGACATCATCATGAGGATCCAGACCACCAAACATCTCGCCAAACACGGAGATGTGGGCCACCTCGGAATACTTTGCCTTGATGTCAGTGTATAGCTTCAGCACTCGGGCCTTGTATCTCTCCAACAATTCAGGGTAGTCATAGAACTGCTCACCATCCTCCAACATCGAGGTGCGCTTGGCGAATCTCACAGTCTCACCATCGCAGAGGAAACTGGTGTTGGCACCATGCACCTTTTCCTGTACCACACACTCCAAATCTTGTGGCATCTCAGCCACCACGTGCTCCATGAACTCACGGCTGAACGAGTTCTCGATAGAGCTGTACTTCTTGAATTCTAACATTGTTTCTTTTGTTTGTGCGCTATGGGCGCGGTTAAAGCTTTTCCCCTGATGCGTGAGTATCGGGGCTCTTTTATTTCACATTTCTGAAACTGGTTTTCTTGTCGAAGCCGGCAGACTCTAGTTTTTGTACGTCAGAGCGGGTGTCGATGAAAGGTTTGTCACGGAGTGAGGAGAGGTACTCGTAGAGGTTTTGCCAAATATCGGTAGGAGATACCAGTTTGGGGATAAAGGTTCCTGAGAGAATAGGATTTTCAACGCGATGTACCATCATGTTATTGATTTCTTCCCATCGCTCATCTTGTGACCATCGCCAGTATTGGGCTTGGCAGGGTATGATGCACATGGGTATGTCAGAATATCGTTGTTGAACATCCTTCATGGTGTCTATGAGCGTTGAATTTACATGGGCGCATTTACACTTACCTTCATCAATCCATCGTTCTACCTCAAAGCGATAGTGTGTGTAGCCAACTTCCAAAATGAAGTGATAGATGTCGCCCTCTTTCCAAGTCTTGCCGTATTTGTGCTTTACGTCCTTGGCCTCACGTTGTTTGGCAATACTCCTTAGATTCCAATAATGTTTGTCGGACAATGGCTTGTCTTGGAATAGGATTCTGTTACTGAAGTAGTACTCCATGCCATGTGGTAAGACCTTATCCGAGTTCAATGTCACAGAGCCTCTGCGGTTGTAAACAACGAGTTCGTCAATGCCATAGATGCTTGCGAGGTAATCGTAATAGTCTTTCTTGTTATCGATGATTTTCATTCTAATACTGTTAAAAACTAAGGTCGGAAACAGCCCTGGCACATCGGCTCCGAACGGTATATCCATCGTTCGCGTCCGGAACCCAGGCGAAGGCAAGGCCATGGACTAAGTCGAAGACCGGAACAGACGTACCCGTTTTCGAGGGGCTCACCCCGTTCCGCGATATCAAGTTATTAACTTTTGCAGAGTTAGGTACCATGGATGTTACATCGATTGCCACGACTGTTCCCGTAAAGGCGAGGTTAGCGTCCATTGAGATGCAAGTCCCCGCCACCCTCAGTTGTTATTTCTCGAGTTCGCACAGTGCATCGTAGATGGGCTGTAATTCCATTGGAATCACAATTTTCAACTGCGAGATGCGCTCACACTCTTTGATCTTCCACTCCTTGAATTTCGCGTTTAATTCACGATACTTGATGGTGTATTCTTCCATCTTGCCCCGGTATTCTTGACTCCGTTCAAGGTTCAGCTGTGCCACCTTCCGACGGATATTGTACTTGATGCGGTTCAGCTGTTGCTCATTCGAGCGATGCCATTTCTGCAGATCGAAGAAGAGGTAGTCCACCCGCTGCTGGTCAATCGAAGGCGCGTGTGCATAGATCAGCATCTGCTCGCCTGTGCCCTCCGTGCTGTAGGGCTTCATCAGCCGCGTGTGCAGTTCCTCGCGCGCCTTCGAATATACACCATCCTTGTGGATGTACTTGCCGATGGTTGCAGCAGTGGCCTCCAAATGGAAGTACTCGTTGCGCTCCTTGACGGTCATCTCGGCCATGACATCATCGTTCGTGGCATCCCCAACAAACTCTGGCCGGTTGTTCTCCAAACTGTTCTCCTTTAGCCAGTCCTCATAGCTCTTTGTGGTTGCATCATTGAGTTCCGTCTCCTTAGCCCTGATGGCCTCGCGAATCCAGGCGCAGAAAGCGTTCATGTCGGCAATCTCCGACAGCAGTCCTCGCACCTCACTGAGCCGCGTCTCATCATAGCCCTTGTTGATGACCTTGCCCGAATTCTCGGGCGAACCCACAATGTCAACCGTCGTGGTGACGAAGTTCAGGTTTTTCAACTTCGCTTCGTTGCTCACAATCTTTTCCTGTGCGATATTCGCCAGGTGGTTGGCCGACGTCGATGTCAGCCCGTGTTCACCAAAGAACACCTCATTTACTTTTTTCATATTCGTCACGTTTTCGTTCGACTTTCTACCTTTATAGTATGTTTTTTGTGGAAATGTTACATGTTGGGAAGAAGTTTTTTTTTTGAGTTTATGATGTTTTTTGCACGTTTATTCTCCTTTTCATATCTTCCAATATCGTGTAAAGAAACTGGGAGTATTCTGGTCCCACCGGTAATTCTGTTTCTATATGAAGGGCATGACGTGTATATGTTGTGGTTTTCTTGGTTACAGGATTGAGCCCTTGCCGCTGTTCATCGCGGAAGTACATACTGATGCCTCGTTTCTGCCATAAAGGGAGGTCGTTGTAGTTGATTCCTCGTTCGAAGAGTAACTCGTTCTTTTCACTGATGGAGATGCCTGACATCCGTTTCTGAGCCTCGTTCGCAGATATACCTTCTTTGCGCAAAGCCCAATAGCAATGCGAGTTCAAAGAGTTTCGGTGGGCATCTTCCTGTCGCCATCTGAAGTAATCAACAACATGGTCAATAGTTGGCAGCGGAACCAATCTGCAATCGAACACAGCATGCTTGCCAGTGTGCATGGAAAAAGCCACTGAGGCCTCTGCTGCAAGAATTGACAGCAATTTCCGCTCTTTTCTTCCGAAGGTGTCTTCGTTTAGGTGGAACAACAATGATATTTCATCGCTTTGGGTGTAGCTGTAAACGATTCGGAATCCACAGTCCATCAAGTGCTTGATGGTCTCAATCATGGCATCGCGAAATCTGATGTCAAACGGTTTCTCCAAGTCCCACTCTTTCTTGGTCAATCTTGTAAAACCGTGACCGTCAAGTCGCGCTACAACATAAATCCCTTCGAGCATAGTCCTGTCTAGCGACTTCTCGAAACGTCTCATTTGTTTGTAAAGTGTATTAAAGTCCATAATCGTTAGGTGTTAGTGAAGACTGTAAAGTTCCAATATACTAGCGAAATTTTCTTTGGTGAAGGGCATGTGGATGTCATGTCCCTCCTTGATGGGGTGAATCTCGTCCCAGGAAAGCAATAGTGTGTCTTCACCTCGTTGCATTTTGAGCTCTCCATCGTTGGAGACTGAGAGTTGCCAGTCTTTGAGGTGGGTATCTGGTACGAAGCGGATGTGGTGCAGAAAACGGCGGACAAGGCGCTCTGGCATACCTTTTGAGCCTTCGCCATTCCAACCGTCTTGGAGCCAGATAATTTTCTTGAGCGAGCCATACATGCGGTGGTGATAAAGACTGTCGGATGAGATGTGGCTCTCGTCTGCATCAGGAATGGCATGGAAGATATCACAGAACTCACCAAGGCCCATCACTACACAGCCATCGAGGATTGCTTGAAGGCGAGGAAGGTCCATGCGTGTGTACATCGCCACTTGCTCGGTTGTAACATGGTAGTTCGTCATACGTTTCTTTAACCACTCTGCTGCGATTCGGGAACGCTCGAGTGGGGGCTTGTTCCAGAACTCTCTGGTTCGGAATTCTTGTAAGCGTTCAGCGGGTTGTGTCTCGTTGATTTCTTCGGGTTGGCATGTTGAGCCTTTAAGAATTTTGGTCATACTACAATTCGTTTAAGATGATTACTTTTCACCCTTATAGTATGAGAAAAAGGGAAAATGTTACATGGAAAATGAAGAAAAAAGTGATTATTTGATGTTTTTTACATAATTATCGCTATCTTTGCACACATATAATTGAATTGTAATGAATAGCATCCAAGACATATATGAAGCCATCGCTACCGAAGGGTTTAGCGAGCGGGTGCTGCAACTCATTGATAAACATGTAAACGACATACAAAATGGAACCAGAGATTTTCCTCGCTACAATCTTTCAGAGCATGCAGGACTCTGCAAGGCAGGTCCGGTCCTCATTGGGGCGTCCATCGTCGCATGCTACGCGACAAGAAGCCTTACAGCAAGTAGCCATGCTGAAAGCGGCCAAGGACAGTGCAAGTCGAGAGCAGAAATAAGCTCGCTTGATTTATGCCGAGACGCAGCCTGTGCTCGCTCGGCAGAGCAGGGAGGCCCTGCAAACTGGCAAATAGACGAACGTCAGGAACAACTCATAGAACAATGGGCCAAAGCCTCAAAGCTATGGGTGGAAGATTCTGACAAGATTCTGACTGACACTTTTGGCCCTATGATAGCGCAGGGTGCAGAGGCCAAGGTTTATTATCGTGAAGGCGACAAATCGGTGGTTAAGGAGCGTACATCTATCTACTCAACCACTTAGAAGGCCCTCGATGCTATCGCCCTTCACAATTATCTTTTTCCGGAGACTGCGATGAACGTCATAGGATTCACTCGTGATAGCGATAGTTTGATGCGTATCATCCTCACTCAGCCTTATGTTCGTTGCCTCCGTCTTGCAACCAAGGATGAGATTGATGCCTTAGTCAATGCGAAGGGTTTTTGCGATAACTGGGATGGGCAAGGTGTGAACTATATCTCTGACCGCATGGCGTTGGAGGACATGCACCCCGCCAATGTTTTTATCGATGAGGTTAGTGGCAAGCCAATTTGCATTGATTGTATCGTAAAGTTTTTGTAATTCATTTTAAATAGAGAGATATATGACTGAGGTAAGCAAGAAATACAGACTGAACTCTATGGAGGAGCCTACGGACGAGATGCTGCAGGAACTGATGGAGGATGTGGCTAAGGCTGCAAGGGAGTCGAGTGCAAAGGCGGAAGCGGAGAAGCAACGCCGGCTGCAATCTGTGGCCAGCGAGATTGAGGTTTGGAGAAAAAGCACTAACGTATGACAGAAAAGAAACCAACACTCTGTGTGGTTGCCGGCCCGAATGGCTCTGGCAAAACGACAATGACAGTCCAACTGCTTAATAATGAATGGACTGCAGATAGCCTATATATCAACCCAGATAACATTGCACAGGAGATGTTTGGAGACTGGAATTCTCCTGAGGCTGTGGTTAAGGCTGCTGAACATGCTACCAAGTTGCGCTATGAATGCTTGGAGCAGGGACGAGACTTTGCTTTTGAGACTGTGTTTTCGTCTGATGAGAAGTTGGAGTTTCTGAAAAAGGCTAAGGAGGAGGGATTCTTTATTCGTCTGTTCTATGTCTGTACATCGGATCCTGCCATTAATGTAGCCCGCATCACCCAGCGCTATCTGAATGGTGGTCACGAAGTGCCTATCTCGAAGGTTATTTCGCGATATTACAAATCTTTGGTTAATGCGACCAAAGCCATTTCGTTCGTGGATCGGGCTTATGTTTACGACAATTCTGTTGACAACCAGTTGCCACGGTTGCTTTTTCGAACAACTGATGGACGGCTGTTTAAACGGTATGTGGAGGATGTTCCTGAGTGGGCTGGGATGTTGTTAAGGTAACAAAAGTGTGTTATGACATTACAATTCAAAATACGAATCCGCAATATCCAGAAGCCACCAGTATGGCGACGGATAGTTATTCCTGCTAATTTTACGTTTAATGATTTGCATCTCGCTATCCAGGCAGCCTTTGGATGGGAGAACTATCATCTGTATCAATTTGAGAAGGCCCCATACGACCGCGGATGGAAAGTCAAAATTTCTGATGAGATGGATAATGGTGACCTCTTTATGTCTGAGGTTATCAATTCGGAACAAACGATTGTTTCAACTTTTATTAAGAACATGAACTTGAAGAAGTTCGTGTATGTCTATGATTTTGGTGACGACTGGATACATGACATAACGCTGGAGAAAACAGATGTGGACGAGACTATACTTCATCCCATTTGTCTGGCAGGGAAAGGTGCCTGTCCGCTAGAGGACTGTGGTGGCCCCTGGGGATATGAAAACATGAAACAACTTTTTGTTGAAGCTCCTGATGATGAAGAGACTCTTTCGTACAAGGAATGGATGGGGTTGGATGACGATGAGGATTACGACCCTAATTATTTCGATATCGACGAGGCGAATGCCCGCTTGAGAAAGTTGTCCGCAACTGCTGTTTCGATTCCAATTAAAAAGAACAAAACGCAGAAACATGATACCCCACTATCGATAAATCCTAATGCAGATATTAGTGAGTGTTTGCATGACTTGCTTGAGAAGCTGAAGAATATGAGCGAGAGTGAACGCAAGGCATTCATTAATGATATGTTACCAGGAGTCAGTAGCGATGACGAAGACGATGATGACGACTATGAACTCGAAGACATACACGGCATCTATGACGTGTCGGAAAAGGCCAAGCGTTATACCGTTCGTGTGGAGTTGGTGGACGCTCCGGAGAAAGTGACAAGAACGCTGCAGTTGCCTTCGAACATGGTCCTTAGCGGTTTTGCACAATTGATTATGCTGGCTTTCGGTAGGCAGGATGTGCCAGAACCATACGAATTTGTTGAGGAGGATGGCTTCAGATTTGTATCTGACGACGAAGAATTCGCATTGGACAAAGATTATTGGAAGATGGACGATGTGGAGTTTAATACCGTCGGGTTCCTATTGCAAAAGAAGGGCGAAACGGTTAGTTTCAACATCAGAAAAGGAAAGAAGAAAGTTATATGGCGGCACACTATCATTTTGGAGAAGAGTGGACGCTATACCGAAAAGAGCGAACATCGTATCGAACTGCTGAAAGGCGAAGGCTTTTATCCTTCGAAAAGTATGAAATCGATGGATGACTACGTTAAGCACTTTCAACAAGACAAACCGAAGAAACCCAACTTCGATGGTATTCGTCAGCGAATACGTGACTTTGAGAAAGATAACGAATTACTGTTCTGAATAAATTGTGAAACGATTATGCCGCTACAGATTACAGTTCAAGATATTGTGATGAGGCATCCGATGGGGATGCGGTGCGATACAGACTTTTACTATGCGAAGGTGGGAAACCGGCTGTTGCGCCAGTTGTCGAAAAATCCGGCAAAGCAAGGGCTGAGCGAGGATGTTATGATGAAGATGGCATTGAAGACGGTGCTGTATTTCGAGGATGTCATCTGCGACAGCGGCATTTGGCGAAGTTTCGTGGAGAAGCATCAGGCACTATATGGTAAGATGCTGCCGTTCTACTCCGTCAAAGGTGAGTACTATGCTGATGAGCCACATGTTCGAGACATTCAGTTGCTCCTCTGGGACGTGATGATGGAGGTGCATGAGAACGAAATTATCAATCCTGAGAATCTTGGTCTTTCTGTTATTGCATTCGATTTCTACGAAGTGCTAGATGATGAGTTTGAGAAGGCTCCTATCAACGAAACGCTGAAGGATTTTTTTGAGCATCCTGTTTTCATTGGCGATTTCATAGAGATGCGCAATGTGCTTCAATGGACTTGCTCTACGTGTTATCTTACTGCTGGTCGATATAAGCTTAGAGGATTTCATGAGACTTTTGAAAGCATCATAAAATTACTGAGATTCGACAGCCATGACAACAGAGCCGTTTATGCGGCCATGTGTCAGCAACCGTTTAAGTATAAGACTGGCATGTTGGCCTTGCTTCCGCAAGAATGGCTGGCAGGAATTCTGGAGTGTAATGGACGGAATGCTGAGGCTGCAGAACTGCGGGCTATTGAGTTTCGTCCTTACGACCTCTACAAGCTGGACGGTTTCGATGATACGTTTATCCGTTTGTCAGACACTCAGGGTAGGGAGGTCGTAGTGCGTAAGGACTCCTATGGCGATATGCGCGATAGTACGCTGATGGCTACTGATGGTTGTGTTGCCTCGTTCGTTAAGTACCTTGGTGAGTGGAATACGAACGGGATGGACTCATGGGGTAGGTTTGGCAAGGCGTATGAAGAGCAGCGCGAAAAGAAACGTCGCTACAAGTCTGGAGTGCCACAGAAAAACTATGAGGCGATGATGAAGAAATCGGGCGGCAGTCCACTGTTCTATCTGCGTGATGGAAAAGATGCACGACGTTTCCTAATGGAAGAAGTCGGTATTCCAGAGAGTCTGATGCGCCCGTCAGAACTTGATGATAAAGAGTATATGGTTGCATGGGTGCCATCGCCCGACGAGGATGTCTTCTTTGCCCCCGATGCAGCACTGGCTATTATGGACGAGCGCAATCCTTATTATAAGGCCGTTGACGATTCTGAAACTGGCATGGATTTGATTTCTGCTCCAGACCGATTGCCGGGCGATATGGTTCGTTACCTCATCGCGCACAATATGCTGCCCGATGTTGCACTGAATCATCTCAATGGTGCAGAGGCGGGTAGGGAACTTGCTCAGAAGAACCTAGACTTCCTGGCTCGTAGTATACGAAGAGATCAGTATTAGTTTGAAACAAACTAGAGTGTCATTTTATGGAATTGACAAAAGCAGACAAACGACAATTGAAAGACATCATCCGACGTGGAATTCTGCGTCGGTGTGAGGAATGGCTCAAAGAAACAAGTGAGCTAATTTGCAAACCGTATGATGATGACGAGAATGCATTCGACCGTTGTATGGAGGTGACGAAACGTTCGCGTGACTACTATAAAGAGGCTATGGAGCGTGAGGATTATTACCGTAATACGATGATTGAGCTTGGAGTGTATGTTTTATTAAGGGAAGGATATCTCACTTTTGATGATTTGTCGGAACTGCGTCCGGAAGTTCAATCTGATATCAAGCAAAGGGTGAACCTTTGACATTCCGACCTTATCAAATGCTCTACCCATAGTGTAGCCAGCTCCTAAGCTGCTCCAACCGGCCTTTTGGGTAAGGCTAGGAACAGGCTAGAGCCTGCTTGGGCGCTGAGAAGTCCCCGTCCGCTCGACCTACGGTCGCTTGCCAAAGCAAGAACAACCTTGCTTAGTCTTACGCTGTCAATAATACGGCTGCGATAACTCCCTGCCCCTTTGCTGCTATCTTTCCAACCCGTGTATAGAAGTTCCTGTCCCAGTAATACCAGACTAAATAATCGGACGAGACGTAATCTCGTCCTTGGTGAGGTTACGGCTCGCGCCCCACGAGGTTACGGCTCGTAAATTTGCCACTTTTCCGACTATTCTATTAAAAGATGTTGCAATTCATTGTGGATTCAGAAAAAAATGCTATCTTTGCAACGCATATTGGTCTTTGACATCGTGGAATAAGACTTCAAATTAGTACAGAAGCATATCATAAACATCCCACCACCCAGAACGGCTACACCTCGCGCGTTGTGAATACCTTTCAAATTAGTACAGAAGCATATCATAAACATCACGCTCATATCCGAAATCTGCCTCAGTCGGCTTATTGAGCAAAGGGGCCGTTCATGTTATTCCCACGCTGGGAACGAAATATTCCCAGGCTGGGAACAAAACATTCCCACATTGGGAATAAATAACGAGCCGTAATGTCATCAAGGACGAGCCGATTGCAACGCCACACTCTGCACCTTCAGGTCAGAGAAATTCGTGAGCAGAGAGACTACGTTTCTCTATAGGTGCCCCAAAACCAGAAATGTTACATGCTGTTGAGCTGGTTTTTTACTATTTTACCTAATTTTGTCGCGCGAAAGAGGAAAAATAGGGCCGTAATTGCATAAGTTTTCGTAACTTTGCAACCAAAATCAGAATTGTATGGCAAAGAAGACCAACATCAGTACCATCACCCCAGGCGACATCAAGCGCCGTCACCCCCGTTATCTCACTTGCGAGACCGACCGCCAGTATGCCGCTCTGGCTAATGACATTTACGAACTGATGCACGAAGAACTGTCGTTTATGGAAGATCGCGAGATGCGTAATGCCAGCATCAGTCTGGCACTCTATTTCGAGGATCTGCACTCAGAGACTCATCAGTTCGAGACCTTTACACGACTCTACAAACGGATGTTCGGACTCTACTTGCCATTCTACCATACCGTAGATGCCACAGATGCCAGCGCACGTCTCGACAGCATGCGCTTCGTGCTGTGGCATAGCATAGTGGCTGAACGGGAGGGAAGGATGCTGAACCCTACAAACGATGCACTGGCCGCTATGGCACAACAACTTCTGCGTCTGTGGGATGAGAAGAAAAAACGCATTGACCCCAATGAGGAATTGGCAGACCTGCTCTATGCCGAGGAGACGCAGCAGGAGGCTAATATGGTGAAGACGGTGCTAATCTGGCTCAGTCAGCGCAGTTTCCTGGGACGATGGTTCACCAATCCTGACGTTAAAGGCGATGCCGTACACCTGAAACAGCTGGTGCCGTCGATAGACAAGGAAACGCTGGAGTATGCCAACGAGTGCTTTACTGTGCAGGAGCACCAGGCATGGCCGCTCTCACTCACGCCTCAGCACATCTATGCCGAGATGATACGCATCGACATGGACGACCCCGACGACCCGATGGCTGCTGCCATTGAGCACATTGAGTGGAAACCGTTTGGGATCTATGAGGTGGTTGGCTGCGATGACCGCCAGATACAGTTGCGCGACTTCATGGGCGATATATTCAGCGTCGCCAACAGCGACTTCATGGGTAACGTGCGTCAGCTCGCCCGCCAGAACACTCACGTCACAGGTTCTTTTATCGCCATGAACGGCCAGTGGGAACTCAACGGCCCGTGCCTGTGGACTAAACCTTCTCAAAAGCAATACAATAACTATCTGGAAAAAGAACGCCAGCACCACCACGTAATGAACGATTTCCGTGGGCAGTATGATGACTTTATCCGCAACCACAATGGCGAGCGATTGTACTTCTTTGCCAATGTCAAGGAGCTTACAGAGTGGCAACATAGCGAGTTGGGACTCGATACATCGGAAATCAACTTCCCATTACCCGATGAGGACCAGCCGCAAGCTGTCTTTTTCGAGGACAACGGACAGATGACCCTTACCCCGCAGGCTCGCTCAATCAAGCATCCTGCCAATCCTGCCTACGACCGTGCCTACGCAGAAGAGAACGCACTGATATTTGTGACCACCGAGTCATGCAGTCCCGGCATGCTGCTCTATATGCTGGAGCACCTGCTGCTGCCCGATGCCATGGTGAACGACATGCGTGGACGCGACCACGCACGTAGCCTGACTCAGGAGAATATCGAGTTCATTGCCCGCTGTATGCGCCGCGACATCAAAAGTACGCAGGTGTTCCGTCAGCGTACTGACTTCAACCGCTAGCTTCCCATACACTTGCGGAGTACTTCTATGATCAAAGACATACTGAACAGATACCGAGGACATACCGAAGATATACCGAAGAAATATGGGAGCAAGCACGGAGGAACCTTAGAGGAACAATAGAGCAAAGTAGAACCAACAAATACACTTGGATATGGCAAGGATTGAGAACGACATCATGGGAATAGAGGGACGCGTGGGAGGGCTGACCACATATATTCGCAACGGCAAGAAGTACGTTAGGGTTTCTACTAGCCATCAACCTCGCCGACTATCGCGTAAACAACTGCTGGTTCGCGAACGCCAGAGTCACAACAACGCACTGTGGCGGGCACTGAAAGCCTCTGGACATGTGTTCATGGAGGGTGGTGACAATACGGCATACAACCACTTTATGGCCATCAACATGGAGTCGCCTGTGCCCTATCTGAAGAAACTGCAATACCACTCCGGCAACGCCCTGTTGCTACCCGACATGGTTCTCAGCGACGGTCCACTACCGCCCGTCAGTTACCAATTGGGTGAGGTGGATGGCCAACCGGCTCTACTCACGGACCTCACACCGAAGGATGTCCGCAACCTGTCTGCACCAGACGATGCCGTCAATGGCAAAGGCACCTCGCTCTTGCTCTATATCCTAAAACAAAGGGTTATTCCCCAGCACGTCGATACAGACCTGTTCCAACTGAGCATCAAGGTCGAAGCGCTTACCGCAGAAGCCTTCACTACCGTACCCTCAACACTCTTGTCACCCTACAAAAGCGCTAAAGGAACACTCGCCCTTACCGATGACCGTTTTGCCGACCCCATGCTCGGTTTCGGTATCGTCCGTATCAAGGATGGTCATGCCTCCCGCCAGCACGTCATCACCCGATGTACCTACTATGAGCAGTACACCACCGAGGAGGCCTTGCAAGCCGCCGCCAAAAGCTACAAGGGACTAACGGGCGACATATAAATGAAAAATAATGTATTTTTTGAGGTTATTCCCAGAAAAATGACTACCTTCGCAGCAGAAATAATAAAAACTGAAGAATATGGGAAAATTTTCATTGATGGCATTGCCATACGCAGCGGAGGCGCTGGAGCCGGTGATAAGCAAAGAGACAATTGCGTTCCATCATGGAAAGCACTTGGCTGGATATGTGAATAACCTAAACGCTATGTTGGAAGGGAGCCCGCTGGCAGGATTACCATTAGAGGAAATCGTCTGTAAGGCTGAGGGCGGGGGTCTGAATAATGCTGGGCAGATATTGAATCATAATCTGTACTTTGGGCAGTTTATGACTCCGAAGGCTGATAATGAGCCTATTGGTAAACTTACTGAGGCTATTTCACATGATTTTGGGTCATTTGATGCCTTCAAGGAGGAGTTCCAGAAGAAAGGGGCTACATTGTTTGGTTCTGGATGGGTTTGGCTATCTGCTGATAAGGATGGCAAACTGGTGATAACACAGGAGGCGAATGCAGCCAATCCGATTCAGAAGGGGTTGAAGCCATTGTTGACTTTTGATGTATGGGAACATGCGTATTACTTGGATTATCAGAACCGCCGTCCTGACCATTTGGCTGCCTTGTGGCAGATTATCAACTGGGAGGTTATCGAGAACCGACTTTCAAAGTGAAAAATGAAAAGTGAAGAGTGAAAAGTTTCGTTTATGAGTAATGCGGACTTTGTGCAGTATATCGCTGACCAGTGTGGTGGGGCAGGGGAGATAGTCGCCAAAAAAATGTTTGGAGACTATGGGATATACTGTAATGGAAAGATATTCGGGTTGATTTGCGATGACTGCTTCTATCTTAAACCGACGGAGGCAGGAAGGAAGTTGCTCAGGGTGGTGGATATGCGTCCGCCATACGAAGGCGCGAAAGACTACTTCTATATTGCGGATGTAGATGACCGCGATTATCTGTCGGAGCTTGTTCGCGAAACTTGTAAGGAACTACCGGAACCGAAACCGAAGAAAAAGAAATGAAGGACTATCCTGATAAGATGACGGCAGAGCAGGCGAGGGCGTTTGGCGCGGATGTGCTGAACATAGTCAGTCAGATACCGTGTGGGAAGGTGACGACCTACGGGCATATCGCATTGTTGGCTGGTTGGCCTAGTCATTCGAGAATGGTAGGAAGGACGTTGCGGTATACGCCTGGAGCAGAGAAGTTGCCTTGTCATCGGGTGGTGAATAAGGAGGGTAGGACAGCTCCTGGGTGGAGTAGGCAGAGAACGCTGTTGGAAGAAGAGGGGGTGACATTTAAGACCAATGGGCATGTGGATATGGAGAGGCACCTTTGGGAACCAGAAGTTTAAGTGAAAAGTGAAGAGTGAAGAGTGAAAAATTTCTTTGACCTAAAGGTACAAAGCGTACTAAAGAAACGATTAGCTACCGCTTTAATGTGAAATATAATGAAGCACGACGAGATATATTCAGCGGCACAGCTGACGGCATTTATTCAGGAGTTGGGATTCCTGCCCTTGCTGGACAGTGGCATCAGCGGCTTCTCTGCAGAGGAAATCGTGACGGATGACTGCCGCTATGTGGTGTTCCCAGATGGCGGTTGGGACTGGCCGCTGTGGAAGTGGAAAGGGCCCATCGTGTCGGATGGCGGGTGCGTCTATGGCAAGTTCTTTAACAAGAAGGCGGGGTTCATCAGTCGTGAGTGGTGGCCCGATTTCTGCAACTACCGTCGCTGCAAATATCCTGTACCTGAAGAAGGAACCATCGATGATGTGATCCTTACGACACTTCGCGAACAGGGTAGCCTGATTACCCGCGAACTGCGTGCCGCCTGTGGATTTGACGGTCCAAAGATGCGTAGCAAGTTTGATGGCTACGTGACCCGTCTGCAGATGGCGTGCCTCATCGTTACTGAGGACTTTGTCTATCCCACCGATAAGCATGGACGTGAATATGGCTGGGGCTGGTCATTGTTGACAACGCCTGAAGCACTCATGGGGCGTGATGGTTTCTATTGTTCCCGTACGCCACAGGAGTCCTATGAACGCTTGCAGTCCCACTTCAGAACCTTGCTGCCCGAAGCTTCTGATAAGCAGATTCAAAGGATAATGGGATGATCGACTTCGATGCTACCTGGTGCGATGTTCTGAAAGGGTGTCAGCAGTTGCTTTAGCGATTGTAGAGAACATCTGTCGATAAGCTTCCACCTTCTTATCAAAGGATAAAGGGTAGGCGCGGGAGGAAGAAGGAAGACGGTGCAAAAGAAGAGCCTTACCCCTAACCCCTCTCCAAGGGGCGAGGGGAACTTCGATAAAGGTGTTGACTTTGGGGAGGCGCTCAATACCAAAGTAGGCACAGATGGTCTCGGTGGCCTTTTCGCCCGTGGTGACGATGGCCCGGCAGTGGGGCAATTGCAGCAATAGAGCATGGATGTCGGTGGGTTCTACGACCTCTAAGAACTTATCTGAAGCATTATCCTGAAGACGACGAATGGCTGTCGAGGTGTCATAGAAAGCAAGTCCCTTTTCTTGACAGAACGCCACAATCTCATCAATTTTGAAGCGCTTGGCTTCTAAGTCCACGAAATGGTTCTTGTCACCAAAGAATATCTGCCCCTCTATCCTCCAGTGGTCGTTGATGAAGTTGGGATAATAAAAGTCCATACACCACCGCTTGCGTTGTGGCGGAAAACTGCCTAAGAATAGCACACGTGCATTCTTGGGCAGAAAGGGTCGCAACGGGTGATATTCCACACTGTCAGTGCTCCGTGCGATATTCTCTGTGTTCAAATATGAAATCATGGTTCTTTTCTTCATTTTGCCTGCAAAGGTACGAAAAGATGACTGAAAAAACACACAAAAAACATAAAACCTTTTGCATTTTGCTCACTTATTCGTATCTTTGTCCGAAAATACTTTTAATTGGCAATGAAAGATAACGAGCAAGAGATATTCCCGATTGTAGATGAAGAGGGCCGGGTAGTTGGCAAGGCTACGCGTGGTGAGTGCCATAGCGGGTCGAGGCTGCTGCATCCCGTGGTGCATCTGCATGTGTTTAACAGCCAAGGTGATGTGTACTTGCAGAAACGGCCTGAGTGGAAGGATATCCAGCCGGGTAAGTGGGATACGGCGGTAGGTGGGCATATCGACTATGGCGAGACACCTGATGAGGCCTTACAGCGTGAGGTGCGCGAGGAATTGGGTATCACCAACTTCACGCCTGAGTTTATCGGTAAGTATGTGTTTGAAAGTTTACGAGAGCGTGAACTGGTGTATGTGCATCGCACGACCTACGAGGGTGATATACGTCCATCGCAGGATGAATTGGATGGTGGCCGTTTTTGGACTATGCAGGAGATTCGCGAAGCCATGGGTCAGGGAGTGTTGACACCTAATTTCGAGAGTGAGTTCTTGCGGTTTTTCCTAAAAAAATAAGTGATGAGCAGGGAGAAAGAGATTTATAAGGTGACGCTGATAGGCAGTGCGGGTAATGCGGCATTGCTGACCTTTAAGTTTATTGCAGGCGTGATGGGTCATAGCTCGGCGATGATTGCAGATGCCGTCCACTCGCTCTCAGACTTCGTGACCGACCTGCTGGTACTGGTGTTTGTCAGTATCAGTGCCAAGCCACAGGACCAGTCGCACGACTACGGACATGGTAAGTTTGAGACCATCGCCTCCTTCTTGATAGGTCTGGCATTGGTAGCTGCTGCTACGGGTATCGTGGTATCGGGCTCAACGAAACTATGGGACTGGTGGTGTGGCGAGCAACTCGAGACTCCCGGTTGGATAGCTCTGTGGGCCGCTCTTCTGTCGATGCTCATCAAGGAACTGCTCTATCAGTATACCGCTCGGAAGGGTAGGACCCTCGACTCGCAGGTGATGGTTGCCAATGCGTGGCACCATCGCAGCGACGCCCTCTCGTCGATAGGTGCAGCCATCGGTATCGGTGGCGCCATCTGGTTAGGTCAGCGATGGACGGTGCTCGATCCCTTGGCATCCATCGTGGTGGGTCTGATGCTGGTGAAGGTGGCCTACGAGTTGCTCAAGACCAGCGTCGGAGAGTTGACCGAACGTTCGTTGCCTGAAGAGACCGAGCAGGAGATTGTGGAGATTATCCAGTCGTTTGGTGATGTGCAAGAGCCGCATAACCTGCGCACCCGTCGTATTGGCAATCGCATCGCCATTGAGGCTCATGTGAGGATGGACGGACAGCTGCCACTGACTATCGTCCACGAACGTGCCACCACCATTGAGAGCAAACTGAAAGAGCGCTTTGGAGAGAAGACGCACGTCACCCTGCACATGGAGCCTGTAAAATGAAAAGTGAATAGTGAAAAGTGAAAAATGATGACAGCAAGGGAAATCATTGGATATATGGAGTCGTTGCGGAATGAGGAGCAGCGGCGGATACTCATGAGGTTCTTTAAGACGGGACCAAGGGAGTATGGTGAGGGGGATGAGTTTTTTGGACTGAAAGTGCCGCAGACTCGTGAAGTTGTAAAGGTGGCAGGGGTGGATTTCCCGATGGAGGAGGTACCGGAGTTGTTGATGAACCGTTGGCATGAGGTGAGGCTCTGTGGTTTCCTGATACTGGTGGCGAAGTTTGAAAAGCTAGCAACGAAGCGATTAGAGAATGATTCTGAGGCCATCAAGAAGCGCGATGAGATCGTTCAGATGTATCTGCAATATGCTGAGCGGGCGAATAATTGGGACCTTGTGGATTTGTCTGTTCATAAAATCCTTGGGCATTGGTTGCTGTTGCCTTCGAACTTGGGTGACAGAGACTATAAAATCAAAGTGGTTGACGAACTTGCTGCCAGTCCTTGTCTTTGGAAGCAACGAATGAGTATCGTTTGTTCATGGAAGACCTCACAGATGGGGGATCCGTCGTGGTGCCTGCGCTATGCAAAGATTCACCTGCATCATCCGCATGATCTGATGCATAAGGCTGTGGGCTGGATGTTGAGAGAGATGGGGAAACGATGCTCAATGGATTTGTTGCGAGAGTTCCTTCGCCAGCATGCCCATGAGATGCCTCGCACGATGTTGCGCTATGCTATTGAGAAGATGTCAGAGTCGGAACGTAAAGAATGGATGGCGGGTAATCGCAGGGACAGGTTGCATGATTATGGTCTGCGACCCAATCAGAAACCTGTCCCCGTGATTAGCCCGTTTGCAGGTATTCCTACTCCTGATTTCGTAGAAATGATTCTCAAAGGCAATGATGAGGCGATGTTCTACCTCCTGCATCAGCGGCTTAATCATCAATTGAGAGAGCGTTATAATGCATATCAGCACCAGTTGTACGATGATTATGAGGACGTCATCGAGGATTTCTACCTGTATCTTCGCGAGAGTGGCCGATATCCTTATCAGGCATTGCGACGTATCAAGAGCAAGAATGCTTTCGAAACTTGGTTACTGAACACGTTTCGCAATTACCTTAACAATCGCGCGAAAGAAGAAAATAGAGCTTTGTTCATGTCATTTGACGAACACAAATGGCATGAATCTGACGAATCTTTTTCTGATGAGCAGAAACTTCTAGTCTGTTCACAGTTGATTGCCTACGCCCTTCAGGTGTTTTACCCCCGTGGAAGGTTTATCTTCCTGCGTTCGTTGCTTACCATGTTGAACAAACAGAAGGCATTGCCTAACACAGAGGTTGCCAAAGCACTTGGAATGTCTGATATATCCTATCGTGTCACGCTTCATCACATGAAGTGCAACCTCGCCAAGTTCAGACAACGTCTGTTGCGGGGAGAATCGCTTCGTCTGGATGAGCAGCATCAACAGATGGCTCAGTGCATCTATGGTGATTTCGAACATCTTTATCCGACACTATTGATGTACTATACGCAAACTGTTAATACCCTTAAATGTGCTGAGAATATCAAGAAGCTTCGTCTGCAACATTACGAGGCAACAGGCATAATGGCCCATGAGCCCGATTTGAATGATTCTACAAACACGACCATCAAAGCATTCTGGAATAAGTTAAATAAATTGCTAATATATTGAGTAATAAAACTGATTGATATGAAAATTGGAGACAAGGCGCCCGAGATTCTGGGCAAGGATGAACAGGGACGGGATATCCGTCTGAGTGATTATAAGGGCAGGAAACTGGTGTTGTACTTCTATCCGAAGGACAATACAAGTGGATGTACCGCTGAGGCTTGCAGCCTGCGCGACCATTACACGGAACTACAGGGAGCAGGCTATGAGGTGGTAGGTGTGAGCAAGGACTCTGCTGCTTCGCACGTGAAGTTCAAGGAAAAGTATGAACTGCCGTTCCCACTGATTGCTGACATCAACCATGAGCTGTTAGAGGCGATGGGAGCATGGGGCGAAAAATCGATGTATGGCAAGAAGACGATGGGGACTATTCGCACCACTTTCATCATCAATGAGGAGGGCATCATCGAACAGATTTTCGCAGGCAAGCAGGTGAAGACTAAGGAGCACGCTGAACAGATTTTAGGGGAATGTCTTCTTTAATTTTGTTGAAAGATGTTAAGATTTCTTTTATTTTTACAATTGAAATAAGAAAATGTTGTAATTTTGAAGATGGTGGCCAAAGTGGTCACCATCTTTATTATTAATTAAACAATTACAATTATGCGAAAAAAAGCATTTTTTTTGGCAGTAATAATCTGCCTACTTGCTGTTTCGTGCAGCAATGAGAGTGAGAACATGGTGAATAACGTTTTCGCAGAGGAGACTGTGGCGCCTGTGACGGTGCATGTGGACGAGTTCTCCGTGGAACAGGGATTCTTCCCCGGGACGCGTGGAACGGCAGTCGGAGATTATGCCAGTTTGAAAGTGCTGACACTGGCATTCTTTAAGAACGGCACAGAGGTGTGTAAGTACACACAGTTTAAGAACGATCCCTCGACGTATACCACGTTCGGTGAGTTCTCTTGCTCCTTGGGGCTTGGCAGCTATACGATGGTGGTGCTGGGCTATGGCGGTGAGTCAGCTATTACACTTACCAGTCCAACGTCAGCCACTTATACGGATGCTGCGCGTGATACGTTTGCCGCTACGCAGGAGGTAAACGTTACCAATTCGGAAGCAAAGAATCTGACAGCGACACTGGACCGTATCGTTTCTTTGGTTGCTGTTATCTCGACTGATGACCGTGCGGCAGATGTGACGGCTATTCGTACAACGCTAACCGGAGGCAGCAAGAGTTTCAATCCAACGACGGGTCTTGCTACTGATAACGCTGGTCTTGTGAACACGGTGACAACGACCGCAATAGGTGTTACTCAAATTGCGAATTATGTATTTCTTGCCACCGATGAACAGACTGTAAACGTGACTATCGAGACGTTGGATGCAGGCAACAATGTGCTGTTCAGCAAAACGGTGAATGACGTTCCCTTGAAGAGGAATCGTATGACGAAGTTATCAGGGGCCATGTACTCTCCGAGTGCCTCTGTGACAGCCGGTTCTTTTGAGTTGAATACCGAATGGTTGACAAGTTATCCAATCGGCTTCTAATGTTGGGAGGGCTAGTTATGAACAAGCTGATTATTTCATTAAGTGCTGCTTTTGCACTGCTCATTGTTTGTGTGGTTTTTGCTTGTGAGAAAGCCATTGCCCCGGAAGACAGTGAAATGGGAGAGACGAATGGCAACCTGAAGGTGAGCGTGTTCGAGATTGAAAAGAAACCATTTGAGGGCCTGACGCGAGCCGGGAAGGCAGTCTCGGAGGCATGTACACGTCTGAACTTCGCTATTTATGACATGTCAGGTGCGCGACAGAAACAGGTAAACCAGACATCGGATATGGCTGGATTTGGTACTGCATCGTTCCAGTTGGAGGCTGGTACCTATCAAGTGGTGGTAGTCGGACATAGCAGTAGTGGAAACCCCACGATGACTGACCCGGCGAAGATACAGTTTACTAATTCTCAGGGATATACCGATACGTTTCTCTGTTGCGGTGATGTGACCATCGGTGAGGAAACGGTGAATCTGCAGGTGTCGCTAGACCGTATTGTGTCGTTGTGCCGCTTTGTGGTTACCGATGACATTCCCTCGGATGTTGTGAAGATGCGTTTCTATTACACGGGCGGTTCTGGGGCTTTCGATGCCAATACGGGACTGGGTAGTGTGAATAGCAAGCAGGATGTGAAGTTCGACATGGCGTTGGGTCAGAAGCAGTTTGACCTGTATACGTTTCTGCATGATGAAGAAGGGACGATACATCTGGCGGTGACGGCTCTCGATGCAAGTGGTAATGAGTTGTACATGCGTGAGTTTGACGTACCGATGCAGCAGAACCATATTACTTGGGTCTCTGGGGCGTTTTTCAACGGATCGGGCTCATCGCCAACGACGATTACCGGTGTGACTGTCAATACCGACTGGGCCGGTGAGACGTATATCACGTTCTAAAAATGACAAGAGAGATGGTCTGTTTGCATGGGCAAGGGACCGTCTCTCTTATCATGAAAGAAAAAAAAGAAGTTACTTTCACTCGAAAAAACAAAAAAAATAAGGTTTTATTTGGTTTTTTGCTCGTTTATTCGTAACTTTGCAGCCGCATTTTGAAAATGCACCTGCGAAGACAGGCTGCAAAAGCTAAAAAATAATAAATTACAATTTAAAATTTAAAAAGAAAAAAGCAAATGATTATTGTACCCGTAAAAGAAGGCGAGAACATCGAGAAGGCCCTCAAGAAGTTTAAGAGAAAGTTCGAAAAGACAGGTGTTGTAAAGGAGCTCCGCTCTCGTCAGCAGTTCGACAAGCCCTCTGTACTGAAGCGTCTGAAGATGGAACACGCTATTTACGTACAGAAGCTGCGCACCAACGAGGAGTAAAAAGCGGCCTCGCGGAGGCGTTTTATCCCCGGTCAACCAAGAAAAAGCACATTTTTTGTGCATTTCTGCTCGATTTATTTTGCAAGATCGAAATTTTTTCGTAAATTCGTTGCCGAAAATATGATGCAACGTTTATGATGATAAAAGATTTTTTGAACTATTTGCGATACGAGCGGAACCGTTCAGAGCTGACCGTGCGCAATTACGAGAAAGGTCTGACAGACTTTGAATCGTACTTCAAAAATCGAGATTGTCATCTCTCTTGGGAGTCGGTAGACTCGGACATCATCCGTGACTGGATGGAGAGTATGATGGATAAAGGCGACATGGCATCCACGGTAAACAACCGTTTGAGTGCCGTGCGTTCCTTTTTTCGTTTCGCTTTGAGCCGTGGTCTGGTGGAGCGTGACCCGTCGCATGTGGTGAGAGGTCCTAAGAAACAGAAGCCCCTGCCGTATTTTGTCCGTGAGGCCGACATGAACCGATTGATAGACATCCCGCAGATGTGGGGAGAGGATTATCAGAATGCGCGCGCGCGTACAATTATTATATTATTCTATGAGACGGGTATGCGCCTGGCCGAGTTAACTGCCCTGAATGACCAGGATGTCGACTTTGTGACACACCAGTTGAAGGTGACGGGCAAGAGAAACAAACAGCGCATCATTCCCTTCGGTCAGGAATTGGAGCAGACGCTACGCCACTATATGGCGATGCGTGACGAACTGCCCTTGCATGACAAACAGGCGCTGATCCGGAACGACAAGGGAGAACGGATGTCGAGATTCCAGGTGGAGAGTGTCGTGAAACGCTGCCTGTCGAAAGTTACCACCCAGAAGAAACGGTCGCCCCACGTGCTACGCCACTCGTTTGCTACAGCCATGCTAAACAATGGGGCAGGACTGGAGTGCGTGCAGAAGCTGTTGGGCCATGAGAGTGTGGCAACGACAGAGATCTATACGCATACGACATTCGAACAGTTGAAGAAAGTGTATGAGAATGCCCATCCAAGGGCCTAACCTTATTATTTACCCTTAAACAAAAACAGAAGGTAATTATGGAAATCAAGATTCAGTCGATTCATTTCGACGCTACTGAGAAGTTAGAGGCGTTCATCGAAAAGAAGGTCGCCAAGTTGGAAAAGACTTTTGAGGACATCCAGAAGGTGGAAGTACAGTGTAAGGTCGTCAAGCCGGCTACCGCTCAGAACAAAGAGGTGAGCCTGACAGTAACAGTGCCTGGACAGAAGCTTTTTGTCGAGAAGGTCAGTGACACTTTTGAGGAAAGTTGCGACGATTGCGTGGATTCTATGAAGGTCCAGCTGCAGAAATTCAAGGAAAAATTGAGAAATCACTAAAAAAAAGTGCGAAAAGTTTTGGTAATTCAAAAATAAGTAGTACCTTTGCATCCGCTTTCCGATACAAACTGACTCCAATCGGTTAGCGGATGCTTCGAGTAAGCCTCTTTAGCTCAGTTGGCCAGAGCACGTGATTTGTAATCTCGGGGTCGTTGGTTCGAATCCGACAAGAGGCTCTGAGCGGAGCAAGAGAAAAGAGAGTGAGAAGAAATTGAGGGTGGTTTCCAGAGCGGCCAAATGGGGCAGACTGTAAATCTGTTGTCTTTCGACTTCGGTGGTTCGAATCCATCACCACCCACTTCCGGAAAAGGAAGTTTGCGGAAATAGCTCAGTTGATAGAGCACTAGCCTTCCAAGCTGGGGGTCGCGGGTTTGAGCCCCGTTTTCCGCTCACGACTCGCTGTTATAGCTCAGTGGTAGAGCACTTCCTTGGTAAGGAAGAGGTCCTGAGTTCAAATCTCAGTAACAGCTCAAAGAGAAAACGACGATTTAAATCGGAATATTCATTTATAAAACAATAAATAAGAAAAGCTATGGCTAAAGAGAATTTTGTGCGCACCAAACCGCACGTAAACATTGGTACAATTGGTCACGTTGACCATGGTAAGACTACTCTGACTGCTGCTATCACCACCGTGTTGGCTAAGCAGGGTCTTTCTGAGATTAAGTCTTTCGACCAGATCGACAATGCTCCTGAGGAAAAGGAGCGTGGTATCACTATTAACACCGCTCACGTTGAGTATGAGACCAAGCTGCGTCACTACGCTCACGTTGACTGCCCGGGACACGCCGACTATGTGAAGAACATGGTAACTGGTGCTGCTCAGATGGACGGTGCTATTCTCGTTGTTGCTGCAACTGATGGTCCTATGCCTCAGACTCGTGAGCACGTTTTGCTCGCTCGTCAGGTGAACGTTCCCCGTCTGGTTGTTTTCCTGAACAAGTGTGATATGGTTGAGGATGAGGAGATGCTGGAGCTCGTTGAGATGGAGGTTCAGGAGATCCTGTCTCAGTATGAGTTCGAGGATGATACTCCTATCATTCGTGGTTCTGCCCTCGGTGCCCTGAACGGTGTTGAGAAGTGGGAGCAGAAGGTGATGGAGCTGATGGATACCTGCGACACTTGGATTCAGGAGCCTCCTCGTGCTACTGACAAGCCCTTCCTGATGCCTGTTGAGGACGTATTCTCAATCACAGGTCGTGGTACTGTTGCTACTGGTCGTATCGAGACTGGTGTAATCCACGTTGGTGATGAGGTTGAGCTGCTCGGTCTCGGTGAGGACAAGAAGTCAGTTGTTACTGGTGTTGAGATGTTCCGTAAGATCCTGGATGAGGGTCAGGCTGGTGATAACGTTGGTCTGCTGCTCCGTGGTATCGACAAGAACGAGATCAAGCGTGGTATGGTGCTCTGCCATCCCGGACAGATTAAGCCCTTCAAGAAGTTCAAGGCTTCTATTTATGTCCTGAAGAAGGAAGAGGGTGGTCGTCACACTCCATTCGGTAACAAATATCGTCCCCAGTTCTATCTCCGCACTATGGACTGCACAGGTGAGATCACTCTCCCCGCAGGTGTTGAGATGGTAATGCCTGGTGATAACGTTGAGATCACTGTTGAGTTGATCTACGCTGTTGCTCTGAATCAGGGTCTGCGTTTCGCTATCCGTGAAGGTGGCCGCACTGTTGGTTCTGGTCAGATCACTGAGGTGTTCGAGGACTAATACTAGGATGAGTAGGATGTCCTAGGATAGCCTGGGAAGACCTAGGAACTTAGAAGTAAACAAGGCCCCCGCTTACGGGTGGGGGCTTTCATACGGGAATAGCTCAGTTGGTAGAGCATCGGTCTCCAAAACCGAGGGTCGTGGGTTCGAGTCCTCCTTCCCGTGCTAAGAAAAGAAAAGACGTATGATTAAGAAATTCATCAATTACTGCAAGGCCTGTTATGATGAGCTTGCTCACAAGGTGACATGGCCTTCATACAAGGAGCTGACCCAGAGCGCCGTGGTGGTGCTTTCGGCTTCTTTGATTATTGCTGTTGTGGTATGGCTGATGGACGTGGTGTTCAAGGCCGTTATGAGTTCTATTTATCCTAACTAATCGGAAAAGATGTCGGATACAACGGGAATGAAGTGGTACGTCCTGCGCTCTGTCAGTGGCAAGGAAGGCAAGGTCAAGGAGTTCATCGACAATGCTAAGAAGCATAACGATGTGCTCGAATCTCACGTTGGTGAGGTCCTGCTGCCTACTGAGAAGTATGCCGTGCTGCAGAATGGCAAGCGCGTGGTGAAGGAGAAGCTCTTCCTGCCGGGTTATGTGTTGGTACAGGCCACGTTGCAGGGTGAGGTTGCCCACATGCTGCGTTTCATCCCTAATGTATTAGGTTTCCTGGGTGGTATGGATAATCCCCAGGTGGTCAAGCAGTCGGAGATTAACCGCATTCTCGGTAATGCCGAAGAGACTACCATTGACAATGTGGAGTTGGCTATTCCCTATCAGGTGGACGAGTCAGTGAAGGTTACTGACGGTCCGTTCAGCGGGTTCACCGGTGTCATCGAGGAGGTGAACACTGAGAAGCGCAAGCTGAAGGTGATGGTAAAGATTTTCGGTCGTAAGACCCCCTTGGAACTTAATTTTACGCAAGTAGAGAAAGAATAGGGCGTATGTTACGGTACGTTCCGTTCTATATACGGTCTCGGGAGGCTTCCACTCCTGTGGCATATATTTAAATTCAATTAATAATAAACAGAAATGGCTAAAGAAGTTGCTGGATTAATCAAATTGCAGATTAAAGGTGGCGCTGCGAATCCCTCACCCCCCGTTGGACCTGCACTGGGTTCGAAGGGTATTAACATCATGGGATTCTGCAAAGAGTTCAACGCCAGAACCCAGGATAAGGCAGGAAAGATTCTTCCTGTCGTTATTACCTACTATGCTGACAAGTCATTCAGTTTTATCATTAAGACTCCTCCCGCAGCCGTACAGCTGTTGGAAGCTGCAAAGGTCAAGGGCGGTTCTGCCCAGCCTAACCGTAAGAAGGTGGCTAGCGTCACCTGGGATCAGGTACGTGCCATTGCAGAGGACAAGATGAGCGATTTGAACTGCTTCACTGTCGAGTCGGCTATGAAACTGATTGCCGGAACAGCTCGTAGTATGGGTATCACTGTTAAAGGGGACTTCCCTGGTAAATAATAAATAACTTCAATTAGAAAAATGAGTAAACTGACAAAAAATCAAAAGTTGGTAGCTGATAAGGTTGAAGCAGGGAAAGCATACTCTTTACAGGAAGCCGCTGCGCTGGTGAAGGAAATTACCACCACGAAGTTTGAGGCTTCTGTAGATATCGACGTACGCTTGGGCGTAGATCCTCGTAAGGCCAACCAGATGGTACGTGGCGTGGTGTCACTGCCTAATGGTACTGGTAAGGTTACACGAGTGCTCGCTCTCTGTACTCCCGATCAGGAAGAAGCTGCTAAGGAAGCTGGTGCCGACTATGTTGGTCTGGACGAGTATATCGACAAGATCAAGCAGGGTTGGGCCGATGTTGATGTGATTATTACGATGCCCTCTTGCATGGGTAAGCTGGGTCCCCTCGGACGTTTCCTGGGTCCCCGCGGTTTGATGCCAAACCCCAAGAGCGGTACTGTAACTATGGACGTTGCTAAGGCAGTCAAGGAAGTAAAGCAGGGTAAGATTGACTTCAAGGTGGACAAGGCTGGTATCATCCACGCCTCCATCGGTAAGGTGACCTTCACTCCGGAGCAGATCTACGGTAATGCCAAGGAGTTCCTGCAGACCATTATCAAGCTGAAGCCGGCTGCTGCCAAGGGTACATACATGAAGAGTATCTTTATCTCCAGCACCATGAGCGCTGGTATCAAGGTAGATCCTAAATCAGTTGAATAACTCGTAAAAAGTTTAGTAAAATGAAAAAGGAATTAAAAGATACTATCGTAGTAGAACTTGGACAGAAGCTGAAGGAGTTTCCCCATTTCTATCTGGTAGACACTGCCGGACTGAATGCGGAGCAGACTAGCAATCTCCGTCGCAAGTGCTTCAAGAACGAGATCAAGATGGTCGTTGTGAAGAATACTCTTCTGCACAAGGCTTTCGAGGCCTCTGATATCGATTTCTCACCTCTGTACGAGGCTTTGAAGGGCAATACGGCTGTGATGTTCACGCAGAGCGCCAATGTTCCCGCTAAGCTGCTGAAGGAGTATAAGAAGGAAGGTATCCCCGCCCTGAAGGCTGCATATGCTGAGGAAGGATTCTTTGTAGGTGCTGACAAGTTGGAGGAACTCGTTGCCATCAAGAGCAAGAACGAGCTCATCGCCGACGTTGTGGCTCTGCTGCAGTCTCCGATCAAGAACGTTGTTTCTGGTCTGAATGCTGGTGGCAAGATCCACAGACTGCTGGACGCTATCGCTGAGCGTAACAAATAAGCGAAGAGAGAAATAACAAACATTAACATTTAAAAACAATTAAAATTTTAAATAAAATGGCAGATATTAAAGCTATTGCTGAGGAGTTGGTTAACCTCACAGTAAAAGAAGTTCAAGAGTTGGCAACAGTCCTGAAGGACGAGTATGGAATTGAGCCCGCTGCTGCAGCTGTTGCTGTTGCTGCTGGTCCCGCTGCAGGCGGTGCCGCTGAGGCTGCTGAGGAGAAGTCTTCTTTCGATGTAGTTCTGAAGGAGGCTGGTGCTGCTAAGCTGCAGGTTGTAAAGGCCGTTAAGGAAGCTTGCGGTCTGGGTCTGAAGGAAGCTAAGGACCTCGTAGACGGTGCTCCTTCTACTCTGAAGGAAGGCCTGAGCAAGGACGAGGCTGAGAACCTGAAGAAGGCTATCGAAGAGGCTGGTGCCGTAGTTGAGCTGAAGTAATTCAGAAGACAATAATAACAAAGTTGGTTGGGAACTCTCCAGTAGAGGGTTCCCGACCATTTTTTGTCGCTTTATCCTAGATTTTCTAGTATTCCTAGACAATCTAGATGAACTAGAATATCTAGCAATCATACATATTTATTTATATGGCAACAAAGAAAAAAGTAGAAAACAGAGTAAGCTTTGGCAGCGTCAAGAATCCTATGCCTTTTCCGGATTTCCTTGATGTGCAATTAAAGTCTTTTAGAGACTTCCTGCAGTTAGACACTCCGCCTGAGGAACGCAAGAACGACGGTTTGTATAAGGTGTTCTCTGAGAACTTCCCTATCACCGACACGCGTAACAATTTCGTCCTTGAGTTCCTGGATTACTACATCGATCCGCCCCGTTACACCATTGACGAGTGTCTGGAGCGCGGTCTGACCTATAGTGTACCTTTGAAGGCTAAGTTGAAGCTCTATTGCACGGATCCCGACCACGAGGATTTCGACATGGCTATTCAGGACGTGTTCCTGGGTCCCATTCCCTATATGACCCAGAATGGTACGTTTGTCATCAACGGTGCTGAGCGCGTTGTCGTATCACAGCTGCATCGTTCTCCCGGTGTGTTCTTCGGTCAGAATGTGCATGCCAACGGTACGCTACTCTACAGTGCCCGTATCATTCCTTTCAAGGGTAGTTGGATTGAGTTTGCCACCGACATCAATAATGTGATGTACGCGTACATTGACCGTAAGAAGAAGCTGCCTGTCACTACTTTGTTGCGTGCCATCGGTTTTGAGACCGATAAGGATATTCTGGAGATCTTCAACCTTGCTGAAGAGGTGAAGGTCAACAAGAAGGCCCTGAAGGAAGTTATCGGTATGAAGCTTGCTGCCCGTGTGCTGAAGAGCTGGAACGAGGACTTCGTAGACGAGGACACTGGTGAGGTTGTTTCCATCGAGCGTAACGAGGTCATCATGGAGCGTGAGACCGAGATTACCGAGGACAACATGATGGATATTCTGGAGAGTGGTGCCAATACCATCCTTGTCCACAAGGACGAGGCTGTTGCTCAGGACTTCTCCATTATCTTCAATACCCTGCAGAAAGACCCGTCGAACTCAGAGAAGGAAGCTGTGCTGTACATCTACCGTCAGCTGCGTAATGCAGACCCTGCCGATGATGCCAGTGCCCGCGAGGTCATCCAGAACCTGTTCTTCTCCGACAAGCGTTACGACCTGGGTGATGTAGGTCGCTACCGTATCAACAAAAAGCTTGGTCTGGATACCGAGATGGATGTCCGTGTGCTGACCAAGGAAGACATCATAGAGATTATCAAGTATCTCATCCAGCTGATTAACTCGAAGGCTACCGTCGACGATATCGACCACCTGTCGAACCGTCGTGTGCGTACCGTTGGTGAGCAGCTGTCGAATCAGTTCTCGATTGGTCTGGCCCGTATGAGCCGTACCATTCGTGAGCGCATGAACGTCCGTGACAACGAGGTGTTCACCCCGACCGACCTGATTAATGCCAAGACCATCTCGAGCGTGATCAATTCGTTCTTCGGTACGAACCCCCTGTCGCAGTTCATGGACCAGACCAACCCGCTGGCTGAGGTGACTCACAAGCGTCGTCTCTCTGCCCTGGGTCCTGGCGGTCTGTCACGTGAGCGTGCCGGTTTCGAGGTACGTGACGTACACTATACACACTACGGTCGTCTCTGCCCGATTGAGAGCCCTGAAGGCCCCAACATCGGTCTGATTTCATCGTTGTGTGTCTATGCTAAGATTAACGAACTCGGCTTCATCGAGACTCCTTACCGTAAGGTAGAGAATGGTGTGGCCAACCTGAATAATGACGACATCGTCTATCTGACTGCTGAGGAAGAGGCAGAACACGTGATTGGTCAGGGTAATGCTCCGTTGCGTGACAATGGTACCTTTATCCGTAAGGTGGTAAAGTGCCGTCAGGATGCTGACTTCCCCGTCGTGCCCCCTGCACAGGTCGACCTGATGGACGTGTCGCCCCAGCAGATTGCCTCTATCGCTGCATCGCTCATTCCGTTCCTGGAGCACGATGATGCCCACCGTGCACTGATGGGATCGAATATGATGCGTCAGGCTGTTCCCCTGCTTCACAACGAGGCTCCTATCGTAGGAACAGGTATCGAGAAGCAGGTCTGCGAAGACTCTCGCACCATGATTACTGCCGAGGGTGATGGTGTCATCGACTATGTGGATGCCACCACTATCCGTATCCTGTACGATCGTACAGACGACGAGGAATTCGTTAGCTTCGAGCCCGCCTTGAAGGAATACCGCATTCCTAAGTTCCGTCGTACGAACCAGAATATGACCATCGACCTGCGTCCTATCTGCGACAAGGGTCAGCGTGTGAAGAAGGGCGACATCCTGACTGAGGGCTATGCTACCGAGAATGGTGAGTTGGCCCTGGGTCGTAACCTGCTTGTTGCTTACATGCCTTGGAAGGGTTACAACTACGAGGATGCCATTGTGCTCAACGAGCGCATCGTTCGCGAGGACATTCTGACTTCTGTACACGTCGATGAGTATTCGCTCGATGTCCGTGAGACCAAGCGTGGTGCTGAGGAGTTTACTGCTGATATCCCCAATGTCAGCGAAGAGGCTACCAAGGACCTGGACGACAATGGTATTATCCGTGTCGGTGCTCGTGTGGAGCCTGGTGACATTTTGATTGGTAAGATCTCGCCGAAGGGTGAGAGCGATCCCTCACCTGAGGAGAAGCTGCTCCGTGCCATCTTCGGCGATAAGGCTGGTGACGTGAAGGACTCTTCACTGAAGGCCAATCCTTCGCTGACCGGTGTCATCATCGACAAGAAACTCTTTACCCGTGCCGTGAAGACCCGTCAGACCAAGCAGCAGGACAAGATTACGCTGGCTAAGGTTGACGAGGAGTATCAGGCAAAGATTGAGGATCTGAAGGACATCCTCATCGAGAAACTGATGACCCTGACCAAGGGCAAGACTTCGATGGGTGTGAAGGACTATACCGGTGCCGAGATTATCGCCAAGGGTGCCAAGTTTACGATGACAGCTCTGAAGAACCTTGAGTTTGGTGACATCCAGATCAGCAACTGGACCAACGACGAGCACAAGAACGAGCTCATTGGTCAGCTGATTATTAACTACATGAAGAAGTTCAAGCTTCTGGACGCTGAGAACAAGCGTAAGAAGTTTGCTATTACCATTGGTGACGAGCTGCCCTCTGGCATTCTGCAGATGGCCAAGGTCTATGTGGCCAAGAAGCGTAAGATTGGTGTCGGTGACAAACTCGCCGGACGTCACGGTAACAAGGGTATTGTGTCGAAGGTGGTACGCCAGGAGGATATGCCGTTCCTCGAGGACGGTCGTCCTGTCGACCTGGTACTGAACCCGCTGGGTGTGCCTTCACGTATGAACCTCGGTCAGATCTTCGAGGCCATCCTCGGTGCTGCAGGTAAGCGTCTCGGTGTGAAATTTGCTACGCCTATCTTTGATGGTGCTAAGTTGGAAGACCTCGCTGAGTGGACTGACAAGGCCGGTCTGCCCCGCCTGTGCTCTACCCATCTGTATGATGGTGAGACTGGCGAGAAGTTTGACCAGCCCGCTACGGTGGGTATCACCTACTTCCTGAAACTCGGTCACATGGTCGAGGACAAGATGCACGCCCGTTCTATCGGTCCGTACAGCTTGATTACCCAGCAGCCGCTCGGTGGTAAGGCACAGTTCGGTGGACAGCGTTTCGGTGAGATGGAGGTCTGGGCACTCGAGGCATTCGGCGCATCGCATGTGCTGCAGGAGATTCTGACTATCAAGTCAGATGATGTGGTAGGCCGTTCGAAGGCTTATGAGGCTATCGTCAAGGGTGAGCCCATGCCTACTCCCGGTATTCCTGAGTCGCTCAACGTGCTGTTGCACGAGTTGAAGGGTCTTGGTCTCAGCATCAAGATGGACTAAGTGAAGTGAAAAGTGAATAGTGAAAAGTGAAAAATTTGCTACCGCACTTCAATTGTAAATAGTAAATCGTCAAATAGTAAATTGAATATATGGCTTTTAAGAAAGATACAAAAGTAAAGAGCAACTTTACCAAGATTACCATCGGACTGGCTTCTCCTGAGGAGATTCTGGAGAGTTCGTTTGGTGAGGTTACCAAGCCTGAGACCATCAACTATCGTACCTACAAGCCCGAGCGCGACGGTCTGTTCTGTGAGCGCATCTTCGGTCCTACGAAGGACTACGAGTGTGCCTGCGGTAAGTACAAGCGTATCCGTTACAAGGGTATCGTCTGCGACCGTTGCGGTGTCGAGGTCACTGAGAAGAAGGTTCGCCGTGAGCGTGTGGGACACATCGAACTGGTGGTTCCCGTGGCTCATATCTGGTATTTCCGCAGCCTGCCTAACAAGATTGGCTATCTGCTGGGTCTGCCCACCAAGAAGCTCGATGCCATCATCTATTACGAGCGCTACGTGGTCATCCAGCCCGGTGTGTTGGCTGGCAAGAAGGACTCTGAGGGTAATCCTGCCTTAGGTTCGCAGATGTACGACCTGTTGTCGGAAGAGGAGTACAACGACATCGTTGACAATCTTTCTGAGGATAACTACTATCTGGACGACAGCGATCCCAATAAGTTCATCGCCAAGATGGGTGCCGAGGCTATCTACGACCTGCTTATCAAGCTCGACCTCGATTCGTTGAGCTATGAGCTTCGCGACCGTGCCAACAGCGACTCTTCCGTACAGCGTAAGAACGAGGCTCTGAAGCGTCTGCAGGTGGTCGAAGCTTTCCGTTCGAGTGTCGAGAAGGGTGTCAACCGTCCGGAGTGGATGATTATGAAGATTATTCCTGTCACTCCTCCTGAGTTGCGTCCCCTCGTTCCCCTGGATGGTGGCCGTTTTGCCACGTCCGACCTGAACGACCTCTACCGTCGTGTCATCATCCGTAACAACCGTCTGAAGCGACTCATCGAGATCCATGCTCCCGAGGTCATCCTGCGCAACGAGAAGCGTATGTTGCAGGAGGCTGTTGACTCGTTGTTCGACAACAGTCGCAAGTCAAGTGCCGTGAAGAGTGAGAGCAACCGTCCGTTGAAGTCACTCTCCGACTCGCTGAAGGGTAAGCAAGGTCGTTTCCGTCAGAACCTGCTCGGTAAGCGTGTCGACTATTCTGCACGTTCCGTGATCGTTGTTGGTCCTGAGCTGAAGATGGGTGAGTGCGGTCTGCCTAAGTTGATGGCAGCCGAGCTCTACAAGCCATTCATTATCCGCAAGCTCATCGAGCGCGGTATCGTGAAGACGGTGAAGTCGGCCAAGAAGATTGTCGACCGCCGTGAGCCGGTTATCTGGGACATCCTGGAGAATGTCATGAAGGGTCACCCCGTGCTGTTGAACCGTGCTCCAACGCTGCACCGTCTGGGTATCCAGGCCTTCCAGCCCAAGCTCATCGAGGGTAAGGCCATCCAGCTGCATCCGTTGGCATGTACGGCTTTCAACGCCGACTTCGACGGTGACCAGATGGCTGTCCACCTTCCCTTGTCTAACGAGGCTATTCTGGAGGCACAGATCCTGATGCTGCAGAGCCATAACATTCTGAACCCTGCCAATGGCGCTCCTATCACCGTTCCTTCACAGGATATGGTGCTCGGACTTTACTATATCTCAAAGATCCGTCCAGGTGCCAAGGGTGAAGGTCTGACCTTCTATGGTCCCGAGGAGGCTATCATCGCCCACAACGAGGGTAAGTGCGACCTGCACGCCCAGGTAAAGGTGATGGTCGACGATATTGTCGACGGCAAGCCCTGCAAGCATATGGTTGAGACTTCTGTGGGTCGTGTCATCGTTAATGGCATCATCCCCGAGCAGGTAGGCTATGTCAACAAGATTATCTCTAAGAAATCTCTGCGCGATATCATTGCCGACGTCATCAAGAATGTCGGTTTCGCTGAGGCCTGCGAGTTCCTTGACGGTATCAAGAACCTTGGTTACCGCATGGCTTACGAGGCCGGTCTGTCGTTCAACCTCGACGATATCATCATCCCCGAGTCGAAGAAAGACCTGGTTGAGAAGGGTAATGCCGAGATTCAGCAGATTACTGAGAACTACAATATGGGTTTCATTACCGACAACGAGCGTTACAACCAGGTTATCGATACCTGGACCCATATCAACAACGACCTCGGCAACGTGCTGATGAAGGAGATGACCGAGGCCGACCAGGGTTTCAACGCCGTATTCATGATGCTCGACTCCGGTGCCCGTGGTTCGAAAGACCAGATTCGTCAGCTCTCTGGTATGCGTGGTCTGATGGCCAAGCCCCAGAAGGCCGGTGCCGAGGGTGCTCAGATTATTGAGAACCCCATTCTGTCGAACTTCAAGGAAGGTATGTCAGTGCTGGAGTACTTCATCTCTACCCACGGTGCCCGTAAGGGTCTGGCCGATACCGCCATGAAGACCGCTGACGCTGGTTATCTGACCCGTCGTCTGGTTGACGTGTCGCACGACGTGATTATCAATGAGGAAGACTGCGGTACGCTGCGCGGACTGGTCTGCACCGCCCTGAAGAATGGCGATGAAGTCATCTCTACGCTCTATGAGCGCATCCTTGGTCGTGTCTCTGTGCACGATATCATCCATCCTTCTACTGGCGAGCTCATCGTGGCTGCCGGTGAGGAGATTACCGAGCCTATCGCCCAGGCCATCGAGGATTCACCCATCGAGTCGGTCGAGATTCGTTCGGTGCTCACCTGTGAGTCTAAGCATGGCGTCTGCATGAAGTGTTACGGACGTAACCTCGCTACCCGCCGCATGGTACAGAAGGGTGAGGCTGTCGGTGTGATTGCTGCTCAGGCTATTGGTGAGCCTGGTACTCAGCTGACGCTCCGTACGTTCCACGCCGGTGGTGTGGCAGCCAATGCAGCAGCCAATGCCAGCATTGTGGCTAAAAACGATTCTAAGATTGAGCTCGAGGAGGTTCGTACCGTTCCGTTCGATGAGGACGGCACTGAGTGCGAGATGGTGGTCAGCCGTCTGGGTGAACTGCGCTTCGTCGATGTGAATACGAAGATTGTGCTATCTACTGTCAACGTTCCTTACGGTTCGTCACTCTATTTCAAGAATGGCGACATCGTGAAGAAGGGCGACAAGATTGCCCAGTGGGATCCCTTCAATGCCGTCATCGTTACCGAGTATGCCGGTACGCTGAAGTTCCACGACGTTATCGAAGGTATCACCTTCCGTGCCGAGACCGATGATACCACCGGTCTGACTGAGAAGATTGTCACTGAGTCGCGCGACAAGCTGAAGGTTCCTACCTGCGACATCATTGGTGCCAATGGTGAGGTCATCGGAACCTATAACTTCCCTGTGGGTGGTCACGTGGTCGTTGAGGACGGTCAGACTGTCAAGACTGGTGAGACCCTCGTCAAGATTCCTCGTGCCGCTGCCAAGGGTGGTGATATCACTGGTGGTCTGCCGCGTGTCACCGAGCTCTTCGAGGCTCGTAACCCGTCGAACCCCGCTATCGTCAGCGAAATTGATGGTGAGGTCACCATGGGTAAGGTGAAGCGTGGTAACCGCGAGATTGTGGTCACTTCGAAGACTGGCGAGCAGCGCAAGTATCTGGTATCGCTCTCGAAGCAGATCCTGGTACAGGAGCACGATGCCGTGCGTGCTGGTACGCCGCTGTCTGACGGTGTCATCACGCCTGCCGACATTCTGGCCATCAAGGGTCCCACGGCTGTTCAGGAGTACATCGTCAACGAGGTACAGGACGTCTATCGCTTGCAGGGTGTGAAGATCAACGACAAGCACTTCGAGATCATCGTTCGTCAGATGATGCGCAAGGTACAGATCAACGATCCTGGCGATACCATCTTCCTGGAACAGGAGATTGTCGACAAGCTCGACTTCGCTGAGGAGAACGACCGCATCTGGGGTAAGAAGGTGGTTATCGATGCCGGTGACTCCGAGAACTTCCAGAAGGGTCAGATTGTCACTGCCCGTAAGTTGCGCGACGAGAACTCGATGCTGAAGCGCCGCGACATGAAGCTCGTTCAGGTGCGCGATGCCGTTCCTGCTACGTCTACACAGATCCTGCAGGGTATCACCCGTGCCGCTCTGCAAACCAAGTCGTTCATGTCTGCTGCATCATTCCAGGAGACAACGAAGGTGCTCAACGAGGCTGCTATCCGCGGCAAGAGCGACAACCTGGAGGGCATGAAGGAGAATGTGATCTCTGGTCACCTGATTCCTGCCGGTACTGGTCTGCGCGAGTTCGAGAAGATCATCGTTGGCTCCAAGGAGGAGTACGAGCGCATGCAGGCTAACCGCAAGAACGTGCTCGACTTTGCCGAGGAAGTGCTCGACGACTAATAGAGTCGAACCATACTAACAATAAGAAAAGACCTCAGCCTTGACGGGCTGGGGTCTTTCTTTATCTCTCCCGTAATCACAGACTGGTTACTTGCCTGCCATGATGTTACAGATGGTTACAATGTCTCCGACATTTACTTCACCGTCTCCATTCACGTCGGCCAGCTGCGGGTCAACAGTACTTATTCCTGCCATTATGTTACAGACAGTCACAATATCACCGACATTTACCTCTCCGTCACCGTTCATGTCGCCAACAATTCCCGCTGGTTTCGGATCATCGTCAGTTAATGCCACAATGTTTTCAAATTTCTTCCATTGATAGTCGTTGCGATAAGCCTCTATAGAACCTTCTGGCACATGGAGCGTGGCATTTTGGCAATTAAGATTATCCCAGATAACAACTGAAAAATATTCATATTCTTCCCTATATGGTTTAGCTTCCGGCACTTGCTCCGCATAGCAATACACATCTGTCATGTTATTACACATGGAGAATGCATTTGCTCCGATGCTCGTTACACTATTGGGAATGACGACTGAGGTCAGAGTGGAACAGCCTTGGAATGCATTATGCCCGATGCTCGATACACCATTTGGAATGACCAAATCCTGTACTTCTTCACCATTCAAATATAAATGACCTGCATAAGCAAGCGGGCTGTCGTAATTGCCATAAAAAGAATAGAAATCAAAACTGCACCATGCTTCCAGATTAGTAATATAGACAGCGGTCAAACCAAAACAGCCACCGAATGCACCTGCACCAATACTCGTCACACTGTTGGGGATGGTGATAGAGGTCAGGCTGCGGCAGGCATAGAATGCTTGAGTTCCTATTTCTGTCACACTTTCAGGAATAATGACAGAGGTTAGACCAGTACAAGAAAACGCACTCTCTCCTATCTTCGTCACACCGTCAGGAATCACAGATTTCTTACATCCGAACAAAAGTGTATTGGTAGCTGTTTCGATAACGGCATTACAGTTATCACGAGAATCATATATAACATTTCCCTTCTCTACCTCTATTGAAATCAAATTAGAACAATATGAGACCACCGAATTCCCAATACTCCTTACACTACTGGGAATGACAATAGAAGTCAGACTGGAGCAATTAGAGAATGCACCAGCTCCGATACTCGTCACGCTGTTAGGGATGATGACAGAGGTTAGACCAATGCAGCCACCGAATGCACCTGCACCAATACTCGTCACACTGTTGGGGATGGTGACAGAGGTAAGTGCAATGCAGTTTGCGAAAGCATTTTCCTCAAGATTTGTCACACTATTGGGAATAGTGACAGAGTTAAGTCCAAAGCATCCATTGAATGCATAGGTTCCTATGCTTGTCACATCGTAGTTCTCTCCATTATGATTGATGCTTGAAGGAATAACAGCAGCTCCACCAAAATCTTCAGTGATGCTTACAACTTTAGCCGTTTTGGCATCATCATCGAAACTATAATATAATCCATCCACCGCCGACTCCAAGGCGACGATATTCCCAAAGCCATTCCACTGTACGGAATTGCGATAATCATCTATCAAATCGCCAGGCACATGAAGTGTAGCTTTTTCGCAAATGTAAGTTCCAAACACAGTATTTGTTTGGGGTTTTTGCTTTGCAAGGCAATATACTCTAGTTAAATTTCCACAGTTTTCAAATGCATAATAACCGATGCTTACCACATTAGCAGGAATAGTGATTGACGTCAAACCTTGGCAACGGTAGAATGCATATTCTTCTATCTCTTGCAAACTATTGGGAAGAGTCAATGAGGGCAGACCGTAACACCAACCAAAAGCATATCGACCTATTCTCGTCACATTGTTTGAAATCGTTATTGACTTCATCTTGTTAGCACCATAAAACGCAAAATCGCCAATAACGGTAATCTCATCTCCTAAAATATATTCCTCAACATTATTACCAAAAATGGTAGAAAGACCTCCACTCCATCCATAGCCACGTGATACCATAGTATAGCTATGTAGCTTGACCTTTAACAGATTGACGCATCCTGAAAACGCCTCATTTGTGTAAGCCGTCATATCTGTCATATTCCCGATGCTCGCCACACTGCAAGGAATGCTGATGGAAGCCAGATTAGTGCAACCCTTAAACTCCGTGTCTCCAATGCGTTGCAGACTGATAAAATACGATAGTTCGTCAAAAGATGTTATTGTTTCGTTTCCTGTAAAGACTCCTCCTAAATTCATGACCATTGAGGCTTCCATTTCACTCAACTCACCATCGCCGTTTGTGTCCCAATTGGCCACACAGAGTGCTTTGACATTTGCGTCGGCAAACACAATCGGATTATCATTTAATGGATTCTTTTCTATCGCAACAATATTCTTAAAATCTTTCCAATAGTTTGCGTTCTTATAGGCTGCCAGGTAGTCTGCAGGAACATGAAGGGTAGCGATGGAACTAGTGCCATAGATGGTATTCCTCGTTATTTCAGGTGGCGTTTGCATAAAAGACCAGATATTCTTTATTTGGGTACGATAAAAAGCATTTTTACCGATAGTCGTCACATTTTCGCCGATAACAAGACAGGAAACGATTTTGTTATTTCTGAATGCTGTGTTATCAATACTGGTCACCATATAGTCCACATCTTCATAAGTTACCCATGAGGGAATGATGACACATCCTTCGTATTGATTAGGATTACTTGTCACTTCTGCTGTCAGGGTTTCAGCATATAAGTTGTAATAGACGCCATCTATTTCAACGGCATCAGCACTTGCCACCATCGGCAGCAACATCATTGCGAGTAATAGTAGTTGTTTTTTCATTATCATTTTGTTTTAAGTTTGTAAGTACTCATTATTAGTTTTAGGTATAGCAGAAGCGCGGGACTGCCTAGCTTTTGAATATAATGCTTCTTCTGCCGAGCGGGTCCTTCCCACTCGGTTGCAAATTTATGAAATAAAATCGACACTTCCAAACTTTTGCCAAAGAAAATGCCACAAAAGCCAAAAACTTATATATACAGGTAACTGATTGTATAAAAACAGGAAAACGAAAAATCGCTCCGCCATAGGGTATAAGTGTCTGATTATCAGAGAAATCATGGCGGAGGAATCTTAACAGGTCAGAGGAAACGTCTTTTAGTTACATCCCGTAGTTCTTTTGTTCCTTCTCTGACTTCGTCGATGATTTCCTGGCAGCGGGTGCGGGGAATGCGGATGTTGATGCCGACGGTGATCATGTCTTCGTCGGTGGGCAGACCATTGTAGTTGACGGTTGTGGCATGTTGTCCCAGCGTGTTGTCGTTGGTCAGGTCGTAGGCTGGAGCCAGCGACCATTGGCCGTCGTGGCAGATGAAGCTGAAATTGCGGGCATGATCGTCGTAGTTGCGGGCTAAGACGTTAAAGGCCATCCGGCGGAATTGCTGTTCCACCTCTTCGGGCGACTGTGTCAGATAGCCCGTCAGCTGCAGCAGACTGTGGTAATCCATCTTGGGCGGCGTGATAGGTTCGTTTAGTAGTCCGCTGGCCGTTACCACGTGCAGGCGCTGGCCGTCCTCCATGTCGAAGCGCCGTGAGGCAAAGTATTTGCCGTTAATCAGCTTGAAGTCGGGCACGGTGATGCCGCACTGGCGGGCTACCTCATTGAAACGGTATTCTGTCTCCCCCATATTCTTGGGATCATAGGTGTGGCGGAACTTCACCAGCCAATGACCGTCCGCATCCGTATAGACACACTTGGGACGGACGCCGCCCGAGTTGCCGCTTTGGAAGAATAACATGTCGACGCCTTCCTCTGAGCGTTCCGACAGCACTTCAAGCGCCATCTGCTGCATCTCGTCGAACGAGCCCTGCCAGTCGCTTTGGGGTATTTCGGCCGAGGGTATATAGCACAGCGCACCCATGCCCGAAGTGCCCACCAGACTCAGGCGCTGGACGGGTGTCAGTGCGCTGTAGCTTACGCCCGACTTGCTGAGCACCTTCCGCAGCAGGTATTCACCATAGCCGCCGGGCAGGCTGTCCTCGAAGACACCGAAATTACCATTGAACGGCATGAAATCGGCAGTGATAATGCCCGACTTCAAGGGGAGCTTCAGCGGAGAAATGGAGAAACCGTCGACCAGCCAGTCCTTGTCGTACTCAAACTGGCAATTCTGCTTGCTGCTGGCAAAAAGCGTACCCACCTTCCGGTCATGATAGGTCACGGTGACCGACTGTAAATCCTTTATCATATGCCGCGCTTTCTGGTTTTGTTCTTATTGATTTCCAGCAATTCCTCCATCGTGTCGTACTTCGGCTCAGCTAGGAGCTGCATGATGTCCTCGGAGTAGCCCAAGGCCTTGGCCAGTTTGACGTACGACTCCAGGGAAATGGAGTGCTTCAGTTCGAAGCGTTGGATGCTCGAAGCGGGCACACCGCTCATTTCTGACAGGCTCTTGGTGGATATCTTCTTCTCCAAACGGCGAGCCTTCAGGTTCTCTGCCAACCGTTGCATGGTTACCTGTAGCGGATAAGGGTCGAATACGTATCTGTTATGCATTATATATTGTGTGTAAAACGCAGATTTTCTATTTAATACATCATATATTATGTGCAAAGATACGAAATAATTTTCATACTTCCAAACTTTTTCCCAGTTTTTTTGAGTTATTTTTAAGCAGGAAGCCTTTTGACGCAAATAGTACGGAGTAAAAAGAGGAAAAAGCCAAAAGAAAAACACCATAGTACGCTCCGAGAAATACTATTGGTTGAAAAAGGGGAAAAGTCCCGTGGTTACAGGGATTAAGACGGCATGTTGCAGGGAGCGAGACGGCATGTTGCTAATTTGCCCCGCCCGTGGCAAATTGTTGCGGCGGGCGGGGCAATATCTTGTGGCGTGCGTGCGAATATCTTGCAGCGGACGTCAAAAGACTTGAACTTCTGGTCTTTTGGCATTGCCTGAAAAGATGCAGCGACTACCTTTTCTAGATGCAAAGATACAAAATAAATCGCAGAAATGCAAGAAAATCATGCATTAAATTGTGCAAAGGATGTTAATAGTCTCCTCCTGCTACCACCTTGCGGCTGTGCTTCACACCGTTCTTGTCAGTTGTTTGCTCGATGATGATGCCGTGGTAGCTGTTGGGGTTTGACAGGCGACGGCCTGACAGGTCGAAGCTCTCGCGCTTGACAGTATTGCCGTTTTCAATTTCGTGGATGCCGGCAGCACCGACCTTTGTAAACTGCCAGGCGTCTACGTAGAAATTGTCGGCAGCGGTGACAGCGATAAGAAAGTTGTTTTTTACCCCTTTGAACCTGCTGGCGTCAACTTCGAAGGTCAGGTCCTCCATCTCGGTCGATGCGAATTCAAGAGTAGTAACGGGACGTCCTGCTCTGCTAAAGCGTAGCTCGATAGTAGCTGTACCCTTGGCTCGCAGCGTGAACCTGTCTGCACCAGTCGTTCCGAAGTCAACCTTGCGTACATTAATCCACGAGCCTTCTTTCATCTTCACCTGCATGTTCTCAGAAGCGTCGTTGCCCAGCGTGTTGATTTTAGTGTTCTTCTTGATGTTGGTGATGTCCTCGTAGTCCACACCGCCACAGCTGGCCATTGTCTCGGCCTGCTGGAGCTCGTAAGGGTTCAGGTTCTTGATTTGCGTGACACCTTCAAGGTTCGTCGTAACTGTACTAACTGTCGCCGTACTCTCGTTCACTGTGGCTTTGTTGACACAGATGGAACGATATTTATTACAAGAGCTGCCAATGATGCCAGCATTCTGCCAACTCTGCCTCAAGGGCTCTCCATGATAGATGTGATAATACTGGCCCTGGAATTTCTGCAGATGGGAGTGGTTATTAATCGTTCCCATGCCAGGATGTGGTCCATATACGCCCTTATATACCCATGAATTGGGGTTCGTAGGGTCGTCGCTGACCATGTAGCACATGTTACAGGCGTCGGGTCTCGACAAACTAATGCCGTGTTCCGTCTTGTAAGCGTTCCACTCAGCTGCAGTTTGGTTACGATCCGCCCAGTTGGAACAGTAGGTATAAACATACTTGCCACCGATGATGTTCAGTTCGTTGGCCTCGAAATGATACGGAGCCTGAATCGTAATGGGAAGCCCGTCAACTTCAGTCATATTGGATTTCAGCTTGTAAACGCGGGCGTTCTTAGGGTCAAAACCGGTGCCACCTAATTCTGCGACAGGGTCAAGACCACCAATGGCCAGCCAACCTACACCGTTGTCGTCGATTACCACTCCTGGGTCGAAAATTGCAGAGCTTGGTTTCGCACCTGGTGTCTGACTGTGGATCATTAACTCCTTGTTGGGCGATTTCCAAGGACCGAGAGGTGAACTAGCCTTCAGCACACCAATGCCGTGGACGTTGTTGCAGAAGTAGAGGAAGAATTCGTCGCCATCCACTGTGGAACGCCATGTGACTGACGGTGCCCACGATACACCATAACCCTTAATTGGCCATCCGCTGGGCCATGAGGCGCAGATTTTTTTTGTGTCGATGGTACCGTGGAATGTCCAGTTCACCATGTCGTCAGTGGAGAAGACCACAATAGACTTGATTTGGCTATAGGTATTCTCGCTTGATTTTTCGTTTACGATGAATTCCTGATGGTCGTTTGAACCATAGACGTAGAGGCGTCCGTTATATTCCAGTGCGGTAGGGTCGGCACAAAATACGTTGGCACTGATGGGGTTGTTGTTACTGATTCCCTTGTAGTCGGAAGCCAATGTTTGTGCATTCAAATGAATGCAAGTTGCCATAATCGTGGCAGATAAGAATAGTCTTTTGAACATTTTATAATAATAAGTTATCGTTTTCGGGGTGCAAAGTTACTATTAAGTGTTGAAAATACCAAATAATTTTTGGTTTTTTGCTCACTTATTCGTACCTTTGGCCGCGAAAAAGAAAGAAAAGGATACTTAATAGATAAAAGACAATAGATTTATGAACGAGAATGAGAACAAGCAGCAAGGACAGCTGCAGATAGAGTTGCCCCAGGACGTGGCGCAGGGTGAGTATGCAAATTTCGCCATCATCACCCATTCGAGTAGTGATTTTGTGGTAGACTTCGCACGGGTGTTGCCTGGTGTGCCCAAAGCACAGGTAAAGAGTCGTGTGATTCTGGCTCCGGAACATGCCAAAAGGCTGTTAGGCGCCCTGCAGGAAAACATTGTGCGCTACGAGCGAGAGTTCGGTCCGATTCAGATTCCCAACAAGGAATCGCGCACCATTGCTCCGTTCAATGTTGGCAAGGGAGAAGCCTGAAAAGAGAGTTAATAATTTTTAAAACGCTTATTTTATGTTAAAAAACATAAGGTAAGCGCTTTTTGTTTCCATTATATTAGGTAGAATAAAATAAAAGTTGTACCTTTGCAGCCCGAAACGCCTTTTTGCAGGGATGCATGAGGTGTAACTGGTTGAATTTGAACAAAATAATATATAATTTAAATTAAAAAGTAAAAGTATTATGCCTACAATTTCACAATTGGTAAGAAAAGGCAGAAAGGTGCTCGTTGACAAGAGCAAGTCACCCGCGCTGGACTCATGTCCTCAGCGTCGTGGTGTCTGTGTTCGCGTGTACACAACGACCCCAAAGAAGCCTAATTCGGCTATGCGTAAGGTAGCCCGTGTTCGTTTGACCAACCAGAAGGAAGTCAACAGTTACATTCCCGGAGAGGGACACAACTTGCAGGAGCACAGCATCGTGCTGGTTCGTGGCGGTCGTGTAAAGGACCTTCCCGGTGTTCGTTATCACATCGTACGTGGTACGCTCGATACCGCTGGTGTTGCCAGCCGTACTCAGCGTCGTTCGAAGTACGGTGCCAAGCGTCCTAAGGCTAAGAAGTAATAATCGGAGAAGATTATAAAGCCGTGAGGACTCCCGCCTTATATATAATAAGGTGAAAAAGAAAAGAAGTAAAAACGTTTTGCTGGAGAATTGTTAAAGACAGGTTGAGTAAATGCTCATGAGCGAGCGTTGAAGACGAAGAAAGAACAGCCCCAAGCAGACATTAAATTCAAACACAAAAAAATGAGAAAAGCAAAACCAAAGAAGCGTGTGATCCTTCCCGATCCAGTCTTCAACGACAAGAAAGTGTCGAAGTTTGTGAACCACCTGATGTACGATGGCAAGAAGTCCATTTCGTACGAGATTTTCTATCATGCTCTTGAGAACGTAAAGGCCAAGATGCAGAACGAGGAGAAGTCTGCCCTGGAAATCTGGAAGCAGGCTTTGGATAACATCACTCCTCAGGTAGAGGTTAAGAGCCGCCGTATCGGTGGTGCTACATTCCAGGTTCCTACCGAGATTCGTCCCGACCGTAAGGAGAGCATCTCGATGAAGAACATGATTTCGTTTGCCCGCAAGCGCAGTGGTAAGTCGATGGCCGACAAACTGGCTGCTGAGATTATGGACGCCTTCAATAATCAGGGTGGCGCCTTCAAGCGTAAGGAAGACATGCACCGCATGGCTGAGGCTAACCGTGCATTCGCTCACTTCCGTTTCTAATTCATTAAAGGTAAAAAGATAATAGGATAAAAGAAATGGCAAACCGCGATTTACATTTGACCCGCAATATTGGTATCATGGCCCACATCGATGCCGGTAAGACCACCACATCGGAGCGTATCCTGTTCTATACAGGTAAGACGCACAAGATTGGTGAGGTGCACGATGGTGCTGCTACCATGGACTGGATGGCCCAGGAGCAGGAGCGTGGTATCACTATCACCTCTGCTGCTACCACCTGTAACTGGAAGTGGAACGGCAAGGAATACAAGATTAACCTGATTGACACTCCGGGACACGTTGACTTCACCGCTGAGGTGGAGCGTTCACTGCGTGTGCTCGACGGAGCTGTTGCTACTTACTCTGCTGCCGACGGTGTACAGCCTCAGTCTGAGACCGTATGGCGCCAGGCCGACAAGTACAACGTTCCCCGTATCGGTTACGTGAACAAGATGGACCGTTCAGGTGCTGACTTCTTCGAGACTGTTCAGCAGATGAAGGATATTCTGGGTGCTAACCCCGTTGTGATTCAGGTTCCTATTGGTGCTGAGGAGAACTTCAAGGGCTTGGTAGACCTGATTAAGATGAAGGCTATCCTGTGGCACGACGAGACCATGGGTGCTGAGTATGATGTAGAGGAGATTCCTGCTGACCTGCAGGCAGAGTGCGACGAATGGCATAACAAGCTGCTCGAGGCAGCTGCTGAATATGATGAGGCTCTGATGGAGAAGTACTTCGACGATCCCGACTCTATCACTGAGGACGAGATTATCGCTGCTATCCGTAAGGGTTGTATCTCAATGGCTTGCACTCCTATGCTGCTCGGTTCTTCTTATAAGAACAAGGGTGTTCAGCCTCTGCTCGACTATGTTTGCGCTTTCCTGCCTGCTCCCGTTGACGTGGAGATGGTGATGGGTACTAACCCCAACACCGACGAGGAAGAGGGTCGCAAGCCCAGCGAGAACGAGCCCACTTCAGCGCTCGCATTCAAGATTGCTACCGATCCCTACATGGGTCGTCTGGTATTCTTCCGCGTCTACTCTGGTAGCGTGAAGGCCGGTTCTTACGTCTTCAATCCCCGTTCGGGCAAGAAGGAGCGTATCAGCCGTCTCTTCCAGATGAATTCTAACAAGGAAATTCCCATGGAGTCTATTGACGCCGGTGATATCGGTGCAGGTGTAGGTTTCAAGGATATCCGTACTGGTGATACTCTCTGTGACGAGGAAAAGCCCATCGTACTGGAGTCTATGACCTTCCCCGACACTGTGATCTCTATCGCCGTTGAGCCTAAGTCTCAGGCTGACGTTGCCAAGCTCGACAACGGTCTGGCTAAGCTCGCTGAGGAAGACCCCACATTCACCGTTCGTACCGACGAGCAGAGTGGTCAGACCATTATCTCGGGTATGGGTGAGCTCCACCTCGACATCATCATCGACCGTCTGAAGCGCGAGTTCAAGGTTGAGTGTAATCAGGGTAAGCCCCAGGTTAACTACAAGGAGGCCATCACCAAGACTGTGATGAACTATCGTGAGGTTTACAAGAAGCAGTCGGGTGGTCGCGGTAAGTTCGCTGATATCATCGTAAACGTTGGTCCTGTGGACGACGATTGGGATATCAAGGAGAACGGCGGCCTGCAGTTCGTGAACGAGGTGAAGGGTGGTAACATCCCCAAGGAGTTCATCCCCTCAATCCAGAAGGGTTTCGAGGCTGCTATGAAGAACGGTATCCTCGGCGGCTATCCCGTTGACTCGCTGAAGGTTGTCGTTGTGGATGGTTCGTTCCACCCCGTTGACTCTGACCAGCTGTCGTTCGAGATTGCTGCCCAGATGGCTTACAAGGCTGTCTGCGCTCAGGCTAAGCCCGTACTGATGGAGCCCATCATGAAACTCGAGGTGGTAACACCTGAGGAGAACATGGGTGACGTTATCGGTGACCTGAATAAGCGTCGTGGTCAGGTAGAAGGTATGGAAGAGGCTCGCTCTGGTGCCCGTGTCGTTAAGGCTAAGGTGCCCCTGTCAGAGATGTTCGGTTATGTAACCGCTCTGCGTACCATCACCTCTGGTCGTGCTACCAGTTCTATGGAGTACAGCCACCACGCTCCTCTGTCTTCAGCTCTGGCTAAGGCTGTGCTCGAGGAGGTCAAGGGTCGTGCAGACCTCGTATAAAGAAAGTGCGTGGGGCGGTTTCCCCGCCCCATCCATAACTCTTCGCTGAGCAAATGACTCTTTAGCGGAGAGAATAAATAGTAAAATAGTTAAATAATTAAATTGTAAAATTAAACAATGAGTCAGAAAATTCGTATCAAGCTGAAGAGCTACGACCACAAACTCGTAGACAAGTCAGCAGAGAAGATTGTGAAGGCAGTAAAGGCTACTGGTGCTATCATTAGCGGTCCTATCCCCCTTCCCACCCACAAGCGTATTTACACCGTGAACCGTTCGACCTTCGTTAATAAGAAGGCTCGTGAGCAGTTCCAGCTGTCAGACTACAAGCGTCTGATCGACATCTACAGCTCAACCGCTAAGACCGTTGACGCTCTGATGAAGCTCGAACTCCCCAGCGGTGTTGAGGTTGAGATCAAGGTCTAATACCCTTGTATCCCACTTCATACAAGATTGCAGCGCATCCGAAACATCGGGTGCGCTGTTGTTTTGGAGCCATTGTGTTTCAAGTGTTTGTTTTTTTTACATAGTTTATGACGAAATATTTGCTTAGAAGCAAAAATCTTCGTATCTTTGCAACCTATTTGAGAAAATATAGCTGTATTTAGAAAGCAAAGAACATTTTAAGGTAACAAGAGAAAGTCATGGAATTAGATGTGTTGACCGCCATCTCGCCTATTGATGGCCGTTACAGGAATAAGACTCAGGAACTGGCAGGGTATTTTTCGGAATATGCACTGATTCGCTATCGCGTCAGGGTAGAGATAGAATACTTTATCACATTGTGTGAGTTGCCCTTGCCCCAATTGGAGCACTTCGACCATAAGCTGTTTGAAGCACTACGCGACATCTATCGCAACTTCACCGAGCAGGATGCTCAGCGTGTAAAAGAGATAGAGCAGACCACCAATCACGATGTAAAAGCTGTGGAGTATTTCATCAAGGAAAAAATTAGTGTGCTCAGTGGTTTCGCCGCTGAGGCTACAGAATTCATCCACTTCGGTCTTACTTCGCAGGATATCAACAATACCAGTGTGCCCTTAAGCATCAAGGAGGCGTTGGAAGAGGTGTACTATCCCATGGTGGAAGAGTTGATTGAACAGTTGAACGACTATGCTGAACAGTGGAAGAACGTGCCAATGTTGGCCAAGACCCACGGACAGCCTGCTTCTCCCACCCGTCTGGGCAAGGAAATCATGGTGTTCGTCTATCGTCTGGAAGAGCAGTTGCGCGGCCTAAAGGAAATTCCCATCACCGCTAAGTTCGGTGGAGCTACGGGTAACTACAACGCACATTATGTAGCCTATCCCCAATATGACTGGCGTGAATTTGGCAATAGTTTCGTCAGCGAGAAGCTGGGTCTGGAGCGCGAGCAGTGGACCACCCAGATTTCGAACTACGACTGGCTGGGTGCTATCTTTGATGGCATGCGCCGCATCAACACCATCATCATTGATTTGGACCGCGACTTCTGGATGTATATATCGATGGAGTATTTCAAGCAGAAGATCAAGGCTGGAGAGGTAGGCTCGAGTGCTATGCCCCACAAGGTGAACCCCATCGACTTCGAGAATTCGGAGGGTAATATGGGTATGGCTAATGCCGTGCTGGGCTTTTTGGCACAGAAGTTGCCTGTCAGCCGTTTGCAGCGCGACCTGACAGACTCCACCGTGCTTCGTAACGTGGGTGTTCCCATGGGACATGCCGTCATCGCCATCCAAAGCACGCTGAAGGGACTGCGCAAACTGATTCTCAATGAGGATAAGTTGCAGGAAGACCTGGACAATACATGGGCTGTAGTGGCCGAGGCCATTCAGACCATCCTGCGTCGTGAGGCCTACCCGCATCCCTATGAGGCGCTGAAGGCTCTGACGCGTACCAATCAGAAGATGACAGAGCAGACCATCCACGAGTTTATCCAGCAGCTGGAGGTCAGCGCCGAGGTTAAAGAAGAATTAATGGCTATTACGCCTATGAATTATACAGGTATTTAATTATTAATCAACACAAGGAGGGCCGGGAGGCTCTCGACTAAAAACAAAGTAAAAGCATTATGGAATTCGAAAACGAAAAGAAAATGGAAGAACAGACTGCCCAAGAGCAGCAGAACACGACAAGCCAGGAAGGCGAACAGCCACGCAGTGGTTATCAAGGTTATCGTCCGGGACGTTCACCGCGTCCGCGTATTCACCAACAGACACGCCCTTACAATCAGGGCTACAATCGTAGAGAAAGTCAAGACGAGGGAGGTTTCCGTCCTGAAGGCTTTGGCGCAGGTTTGCAGAGCAGCACTCCTCAGTCCAGGGAATATGGTCAGCCCCGTGGCGGCTATCGTCCTCGTACCAGTTATAATCAGGGAGAAGAAGGAGGTTACCAGCCCCGCCAGCAGGGTTATCGTCCCCGTCCACAATACGGCCAGCAAGAAGGCGGCTATCGTCCCCGTCCGCAGTATGGCCAGCAGGGTGAGGGAGAGCAAGGCGGCTATCAGCAGCGTGGTGGTTACCAGCAGCGTCAGGGTGGCTACCAGCCTCGTGGCGGTTATCAGTCACGTCCTCAGTATGGTCAGCCCGGCGAGGGAGAGCAAGGTGGCTACCAGCCCCGCGGCGGTTATCAGCCCCGTGGCGGTTATCAGCAACGTCCTCAGTATGGCCAGCCCCGTCAGGGCGGTTATCAGTCACGCCAGCAGGGCGGCTATGGTCCTCAGCGCGGTGGCTTTAAGAAGCAGCGTGGCGGCTATGATCCCAATGCGAAGTATTCGATGAAGAAACGCATCGAGTACAAGGAGGAGAATTACGATCCCAATGAGCCTATCCGTCTGAACAAATTCCTGGCTAATGCCGGTGTGTGCAGTCGTCGTGAGGCCGATGAGTTTATCCAGGCAGGAGTGGTGACCGTTAATGGTGAGGTCGTTACTGAATTGGGAACCAAAGTACTTCGTACCGATCAGGTGATGTTCCACGATCAGCCCGTAACCCCCGAGAAGAAGGTTTACGTGCTGCTGAACAAGCCCAAGGACTATGTGACCACCAGCGATGATCCCCAACAGCGCAAGACGGTGATGGACCTTGTCAAGGGTGCCTGTCCTGAGCGCATCTATCCTGTAGGTCGTCTGGACCGCAATACCACAGGTGTGTTGCTGCTTACGAACGATGGTGATCTGGCTTCGAAGCTGACTCATCCGAAGTTCCTGAAGAAGAAGATTTATCACGTACACTTGGATCACAATGTTACTGCACACGATATGCAGCAGATTGCCGAGGGTATTCAGTTGGAGGATGGTGAAATCAAGGCCGATGCTATCGAGTATGCCGACGAGAAGGATAAGAAGCAGGTAGGCATTGAAATCCACTCTGGTAAGAACCGCATCGTGCGTCGTATCTTCGAGAGCTTGGGTTATAAGGTCACTAAACTTGACCGCGTTCAGTTTGCAGGTCTGACCAAGAAGAATGTTCGTCGTGGTGACTGGCGCTATCTCACTGAGGAGGAGGTAGATCGTCTTCGTATGGGTGCTTACGAGTAATAATTCTAGGAAATCCTAGGAAGTCTTAGAACCTCCTAGACCTAGTAAAAGAAAGAAAAAACAATGAAAAGAACAAAGATAGTTGACGTACTGAAGAGTACGGATTTTGGAAAAGAAGTATGTGTGAAGGGCTGGGTACGCACGCACCGCAGTTCGAAGGCCGTTGACTTCATTGCACTGAATGACGGTTCGACCATCAAGAACGTGCAGGTGGTAGTAGACCCCGCGAAGTTCGACGAGCAGTTACTGAAGGACATCACGACGGGTGCCTGCATCAATGCCGAGGGCGTACTGGTTGAGAGCCAGGGTGCCGGTCAGACCAGTGAGATTCAGGCTACCAAGCTGGAGGTTTACGGTCTCTGTGGCAATGACTATCCCATGCAGAAGAAGGGCCAGTCGTTCGAGGCTATGCGTAAGAATGCTCACATGCGTCTGCGTACCAATACTTTTGGTGCCGTGATGCGCATCCGCCATAACATGGCGATGGCTATCCACACGTATTTCCACGAGCACGGCTTCTTCTATTTCCACACGCCGCTGATTACAGCCAGCGACTGTGAGGGAGCAGGAAACATGTTCCAGGTAACCACCAAGAACCTGTACGACCTGAAGAAGGACGAGCAGGGCAAGATTATCTACGATGATGACTTCTTTGGCGAGCAGACTTCGCTGACAGTATCAGGACAGCTCGAGGGTGAACTGGGTGCCACTGCTCTGGGTGCTATCTACACGTTTGGACCTACGTTCCGTGCTGAGAATTCGAACACCCCTCGCCACTTGGCCGAGTTCTGGATGGTGGAGCCTGAGGTGGCTTTCCTCGACCAGGAAGAGCTGATGGACCTCGAGGAGGATTTCATCAAGTACTGCGTGCGCTGGGCACTCGACAACTGTAAGGACGACCTTGCCTTCCTCAATCAGATGATTGATAAGACGTTGATAGCCCGTCTGGAAGGTGTACTGAAGGAGACCTTTGTACGTCTGCCTTATACAGAAGGTATCAATATCCTGCAGGAGGCCATCAAGAACGGCAAGAAGTTCGAATTCCCCTGCAACTGGGGCGACGACCTGGCTTCTGAGCACGAGCGCTACCTCGTTGAGGAGCACTTCAAGAAGCCCGTCATCATGACCGACTATCCGCGTGCCTTCAAGTCATTCTATATGAAGCAGAATGAGCCTGCAGAAGAACCTGCAGGAACGGAGGCAAGCGTAGGTTACAAGGGCGCTGTGGCTCCTGGTCCTACGATGCAGGGTACCGATGTGCTGTTCCCGCAGATTGGCGAGATCATCGGTGGCTCTGTCCGTGAGGAGAGCTACGACAAGCTGATGGGTGAGATAGAGCGTCGTCAGATGGATAAGACCCACCTGTGGTGGTATATCGATACTCGCCGTTGGGGTTCATGCCCCCACGCCGGTTTCGGTCTCGGTTTCGAGCGTCTTATCCTGTTTGTCACTGGTATGCAGAACATCCGTGACGTCATTCCCTTCCCCCGTACTCCCAAGAGCGCTGAGTTCTAAGGTATCGTCGAGGGGGGAACTCTCGACGGCGGGACTTTCCAACATGCCGTCGCGCATCTTGATGGTGCGGTCGGTGATACTTGCCAGACCTTCGTCATGGGTAACTATGACGAAGGTCTGTCCGTATTTCTCGCGCAGGTCGAAGAATAACTGATGCAGCTCTTCCTTATTCTTTGAGTCCAGCGAACCACTGGGTTCGTCGGCTAAGATGACAGCGGGATTGTTAACCAAGGCACGGGCTACAGCGACACGCTGCTTCTCACCACCTGACAACTCATTGGGTTTATGGCTGGCACGGTCTGCCAGTCCCATAAACTGCAACAGTTCCTCAGCCCGTTTGCGGGCAGCCTTCTGCGAAGTACCTGCTATGTAGGCAGGAATCATGATATTCTCCAGTGCTGTGAATTCAGGCAGCAACTGGTGGAACTGGAACACAAAGCCAATATGCTGGTTACGGAAGTCGGAAAGCTTCTTGGTAGACAACTTGCTGGTGTCGATACCGTCGACACACACAGAACCGCTGTCGGGACGGTCCAGTGTACCAATAATCTGCAGCAGCGTCGTCTTACCGGCTCCGCTTGGGCCTACAATACTGACGATTTCACCTTTATTAATGGTCAGGTCAATACCTTTCAATACTTCCAGTGAGCCAAAGCTCTTCTTGATGCCTTTGATTTCTATCATGACTCTAAATGTGTTTTAATGCGATTGGTTGGAACGATGGAACAGATAACGGTTCATCCAGCGTGCAATCGTATTGTAGATACTGCTCTCCTCCTGATGCTGGGCAGCGGTGAATGTCATGCTTTCCTCCTTGGCATTGCCATACTGGTCGGGGAAGAGTATCATGAGGTTCTTGCCGCTGTAATGCTGCATCAGTTCGTTAGGCAACCGTTCCAGTGCCGTCTTATACGAGATGGTACCTTTACGGGCAGTGATGACCACAAACATATGATCGTCGTTGATATTGGCTGCCAGCTTGGGCAACTCATTCCAATGCGCCATAAAGGTGTATTCAGCCCTTACGTTAGGATGGCGGTTGTTAATGTATTCGCGAATCAGTTCCAACGACTCCTCACGTCCATGGAACTGGATGCGGCAGTCCAGATTGCCTGCCATACGTGCCAACCGTTCCAGCCAACGGTGGAAGCCCGGTTCGAACTCTGCCCGTGATGGTACTGCCACCTGTATCCGTCGCAGCGTGTTCAGAGGCTGTACGAAACGCGTCAGCACAATCTGACGGTTCAGACCATTATAGAGGCTCTGGATGAATTCTCCCCAAAACTTTGGATTGACGTCCGTGTGTACGTGCATACCCATAATAATCTCCGAGGCACCGAATTCGCGGAAGGCATGCTTGATGCCGTTGGCAATATTCGTAGCCAGTCGCACCTGCGTCTGCATTTGTATGTCGCTGGCTGAGGCGCGCTGCTCCAACTGTTCCAGCAGTCGCAAACCCTGTTCGCGGTGCTTGCCCGATTTGGCATCGTCGTACACCACGTTCAGCGCCACCAGTCCGCGTTTCTGCTTCTGGTTGCTCATCATGATGGCCAGTTCCAGCAGCTGTGGGGCTATCTCTTGATATTTTACGCAGAGCATGATTTTCTCGTCGTCTTTCGAGCGCTGGCTATGTTCCGTGGGCTGTTGCCTGTTGGCCAGCGTAATCTGTTGGGCGGCATGTTCTGTCATCAAGGTTGAAATGATGCAGGTGATAAGTATCATGATCACCACACCGTTCAGTATCTCGTCATTCACCAGATAGTGGCCGGGACTTACCTCCAGCCGCATGCCCACCATCACCATGGCAATGGCTCCTGCAGCATGGGCGCAGGTCAGGCCGAACATCATGTTTCCTGCTGATTTCGGCAGTCTGAACAAGATGCTCGACAGGTAGGCCGCCAATGCTTTTCCGAAGGTGCCGAAGAATACGATCAGTGCCACGATGAACAACATGTGTACCCCCTCGAAGAGCGTGCCAACATTGATGAGCATGCCCACACCAATCAGGAAGTAGGGGATGAAGATGGCGTTACCGATGAACTCAATGCGGTTCATGAGGGGTGACACATGGGGGATGTAGCGGTTCAGAATCAGTCCAGCCAGGAAAGCACCTACGATGCCTTCTACGCCGATGAATTCCGAGAGTGCTGCCGACAGGAACATGACGCTGAGCACGAAGATGAACTGCATAACGGCATCGGAATAGCGACGCAGGAAGTAGCGCGACAGCTTGGGAATGGCCCATGCCAGCAATACGCAGAAAGCAGTGAATTTCACCAGGAATCCCACCCAGAACAGGAATCCTACGTCCTCACCGTACGATGCTGCCAAGGCTGCCAGCATCAGCAGTGCCAGGAACAACGATATCATCGATGACCCTACACTCAACATCACACTCGAGTCGCGTCCCAATCCGTATCGCGAGATGATGGGGTAGGCTATCAGCGTGTTCGACGCCATGATACACCCCAGCAGGAATGATGCTTGTTGAGAGTACCCTAATAGCCAGATGGCCATGAAATAAGTAATCGTTAGCGGTATCAGACACGTCAGCAGCCCGAACAGCAGGAACCGTCGTGAGTTTCGCTTTACACTCTCCAAGTCCATCTCCAGTCCGGCCAGGAACATGATGTACAACAGTCCCACCTTGCCGAACAGTTCGAACGACGAGTCGCGCTCCAGGATGTTCAGGCCGTATTTGCCCACCAGCACACCCGCCAGCACCATGCCGATGATATGGGGAACGCGCAGTTTACCCATAATGATGGGCGCCAACAGAATGATGAGTAGCACGACGAAGAAAATCAGCGTCGGGCTCGTGATGGGGAAATATGATGTCAAATACAGCATTTCGAGGGACAAAGGTACGAATAAACGAGTAAAAAAACAAGAAATTTTCTGATTTCTTGATACATTTCCTAAAAACTATGCTACAAATGCCTATGGGTGTATGCTTTTTTTTTCGTACCTTTGTCGGCGAAATATCGCAAACCATAAAACTAAGGTAAAAAATGAAGAAAATACTGACGACGGTTTTTGTGAGTCTGATGGTCTTGTCCGCAACGGCACAACGCCACAAACTCTGGTATGATCAACCTGCTGGCACATGGCTGCGTGCCCTCCCCATCGGTAATTCCCAGTTGGGAGCTATGGTGTATGGCGGTACTGATGTCGAGGAACTCGCGTTGAACGAGGAAACCTTCTGGAGCGGTTCGCCCCACGACAACAACAGCCCTGATGCCCGCCAGCATCTGCAGGAGGTGCGCGACCTGACGCTGATGGGACGCGAGGAAGAGGCTCATCAGTTGTTAGACAAGTATTTCTTCCATGGACCTCACGGCATGCGTTTCCTGCCGTTGGGCAGTGTCAAGCTCTCGCTGGGTCATAAGGATGTCACCGACTATCGTCGCGAGCTCGACCTTGCCGATGCCCTGGCAACAACCACCTATACTCATGATGGTGTCAAGTACGAGCGCACCGTATTTGCCTCGTTGGCTGACCATGCCATCATCGTACGCCTGACGGCTTCGAAAAAGGGTGAGCTCGATTTTGACATCCATTTCGACTCCCAGCTGAAGGCTAATGTGTTTGGAGTCACTGAGCGCGAGGGTGTCCAGGTCAATGAACTGGCGGCTGTCGTCGAGGGCGTCGAACAGGAGGGTATCAAGGCTGGTTTGAAGGCCGAGTGCCGCATCAGGATTGAAACCGATGGTGAGATAAAGCGTAAGGTCGACTCGTATGAGGTGGACGATGCCACCACCGCCACGCTCTATATCGTTGCCGCCACCAACTTCGTCAACTACCACGACATCAGTGGCAATCCCGTTCAGAAGAACAACCAGACGCTCGATGCCCTGCGCGGCCTGTCCTATAAGCAACTGCTGAAGCGCCACCTCGCGAAATATCACGAGCAGTACGACCGCGTTTCCCTATATTTAACTAGTACTCCTAGTCAGACTAGTGCTACTAGTATCCCCACCGACCAGCGCCTGTCCACCTTCGACGGTACCGACCTCGACATGGTGTCGCTCATGATGCAGTACGGTCGCTACCTGCTTATCAGCAGTTCGCAGCCTGGTGGACAACCTGCCAACCTGCAGGGTGTGTGGAATGGCAAAAAGAATGCCGCCTGGGACTCCAAATACACCATCAATATCAATACCGAGATGAACTACTGGCCCTCCATGGTGGGTAACCTTGTCGAGACCCAACAGCCGCTGCTCTCTATGATTCGCGACCTCAGCGTGACGGGTGCCAAGACTGCCCAGCAGATGTATGGCTGCCAAGGCTGGCTGGCTCACCACAACACCGACCTCTGGCGCATTGCCGGACCTGTCGACGGTACGACATGGGGCATGTTCCCTACGGGTGGTGCCTGGCTGACGACGCACATCTGGCAGCAGTACCTCTTTACAGGCGACCGCCAGCTGTTGGCCGACTATTACCCTGTCATGAAGGGTGCTGCCGACTTCCTCGTCGACTACCTGCGTCCACACCCCCAGTATGGCTGGCTCGTCACGGCTCCCACTGTGTCGCCCGAACATGGCCCTGTGGGTAAGAAGACCACCGTCACGGCAGGTTCTACGATGGACAACCAGATTGTCTTCGACGTGCTCAGCCAAACCTTACAAGCCGCCCGTATCTTGGGCAAAGACTCCTTCTACATCTCACATCTTACATCTGCCATCCAGCAGTTGCCGCCCATGCAGATTGGTCGCTATGGACAGTTGCAGGAGTGGCTGTGGGACGGTGACGATCCCAAGGACGAGCATCGCCACATCTCGCACCTCTACGGGCTCTATCCCTCCAATCAGATATCACCCTACACTCATCCCGACCTCTTTACTGCTGCTGCTAACACGTTGAAGCAGCGTGGCGACATGGCCACGGGATGGAGCCTGGGCTGGAAAATCAATTTCTGGGCGCGTATGCTCGATGGCAACCATGCCTTCCGCATCATTCGCAACATGCTCACCATGATTCCCGACTCGATAGAGTGGGGTGGACATGGTGGTACTTATCCCAATCTCTTTGATGCCCATCCGCCCTTCCAGATCGACGGCAACTTCGGTTGTGCCGCTGGTGTCTGCGAGATGCTCGTCCAGAGTCACGACGGTGCCGTCCACCTGTTGCCCGCCCTGCCCGATGCATGGCGCGAAGGTCAGGTGAAAGGCCTGCGGGCCCGTGGCGGCTTTGTGGTCGACGAGCAGTGGAGCGAAGGGCAGCTCCGCTCAGCGCACATCCGCTCTACCATTGGTGGTACGCTGCGCCTGCGTTCCTATGTGCCGCTGAAGGGTAAGGGTTTGACACCTGCCGCTGGCGATTGTCCCAATGCCCTGTTGCAGCGTGCCGACGTCAAGCAGCCGCTGCGCTCCTCCGAGCTGACGTCGTTCGACCAGCTCCCCCTGCGTCCCGTCTACGAGTACGACCTTGACACCAAACCCGGCGCAACCTATAAAATAACGACAACGGATTAAATAAATAATAGTATGAAGAAATCATTGATGTCTGCTGTGGCACTGGCCTTTGCCGTGCTGACAGCTCAAGCTACCGAGAAAACATTCCAGAGTCCCGACGGCCACATGGCTGTCACCGTTACCGACGAGGGTGGCCGCCCTGCCTATCAGGTCGCACTCGACGGCACCACGTTCATCGAGCGTTCACCGTTGGGCGTGAAGATGAACTTCGGTGACCTCTCGCAGGGCCTTACCCTGAAGGACTGCCAGGTCACTACCGTGCGCGACGAATATTCGCTGAAAACCATCAAGCGCAGCCACGTCAGCTACGAGGCTACCGAGGCTGTCTGCCAGTTCGAGCAGAAGGGCCGTCCTGCCCTCGACGTCATCTTCCGCGTGACGGGTCGCGATGTCGCTTACCGCTATAAGATCTATGGTGGAAAGAAGGACATGTTCAGCGCTGTTGTCGAGAGTGAAGCCAGCAGCTTCGTGCTGCCGCAGGGCACCACTACCTTCCTCTGTCCGCAGGTGAAGCCCATGGGTGGCTTTGCCCGTACCTATCCCAGCTACGAGACCGCCTACACCTGGGACGACCAGCCCGGCAAGAACGGCTGGGGTCAGGGCTACACATTCCCCTGCCTGTTCAAAGTTCCTGCAGGTTGGATCATCATTTCTGAAACCGGCACCGACGGCAACTACGTGGGCTGCGCGCTGCAGAACGATGGCGATACCAAATATAGCATTGCCTTCCCTCAAAAGGAAGAAATGGACGGCTGGGGCACTCCCACGGCCAGCGTCTCGCTGCCTGCCCTCACTCCTTGGCGTACTATGACCCTTGGCACCACGCTGGCTCCCATTGTCGAGACCACCGTGGCTAACGACCTCGTCGAGCCTAAATACAAAGCTTCTCGTGATTATTCCTACGGTAAGGGAACCTGGTCGTGGATTATCCGCATGGACGGCAGCTGCAACTACGACGAGCAGAAGGAGTACATCGATTTCTCGGCCGCTCTGGGCTACCGTTCCGTGCTCGTCGATGCCCATTGGGATTCGCAGATTGGCTACGACCGCGTTGCCGAACTGTCGCGCTATGCCCAGTCGAAGGGCGTCGGCCTGTTCCTGTGGTACAACAGCAACGGCTCTTGGAACGACGCTCCTCAGGGGCCTCGCCACAAGATGGACCGCTCCGCCGTTCGTCGCAAGGAGATGCAGTGGATGCACGATAATGGCATCCTCGGCATCAAGGTTGACTTCTTCGGTGGCGACAAGCAGGCCATGATGCAACTCTACGAGGACATCCTCACCGATGCCAATGAGTTCGGAATGCAGTGCATCTTCCACGGCTGCACCCTGCCCCGCGGTTGGGAGCGCATGTATCCTAACTACGTGGCCTCCGAGGCTGTGCTGGCCTCCGAGAACCTCAGTTTCGGACAGAACAACTGTGATGCTGAGGCTAAGAACGGCTGTACGCACGTCTTCATCCGCAACACCGTCGCCTCGATGGACTTCGGTGGCTCCGCCCTCAACAAGCGCTACAGCACTGGCAACGATCGCGGCACCTACCGTCGCACCAGCGATGTCTATGCCCTGGCCACCGCCGTGCTGTTCCAGAGTAGCGTCCAGCACTTTGCCCTGGCTCCCAACAACCTCACCGATGCCCCCGCCTGGGCTATCGACTTCATGAAGCAGGTTCCCACCACGTGGGACGAGGTACGCTTCATCGACGGCTATCCTGGTAAGTATGCTATTATTGCCCGTCGTGCTGGCGACAAGTGGTATGTGGCAGGCATTAATGCCGAGCAGCAGCCGCTGAAAAAGACCATCACCCTGCCCATGTTTGCCAAGGACACCCAACTCACCGTCTATGCCGACGATCCGAAGTATACCAACGACCCCACCCTCACAGGTACCGTTCGTCAGGTCAAGCAGAACAAGCGTCAGCAAATCACCGTCACCATCCCCCAGAACGGCGGTCTGGTCATCGTCAACCAGTAACCCTATTGGCTTTGACGAATTGGTATCGCTATGACTATGCGGAAAATGATGGTGTTGGTAGCCCTGATGTGGGTGGCAGTGGCGGTGCAGGCAGCGACGCCAGAGGAGCTGCGGGAGCGGATTAAGAAGCACTGCTATGCGGACTATAAGCAGATGTACCGGCAGCCGGAGGGTGGGGCGCTGATATACCCCTACCTGACGCCTGGCAGCAGGCAGTATGCCCGCGTGCTGTGGGACTGGGACTCGTGGCTGTCGGACGTGGCCCTGCGGCAGATTCTGGCCGATACCGGATCGGACAGTGACAGGCGCGAGGCGCTGGTGTATGAGCAGGGCTGTGTGCTAAACTACCTGGCCTATACGTCGGAGGTCGACGGATATATGCCGATGGTGGTCGATGCGGAGAGCGACCCAGCGAAGATGAAACCCAAGGACATCTACGCCACGAACATGCACAAACCCGTCATTGCCCAGCATGCAGCATTCATCACGCAGCAGGGTGGGGGCGACGCCTCGTGGCTGCGCGAGGGTTTTTCGCGCATGCAGGCCTTCATCCGCAACTATCAGCAGCACCACCGCCACGAGGCTACGGGGCTGTTTTACTGGCAGGACGATCTGGCCATCGGTGTCGACAACGACCCGTCGACCTTCTTCCGTCCGAAACGTAGTTCCGCATCGGTATACTTGAACTGTCTGATGGTGCGCGAATTGCAGGCTATGGCCTATCTGGCCGGACGCCTGGAGATGACGGAGGCGGCGCGGCAGTATGAGGCCGATGCCGAGGCGCTGCGCGAGGCCGTTCGGACGCACTGTTGGGACGAGAAGGATGGTATGTACTACTCGGTAGACCTGAACCTGTTGCCCTATACCGGCGAGCCACAAATCATCTTCGGCAAGCCCTTCGTGCTGCACAAGGGGGCACCGCGAGACTATCCCTGCCTGATTCAGCGACTGGGTTCCTGGTCGGGATTCATGGCGCTGTGGGCTGGCATTGCCACTCCCGAACAGGCTCAGCGTATGGTGTGCGAGAACCTGCTGGACCCTCGGACCTTCTGGGCACCCTATGGCGTGCGCACGCTGTCGAAACTGGAGAAGATGTACAACCTGCTGGCGACGAACAATCCCTCGAACTGGCAGGGACCCATCTGGGGCATCTCGAACTATATGGTGTTCCGCGGTCTGGCCGACTACGGATTCGAGCAGGAAGCGCGCCAGATGGCCGAGAAGACCATCGCGCTGTTTGGCGACGACCTGCAGCGTGAAGGTGCTCTGCACGAATACTACAACCCCGACACCGGCGAGCCCATCATGAACAAAGGTTTCCAAAACTGGAACTACCTGGTGCTGAACATGATTGCCTGGGTGGAAGGCCGTCCGGTGGTCAGGGAATTTGCGAAGAAGTGAATATTTATGCGTGCTTTGACTATGTTAAGATGTATAAATCTCAGAAAAGCGCAAATTTATTTGGTTTTTCGTTCGATTTGCACTATCTTTGCAGTCCGAAAGTATAAACATAGGAAAAGAATAGGTTTATGAAAGTAGCAATTGTGGGTGCCTCAGGCGCCGTAGGCCAGGAGTTCCTGCGCCTGCTTGATGAGAGAAATTTCCCGATGGATGAACTTGTGCTGTTTGGCTCAGAACGCTCAGCTGGTACGAAGTATACTTTCCGTGGTAAGGAGCTGACCGTGAAGCTGTTGCAGCACAACGACGACTTCAAGGATATCGATATCGCCTTTACCTCAGCTGGTGCCGGTACGTCGAAGGAGTTTGCCGAAACGATTACCAAGTATGGCGCTGTGATGATTGACAACTCGAGTGCGTTCCGCATGGACGACGATGTGCCCTTGGTAGTGCCCGAGTGTAATGCCGAGGATGCGCTGAAGCGTCCCCGTGGCATCATTGCCAACCCCAACTGTACAACGATCATGATGGTGGTGGTGCTGCAGCCCCTGGAGAACATCTCACACATCAAGCGCATCCACGTCTCTTCGTATCAGAGTGCATCGGGTGCCGGTGCTGCCGCCATGGCCGAACTGCAGCAGCAGTACAAGGAGATGGTTGAGGACGGTGAGGTGAAGACGATTAAAAAATTCCCCCATCAGCTGGCCTACAACGTCATTCCGCAGATCGATGTGTTCCAGCCCAACGGCTACACGAAGGAGGAGATGAAGATGTACAACGAGACCCGCAAGATTATGCATACCGACGCCAAGTGCTCGGCTATGTGTGTGCGTGTCAGCTCGTTGCGCAGCCACTCGGAGAGCGTATGGATTGAAACCGAACGACCCATCAGCGTAGAGGAAGCTCAGAAGGCTATTGCCGCTGCCCCTGGTTGTACGCTGGTCGACGATCCCAGCACGCTGACATACCCCATGCCGCTGGAGACTGCCGGCAAGGACGACGTCTTCGTAGGTCGTGTGCGCAAGGACCTCAGCGACGAGAACGGTCTGACCTTCTGGCTCTCTGGCGACCAGATTCGCAAGGGTGCCGCACTCAACGCCGTTCAGATTGGGGAGTACCTCATAAAGGTGGGCAACGTAAAATAACCACTATTAGGTGTTGCATATTTCAAAAATAATGTGTACTTTTGCAGGCGCAAAGGTGCACATTATATATTTTAAACCAAATATGCTTATGAAGAAGATTTCTGCTCTGTTTTTAATGCTTACGGCATTATTGATGCTGCCGCAGACGGTTAGTGGACAGACCGTTGTGGAGTTTGATTTCCTCAACAACAGCCTGAATTTGCCAATAGGTAATGCTGAAAATTTGAACGCTGGCAACCTTGCTGGAAAATTCATCGGAACCAATGGTGTGATTCTCAGTTTTGTCAACTCTCCTACCATGCCTACCCGCTATTACTACAATGCAGGTAAAAACCAGCTTCAATTGATTAAAGGTGGTCAGATTCGCTTTTCAGTTACTGAAGGCAAGGCGATTACCAAGATTGAGATTACTCCCGTTGCCGCCACAAACAACAAATGGGATGTTGACAATGGAGTGGGCACGCTGAGCGAAGACAAACTGACATGGGAAGGTAATGTCACTACAGTACGCTTTACCGCCAATGGTGCATTGTATCTGACAAAGATTCTTGTTACTATTGCTGACAAAAATGATGCCACAGTTACTCCCGACTATACCGAGGAATATACGGAAGCAGCATCACTGGCCGAGTTCAATAAGGTGGAAAATGGTAAGCTTGTCAGACTGAATCTGAACAACGCCGTCATCACCAGCGGCATGGTAAACGGTTGGGGTCACTACGTACAGGATGCTACGGCTGGTGCCCATTTCTACTGCACAGGTCTTACCTTCGAGGTGAACGACGCCATCAATGGATTTGTCTTTGTCAGGAAGGACTTCAACCAGCCCGGACCTCGTATCGCTATGACAGAGTTCACCAATGCAATGACTATCAATGTCACGCATGGTGCCACTTATACTCCTGTAGAGGGTTCTTTGGCCGAGGTGGTTACTGCAGCCAACGTCAACAGGGTCATTAAGTTGACTGGTGTCGCTGTCAAGGGTACTGCTGAGACAGAGGCTACCATTACTTCCGGCGACCAGACACTGGCCATCAGTAACGGAAAGACAAACTATGCACCATACGTATACAAAGAGGACCTCTCGAGTGTAGATTACGCAAAGGCCACTGTCACTGGTATCCTGTGGACGAATACGAAGGGTGATGTCTTTAAGCTCTATCCGCTGTCTATCACCGATGAGAGTGGCGCGAGCATCAGCACCGTCAATGTTACCGATGTGAATAGCGTTCAGATCTACAACCTGCAGGGTGTTCGACTGGGTCAGCTGCAGCGTGGCATCAATATCGTCAATGGTAAAAAGGTCATTAAAAAATAGCCATAATTAGGTATTGCATATTAAAAAAATAATGTGTACTTTTGCAGGCGCAAAGGTGCACATTATTATTTTTAAAGAACATAAGCTTATGAAGAAAATTTCTACTTTATTTTTGATGCTGTCGGCACTGCTGATGTTGCCGTTGACAGCAAGTGCAGAGGAAGTAACGTTTGACTTCCAGAATAATCCTCTGAATTGGCCTGTTGGCGAGGGCGCCAATTTCGCAGATGGCAATCTGACGGCGCCATTGGTGGTTGACGGTGTGTCGCTGACCAATGTTCAGGGCGATGCCAAACAGCCTGCCCGTCTGATGAAGGACAACAGTGGTGTCACTGCGTTGTATGTTTATAAGAGTGGTTCTATCAAGTTCAATGCTCCTGAAGGCAAGGCCTTGACAAAGATTGAGGTCACTATGAAGAGTGGCTCTTTTGACTTGACAGCCAGTACAGGTGCTGTTGCTGACAATGTGTGGACAGGCAATGCAACGGAAGTATTGTTTACCTCTTCAGCGACTCGCCAGATGTTTAAGATGGTTGTTACCATCGCTGATAAGAACAGCGATACTGTAGAGCCCGCTGCTGTGAACTATGACGTGGAGGCTGCCAATTTTGCTGCCTTCAATGCCGTAGAGGATGGAAAGAACGTCAAGCTGACACTCAGCAATGCCAGAGTGAATGGTGCGAAAGGTGGCAGCTATTACGTGGAGGATGCCTCTGGTGCAACAGTTATCAAGGGCGTCACGCTGACTGCTGGTACTGCCCTGAACGGCTATATCATCGGTAAGAAGAGCACAGACAACACGATTGACTATATGAACGATCCTGCTGTGGCAGTGGAATACCAGCTGACTGCTACCGATGCTTCTACGTTTGAAGCTACCGCAACGACATTGAATGGTACGGTGATGACGGGTGCTGAGGCTGCTGCACAGGCTAACTATGGCCGACTGATTACGCTGGAGAATGTCGCTATCAGCGGCAGTGGCCAGAACAAGACATTGACGGTAGACGGCACCGCTCTGCCCGTCAAGGCACGCGACTATATGAGTGTGCTACCTACGGACTATGCTTGGCCCGAGAAAGCCAGCAAGATTACGGGTGTGCTGATCTATTACATGACAGGTTGGTTCCTCATGCCCATCTCTGCAGATGCTATTGTGGCTGCTGGTGTTCAGCCCACAGAGGTGACCTTCGACTTCGGCAATGGCAGTCTGATGACTCCTGGCACAAAGCTGACAGACCCTGCAGGCTTTATTTTCAATAAGACATTTACGGTAGACAATGTGGCTCTGCAGGTGACTGCCGGTTCGGCCCAGTCTGCCATCTTTACGGACTCAAGTAGGGGTACGTGTCTGGCTATGTTCCCCATGTATGCCATGATGGGTATTACGGCTCCTGAGGGCTATGCTGTCACGAAGATTGAGTTCACACAGGCAGGCACTGGCGACCTGAACATGACTCCTGTCGTGGGTACTGTCGACGATCATACTTGGACAGGCAATGCTGACGTGGTTTACTTCACAATGCCTCAGAGTCAGGGTACGGCTTATCTGTCAAAGGTAACGGTTACGCTGGCTGCTAAGAATGCCGAAACCGTGACTGCCACTATTGACTATACCGAATGTGCCAACATTGCTGCCTTTAACGCCTTGGAAGGAGGCACAGCTGCAAAGGTGACGCTGACAGACGCTGAGGTGATAGGTATCTCTGCCAACGGCTATGGTACTGCATGGATTCAGGATGCCACGGGTGGTTGCCTCATTCAGTACTGCTCGCTCATCACTGGCCTGCAGGAAAAGACCAAACTGAATGGTACCGTATATGTCATCTTACGCAAGAATGCCGGTAACGCTCAGATGAAGGAAGCCATTGATACGCCGAAGAGCAGTCTGCAGGCAGAAACGATCAGTGATTATACTATGGTTGAGGGTTCACTCGCTGAGGTGAATGTCGCTGCCAACCTGAATAAGGTGGTGAAGATTACAGGTGCTTCGTTCGTTGCCACCAGTGCTACAGCAGGTACGCTGACGCAGGGTGATGCGACGATTACTGTCAACAACGGCACAGCTACTGCCAACCAGCAGTTGCATAAGATTACGGATACTTGGACAAAGGATGTAACCAAGATGGACAATGTTACCATCGTGGCCATCTTGACAGCTAAGTCGGCCACTGAGAATCAATTGCTGCCTATCAGTATGACTGAAGAAACCAGTACTGGCATCAGCTCAGTCAGTGTTTCCGATATGGACAACGTTCAGATATATAACCTTCAGGGTGTTCGCATGAATAGCCTGCAGAAGGGTATTAATATCGTGAATGGCCGTAAGGTTGTGATAAAGTAATTATGTGCTATTTGACAAGAAATGATTAGAAAAGCTATATTGCTATGTAGCGCCTGTCTGCTTTTTAGCGGACAGGCGTCTGCACAGATTCTGGAGCAGCTCGCTGGTAATTGGAAGTTCATTGCCAGTCCTTTTGAGGGCGGCAGCGAGGAAATCGAATTCACTGCCACTGCTTCTGCAGACGGAACGGGACTTGTCTGTCATGCAGACAAGTTCCTGGTCAGGGCCAGTCAGCCTTATGCTGCCGATTGGAAACTCGCTGTAGAACAGAATGGCGAGAACATCCGATTGGGATGGGTGCTCGATGCCGAGAATCCCGCCTCGTCACAGGAGTATCAGGAGCCTGCAACGAGTTATGTGTTGGGAGGCAAAAATGCTGATGGTGACCATCGCTATATCTATCTGCTGACAGAGAATATCGATACCCAGAAGCTGGAGGGTATGACGCTCTGGAGTGACTGGCAGTCTGCTGGCAGCACCACATTCTCGCTACCCAAAACCCAGCAGATCTACGCTGTCGTCAGTCCTTATAAGCCCTACAATGGGGCAGTGGGCTATGCGGAAATCTGGGCAAGTGTGAAAGTGCAGAAGGCGGAAAGTGCAGGTATTGCCGAGGTGAATAATGCCACGCAATCAGCGAATGCACCAGTTTATAGTCTCCAGGGTGTTCGCATGAACCAGCTGCAGCGCGGCATCAATATCGTCAATGGTAAAAAGGTCGTGATTAAGTAATCATTTACCTTGAAGCAAATAAAGAGGTCTGAGTTTTGGCTCAGACCTCTCTTTTTATTGCTCAATGTGCTGCAACTCGGTGTCGCCAGGCTTGAAGAGCAAGCCCGTACATTTCTTCGCATCTGCCTTGTAGGCTTTAAGTTCCACCTTGTCCCACTGGATTTGGTCTGTGCGCTGGGCCAGCGGTGCGTGGGGAATCAAGCTTCCGTCGCGAACCAGGATGATAGCGGGAATGCGTCCGGCCTTGATGGTCTGCCAGCCACCGTCATACACCTTGCCCGTCTGGTAGTCTATCCACTTGCCGCGCGGCAGGTAGACATTGCGCTCGTTGCCGCTCTCCAGCAACGGTGCAACCATGATCTGTGAACCGAACATATACGCATCCTCTACGAGCCACGCTCCCGGGTCGTCGGGGAATTCCACCAGCAGGGCACGAACCATCGGCAGTCCACGCTCCGAACAGTCCTTCGCCTGGGCATAGACGTACGGCATCAGTTTGTATTTCATCTCGGCAGCCTCGCGGAACGCCTTCGTGAACGACTCGCTGATGAGCCAAGGCTCAGTGGGCGGTGCACCATGGGCGCGAGTGTGCGAACTCAGGAAACCGAAGGGTAGCCAGCGACGGTAGATGTCCTCAGGCGAGGCCGTCACAAAACCGCCCATGTCGTGGCTCCAGAAAGAAAAACCGCTGAGTCCGAACGACAGTCCGCCCCTCAGATCACCCAGCATACCGGTATTCGTCGTGGCAGCATCGCCACCCCAGTGCAGGGCATAGCGCTGCGAGCCAGCCCATGCTGAGCGTGCCCAGATGACGCCCTCGCCGGGGTACTGACGCTCTACAGCCTCCCACAATGCCTTGTTATAGCGCACAGGATAGAGGTTGTGCTCGTAGAGTCCGCCCTTGCCGCTATGGTAGAACCCGTTATAGGGTGCTGCCTCGCCGAAGTCGCACTTGATGGTCGACACGCCCTGCTTCAGCAGTCCCGTAATCTTCGACTGGTACCACGCGACGGTCTGCGGATTCGAGAAGTCGAGCACGGCATCCTCGTAGGGCATGCCGCCGTCGGCATTCCGTATGTGGAGATTGTTTTTGACAATCTCACCAAAGAACCGGTTCTTCGGTGTGAAGTACGGCAACTGCCACAGACAAGTGTGGAAACCGTCCTTCGCCAACTGTTTCAGCATGCCCACAGGATCCTGGAAACGGTCCTTGGCAAACTCGTAGTCGCACTGCCAGTCGACGCCAAACCATCCCGTGTCGAAATGGATGACATCCGATGGGATTTTGTGTTTGCGTAATTGACGGGCAATCTCCAGGCCTTCCTCCTGCGAGAAATAGGTGATGCGGCTCATCCAGGTGCCGAAGGTCCACAACGGCAGCATGGGGCTCTTGCCCGTGATGTTGGTGTATTCGTTGAGGATTTCTTTGGGGGAACCAAAGAATACAAACAAATCCAGCTGTTCGTCGGCCATGAATAGGCGTGTGGCACCGATATACGATGCTCCGAAGTCGGCCGTAATGGGCGCTGAGGTATGCATGAAGATGCCGTAGCCGCGGTTCGAGAAGAAGAACGGCACGGGCTTGTACTGTCCGTCGGTCTCCGGGCCCTGCGGGTCGGTCACCATCAGCTGCATCTTCTGCCCCACCTTGTTCAGGGCACCAAACGACTCGCCACCGCCATAGATGCGCTCATTCGGCGCTATCGTCCACACGGGATTCACGCTACGCGAATTGTCGCTGCCCCGCTTGATAAACGAGAAGGGCAGCAGCTTCACCTGGCTCGAGTCGTTGTCGATGATGTGGCGCGTCTGCGTCATCACCTTCCCCTGGCTGTCCTTCAGCACGATGCGCCACGGGAACTTCTGTATCTCCAAACTGCCGTAGGCGGTTCTGTATGCGATGGTTTTGCCATCGCTAGTGGAACGCCAAGCGGCAGACGTCGGCACCGCCCCTGCCAGCATCAGGCTCTCGCTGTCCTTGCGCGGAGCATCGATGGGCGATGTCGCCATGCGGATTCTTACGCAACGCTCGCTCACGAAGTCAATCTTCAGCTTCAGGTTCGGGTCGTTGTCGTACTGCGTGTCGGGGAAGTCCAGCATCTGCATCCTTACCGGCCAGTAGCCGTTCAGGTTGAAAGCCTGACGCGGCGACAGCCGGTAGCGTTTCCACTGCACCAGTCCCTCGCCCTTCGCCACATCGAACGATGCCAGCGAGTCGGCCAGGAAATACGTGTTGCTTAAATCCGAGAAATCGCCCGACTGGTCTTTGGGCATACACTGCAGGTACTGCACCCCTGCCGATGTCACGAGCTGCGCCTGTGACGTCATCGCCACAGCAGCCAGACATACCATACTGATTATCTTTTTCATCTTCAATAGAGTAGGTTAGTTTATTTGCGTGCAAAGGTACGAATAAGTGAGTGAAAATGCAAATTTATTTGCAATTTTCCGAACGAGAGTACCTTCTTCGTTCCGAAAAAGGTACGACATTTCTTTGATATTCGTGCAAAGTTTCCATATGATTTATCACTTTTAACGTATGGAACGTGCGGAGTTAAAGAATAATTACGTATCTTTGCAACGTGAAACTCAAAATAAAACGTATGAAAAAGTTATTTCTAACTTGCATTACTGTCATTGGGCTGACGGGCCTGATGACTGGTCATGCACAAGAGGTCGGTACGTTCAGCATCGCTACGCTGAATGTGGATGGTCTGCCGCAAAAGATATTTGTCGTTAAGGTGAATGCCGACGGCCCCGGCGGCGGTGGCAGCGTCAGAATAGGCACCTACCTCCAGAAGAGAGGCTACGACATGGTGTTTATGCAAGAGGACTTCAACTATCATGAGGAGCTGACAGTACCTTTAGAGGACGACTATCAGATAGACTCCTGGAGTGGCGATGTGGGTGTGGACGGTCACCAGATTGACTTCCTGCATTTGCAGAACCACCGTTTCGAGTGCGACGGTCTGATGGGTGCTTGGAAGAACGGCATCACGCTGACCTCTGTCAGCCGCACGCCCTGGACGGCCAACTTCGGCAAGTTCAGCCATGCGCTTGACGAGATGGTGACCAAGGGCTTCCGCCGCTATGAGCTGACGCTGAAAGACGGACAGCAAGTGGTGGTCTATAACATGCACATGGATGCCGGCGACACTGCCGATGAACGCGAAGGCAAGGACAGCCTTGACCGTGATGCACGCCTGAAACAATGGAATCAGTTGCGTGACGATATTCTTACCCGTCTGGACACGCGCCCCGTCATCGTCGTGGGTGACCTGAACAGCTACTATTGTCGTGACCAGATAAAAAGCAATTTCATCGATGAGATAGATGCCACAGGACGTGCCACAGTGTACGATGCATGGGTAGAATTGCAGAACGGCGGGAAATATCCTGCTCCAGTCGATGGCATTGTCTGTTGTGAGACGGACGGTAATATCCTCGAAAGCGGTGAAGTGCTCGACAAGGTGCTGTATATTAATCCCATCAACGGGACAGAAATTCAAGCAGTCAGCTATCAGCTCGATACTACGGGCTTTCAGCACGACGGCAAGATGCTGGGTGACCACTATCCCGTGAGCGTCACCTTCCAGATTGGCAGCAAGAAGCCGGCTGGCATCGAAACAGTTGAAAGTTCAAAGTTGATAGTTGACAGTTATTACAACCTTCAGGGACAGCGCATCGACGGCCATGCACGTGGCATTGTGATTGAGCGCAACGGAGAGAAGACACATAAACGGATTATTAAATGACAACAGACATGAGAAAACTACTATTTACAGCTCTGTTGCTGACAGGTGTAGGCCTGAGTGCCTCGGCGCAGAATGCTTATAAGATACTGTCGGAATGCGACACCACCGTGAAGGCCAAGATAGAAAAGATAACCCTTGGCTCGCGCGATGTGCGCCACTTCGTCTACGAATACCCCTCCAAGGACGGTGACGGACAGCCTGTCACCATCAGCGGCATCGTCATGGTTCCTGCTGATATTGCTAACGGCACAACACCCTGTGATGGCATCATCCTCTTCAACCACCACACCATAGGCAGTCCTGAACAGGCTCCCTCGCAAGGTGAACTTGACGTCCCCAGCGGCATACTGGCTAATCCCCTGAAACCCAACTACATTATCGTGATGAGCGACTACATAGGCTATGGCTCGTCCATCGACCACAAGATAGCCTATCTCTGTGGCGACACCAATGCCCGCAACTGTCTTGACGGACTCCTGGCTGCCCGCCAGCTGCTCACCGACAAGCAGATACCGCAAGGACGCTTCCTCTTCAATATGGGCTATTCTCAGGGTGGCACCGAGAGCATGTATATCGCCAAGTTGCGCGACATGGAATACAAGGACCGCGGCATCACCTTCGACAAGACTTTCTCTGGAGGCGGTATGCTCGACTGCGAGGAGGCCTACGAGGCCTTCGTCGAGAAAGACCAGTGCGACGCCATCAACGATGTGGCCATGTTCCTCATCTCCGTCAACGAGAACTGCCATCTGGGCATCGACTATCACGACCTGTTCCAGGAACCCTTGGCATCGCACGTGCAGGAAGTCATCGAGACGAAGGACAAGGGCGTGCTCTCCAAAATTGGCGTGTCTGCTCTCGACTCGCTCCACCAGCTCCTGCAGCCCGCCTATATGGACAGGAACAGCGATGCCGTCAAGGCTCTGAAGGCCAAGTTGGCTGAGATAAAAATCACCAACGGATGGGAGCCGGATACTACGCAGCGTTACTTCATCGAACATAGCCGCCACGACAACTACGTGCCCATCAAGTGCGGACGTGCCATCATCCCGTGGATGACGAGCAAAGGCTTCAAACCCAGCCTGGTACCTGGTAAGACGAATCTGCAGACCAATACCGTTGTCTTTAAGCTGAAGCACCAGCCTTCTGCAGCTATATGGTTCATACAGACGATGGCAGCTGTGCAGGCATGGCCTGTCGTCTATTACGAGGGCGAGCAGAACCGCTACTATCACGATGTGGTCAAGGACCTCAACCTGATGAAGGTTGTCAAGTTCCTCGAGAGTTTAGGCATTGACCTGCGCAAGATGTTCAATACCTCCCAAGCCCAAGCATTCGTGGCCGCTCCCCGCAGGGCCAGTTTCTTCGATTTGCTTCAGCAGATACAGGACGCGCTGGCCAAAGTGGACCTGACTATCTCCGACGCGATAGAGATGATTACTGACTCAGGCATTACGGTAGCGGACATCTTGGAGGTGTACAACTACGTCACATCTACTGATTATGCCCCGTCAGCCGGCGATACCGTCATGTTCGGCGAGCATGTGGAAATCCCTGTCTATCTGCTCCGACAGTATGAGCAGACGCTGGCTGACTGGCTCCTGCTGGGCGGTGTCGATGTACAGTACGATCAGTGGGGATGGTAATCGAAATGACATGAAACGGATTGTATACATATTATATATAGTTGTTGTGGCGATGATAGAGAGCTGCGCAGGCTGTGATAACACGAAGGACGGGGCGGCGGGTAATGCCGGCAATGCAGACTTCGAGCGGACCATGCGAGTGGCCGACTCGCTTTATAACTGCATGCAGTTCCGCGATGCCTACGACCTGTACGTTCAACTGCTGGACAGCAAGGAGGCCGAGGCGGACAGCGAGAAGAAGCTCCGCGTGCTCAGCTCGCTCAGCAATACCAGCGAACTCTCCGGACACAAGGACATGGAGAACAAGTGGTTGCGGCAGCAGATGGATCTGGCCGAGGCGACGGGCAACGACTACTACCACGCCATGGCTCAAGTGTCGATGGGCCAGAACATTTTCTTCGAGGGCAATCGTGAGAAGGGCATTCAATACGTGAATGAGGCCATCAGCCTCATGGCAAAGACCGACCGCGACGATGCCGACCACCTGACCCACGGCTTCCTGAACTTGCTGACCAGCCTGTATAGCGAGATGAAGGACTACGACAGCGCGCTGCAGACCGTCGAGCGCAACCTGCAGCTGACCATGCAGGGCACGCGCTGGAGAACGTCACAGCATCAGCAGCTCATCGACCGCCGCATGGCACTGGCCAAGAAAGCCGGCCTGCTGGCCAGGATGGGCCGAGCTAGTTCCGGCAGTCAGCAGCGCGCCTATTTCCATCGCGCCGACTCGGCCTATGCTGCATGGAAGGCCGTGCAGTACGAGGGCAACCACACGCGCGACTATTTCATTGTGGATTACATGAAACGTCGCGGACTCCATCGCGAGGCCATCAACATCTACAACGACCTCATTCAACGCATACGCCTGCAGGGCGACACGCTGGGCGAGATGATGAACACCGCCAAGTGGGGCTTGGCCGATGTCTATCACCAGATGGGCCGCTGCGAACAGGCCGCTACCCTCTACGAACAGGTGCTCGAGATTCAGGACACGCTGAAGAGCCGCAAGGCGCGTAACACCGCCCAGGAGCTGGCCGCCGTCTATCACGTCAAGGAACAACAGCAGACCATTATGCAGCAGGAGGCCGAGAACACCCGCCAGCGCTACCTGCTGTTAAGCGTCTTGGCCGTTATGCTCGCCGTGACATTCCTTGCCGCCATCGTCATCGTCAAGAACCGTGTCATCAGCCGTAAGAACCGCTTCCTGGCCCAACAGATTTCCGAAGCGGTGAACTACAAGAAGATGTACTGGGAGGAGAAACAGGCCCAGAAGCCGGCCGTTGCCTCCGACGCAAACGTTGAGACCAACGAACAGCTCTTCCAGCACATCAACGAGGTCATCATACGCAAAAAACTCTTCCTCGACCCCAAGTTCGGGCGTCAGACCATCATGGACCGCTTCCAGTTGTCGAAGGAGCGTGTCGGTGCCATTTTCTCCAAAGGCAGTGAACATGCCAAGCTGAACAGCTATGTTCAGCAACTGCGTCTGGACTATGCTGCCAACCTGCTCATCGAACAGCCCGACAGGAGTGTTATTGAAATAGCCACCGAGTGCGGTTTCAGCAGCAATACCTATTTCAGCGACTGTTTCCGACAGCATTTCGGCATGTCTCCCACCAACTTCCGAAAGGAATCTTTGGAACCAAGTGAAGTTTAAATATCGTCAAAATGGGCTTTAAATTTCGTCTTCAGACTTCAGATTTCGTCTGAAAACCTTTAAATCTTGTCTGAAAACGGCAAAAAGAATAGTCTGTACTATTGCAGTACAGACATTTTTTGTATCTTTGCCATCAAAGATGGCGAAAATACTCCGTCTCGACAAAAAAAAAGAAACAGTTTCTTTATTTTGTGCTCGACTTTTCGTATCTTTGCTCTCAAAATATGTACTAACTGATACAATAATTAAAACAATAAACAAATGAACATGAAACAAACGAAACTATTCATGATGCTGGTGGCGCTGGTTTGCGCTACGACAATGACCTGGGCACAGACGACGTTCCTGGGCAGTGGTAACAGTGCCGACCCTTATCTGCTGAAGTCGAGCAACGAGTGGGAGGCTCTGGCCAAACAAGTGGCCGAGGGTAAGAACTTCCAGAACCAGTTCTTCAGGTTGTCGGCCGACATCGATACCAAGGGTATTCAGGTGGGTTCGGTGGAGAAGCCGTTCTGCGGCACGTTCGACGGCAACAACCACACGCTGACATTTACTGTCGGAGATAACACTGGCTTCAATAATGCCAAGGACCCCACTGCGCCCTTCGGCTGTCTGCGTGGAGCCATCGTGCGCCACGTCAAGACCACGGGCACGGTGTTTACCGACAACGCGCAGAACGGTGGTATCGCCGTGTGTATCGACGATGCGGATGCCAGCCGTGGCACACAGCTCGTGGACTGTCGCTCGGACATTGCTTTCGTTACCTATAACAAGGGAACTTTGACCACTGGTGGCCTTATCGGCAAGATTAACAGCAACGTCACCGTGAAACCTGTTTTGGAGAAGTGCGTCTTCACCGGCACATTCAGCGGCTGGGGAAGCCGGATTGGCGGTCTGGTAGGCTTGAGCGAGGTGGACATCACGTTCAGGAACTGTATGTTCGACCCGGTGCAAGCCGAATATCAGGGTAACGCTACCTTTGTGAATCTGGCCAACGGTGCCAAGGCTACCTTCGAGGACTGCTACTGTACCCGCTATCTGGAGATCCAGCAGGGTACCTGCGTCTTTGGCAAGGTGAACATTCCGGAGGGCTGCAGCTACCAGATGGTGGAGGAGCCCTTTGCGCAGTTTGACGGCAAGCCGTACTGGAAGAGCGGCGACCACGTGAAGCTGAGTGTGCCGGAGGGTACTAAATTCGACCACTGGACTGCCAACAGAG
>JAEEGJ010002656.1_pt1 | contig 84344 bp, 78 predicted proteins | sample 8958761 | NCBI WGS metagenome assembly JAEEGJ01 (sample SAMN16246546, study PRJNA631951) | gut metagenome | biome: gut microbiome; feature: rumen; material: RS-attached | host: Bos | place: Iran: Karaj | collected 2018-10
TGCCGTGACAAGACAATCAACAGACCAGCGTCCCGTCAGGGGACGCGACCTTGCATAACACGGTACAAGAGGATGAAGTCCTCGCAGTGCCGTGACAAGACAATCAACAGACCAGCGTCCCGTCAGGGACGCGACACAAATACAAATCGAGAACGGATATAATAGTCGTCCTAATGACCGATTTGGGTTTAATGGCTCTGATACCAAGCAAAGAAGTCGCCAACCGCCTGTTCTATCGTGGTCTGTGGCATGGCGAGTTCGGTACGGGCGGCGGCATTGTCGTAATACTCGCGCACCATCAGCTGCCGCACGTTACGGGTGGAGAGCTGCGTGCGCAACCCGCAGAACCGCAACAGGTCTCCACACCATCCCGCCACGGCTAACACCGCATTGGGCAGCGGCACTATCCATTGCCTGTAGCCGCAGGCCTTCGCCTGCAATTGGTAAAATTCTTTCAACAAGAGGTTCTGCCCTGTCAACAGATAGCGATGCCCATTCTGTCCGCAGTCGAGGGCATTGACTATCGCCGCCGCCGCGTCAGCCACATGCACGAAGCTCTTGCCCCCACGAGGTGCCACCATCAAGGGCCTACGATAACCCGCCAGCAGCAAGGTGCCCGAACTGGGCTTGGTGTCGTAGGCACCAATCATAAATCCCGGATTGACCACAACTATATGCCAGTCAGTATGCCGTCGCGCCGCCTGTAGCAGTATCTCCTCCCCTTCCCGCTTGCTCAGTCCATAGTATGAACGGCTGAACGGTGGCTGCATCGGCACCTGCTCATCAGCAGCCTGCAAGGGGGTGCCGTAGCCGATGGTGTTGGCTGTGCTGGTATGCACCAAATGGGTGATACGCTGACGCTCCATCAGCTCCACGAGTCGGCGGCACAAGTCGCGATTGACGGGGAGATAGTCGTCATACCGCAGCAGCGACATGTCGGTGACTCCGGCACAATTGATGATGGCGTCGCAGCCCTCGGCGGCAGCCTGTAGTGCAGCGTCGTCAAGAAGCGACCCCTGGAATAGGGTAAACCTGTCCGACATCCCTTGCCACGCGGAGGCATCTTTATCTAAAGACGACCGCAGCAAGGCATGAACCTCATGACCTTGCTGCAGCAGTTGTTTCAATACGTTATGTCCGAGCAGCCCGTTGCCGCCCAAGAGCAGAACTTTCATGGTGCTTAGCCCACATTACAGCCCGGCGTGACCAGCTGGCTAGGAGTCACCAGCACCAGTCGGCCATCCTTGTCCTCGGCACTCAGTATCATGCCCTGGCTCTCTACGCCTTTCAACTTGCGAGGTGCAAAGTTGGCTATGAAGCAGACCTGCATCCCCACCAGCTTCTCCGGTTCGGGGTAGAACTTGGCGATGCCGCTGACGATAGTGCGTGTGCCCATGCCGTCCTCTATCTTGAATTGGAGCAGCTTGTCGGCCTTAGGCACCTTGCTGCATTCCAGCACAGTACCCACACGGATGTCCATCTTACCGAAGTCCTCAAACGCCACGGTGGGCTTCACCTCGGCGGGAGCCCAGGCGTTCAGCTCGTTCTGGCGTTTGGTCTCCAGCAGCTTGTTCACCTGTGCCTCGATGGTGGCATCGTCGATTTGCTCGAACAGCAGTTCGGGCTTCTCTATGGTATGGCCCTCCATCAGCAAGTTGGCACTGCCGGCGTGCTGCCAGCCCATGGCGGGCAGGTTCATGATGCGGTGCATCTTGTCGGCGGTGAAGGGCAGGAACGGCGCACACAGCACAGCCAGATTGGCACATATCTGCAACGACAGGTTCAGCACCGTGGCGGTGCGTTCGGGGTCGCTCTTGACGAGTTTCCACGGCTCGGTGTCGGTAAGGTACTTGTTACCAAGGCGTGCCAGATTCATCATCTCTGCCAACGCCTCGCGGAAACGGTAGCTCTCGATGCTGCGACCCACCCGTTCGGGGAATGTCGCCATCTCGCGAATCACCTCTTCCTCCACCTCGGTCAGCGGTCCGCAGGCAGGCACCTTGCCACCGTAGAACTTATGCGTCAGCACCAGCGTGCGGTTGACAAAGTTGCCCAATATGGCCACCAACTCCGAGTTGTTCTTCAGCTGGAAGTCTTTCCACGTAAAGTCGTTGTCCTTAGTCTCCGGCGCGTTGCTGCACAGCGTGTAGCGCAGCACGTCCTGCTTGCCAGGGAAGTCCTTCAGGTACTCATGCAGCCACACCGCCCAGTTGCGCGAAGTGCTTATCTTGTCGCCCTCTAGGTTGAGGAACTCGTTGGCGGGAACATTGGCGGGCAAGATATAGCTGCCGTCGGCATGGAGCATGGCGGGGAAGATGATGCAGTGGAACACGATATTGTCCTTGCCGATGAAATGCACCAGCTTGGTGTCCTGGTCTTTCCACCACTTCTCCCAGTCGTCGCCCTTCAGCTGCTTGGTGAAGCTGATGTAGCCGATAGGAGCGTCAAACCAAACGTACAGCACCTTGCCGTCGGCACCCTCGACGGGCACCTTCACACCCCAGTCCAAGTCGCGTGTGACGGCACGGGGCTGCAAGCCCGCGTCAATCCACGACTTGCACTGTCCGTACACATTCACCTTCCAGTCGCCCTTGTGCTGCTCCAGAATCCACTGGCGCAGCCACGGCTCGTCCTGGTCGAGGGGCAGGTACCAATGCTTGGTCTCCTTCATCACAGGGGCGTTGCCGCTGAGGGCGCTCTTGGGGTTGATGAGGTCGGTGGCATTAAGACTAGTGCCGCAGGCCTCGCACTGGTCGCCATACGCGTGCTCGTTGCCGCAATGGGGACAGGTGCCGGTAATGTAGCGGTCGGCGAGAAACTGGTGTGCCTCCTCGTCGTAGTACTGCATCGAGGTCTTCTCAATAAACTTACCCTCTTCAAACAGCTTCTTAAAGTAGGCAGATGCCGTCTCGTGGTGCTCGGGGCACGAGGTGCGGCTGTAGATGTCGAACGAGATGCCCAACTCGGCAAACGAGTCCTTGATTATCTTGTGGTAGCGGTCGACGATGTCCTGTGGGGTGCAACCCTCCTTGCGCGCCTTGATGGTGATAGGCACACCATGCTCGTCGCTGCCGCCTATGAACATCACCTGCTCGCCCTGGGCGCGAAGGTAGCGCACATAGATGTCGGCTGGCACATACACACCTGCCAGATGGCCTATATGGACAGGACCGTTGGCGTAGGGCAGTGCCGACGTAACGGTGTAGCGTTTGTAACGCTGGTCTTTTTCGCTATATGTCATTGTTTATACGTGTATTCTATTTCGGTTTCGCCACTAGCCTTGGTGGGATACCGCTTGTCGTTATACTGGTATTGGTATTCTGCGTATTCGTTTAGCGGATAGTTGTACAACTCCATAGCCTGTCCCATCAACGAGGCGGAGATTGCCACCGACCCGTTGTTGGTCATCGATAACGCATTGTTGAGCGACAGGTTGCGATGTGAGAATATCTCGCCCCAGTTGCAGAAGAAGGGGTTGTAGTTGGTGTCGTAGGTGCAGCTGATTGTGTCGCCAATCGTCAGCGAGATAGGCAGACCGCCTTGGAGCATCATCACCATCTGGATAATGCCTGAATACTCCTCGGGAATGTCAATAAACATCCGGAGCAGGTTCAGGTCGTTCGTGTCGAGGACTACCGACGCATTGCCGGTGATAATCTGTTTCGAAAGGTTCTCGCCATTCCACTCCAGCGTCATGCCGAACTCTTTGTTGCCCATCGTGAATTTGGGAGCCTTGGCGTGCTGCAGCTTCGCCATCATAATCATCGACTCGGCAGCCTTACGGCCCACCAGATTCTCAAACAGCGAACCGCCGCCCAGCAGACCGCTGGCCAGCGAAAGCAGGAAACTGTCCTCGACAAGCACCTCCGCACCGCTCACCTTGCCTGCAGCATTGTGGGTGAGGTTCATCGTGATGGCCTGCATGCCATTGTAATAGACCTCGCACTTGGTGAACTTGTGGCTCTCGTCGTAGTAATAGCGCAACTCCTCCGCCTGCTCGCCAACATTAGACACCTTCGAGATGTAGTTGCCCGAGTAGCTGTAGGTGGTCGCACCACCGTCGGGGGTGGCAATCTTATCCAGATTGTCGCCCACCCAGTTCCACTCCTGGGTCACCACACCGTCCTCACTCACCGTGGCAATATGCATCACGGGATGGTAGATGCCCTCGGCATACACGGGTACGGGATTCTCAATAGGTTCAATCTTCTCTTTCTTGCACGACACAGCACCTGCCACTATGGCAGCGGCACACAGAACAAAAACAAACTTTTTCATGTCTCTAAAGGGTTTAGTATTAATAATTAACAATTTACTATTCGACTGCTTGAACATTGAAAATTGAAAATTGAAACTAACATAGCATAGCCGTGAAGTCTCAATTTTCAACTTTCAATTTATTAAATTGCCTTCTTCGCGGTAGTGGTACGCTTGGGGGCAGCCTTCGCCTGAGTCGTTGCCTTGGGGGCCGCATTCTTCGGAGCGGCGGTCTTCTTGGGCGCAGCCTTCTTGGCAGCAGGCTTCTCGGCCACGGGCTTCTCGGCAGCCTCCTCCTTCTTCTCTTCCTTCGCATCCTCCTCGGTGGGGGTCAACTTGCCAGCATTCAGCAGCACGTTGTACCACGCAAACAGCTTCTTCGCATCCGATGCGTGCACACGCTCGGTATCATAGTCAGGCAACACCTTTGCAAGCAAATCGAACAATTCCGCGCTCTCGGCTTTCTTGGGGTCGAAGCCGGTCGGCTTTGCCTCCAGCAGGTTGTAGATGTTCTGGAAAATCTCCTCCAAGGGCTTCTCGTCGTTGGTAGTAAACATTCTGATTTCGCTCAACTGGCTGATGCTGCTGCTCGCGAAAACGGGAAACTTCTGACCCGTGACAAGGTTCTTTACGATGGCACCCGTCTTGGTGCGTGAAATCAACTCATTCAAATCGGGCTTGCCCGATACGGCTAAGATGTTAGTAAGATCCATTTGTAGTGATGTTAATATTATTTCAAATGGGTTATTAACGCGGAAAAGGCAATAATATTATATCCCAACCGAAAAACTTTTTTCATCCCACCACACCACAACGCCAAACCACATAGAATAAAGCACATACAAACCACCCACCACTTTTATAATAGAAAGTTGAAAATTGAAAATTGGGAAACCCCGCGTCACGCGCCAATACGTAAGTCCACTGGACCTCCTTAATCCTCTTGAGAGGGGAGCAAACATCCAGTGAATGTTCCTCCGAAACGGGGGGTATGTCCTCAAACCGCTGACGCGTCAGCCGTCCCCATCCCCTCTTGAGACGGGGAGCAAACCTCCAGTGGACGTTTGCCGCTAGGCCGGGGTATGATCTAGAGGGGTATCGCGAAGCGGGGGGGTATATCCAATTTTCAATTCTCAATTTTCAATTCTCAACTACTCCACCACCAGCCGTTTCGTGGCGATGCCTGCGGGCGTGTGGATGGCAACAACGTACACCCCCTTCGCCAACGTGCCCACGTCGAAAGTGGCCGTCAGCCCCTCGGCCTCCTGCTCCAGCACCACGTTGCCCTTCAGGTCGTACACCACCACGTGGCTCAGCCTGTAGCTCGACAGCACCGTCACCTTCCCGCTCGCCGGATTCGGCATCATCTGCGTGAAACGGCCCAGATTGCCTATCCCCACTGGGTCTGGGTCGTCGTGGTGCGCGCCCGTGTACACGTCCAGCCACCCGCTCCATTCGCCATAATCCGTGTCCCACTCGCACATGCCTCGCACCCGCGCCATGTAGTTCGTTCGCTCACGCAACCCCGTCAGCGTCACCATCGGCACGTTCGTCGTCTCCGTCCACACGTCCCAGCCGTTCACTTCCATATACTGCACGTTGTTCCCCCCGTTCCACGCCAGCGTCAGCGTCGTGTCCGTCGCGCTGACCAGCCGCACGTCGCTCACCGCATCGCACAGCACCGTGTCAAACTCCGGGTCGATGATAGGGAAGATGACAGGGGCATATAGCCAATCACCCCACACATTTCCACCAAAATAAAGATATGTCCGTTGTAGCAAAATTGTTCGCGGTTCCAGCTCCACTCCAGGAATATGTAATGTAACGTCCACTACTATTGTGATACCTAATCATGTTTTGCCATCCGTCTATACCATTTTTATACAGATACCCCGTCTGCCCATACGACATACTGCACAGCAGACAGAATCATGCAAAAAACAATGTTTGTGCTACTCTTTTTTTCATATTGACCAAACTTTTAAATGTGTAAATACTTATTTTTAAAACATTTATTAATATCCACGCCAATAGTTACGAATACAAATATAGGGGACTTCTATTAATCACCTCGAAGAGGTGAGACTATTAATAACACGGTACAAGCCGAAGGCGCAGTGCCGTGATACTCAGGCATCAAGAAACTGCGTCCCAACGGGACGCGACATATATACAGAATTTATAGAACCCACCTATATACTTTTTTTTAATACAACAAACATTTTTCCCATTTTCCTCAACCCGCGTGCAAAGGTACGCACAATTTTTCGCTCCCATACCGCATCCTACCGCTTCTTACGGATTCCTACTGATTTGTACCGTTTTTTACCGATTGGGAGGCCCTTCAAGGCTGCTAGAGCAAAGAACGACCTATGAACGATTTTTTGAAAGTCGGCGGATGTCGGGAGGCAGGCGGGGGTGGAAATGGGGTAACCCAGCAGGACGTTACAGGGCTAATCGACTTTTGGATTTACGGACTCGCACATTCACTCGCTCTCGTGATCAAGGTGGGCGGTGTGGTAGCGCACGAGACCCATCATGGGGTCGGGCATGAGGGTGCCGAGGGATACGGCATGACGCTCGGCCGCCCGCCGGATGGCGGGGAGGAAGGAGTTGACTATCCCCCCGGTGAGGTTGAGGGGCAGGAGGCGACGGCTGCCGAAATAGTCGAGCTGCCCGAAATAGGCATCGAAGCATTCGTCCAGCAGGGAGACGATGTAGTCTTCGTCTTGGTGCAGGGCGGCAAAGGTGGTAAAGGAGGCGAGGTAACGGTTGGGGAAACGGGCAGAGTAGAGCTGGTCGAGAAATTGTTCGTTTGTCAGATAGTAATTCTCATAGAACATGGTGCTTATGCGCTGGGGCATGCGTTCTTCGAGGTAGTCCTTGAGGAGTCGGCGGCCGATTTGGTTGCCGGAGCCTTCGTCGCCGAGGAGGTAGCCGGTGGAGAGACGTTTGCGCGCAACGGCCTTGCCGTCGTAGTAGCAGAGGTTGCTGCCCGTGCCGAGTATGCCCACCATGCCCTCGTCCGTGCCGCAAAGGGCGCGACAGGCACCCAGCAGGTCGCTCCAGCAATAGCATTGGGCATGAAGGAAAATGTCTAATAGGTACGTTTTAATTCGCATCTGCATCTCCTCATTGCCACAACCAGCGCCATAGAAATAGACGGTGTCGGCTTTGCCCAATGACTTTCGTGCATGACGGATTTCGGTGGAGATGATTTCGATGTCTGCAATGCGGGGATTGAGTCCCCGCGTGATGAGCTCCTGCTTCTTGCCGTTGCCCACACTGCACCAGTGGGTCTTGGTGCTTCCGCTGTCGGCTATGATTATCATATTATGCCAATAATGTCGTCGATGTCGTCGATGTGGTGGCGTTGGCAATAGTCCTCCAATCCTTCTATTATCTTAATGGTGACGGTGGGGTCGAGGAAATTGGCGGTGCCTACCTCGACTGCCTTGGCTCCCGCCATGAGGAACTCCAATGCGTCGGCTGCACAGCTAATGCCGCCCAGCCCCACGACGGGTATCTGCACGGCGTGTGCCACCTGCCACACCATGCGTACGGCAACAGGCTTGACACAGGGACCGCTGAGACCACCGGTGATGGTGCTAAGATAGGGACGCTGGCGCTCCACATCGATGGCCATGCCGAGCAGGGTGTTGATGAGCGAGACACTGTCGGCACCTGCCTGCTCGACCGCTTTGGCAATGTCGACCACGCTGGTGACGTTGGGAGTAAGCTTTACTATCAGAGTCTTATGGTAGACCTCGCGCACGGCGCGCACCACCTGGGCTGCCATGTCGGGGTTGGTGCCAAAGCCCATGCCACCCTTCTTGACATTGGGGCAGCTGATGTTCAGCTCGATACCGGGGATGTTGTCAAGCTCGTCAATCATTTCGGCTACGTGGCAGTACTCCTCGATGGAGGAGCCGCTGACATTGACAAATATCTTGGTATCAATATCCTTGATGCGGGGATAGACCTCGCGGCAGAAAGTCTCCACGCCTACATTCTGCAGTCCCACGGCATTGAGCATACCCGACGGGGTTTCCGCCATGCGGGGATAGGGGTTGCCCTGACGGCGCTCGCCAGTAGTGCCTTTGACGATGATACCGCCCAAACGGGAGAGGTCGATAAAGTCGGCGAACTCCTCACCATAGCCGAAGGTGCCGGAGGCGGTCATCACGGGATTCTTCAGCGTGATATTGTGAATTTTAGTAGATAGATTAACCACGATTGAAATTAAAAATTAAGAATTAATACTAAAAATGATATTTAAATGTAACTTTATTTGGGGGGGTCTATTAATTCGCTCTTGTATAAAGTATGACTGATTTTTGCCAACCTTTCTAATTATCGTTTTATTCTCCACTTCGTTACACTCCGTTATCGAAGAGCCACAGGCTCTTCTTCATCTTCGGGACGCTGAATCTAGTGCTATTCATGACCCCACACTGCGTCCCTTGTGTGGGGTTATTGAGATTCAACCTCTCCGAGGTTGTTGAGAGTGTAGTGCTTTTCATCTTACTTTATTTCCTTTTTGATGTTTCTTCAATTCTTTGTTACACTTTTCAAGCAGCTCTTCCATACTCATACCACTCATGTCTTCCAAGATAAAATATATGGCACCCGAAAAATCATAGTTTACTCGTGCCAAGAAGCGTCGGAACGCTGTGGGCATCTCCTTAATCTCCTTCTCAGTGTCGCGGGTAAAAACCTTTATTTGATTCTGAGACCGGGTTTTCCAGGTGCCAAAGCCCTCAATCCTGTTCCATGGGATAGGGGTCTTTTTACCAAAAACGCCGATAATGACAAGATTCTCGTCGGTGAACAAGACTGACTGCGAACCCATGACCACTCGGGCAAAATTCATAAAGAACAATAGCAACACTAGGGTGAAAAAGGCGAAACAAGCCCACGCTTTCCATGTATTATCTTCTACTGCTATCCAAATAGAAACAGCCCAAAATAACAGGGAGGCAAGCGTCGTCAGACCCCATTTCAGTTTGTTCTTGAGGTTCATAACCTACTTGTTTTCAAGAAAACCGGCCAGTTTGGTCACTTCGAACACGGGACCCTCTTTGCAGACGCATTTGTGACCATCGACAGTGTTGGTGACACAGCAGAGGCAGGCACCGATACCGCAGGCCATCATATTCTCGAGCGACACCTCGCAGGGGATGCCCTTCTCCACGGCATAGCGACCCACCGCTTTCATCATAGGGGTAGGGCCACAGGTGCAGATGTGGTCGTAGGGGGCAGTGAAGAGAGGGTGTTGCGTTACCAAACCTTTCTCGCCCAAACTGCCGTCCTCGGTGGCGTAGAGCACCTGGCCGTAGGACTCAAAGGCTTCGCGCACGGGTATCAGCTCCTTGGTACGCCCACCCAAGAGGATAGTGGGACGCACGCCACGGTCGTTATAACACTTGGCAAGATACAGCAGGGGAGCTATGCCGGCACCTCCGCCAACCAGCAGGGGATTGTTGCCGAGGAGAGAGAATCCATGTCCCAGCGGATAAATCAGATTGAGCGTGTCGCCCTCGTTGAGTGTGGCGAGCTGTCGTGTGCCGTTGCCCACAATTTGGACGAGCAGGGTAAGCGTGTTGGCGAAGGAGTCGACATCGTGGATGGAGATAGGCCGACGCAACATTACTTCACGACAATTGCGCACTTCGACTTCCACAAACTGCCCTGCAGCGATAGGGGGCAAGAGGTCGGGGTGGCGGAGGGTAAGGGCAAAATAGTGTTTGCCCAACTGCTCCCTGCGCACAATAGTAAAATCAGTTATATGTTTCATATATCCTTTTAGCATTTAATGATTAGCAGATAACAACCGAGGGCTACTGCAAACATTTCTAACAAACAAAATGCAAAAATACGAAAAAAAATCGTACTTTTGCATTTTCATAAGAAAACAGGCCAGCCTGATAGAAGAAACGCCCAACTATGGAACTGCCCTCCACAACCCTCACCAAGGCCGTCGAAGCCCTCTCCACCCTGCCCGGGGTGGGCAAGCGCTCGGCATTGCGATTCGCCCTTCACCTCCTCAAGCAGCCAAGCAGCGAAGTGCTCCAGCTATCTGATGCCATACAACGGCTGACTACAGACGTACATTATTGCCATATCTGCCATAGTATCAGCGACAGTGACACATGTCCCATCTGCTCGAGTCCCAAGCGCGTGCAGAGCATAGTGTGCGTGGTGGAGAACATTCAAGATGTGATGGCAATTGAGAATACTCAGCAATATCGTGGACTCTACCATGTGCTGGGGGGCATCATCTCCCCTATCGACGGCGTGGGCATCGGAGACCTGAACATTGAGTCGCTAATGCAGCGTATCAAGCAACAGATCCCTTCGCCTGTGGAAGAGGTTATCTTGGCACTGCCTACCACCATGGAGGGAGATACCACCAGCTTTTACCTCAACCGACAGCTGCAGCCGCTGGGAGTGAAGGTGACCACCATAGCACGAGGCATAGCCATAGGCGACAACCTAGAATACGCCGACGAAATCACCCTCGGCCGCTCAATCGTACACAGAATACCTTTTGCAGAATAACGTAAAATAAATGACAACCAATGAATAGACGAATCCTACCCCTCCTAGCCCTTTTCATGGCATTCAGCTTTGCTGCCTGTGGGCAGGAGACTCCCAAGAACGCTAAACAAGAGGCCCTACAAGTGGCTACATCAAGTGAAGACCAACTGCTACAAGATATTGGCGAGATGCTGCTGGTGGGTTTCCGTGGCACCTCGATTGATGAGAGCAACCATATTGTCAGTGATATTACTGAATATCATGTAGGCAATATCATCCTCTTTGAATATGATGCCTCCACCGGCACACGCCACCGCAACATCTCTTCGCCCAAGCAGGTGAAACAGCTTTGCTACGACCTACAGAAGATTGCCAATGGGCACCTTCTAATCGGCATTGACCAAGAAGGGGGAAAAGTGACCCGACTACGGACACAAGACGGATTTCCCACGACCCTCAGTGCCCAGGCCTCAGAGCAAGCGGGATTTGACGGGGTGGAACGTAATGCGCACATCATAGCCCAAGAATTGAGAGATGCAGGAATCAACCTCAACTTTGCTCCCTGCGTTGATGTGAACATCAACCCCAACTGCCCAATCATCGGCAAGTTGGGACGCAGTTTCTCTAACGACCCTGAGCGAGTATCGGAATGCGCCCGTATTTGGATAGAGGAACAACAGAAAGCTGGCGTTATCTCATGCTTGAAGCACTTCCCCGGCCATGGCAGCGCCACAGGCGACACCCATGCCGGACTGGTCGACGTGACAGAGACTTGGCAGGAAAAAGAGTTGATACCCTACATCAACCTTATTGAGAAAGGCCTGGTAGAGATGGTGATGGTGGCACACGTCATCAATAAGCAACTGGGTGACAACCTACCCGCATCGCTTTCGCCCATGATGGTTACCGAAAAACTGCGCAACGAGCTTGGTTTCAATGGGGTGATTGTGACAGACGACCTAGCCATGGGAGCTATAGCCAAGCAATACGGATTTGAAGAAGCCATAAAACTAGCCATATTGGCCGGATGCGACATGCTCTGCCTCTCCAACAACGGTGGCGGCACCTACGACCCCAATATGGTGTCCCGAGCTGTCAACGCCATCCTGCAACTGGTAGAAAATGGCGAATTGTCGGCCGAAACCATCCACACCTCAGCCGAAAGAATTCGTGCCTTGAAAAAAGCACACTCTATCAAATAACCACTTCACTGGCACATAGAGGAAGCGGTTCAATGTTACTACATTACCACAATGGAAGAAAAGAATATTATAGAAATTAAGAACAAACGGGCAGAGTATGAATACTTTCTGCTTGACGACTATACCGCCGGCCTCGTGCTGACGGGCACCGAAATAAAATCTATCCGTGACGGCAAGGCGAATCTCACTGACTCGTACTGTGTGTTTATCGGACATGAACTTTACGTAAGGCAGATGCACATATCGGAATACCGCTTTGGTTCCTACCTCAACCACGCTGCCAAACGGGATCGCAAACTGCTCCTTACCAAACGGGAGCTACACAAGTTGCAGAACAAAATCAAAGAACGTGGATTCACCATCATCCCCGTGAAGCTATTTGTGAACCCCCAAGGAAGGGCGAAATTACTCATCTCGCTAGCCAAAGGTAAGAAATTCTATGACAAACGTGAGAGTATAAAGGAGAAAGACACGCGCCGCGATATGGAGAGAGTACTCAGACGATAAAGGGAGTGCCACGAAGTAAGAAATAAGAACTACAAACTAAGATATGAAGGTCTTTAAATTCGGCGGAGCATCCGTCAACAGCACAGAAGCCGTACAGAATATGGCGAACATCGTTGGAGCACACAAGGGTGAGCCGCTTGTGGTAGTGGTTTCTGCCATGGGCAAGACTACCAATATGCTAGAACAACTAGTGCCTGGGGTGCGCCCAAAGGAAGAACACCCATTACATTTGGAGCAAGTGCGCAACTACCACCTTCAGATCATTCAAGGTCTCTTCCCCAACATCAGCCATCCTGTATACCAGGACTTTGAGAAACTCTTCACTCGACTAAAGAAACAGACAGCCCAACCGCCAACCCAGTACAACTACGATTACGACCAAACGGTGTGCTACGGTGAATTGATCTCTACCACCATTGTGAGCCATTACCTAAATAGTATTGGATTGAAAAACAAATGGGTGGACATACGCCAAGTGGTTCGCACTAATAACCACTACCGCGAAGGCATAGTAGACTTCAATGCTACCAAAGAGGCAAGCAAGGCTTTCCAAGAGACTGATTGCATGATGTATGTCACGCAAGGATTCATCGCGGGCACCTCCGACGGACACACCACCACATTGGGACGCGAAGGCAGCGACTACAGCGCTGCCATCCTCTCCTATTGCCTTGACGCTGAAAGCATGACCATCTGGAAAGATGTGCCAGGTTTTTTGAATGCCGACCCGAAATATTTTCCCAACACCGTCAAAATAGAGCAAATACCATACAATGAAGCCATTGAGCTAGCCTACTATGGTGCCAGCGTCATCCACCCCAAGACTGTCAAACCTATTCAGAATAAGAATATACGCCTGCACATCAAATCGTTCGTCACTCCTGAGGCAGAGGGTTCCGTCATAGGACCATTCGACACCATTCAACCCTTGACCCCCCTCTACATCTTTAAGAACAACCAGACATTGTTGTCGGTACAACCCAAAGACTTCAGTTTCATTGCCGAAGATAACCTGCAGACCATCTTTGCCGCCCTTGCAGAACTGAACATCCGCGTCAACCTAATGCAGAATTCGGCCTTGAGTTTTTCACTCTGCATCGACGACAACGAGATGTTATTGGAACAGCTGCGACAACGACTTACCTTACAATTCCTGCTGCGCTATAATCGTGGCTTACAACTCATCACCATACGCTACTACACCCAGCAAATAATCGACACGATAGTCGCAGGTCGCCCAATCTTGTTGCAACAACGTTCGCGCACTACCACACAACTCCTTGTACAACCACAATAACCATGAAAACCATCCTCCCCTCACACCAATCACCCTTGAGCCGCCTTAACCGCACACTAGCAGGCAAAGCCTATCGCGATGCGCGTTACTTTATCCTTGTGGATGAGAACACCTACAACCACTGCCTGCCACAACTAGTGGCGCAGGTGGAGCCGCTGCAAAAAGCTGAATTTATGGAAGTCCCCATTGGTGAGGAGTGCAAGGACATAGCCATCGCCACCCAGCTGTGGGAGACCCTGCTCGAAAGCGGAGCTGACCGCGACAGCGTGCTTGTCAACCTTGGTGGCGGCTGTGTGAGCGACCTCGGAGGTTTTATAGCCTCTGGGTATAAGCGCGGTATACGCTATATCAACATCCCTACCACACTCATCGGCATGATAGATGCCGCCATCGGGGGAAAAACTGCCCTCAACCTTAACGGATATAAAAACCAAATAGGCTTCTTCAATCCGCCTGACATTGTCTGCCTCAATCCCTCCTTCCTCAACACCCTGCCCGACAAAGAACTATTCAACGGCGTATTCGAAATGCTTAAGACCATGATGATTGGCGACCCTGATAAATATGAGCAACTTTGCGATATGCTACTTGGAGGCACCCTCGACCTAAAGCCCGACATGATAGCTGCCTGCGCCGAAATCAAGACTGCTGTGGTTAAACAAGACCCCACTGATAAAGACATCCGCCACATCCTCAACCTCGGACACACTTTTGGCCACGCTATCGAATCCTACAGCCAACAGACTGGCAAACCCTACAGTCACGGCACGTCAGTGGGCATTGGCTTGATGTGTACCCTTTACCTCTCTGTTAAGAAGCTAGGTTTACCCCAAGCATGTCTCGACCACTACCGTAGTGTGGCAACAAAGCTCATAGAACTACCACATTACACACTTCGCGACACCGAAGCACTCCTCGCCTTCATGCGCCAAGACAAGAAGAATGCCGACGGCGAGATACGCTGCGTGCTGCTGAAAGAACTGGGTGCTCCCGTCATCGACCTTGCCGTTGACGAGAACGAAATCCGCGATGCGTTGCTCAAAATATCATAGAATGAAACGTCTACGCTACTTCATATTTGCACTATGCCTCATGTTGTCATTTGCCTCATGCCGACAACAGTACCCACCGCTACCTCCAACCAGTCAATTTTTTGACTTGTGCGACTATGAGACAGGCAACCTCATCTTCATCTACGACACCACTGGCATGGGTAGCGCCATCCAATCTTCCACCGAGTGGGACTCACTCAAACCCGCCTTTACACATGTGGCCATTACCGAATGCACCGACAGCGGGGTCTATGTTATTGATGCCACGCCCGCTCTAGGGGTGGCACGCCGGCCCTTACTCGACTTTATCCTTTCGGTTCTTGACACCAATGCAGGATACAATTTCGTCAGCATGGCAGAATACTATTATGTTGGTGTTCCTTACGATACAGCAGCACTCCTAGAGCGTATGCACTCCCTCGTCGGGCTGCCCTACGACCCCTATTTCCTGCCCGACAATGGACGACTCTACTGTAGCGAACTGGTGCAAGAATGCTTCTTCGACCAAAATGGCCACCACCTCTTCCCCTCCAAGCCAATGAACTTCTACGCCGCTGACGGCACCCTACCTGCCTATTGGCAACACCATTTCGACAGCCTCGGCGTAGCCGTCCCACAAGACATGCCCGGCACCAACCCCAACGATATGTCGCACTCACCCATCCTCCACCAATTTAGAATAGAATAACCACCATGCAACTAGAACTGCTGTCACCTGCCAAGAACCTTGAACATGGTCGTGAAGCCGTCAACCACGGTGCCGATGCTGTCTACATAGGTGCACCCGCCTTTGGAGCGCGCACTGCTGCTGGCAACAGCATCGAGGATATTGAATCGCTGACACGCTACGCCCACCTCTACCACGCCAAGGTATTCGCCACTGTCAATACACTGCTCTTCGACAACGAGATTGACGATGCAGTAAAAATGTTGCACCAGCTCTATAATGCAGGTGTAGACGCTGCCATTATTCAAGATCTGGGACTGCTTGAATGCGACCTACCCCCTATCGAACTGCACGCCAGCACTCAGACCCATAATGCCAGTCTGCCACGCATACAGTTTCTCGAAAAAGTGGGCTTTAGCCGCATCATTTTGGCTCGCGAAACCTCACTACAACAAATGAAGGAAATACGCAGCCATACTCAGGTCGACCTTGAGGCCTTTGTACAGGGCGCCCTCTGCGTATCGTACAGCGGGCAATGCTACATGAGCCAATACCTCAGCGGCCGCAGTGGCAACCGAGGCTGCTGCGGACAGCCCTGCCGTTCATCCTACGACCTATACAATGAGCAGTCGGAATGCCTCATTCAAGACCGCCATCTTCTCTCCTTGAAAGACTTCTCCGCCGCAAAGCACCTTAAACAGATGATAGAAGCAGGCATCACCTCATTCAAAATAGAAGGTCGGCTAAAAGACATGAGTTATGTGAAGAACGTGACAGCATACTACCGACGCCTGCTAGACCAGTTGATAGAAGGGTCTAACAACTCTGCCTCATCTTCTGGGCATTGCGATTATCACTTTATACCAGACCTAGAAAAAACATTTAACCGGGGATTCTGCGACTACTTTCTTGTCAAACGCAAACCTATGGCAACACTCAGTACACAGAAATCCATTGGTAAACGCATAGGAACCATCAGTCATATCAGTCGCAACAGCATCACGATTGACACACGAGAAGACCTTACTGCAGGGGACGGGCTTTGCTTTATGAATAGACAAGGCAAATGGGAAGGATTTCTTGTCAACAGGGTAGAGCAAAACACCATATTCCCAAACCATATGCCTGCCGAAATCAAGGTCGGGACTATCCTGTGGCGGAATAACGACCAAGCCTTTGAGCGGCTGCTACAAGGGAACAGCTGTAAAAGAACCATAGACATTACTATGGAACTAACCGACACTTGCGACGGCCTCAGCCTACAGCTGATAGACAGCGACGGTTACAAAGCTACCGCTACCATCGACTGCCAAAAGGAGCCAGCCCTAAACCCTATAAAGGCCATAGAACAAGCCCAACGGCAATTGGCAAAACTAGGCGACACTCCTTTCCGAGCAGCACGTATCGATATCAACTGTGAACAAACCTATTTCATACCGGCTTCAACACTCAACGAACTGCGACGTCAAGCAACAAATCAGTTACAAGGAGTACGAATAGCACAACACCTTGCAAAGCGAGGCAGCAGCCCATCATTAGAACAACGCCTACAGAATACGACCCCTTATTTCGAGTCGGTAGTAGACTATAGAAGCAACATCGTCAACGAGAAGTGCAGACAATTCTATCTTCGGCATGGAGCTGAGCTAAAAGAATATGGATTAGAAAAGAGCCTAGAATACAACGGGAAAGCACTCATGACGACCAAATACTGCCTCCGATATGAACTGGGGTGTTGCCTCAAAACGCCACAATCACAATGGAAAGTTGCTAACCCTGATGCATACAAAGGTCAGCTATTCTTACGCAATGGTCACAATTGGTTTGCCCTCACATTCGACTGCTCCAACTGCCAAATGTCTCTTTCTAAAAGTTGTCACCCCAAACAAAGTTAGCAAATAAGGTAACTAAAGTTTGACAAGTGGCTAAAGGTCAAAGGCGTGATTCTTTGCCCTTTTTAGGGTGTTTCAAAAAGTCTGAAGGACTGAAAGAGATAGGCGGGGGCGTAAGCCCCCGTACTTGTGGACGATAAAACAAAGCCCTGAAGGGGCGACAGATAGTCGGTAACATACGGTGTGTCACCCCTTCGGGGTTCTTTTTTTTCTACCATTCGTACAGGGGTTTACACCCCTGCCTGTGGTCTGTCGTCCCCTTTGGGGACTTTTGAGACACCCTTGTCAAGACCCTGTACAATACCAAACTAGACTGGAAAGAACTTGTCAAACTTTAGTAAGGTAACCTTCAAAAAAGGAGTTTGCTATAAATAGGTGTGATCAAAAATATGACTTCTAAGTTATCCAAGATGCTATGAAACAATGAATTGTATTTTTCTTGGAAAAATAGGTTTCAGAAAGGGGTTTTTCCTAAAAAATAGGTTGTACTTTTGCAACGTGAAAAAAGGCTGAAATCATCCAGTCTACATATAACAGCAAAACGGAAAAATAATAACTAAAAAGAAAGGAGTAATAAAATGAAAATGTCACGTTTTTTTAGCATCGCCCTACTTGGTGTAGCATTAGCTGTGACTCCCGTTTACGCCCAACGCGGTGGTGGCGGTGGCGGACGTAGTGGCGGTGGTGGCCATAGCAGTAGTGGAAGCGTTAGTAGCCGCGGAGGTGGTGGCGGTTTTTCGAGCAGTCGCAGCAGCAGTGGAAGCAGTTATTCCAGTAGCCGTAGCAGCAGCTCAATGAGCCATAGCAGCCCGAGCTATTCCAGCAGTCGCAGTTCGTCAAGTTTCTCCAGCAGCCGTAGCAGCAGTTCAAGTCCCAGTTATTCGAGTTCTTCAAGCAGCTATAGAGGTAGCAGTAGTAACAGTTCATATGGATCTTCCTCCCGCTCATCTGAGAACAGCGGAGTGTCGCGCGGAAGCAGCCACGTGTCGCGTTCTGGTAGCGTGCCCTCACAAATACGTAGCCGCAGCAACTCTGCCCAAAGAGTAGGCGACCGAGGTCCTAGAGGCTCAATGCGTAGTGGCGATGGCCGTCGAGGCGACAACCCTGGTGGCAATAATGTAACTAACGGTCGTCCTCATGGTATAGCTCCGACACCGGCAGGTGGATATGCACGTCCCGGTAATCCTGGAGCCCCCATGCCCCCATCGCATCGCCCCATGCACCCTGCACCCTATTTCATGCACCCTCATCACCATCACATGGTCCACTGCCATCCTTTATTCTGGGATCCATTTCCTCCCCGTCCCTACTATTGGCCTGGCTTCTGGTTCTACTGCAACAATTACTGGTTTGACTATCATGTGACTGACGTGGTTGTGGTAAGAGAATATGCACGCAAAACATACAACGTAGATCTTATTACTTATGCCATTAGCGGCGACTATATGTTTGCCTTGATAAACGATCCTGACGGTCATACGTATCTACAGATTTATGACCAGAACGACAAACTACTTGCTGAGCAACAGGTGAGCCGCAAATACTGCAAGATGCAGATTGACCCAGAAAACGGTGGTTGCTGGATAATGAAGAAACGCGACAGAGACCCCCTCTTGTTCTTCTACACTCCAGAAGGTCAACTGCTAATCTACGAAGCAGACAAATAGCAACTTTCGACATACTAGGTTATCATACAGAAAGACAGGAGCCGATTATTCGACTCCTGTCTTAATAAATCCAAGTCGGTCATTAGGCCGACTTTTACAATTTATCCCAAATGTCAGATTTGGGACAAAAAAGCCGCAAAGGAAATCAATCCATTGCGGCTTCATAGGTTACCTTCTGACGTTGGATAATCCAACACCATAAATGGTTATTTTACTATTACCTCTATGACTTTATCGACATCTTCATTTGAAAGTTCATGATGAATGGGTAGACAGATGACCTCATTTGCAATGCGAGTGGCATTGGGCAAATTCTCAGAAGTAGCACTTGGCAACCCCCTATAGGTACTAAACGTACTAATCAGTGGATAGAAATATCGGCGACTAATGATATTGTGCTGGCGGAGCTTATTGAAAAGCTCATCCCTCGACATGCCATAAGAGGAGGCCTCAACAAAGATAGGGAAGTAGCTATAATTATGTCTTACACCAGGCATGTCATCAAAATAGCGAATACCATGAACAGAACGTAGCGCTTCGCGATAACGGATTGCCACCCGATGCCTTGCCTCAATTGCCTGATCGACTTGGCGAAGATTGAGTAAACCATAGATAGCACGAACCTCGTCTAATTTACTGTTGATTCCTGGGGCTATAACCTCAGTTTCACTCTCAAATCCGAAGTTCTTTAGATAATCAATACGCTGCTTTGTAGCAGCATCATGAACCACCATTGCGCCACCCTCAACAGTATTATATACCTTAGTAGCATGAAAACTCAAAGTAGAAATGTCACCATATTCCAATATTGACTTCCCATTTACTTCGACACCAAAGCAGTGAGCAGCATCATAGATAACTTTCAAGCCATATTTGTCAGCAATTTGCTGGATGCGAACAATATCGCATGGTTTCCCATAACAATGCACAGGCATAATAGCTGTTGTTCTAGGGGTTATAGCAGCCTCGATCCTATCCGGGTCCATCCCGCAGTTGCTCGGGTCGATGTCCACAAAAACAGGTCTTAGACCGTTCCACCAAATACTATGGGTTGTAGCAACAAAACTATAGGGAGTAGTAATAACTTCTCCACTAACCCGTAGAGCCTGAAGCGCTGTCAGCAAAGGAAGGGTACCATTAGTGAATAGACTAATATATGGCACCTTGAGATAAGCACAAAGCGCTTCTTCCAACTGTTGGTGAAAATACCCATTGTTGGTAATCCATTTGCTCTCCCAAATTTCTTTTAACATTTGGGAGAACTCGTCCAAGTCGGGCAACAGCGGGGAAGTGACGTTAAGTGGTTTGTTCACTTTCTTTTTCTTGACTTTTTGTCAGTACTTGAGGTAGAATCATCCTCGTCGTCATCGTTATCTTTGCTTATGGACTCACTATAACCATAGCCGTAGCCGTAACCATAACCATAGCCGTAACCATAACCGTAGCCATAACCATAACCGTAGCCATAATTTCTACCATAAAGTGGCTGCTTTTCGTATTTCACATCATTCAAGATAATACACATGTTGGGGAAAGCATTGTCCTTATAGAGGCGCTCAACATCCAGCAACATTCGCTTATCAAACTTTCTCGCACGAATCAAAAAGATTGTATGATCTGCTACATGTTTCACTATATCAGTATCCACAACCATACCTGCAGGAGTGCTATCAAGGATGATATAGTCATACTTTTCACGTAGATAATCCATCATTTTATCAAATAGTGGCAGACCTAACAGTTCGGCAGGATTGGGAGGAAGTGGACCTGAGAAGATAGCATCAACACCCTTTGCCACTACATCATGTTGGATAAGATTATCAATATCGGTTTCTTTTTCAGTGAGATAATTTACGATACCCGGTTTCTTGCGAGAATAGAACTTACGCGTTAGTGAACCCTTACGTAGGTCTAAATCCATTAAGAGCACTTTTTTGTTAGTCAGACCAATACTTGCCGCAAGATTACTCGTCGTAAAGGTTTTGCCTGATGCAGGTATTAGCGAGGAGAATAACAAAACTCTAGCTCCACCATGAGCTCCACCTAGAAAGTCAATCTTTGCACGCAAATGCCTGAATGATTCAGCAATACCATCATGTTCCTTTTCAGTAATTACAATGGATCTATCGTCATCATCTGGCATAGATGGTATTTCTGTTAAGAAAGGCACGGTTATTGCTGATTCAATATCAGAGTAGCTCTTAACCTGAGTGTCAAATAGTTTCTTCAATAAATAAAAAGCCACAGGCACAAGTAAACCGATAATTGCACCCACAAAAGTAGAATGAGAAGTATTAGGAGCTATCGGGGTCTTGTTCACTGGTGCAGAATCGATGATTTTTGCATTACCCTCAAGCGATGGTTTGCTAATCATTAACTCTTCACGTCGAGTAAGTAAGGAGACATACAATTCTTCTTTAATCTTCTGATTACGTTCCAACTCTCCTAAATACAGCTGCTTCATGGGCACAGACCTAACTTTTGCAGAGGCTGCACTAGCAATAGAACGTTCATTTATGATACGCTGCTCCAAAGAAGAGATATATCCTTCAGTCATACTAATTAGATCATCACGCTGTTGATTTTGATTTTCAATTGCACGGGCAGCGACAGGGTTGTTAACGGTACCCATTTCCTTATAACGAGCCACTGTTTGAGCATGATTATTATATTTAGTCAAATAGGATGCTACCACTCCGTTGGAGATAGAACCATAGGGAATGACTTCAGATCCATCGCTCGCCTTGATGGTTTCTAAAAGGTTACGAGCCATTCCCAATTCATTCTGCAATCGTATTGCTTCATTGTCAGACATCATACTTGTGCTGGCATACCCCCCTCCAAATGAGCTCGAAGCCATCAAATCAGAACTGCTCCGATATGCTGCAATAGCAGTTTCTTGGGCACCTAAATCACTGCTGATGATACTAATACGTTCGTTAATATAATTATATGTATCATTGATGATTCGTTTTTTATCATTTACAGCACCTTCATTATAGACTCGGATAACGGCATTGATAAAGTCTGCACACCTTTGAGGAGAACTATCCTTCATGCTCAGATTCAAGATTGTATTCCGCTCATCGTTGCGCTTAACTACTAATCTGGATCTATAGTACTCAGTTACTGCTGAAAGATCTCTATGTTGTACAATTATTTCTTGGCCGACAGACCTATCCACAAAAGCCCAGGTCTTATGAGCTACCATCTTACCCATTGGGGTCATCACCGGTTTATCTAACGGAATCAATAAAGAGTGATGACCAGGGCGACGGAGCAAGATATGCTGCTTGTCAATTATTTTTAATGATAAATAATCAGGGAGCAAGAAATCTTCATCATTGAACTCCAACTCTATTGGTGAAATAGCGTATAAATTCTTTTTCTTTTTTAGGAAACGAGTCTCTGTGCTATAAATCACATTAAGCTTCAACTCCTCAACGGCTTTTTGAATAGTCGTTTTCGAAGTGAGAATCATCATCTCATTATTGATTGAGTTGGCAAAAAATGGCCGAAGTCCGAATGTGCTTCTCATCGATATTTGGCGAGTATCACTATCAGTAATACTGATACTATTACCGCTTCTGATCAGTATTTTTGCCTGGCTAGCGTATACCTTTTCTTGCCGACGGGAAAGGAAGTTAGCAATCAGCGCTCCTAATACTGCAAAAAGTATCAGCCAATGTAGGTTGTGCAGAATTAGGAACACCAAATCCTTAATATGGAAAGAAACCGACTGTTTCTCATCCAAAAAAGATAGATTCGAATAATTGGTTGTTGTGCTCGAATTGTTATTGTTAGTAGTATTATCCATAGAGGTTACGAATTATCGGTTCAAAAAATTAATTATTTGGTTTCATGTATCCTATCATGGTGAAGACGAACGTTAATGAAGAAAGAACCACTGACATCCAAGAAACAATATTTCTTGCCTCACGGCGGGGAGTGTCTTTTGTATAGTTCTGGGTAATAATAAAGTCATTCTGTTGAAGCATGAAGAATGGATCTTGAAACACAGAAGAAGAACGTGGATCAAGATAGCGCATTACCATTTTCCCATCAACTTCACGCATCACGGCAATTTTGTTGCGGCTAGTATAAGCATCCAGTCCACCTATCAATGCCAAAGCTTCTAGGAATGTGCAACGCTCGTTACTAATCGTAATTGCTTTACCTCCCTCTGCTCCAAGAAAGAAAATTTTAAAGTTTGCAAAACGAACTACAACAACAGCATCAGGCAACAAGCTATTAGAAATAAGTAGATGAGAAATGGTATCTTGCATTTCTAATCTAGTCAAACCTGCAACGTGGATTGTTCCTAAAATAGGGAATTGAATATTACCATTCACATCTACTAGATAAGCTCCACTGGCTCGAGTATTGCTTCTAGTCACTGAATTTATGGAACTTAGATTAAATGGTTTTGCCTGTTCTTCATCCGAAGAGAAAATTATAATATCCAACTCATCGTATGGGCATACACGTGCTTGAAACACATTTTCAAGTTCAATTTGAGTTCCATGCCGCATGTCCTGCAAATAGTTAACTTCAGCAGGGGTTAAACAAGAGGTAAATAACAACACTGCCAGTAATGCAATGAATAGTGACCTGTTAATTCTTTTCATAGTATTCTTGATGGATTATATTAATAACGAAGTAGCATTTATTTTATTATAAGTCTTTGTATCTATTTTTTTATTACAATGAATCGTTTGACACAATTCTTGACCATTTGAGTACAAAACTCTTTGAAATATTGAACGCCAATGGGGTTCCAACGTTGAGGATGTGTAGTTATTAGTATCCCAAGGTGTGACTGCATCAATGGAGAATTACTATTTGTTAATTGCGAGATAATGTCGTCTGTGGTGTGGAATGTAAGTCCCTGTGATTCCCATTGATCTTGAAATTGAGGTATTTTGTCACGAACACTGACATTATAACCATCCCATCGACGACCAGTATCCGTAATATAAAGAGTTTTTGAGAAATCAGTATCAAAATAAGGCTCATAATCAATACCTAGCACATGATAGTCATAATGTTTCCAAATATCTCTGCTATCCCACTGACTCTTAGGAGACCCATGCATACAGATACGAGTAATGGGAGCCAGCTGACGCAGTTTATCCAAATTCTGACAAAAGTCATTATACGCAGCCCCTACGTTTCCATTGCATGTAGTGAGTGACTCATAGTGATATCCAATAGTGTGCCCGAGATCAGCTATTTCACGAATTATTTCCTCATTATAACTTTCTGGGACCATTCGGAAATAATAGGTTGCTGATAGATCTAAACCACTTTCAATCTGGGCTATCCGCAAAGAATTCTCTGGAAGAAGATCAACATCATGCCGCAAATTGAAAGAAATACCACTCTGCTTGAGTGCATTTAATAACTGGGTATATTTATTCAGAGTAAAATCCATGAGAGGTTACAACTTTTCAAGAATATTCACTATCTGGGCATTGATGTCTCCTATGTGATTATAGTACTGCTCCCGCTTTTTTATCCATTCCTCCTTAAGCGGATGTTCTGATATTTCTTTTGCCAACACAATTGCATCACTTGGGATAGCAACATTGTATAAAAGCCCATATTGATCTTGAAGCATGATAAAGTTAGACATATCATTTGGCCCTACAAATGAGTTACACCTTACTGCTGGAGTCCCTAACAATGCCGCCTCTGCAGCCATGGTTTGGGAGTCTCCTACATAAAGGTCAGCATAAGTTAGCACGTCATGTATAATAGCTGCAGGAGTGGGGAGTCTATATTGTTGCAATTCTTCTGGCAACTCTTTTTCAGAGGAAATATACACATTTATTTTTTTTGACAATTCCTCCACAAGTGTTAGCTTTTCTTTACTATTAAATCCACTTTTCCCAACATCATGATTAGCGAACCAACCCACAAAACGCAACACTGCATATGGACGTTTCAGACCATATTGTTCTACAATTAATGGGTTCGGAACATATACCTGTGGCGCAAGATAACAGTCTTCAAATATCCCCGCCACACGGCTATGCTTCTTTCCATAGTCAAGTTTAAATGATTGAGGCGTTACCACTTTAGTGCAAAGGGGTACAACATAGCGATTTGTCACCTTCACCACCTCGGAATCAGGGAAAATAACCGACTTCTTGCCCATTAGCTTTGCTGTGAGAGTTCCATACAGCGACCCTTTGGACACAATAATATCTGGCTGATATTGTCGTACAATAGTGATATAATGCCGAACTAAGGCAAATGTTCCAAATATTTTTGCCGACATCGACTTGTTATGCTTGCCAAAGATAGTGTAATCTACCCCTTCTTCTTTCAACACATCTAATAACACATCTTTCTCTCGAGCGAGAACTTTTATCTCATGTCCATGCTCCTTGAGGGTCCGCATCACATACTTAAACTGATAGTAATGCTTTGGGTGATTGAGCTCAAAAATATATTTCATGCTTCTCTCCTCGATTATCCTATGAAATTGGTTATTGGATTTGCTCGCCTGAATCCTTGTTTTCAGTGAATGTCCTTATAACCTTTGCCGGTGAACCAACTGCCACACAATAGGGTGGAATATCATGTGTGACAACACTATGTGCACCAATAACAGCACCTTCTCCAATTGTTACCCCAGGCATAATAATGGCTCCGATTCCAATGTGAGCACCATCCTTAATGACAACCTTCCCAATCTTGAAAGGGCAATCAATAGCATACATACCAGGTCGGTAATTTGTTAAGTCACGTTGGTGGCAAATAATGACAACCCCTTGAGTAATTCCAACTCCTTTTCCAATCTCAATTAGATGAGGGCTATGATCGTCAAGATATGCACCTCGACAGATGTGAGTTTGTTTTCCGACTTTAACACCTCGCATACGATGGCATGCGACTGTAACAAAATAAGGGAAAGTAAAATTGGTCAAGACAGACAAAAATCTAATCCAAATGCCCTTTATTATCGCAAAAGGGGAGCGTTGGTCAAAATTAGGCATATTAATGGTTTTTAATTAGTAAATAAGCTATTCTCATTAATTCACATGGAGACACAATCGCATGCGAACCATCTTCTCAACTATATTCAATGACCCTTTACCCTATCGTCTATTATCTCTCATAACGACGATATTCTGAGACACAATAATCTTCTTTCCCTGAAGGCATACAGGGTATCTCATCTACAAAATCGAGAACCACCTGCGAACCGACAAAATGATTTTCATAGTTTGTAACTATATAACTAAATTGTTCTTTTGGTTCAGATTGATCTTTTAACTTCAATAAGATACGGATGTCTCCCTCACAATCTTGTCTTATCTGAAATTTATCTATTTTATTGTATATCTTTTGATATTCCGGATTGTGATAGTCTAGTTTAGGATAAAACATCATCGGAAGGACGGTAGGTGTGATAGGAACTCCTTGTTTATTATACAATAGTTTTCCTGCCCTTCCCATCACCTCTCCTATTAGTCTAGTTTGCCTTCCACACGAACACTTCTCCTCCTTCATATAAGCCATGTCGCCTACATGGTAGCGCAGGAAAGGAAAAACATAATTATCCAAATCGGTTGTACACACATAACCCGTTTCTCCCACTGGCAACTCCTCGCCCTTTTTATTTGTAATCTCAATAATGCAAGATTCTTCAGTGATATGGAAACCCTCTCTCGCGAGACATTCATGAGACAATATCCCACCATCCCCCGCACCATAGGCATCATATACAGGAGCATGAAATACCTCTTCTAACTTCCTCCTATACTCAGGCATCAAAACCTCACCCGTCGTAAGAATTACCTTAATTGGACATACTGGCAAACTTTTCTTTTCAATATATCTGGCTAAAATATATAGTGAAGAACCATAACCCCTCATAGCTTTGGGCTTTAACCTCATTAAAGCCTCATAGTTATACTGCATACCCTCATCTGTGACATCCGCGCTACTATACTTATAATTGCGCATAATAACCCTATCATATAGACCCTTATAGGAAAATAAGCCCTTTTTCTGATTGATTGAATTGCCTCCCAATGAATATATCTTATCACCTAGATGCAAACCATACCACGACCATGCCCTAAGAGTAGAGGCTTTCCAACTACTCCATTCCGCCCAATCGGTAGAGAACTTCAACGGCATACCCGTACTACCCCCAGAAGATGATTTTCGTATCCGGTTGGGATCCACCGCTGTACTGAACAGGTCATCATAATTATCACGGATAATTTGCTTTGTTAGCACAGGCAACAACTTCAAATCTTCCCTTGTTCTAATCTCTTCGGGTCTGATTCTCAGTGCATCGAAAAGCTTCGTGTAATAAGGGACCGTATCATAGCAATGCATTACAAGCCGTTGCAGTTTCTTATTCTGTATCTCACGTAACTCTTCCTCAGAAAACATATCATTCCGAAGCAGTTCTTTATACTTCTTCACCACACAACTCCCATATACCAAATCGCCCAAAGGGAGTAAGACATATCTGTCCAGATAATTATAGAGTGTCATAGATAGCATTTATTTTTCTAGCCACAGATTCAACTGTGAGCCCCAGTGACTTGATACGTTCACGACCTTGGGTTCTGGAACCGAAGGCAATAACTGAACTGAGCGCCTTTCTTAAGGCTTCGACATCGCCAAAAGGCACCACTGCAGTGCCTTCTATGCCTCCTGTTACCCACTCCACATCTCCCACATCAGTACTTACTACAGGACAATTACATGCCATTGCCTCCTTAATCACATTGGGTGAACCCTCGGACACAGAAGTAAGCAACAAAACATCAGCGGCACACATATAGTTCACAATCTCATCATGTATCTTATCATAAACAGGATAGAGGATAACACTTGGATCATTCAAAGCGGCAACTGCCTCCTGGGCAAGTGAGAAACGCTTCTCACTCCGCGACGGATGGGAACACCAAATGATATATTTCTTACCCTCTTCAAAACCACATTTTTTTCGTGCCACATCCTTATCAAGCAATGAAAACTGCTCAAGATTTACCCCATTAGGAATCACCGGAAGATCAATGCCTAATTGGTTCGCCGTACGCTTTGATTTCACAATGGTTCTGTCCCACACATGGTTGATAAAAAAACGTACCCAACGCCACTTAAAAGAGTGTCTTGGAAAGCTACCAAGGATAGACACAACCACTTTCGTCTTAGTACCAAAAGTTGCAAGTGCCGCCACAACTCCACATACCGAATAGTGGGCATGAACAATATTTGGCCTCTCATGACGAACCATCTTGCGTAGTCGTAAAATCGCTTTCCCATACGATTTCCACCCTTTTCCTATTACAGGAAAGAGAATCATGTCAAGTCCTTCTCGCCGCAATGACTCATATTGTGACCGCACAAATGCGCTCACAGTTCCCACCGACTTATTACCACTTGCAATAAAAATGACCTTCATTTATCTCAAATTATTCCAATACCACTCACATGCTTGTTCAAAACCCTTCAGCGCATTATATTGGGGTTGGTACCCTAACACCTGTTGAGCTTTGATAATTGAAGCCTGTGAATGAGGTATATCTCCTGCTCGATTCTCGCGATAAATCGGCTTGATTCTTGATATTTCCACATCAAATTTTGCCAAATTTGTTCGTAAACAATTGAACAAATCATTCAATGTCGTGTTTCCCCCATATGCCACATTAAAGACCAAATCAATCGGGGCATTCTTCGGCAAAGAAGTATTGTAAAGTGAGGCTCTCTTAAGCATCTCTTCAGTCGGTACTGTGGCTGCTAATTCGTTTGCTTGGATCACATTATCAATATAAGTAAAATCGCGCGAGTAACTACCATCTCCATTAATAAAAGGTGCCTCATGATTGATTAATGCCTTTACCCATAGTGGGATGACTGCTGCATAGGCGCCATTCGGATCTTGTCGACGACCAAATACATTAAAATAACGTAAACCAATGGTCTCTATTCCATAAAGACTTGAGAATACATTTGCATACAGTTCATTAACAAATTTAGTAATCGCATAAGGCGATAGTGGACGTCCAATAATGTGTTCTCTCTTTGGCAATTCCTGACTATCACCATAGGTGGAAGAACTAGCAGCATATACAAATCTACCCACTTTAGCATCACGAGATGCCACTAACATATTTAAAAAGCCATCAACATTATTACTATTTGTATTGATTGGATCATTTATACTTCGAGGTACACTACCCAAAGCTGCTTCATGTAAAACCACGTCACTTCCCTCTACTGCTTCGCGACAGGTATTGAGGTTACGAATATCTCCCTCAATAAAAGTGAAATTGGGCAATGATAATAACGGTTCAATATTACGAAGAAAACCTGTTGATAGGTTATCCAAACATACCACTTCATACCCTTTCCCTACAAAGTACTCGCACAAATTGGATCCTATAAATCCTGCTCCACCAGTGATTGTTATTTTCATTTTTACGTTATACTATTAATTAAACTATCTTACTTATTCTCAAACAAATCCCAGAAACGTTTTACATCCTTTTTATAAACCCATTCTGAAAAAGACTTACTTATTTCAAAACTCGTAGTACGATATAAAAGAGATGGTGCGTTATTCACCTCATAGAAGAACAAACCATCCTCCTCATACATTGGATTATCAATAGTCATATATCGTGTCCCCTCTATAGCATTGCCAGCATCAGCAGCCGAATCAATGATTAAACATCCTCTTTTTATTCGTTGTAAGTCAGCTTTTGTGATTATATGAGCTACAGTACCATCAACCTCTATCCCATTAATAATGATATCATAATCTCCAATAGTCTCATAGAATTCACTCATTGTCTTGCGATAGAACATACGCACATCGGCATTATACTTTGAAATATAACTATATGCACCTTGTGAGCAACTACCGCAGGCAAGAACAGCTATTTTTGTTTCAGAATTAGGGTACATACCAAAATGAAGCAAGGCATGCTGGACACTTGAAACTCCTGCATAGAAGCTATTTTTCCATACGAAATTCTTTTTAATAAAAGATATGGGTATATGCCTATCTCCAATATTTGCCGTAGGATAAATATTATCTAAATCAATAATCCTTAATTGCTTTTCTGTGGCCACACCCATATAAAAATAAGAACCGGAACCTGTTGGATGTGTCCAGCCAATTATCATTTGTCCATTTCGCAAATAGTCATAATCTGCTGGCTGTATTAATTTTAAACAAAAAACCGTATCACACTCTTTATAAATCTTTTCTCGACTTTCAATCCTACAACCTTTAGATTCGTATTCCTCATTCTTTATTGCCAAATTACTTCCATATCCATCTTCAACGATTAATTCGTTTTCAAAATCAGCAGTAATATGATTTGGCAACAACGCTACACGCTTTTCTCCAGGATATGTGGGTATAATAAATCCTAATTTCATATATAATTATAGAATTTTTATTAGACTATTGATTAATCTCTAATAATATTTCAAAGCAATTGTTATCAGAGTTTTATTATAATGCACCTCGAGTACCTAACTTAAAATATGCCCATCCGAATACCATTACAGGAACCACCCAACACCATATTTTTACCCATCTATAGTTTTTCTCTGAAACAAGTGAAACCCCATAAGCAGCCATTACAAGCAAAATGGGTAGACCTGGTAATAAGAATCGTTCAGCATTGGCATATCCACTTAATGAAATGATACCCAAATAGGCCACCTCAAACGCACCCATCAATGAAAGGTCACGCCAATTTTTCTTAATAAACAAAGCTTCAACCAATGCTATTAACACAAACACTCCTAAGAAATTCCTCACATAGTTCCCACCATGGATGAGCTGCTGATTATACTGATTATCCACATCCACCATAGTAGGGAATGGGAGTACAAAAATCATAGGTGCCATAACAGCACCTGTTGCATATTCTGCCCACTTATATCCTTTATACACTTGATAACTACGTTTGGCCTCCTGATTGTCAGAACGCGTATCCCAAAGCCCTTTAGCCTCGTTTGCAATTGTTCCTCCAGCCAATATAGCCAGACCGATCACAGCCCAAGTAATAAGCACCACTCGATTCCATCTACCAACTAACCTATTAGTAGTGAATATGAGGGCAGACAAAATAGCAAAAATAACAGCTGCGCCAATAACATTTCTAAATAGGAAGATGCTGAAGACTAATCCTGCTTCGATGATTGCATCCAATATCTTGAATGTATTTTTATGCAACATCTTGTCAGCATTAGCCAAACTAGCAATTGTAAGAAATATCATTTCTGTTTCTTTCAAATGAAGGCCACAATATATAACGAGATTGGGCATTAAACAGCAAAAGATACCTGCCATACGTCCCACCTCATCACCAAGAGTACGTTGAGCCATTCGGTAAACCATTACACACATCCACGAACTCAACAAACATTTTATTACTCGGGTAAGAAAAATATTGGGTCCGATAACATAATAAAGGGCGGTCAAATAGAGGACATAACCTCGGTCGCCCAATGACTTATGTCCTATGTAGTTCATTGCTCCTGTCCAACCAATCTCATTGAACCAAACAGCAGTCTCATGGTAAGCATACGCATCACTAGAACCAAATTCAAAAGGAATGCCCGTTTTTATTAAAAAATAAAAATAGGAAAAGATAACCCATATTAGCCTTATAAGCAATGCGGTAAAGAAGAGTCTACGAACATAATTCTTTTCTTCATACTCTACCCAACGAGATGTGTAACGGTGCGCAAGAAGAAAGAACAGTAACACCCACACTACACCCATGATGATGAAATCCAAATTCATCACATATCTGAAGAATATGAGCGACACTGTAGCAAGCGATGCGAAATAGATAAGGATTGCCTTAGATGAGAATTGCTTAGGGAAATATGGTATCATGAAGTATGTCTTATTTTCAGTATTCTGGATTTAATATTAGCAGCAACTGAGAAAAAATGAAAACGAAAACGTTGTAACCATAGTGGAGAATGGTAGATATGGTAACTCTTATTTGATACTAACGACCAATCAATCTTAGACAGATAAGTGAGAGCAGCCTCATGGTATTCTCTAGACAGATAATACCTATATAATCCACTCGCTCTTAGACGGTTTATCAATAGTTTTAGGTCATCATTATGCTCTATCTCTTCATCTAAATAATCTAGATTCCACAACATGTGGTTCTGAGGATTATGCAAACGACGAGTAGCGCGCCTACTTGTCGGGATATCTTGATAATAATTAGCGAGAGGTTTATTGACTAACGCCACTTTATGCTTCAATGCTATTCTAACCCAAAGGTCAAAATCCTCTCCCAATGTGATTTGGCTTTTAAAACCGCCCGACTTGATAAACACCTCACGAGGAATTGCAACCGAACTTGAGGTAATCGGCATACAAAGCGTGCGGGCATAGGTCTGACAATAGTTAATATATCCTGCTTGAAAACCTTTCTCAACACCTATCGGCGCAACACGCTTGCAATCATTCTTTACAATATAAAAGCCCGTCCCATACATCCCAGCATCTGGGAAAGAATCTATTAGATCCCCTATCTCATAAAGAAAATCATCTTCCCACCAATCGTCAGCATCTAGAAAACAGACAAACTCACCTCTTGCCATCTCTACGCCCCTGTTTCGGGTTATGGCTACGCCCATATTATCCTGCTTTATTACCCTACACTCTGGATGATTCGCCACCTTATGACTAGCAACAAGGAAAGAACTATCCGTACTACCATCATCAATCACGATAACCTCATAATCGGTACATACCTGGGAAAAAACACTGGCAAGTGTTCTCCCTATATACTCTGCCTTATTATACAGAGGTATGATTACAGAAAATCTCATCTATTGCCGGATTACTCTTTCCAATAATAACTATCAATAGGTTTTCTACTAATTCCATTTCTATAATGGTAGTTAGATCCGCCATCAGTCAACACAGGTATGATGCCTTTTTTCTTTAGAATCTGCTGTGATATGCATGAATATTTGCCCCATGTATATGCAAAAAAAGGACAGTAGCACGGGTGGGATTGCAATATCATTTGGCACCTCTCAACAGAATCATTGAATTCTTGCTCGGTTAACTTTGTCACATCATCATGTGAATATCCATGCATTCCCACTGAAATAAACTGACTATCTAATTGCCACAATTGCTCACGAGTAATATACTTAGGATCTTTAGCATAACCCTCTCTCTTATTAATACCATCTAAATACTTGGGATTAACAAAAAGCGTTACCGAGATTTTCTCCATTTCAAGGAATGGAAGAATATCAACCACTGATAAAAAACCATCGTCGCAGGTCAACACGGCATAATGCTTCCATCTACACCAAATTGTGTTAAGCTTGTGGTATGCTTCTTCCAATGAGATAAATACATATTTACTTCTTAAGCTTAATATACGATTCTTAAACTCATCTGTCTGAGTCCAATCAGCCCTTTCATTTACAGACTCATCAAAACTATCAGACACGGCATGGAAAACAAATACCTCTATTGGTTTATAGAGTATCTTCTCCAGCCTCCTAACCGCTTTTCTAACAATTACGGAAAAAAACATTGTTCCTTATTTCCCCGGTATTAAAGAAATGTACATAATCAAATAACTCATACCAACGTGCTCCACCATGAAGTAGCCCGAACTCTAGCAATTTTCCCTGAGGGTAGTCCTTACGATTTATCGCATACACAGACTGGTACTGAGGATATTTTTTCATAGTGATAATAACTTTCCTCGACTGAGGCAACTGGTTAAACCTTTTCACTTGGCTATCCGAACAATTATCTCCATCCATTAACACCAATAAGTTATCATATCTCACTCTTCTTGTACGTTCTTTCCATTTATTGAGAGCTTCCTCCTCTGAATGATAGTGTGTAAAATATATTGTTACATCCCCAAATGTGCCATGTAATACTCCTACAGGGTACTTCCACTAAGAAACGATGAATTCAATAGGTTAAGATAGATAGTACTGCAAATTGCCACAAAATAGCAGAACTCATCATGGTCTCTTATGCCACAATTAATTGTCGGAGAACAGAACCTCAAGTGCAAATCGTGAAATATAATCCCTCCAATACAAGTATTAGTTATCAAGGTAAACTCTTGATTGTGCAACCTTGAACGGTTCATTCTACTTATTACATTCCGAATAAACCCAACCAACTGTGTCTTCATGTCACATTGTCTCCTTCTCCAGCCTGAATATATAAACGCTCATCATATTCAAAATTCTTAGGGTACGCAAAAGACTTTGGAACAATTGTATCATGCGCAAACAGCCGATATCTTGCGATAAAGTCATGCAACCGCTTATCTGCAGTACTGAACCTATGCTTCTTATACGATAGAAGATGTTCAGCCACGGCAAAATACACCTGTTTTGCTGCCGACTCCTCATAATACAGGTATTTGACTGCCCACTCAGTACCACTAGCTCGTAGTATCATAAATCCTATCAACTGGTCTCCTACCAACACTCTTACACCATACATTCCAAACTCCTTGGATGTTGATGAGAACTGACATTGTTGTCTAACTCGTTTATGAACAGGAGACTCCTGCATAAATGGGTACTGCAAAATCCAATTAAAAGTCTCCTGCCGTCTCAAGAACATGTCTTTATCCGCATGTGACTGAATAAAGGAATACGTTTGACAGTCAACCCAATTCACATACTCCAAATGATAATCGCTTTGTGCAATATCCTTTCTTAGCTCTTTTTCTTTCTTGAGAAAATACATGCGAATATCCTCTCTTATTCCCGCTATATTACCTTTCAGCCCCTTACGCCTAATAGCCTTTTGTTCCAATACATATTGAGGGAGATACTTTATCTGTAACCCCTGATACTTCAGATTTTCTACTGAAGCAACTGCGGCATCCAGATCAAAATAATTCTCGCCATATAACTCACAGATCTGAGCTATCACACAATACGCATAGCCTCTTCCTTCATACTTGCGATCAACATATAGGGTGGTATTCCAATAAATCAATTTATCCTTTGGCTTTGCCATCCTATCTGGGAAAGTACAAGTATATGCTACTAGTTTATTATTAACAAAAAGAGCGGATACTAGCGACATATCATCCGACACATACGGATTGGTCACTAATGCATGGGCCCTCGTCTTGTCGATCAATACCTCTGATAGCCCCTCTACTTCTTCATTACAATACAGCCAATCCTTCAACTGTTTGGTATTGTACAATCTAATATCCACCTTGTCGCCCATCATCATCAAAGTTTGTTCGCTATAGCAGCCAACAAGTCGCCCATATTTTGGATACTCACTAAGTCAAAAATCTTGAACTTAAATCCAAAAGACTCTTCTATCCGAGCAAGCAACTGCATAAAAGATAACGATGTCCAACCTTCAACTGTGTCGGCACTCATCGAATCAGTTATTACCAATTCTTTGTCACCAAAGACATCCCGTACTATTGGTAATAGCTTCTCTACAATTTGTTCTTTATTCATTTTTCTTGTACTAATTCAATCAATCCAACATTAAGATTATAAAGATAACATATCTTTCTATTTCCCATTGCGACCGACTCCACGGGAAAGAACAATGGTTTGAAATTTTCATCGTATAAATCCTCTACTGCCTGATCTATGTCCTCTACCACATAACATACATGATAGGTTGAACAGCCAACCTGCTTCAAGATATTGTCAACAGGTGACTTGCCTTCCAAAGGAGACACCAGCTCAATAGTAGGGAAACCCTCTTTTCTCAAAAATGCGATGCGGGTATTCTGCACTTTCTCCTCAAATATCTCGGACAACTCCCAACCTGCATCCTGATAATATTTTGCTGTTTCTGATATTTCGTTGACAGCATAACCTATGTGGTCGACAGCCTTTAAATGTTTCATCTTTATTTTTTTCAATAACCTCACTGATTATTACCGAAGAGGTCTTGGTATTGTTCTCGAATATAACGTGCCAAATCAGTTGTATATATGTCTGACATTTGCTTATTTAGATGATTGGGCGACTCAAAATAATTCGTATCCATTGCCATCCAATGCGGCGATACATAGTGTATACATTTGAAACCATGGACATGGGCAAGTGAGTCGTATACCTGATACACTTCTGCTTCGTTCACTATATGATTCGACAACTCATACACAATTGGTGGCAACACCATCAACACCTCAATATCTCTTTTTTTGCAGTCCATAAGGAATGTGTCGAGCATTGCCACTACCTCAGGTTCTATAGGCTGCTCAAAGTCGCTGCTGAACCACTCTCGATGTGCATTGTACGACTCCTCCAATCCCTGATACCCCTTGTAGTGCTCATGATTGCCCGCATAATTTTTCAATCCGAGAAAATTGCATATCCCATACTTCATACGTTTATTATGTCCAAAATAACGATAGCAGGGCACATAGACATCCAGACAACTATACCCACCGTATGTACGCAGGAAATGCCGAGCATCCTTGTCCCACATTAGCGACAAGAACTGTTCGTTCTCCATATTGGTTTTGGCATCTCGAAAACTCATATCACTGTAATCCAAGCTCATAATTACCATTTTAGGCAATTCCGAGCGATATTTCTTTATCATGGCCCACATAAAGTAATGATACGGGAAAGTCAGATTGTTCATGCCAAATACATAGGCATCAGTATGTAAGACGGAATCAAGTATATATGGATTATGGTCATGGGTCGCAACACAATTGCCCAATACCACTATCTCTGGTGTAATCGTTGAGTCCATCACATCGTTCCACACCTCCTGCACGTAATCTGTCCGCTTATGGAGCCCTGTGGTTATTGTCCAATCCAGAAGTATACCTAATAGCCCCAATATGATAATAAAAATGCCGATACTCAATAGGAATTTCTTCATAGTCAAGCACTCATTATTCAAATTATGGTTTAGAAGACCTGATATATAAAACTCGTGGTTTCGCCACCATATAGGAATATAACCAAAACCAATACAAAATAAATACCCCAACGTAAGGGCTTGCTCTGTATGCGACTCATTTCTAACCCATGGTCTTTATCCCGTTGAACCCATTCAACAAGAAATAATACGAAAACAAAGAACCAGTTGGTCACAGTTCCAATGTCAGGAATTGAGAAAAGCCCATACCGCAACGTTCCCAACTCGTGCGCAAACTGGTTAACAGTGGTACAACGAAATATGAGCATGCCAAACACCACTAAGGTAAACGTAAATAACATCTTGAGCCAATTACTAATAGTTGGCAGTCCCCATCGGTTAGTTTGAATAGCAGAAACGGTAGACATCTTCCCCATAAGTATGAGAGGAACGAATAGCAATCCATGATAGAAACCATATAAAACATAGTTCCAACTGGCACCATGCCATAATCCGACAATGAGGAAATTGATAATAATTGCAGCAATCATACCCCACTGACGGTTTTTTCTGAAAGAGAAGCACAAGGGGGTAAAGACATAGTCGGTAACCCATGTGGTCAACGACATGTGCCACCTTCTCCAGAAATCAGCAATATTGAGCGCAAAAAATGGGTTGTTGAAGTTTTTAGCGACCTTTAGGTTGAGCAGTTTTCCAACTCCTATTGCCATATCTGAATAACCCGAAAAGTCTGCATAAATTTGGAAAGTATAAGCAAGTGCTACCACAATAGTTGTACTCCCTGAAGCAGCCATATGGCTATCACCTAAGTAAAGGTCAACGAAATGTGCTAAACCATCGGCCACTACCATCTTCTTGAACAATCCCCACAATATTTGCCGCATTCCATCCACAGCAAAAGAGTAATCAAACTCCCGTTTCTTCTCCAACTGGGGAATAAAGATATTGGGGCGGTCGATAGGACCTGAAAGCATGCAAGGGAAGAAAGCTACATAGGAGGCGAAAGCAATAATGTCATGAGTAGCAGACATCATACCCCTATGTACCTCTATTACATAACTAACCAATCGGAACGTGAAGAAACTGATGCCAAGAGGCACAATGATCTTCAGTGATGGCCAACTAGTATGAAGGCCAATGGAATTAAGTAGATTACTGAACGATTGTATGAAAAAGTTAGTGTATTTAAAGTAGACTAACATACCCACACCTAACACTATGCCCAATAATAACAGGCGGTCAGCAAGTGGTTTGTCTTCGTTTTTCTCAATTCCGATACCAATAAGATAGAATACTGCTGTTACCACCAATAATAAAGGTAGCATACGCAGGTCAGTATAGCTGTAGAAAAAGTAGCTCGACAAAAGCAATATCACATTTTGATATGTTCCATACCCTTTCTTTAGAAAAGGCATGTAGTAGAGCACAAATACTACAGAAAAGAAAACGAAAAAAACTAATGAATTAATTGCCATTTACTTTTTTATTGATAGTCTGCACCATGTCACCCACTTTTTGCCAGGACATCATATCCTTAAGTTTGATATTGAATCCAAATGCCTGCTCTATTTCAAAGACCAGATTCATATATGTAAGAGATGTCCACTCTGGAATATCTGCAGCTGAAATGTCGGGGGAAATGACGATACCTTCTCTCTTAAAAGTTTTGCAAAACAATTCGGTAAGTTTTTGATAAATTTCTTCTTCGGTCATTGTATTTCTGATTTAAGTTGGGTTCGATTGATTTTATCACTAGTATTTAATGGGAATGCATCACGGTAAATAATACGCGTTGGTATCATGTATCCAGGTAGTTTGGTCCGCAAATAAGCCAAAAGTTGAGAAGAATCCTCCTCTGGCTTTTCCACAAAAAGTGCTATTTCGGTAAGTGAATTAGTATTCTGAAATGCTATTGCTACCGTTCTATATTGCTTTTGATAATAATCTCTGGCATGGTACTCTATTTCTCCCAGTTCAACTCGAAAACCTTGGATTTTTGCCTGCTGGTCCATTCGTCCACAATACATGATATTACCACTTTGATGGCGATAGCATAGGTCTCCCGTATGATAATAACGACGAACCTTCCCATTTACTTCTTTCTCGAAAAATGATTCCGCATTCTTTGCCGGATTATTCCAATAACCGTCAGTTACCTGATCTCCACTGACACACAATTCGCCTTTTTCTTGGTCCTGAATGAGGGTGCCATCCTCTGCCAGAATTATGGCATCTACATTAGCCAACGGACGACCAATAGATATTATCCCATTCTCGGAAAGGTTTTCTTCTTGACGTGATAGCTTGTAATAGGTACAATAAATAGTCGCTTCTGTTGGCCCATAGAAGTCGTAGATATCGGTATTCGTTGCACAATTGTACCAGTCTTCCATCAAGTCAATAGGACAAGCCTCAGCTGTAAGAATACATGCCCTAAGGCTGGTAGCATCAAACTCTTCAAAATAGGGACGCAAGTACGTAAGCATGGAAGGGGCCATTGCACCAAAGGTTATTCCCTCTTGCTGGATAAGTTGGGCAACATACAGGTATTTGACCATGCCGTAAGGAACTGTGTAAAGGCAGGCTCCTCGTGTGAATGCCACAAGATATGACTGGACACTGACATCAAATGTGAGGTCGAATGCCTGAAGACATCGGTCCGAATAATCAATTTGTATACCAGTCTGCCAAAATGACTCCATAAAAGCAGAAACATTTCTTCGACTGATCGTCACACCCTTAGGAACCCCTGTGCTTCCTGAAGTAAACAATATATATGCCAACTGGTCAATGTCAACCTGAACTATATCTCCAAACCAATCCTGACTATTATTAGCTTTAACCATCGATGTGTTGACTGCATTGAATGGTGAATTGACGGCGGAATCAAGAATCAGTTGCGTTCCCACCTGGCTAATAATGGAATTATTACGTTCCAATGGTTGGTTTGGATGTAACGGGACATATGCCATACCTTCCATCCATAAAGAGAAGATTGAAGCGTAAGTCTCAATATCATCATGCACCGCCAAAGCAGCTATTCTGTCTGTACCGCCCTGCTGACGAAGAAGACAACGAATAGCTGATATACATTTGCCTAATTGCTCATACGTATACGTTGTCCCATTTATATGCAACGCCGGTCGTGACGCATGAGTGCAAATATTCTGAATTAGAGGGTTTAGTATGTAACTGGAAAACTTATCTTCCATGAAATATTTTAACTATGTTTTTGCCAAAAGTTTTATATCTTCTGTTGACCATCAATTCCACAAAGGAATAATATAATGCTTTACCCTTCTTAGAAGAAGAATAGACATTCACACAGCTCTGAAGTGTTGCACCATAGATCAGTCGGGCTTGAGGATCGTGAGTCTTATGGTAAAATTCCCGATCCATTGGTAGTGACACCCTACTATATTCCATCTGGTCTATAAGTGATGCAATCCCCCCTTCATGTCTTCTATATACACCTCCTTCAAATGCAAATAGATATCCCTTCCCAGCTTTTAACAAATGATATATCTCATGCATATCTCGATAATACCTATATCTTTTTTGCCAAGCTTTACTGAAAGAGTCTTTCCGAAATAGCATAGTAAGGGGTTGGGTTATCCATTTTTTCAGAAACATATCTACAGTAATATCTATTCCTTCTTCTCCATGAGAAAAATACTCCCCGCAATTGTCTTCTCCAAATTTGCCAATAGTCTCATTATACCACTTACACCGATGAAAACAAACAGAATAGTCGGGATGAGCTTCCATGAAATCAACTTGTCTCTGAAGTTTCTGTGGTTCTGTCCAATAATCGTCACCTTCACAATAGGCGATGTATTTCCCTCGTGCCCTTGTATAGTTAAACTCTATATCCATCTTGTATGCATAACCACGGTTAAACTGATTTTCCGTTTCGTATATAGGGAAGATCACATTAGGATACCTCTGTTCATACTGACGAATAATGGCATCCGTTCCGTCTGTGGAAGCATCATCATGAATAAGTACCTCTATTGGAAAATTTGTCTGTTGGGCCAATATCCCTTCCAAACAGTCACGGATAAAGGGGGCATGATTGTATGTGAGGCAGCAAATGCTGACGAGTGGATTGGCCGACATGTGGTTAGACTAAGGTATATTGTGTGAGCAGAGACTTGGTACCCTCACGACCATTGTTCATTAAGACATCTATGATTGACAAATCAGGAACAAATTCGCCCAACTTAGTATCTTGACGGTATTGAATCGGATTAGTTTGAACAAAATTAAGACAGATGTTATACTGCGCAAACTCTTCCTTGGAGTACAACTGCTGCCCTCCAATAGCATTCAAGAAATGATCTGCACCCTCCTGACGGCACATCTCAATTACACGTGCTACCTTGCGTATTGGCTTCGTCTTTTCAAGATATGGCAATGGGGAATAGTCAGATTCAATATTCTGTAACTGCTGTTCCATCGATGCGTATTGAGAGTTGTCCGACTCAATTTGTGTAGTGATACCTAGATACTGAGATATTGCTATTATTGTGGCAGCATTTAGGTCTTTTAGCAAATGGAAGTCTCTTGCCAGCATCTCTTCAAGTAGTGGGTATATTTCATCAAAAAAGGGCTTGCGGCCGTAGCAATTTAGAACAGTCTTAAGAAACTTAGACTTCCAAGGCTGGCTGTTGTCAATCTCAATATCCAAAATCAACGAATATGAACTCTTATTTTTCAAAGGAACAGTTGTCATAACAGTATTCCCATCCCTCATCAACAGCCTATTACGATTCATCCAAGCCTCTTTGATAAAGTTTAGGTTACTATATAAGATATACTTATCTACGGCAGATATGGCTTGGAAATATCCAATATACGGGAAGAAATATGGTTGCATTATTGCCAACTTCATAATAGAAAGATATCTGACAAAATAACTATTACCCAAGTAAAAGAGTGTTCAATTCATCTCTCTGAACTTGGGTCAACACATTGGTTTTTCTAATACGTCTAAATTTCAAATATGCTTTAACAATACGTATTTTTGCCTTTATTCCTTTTTGTCCTCTGCCAAAATACTGAAAAATAAACCCATCAAACTCTGAGCAATAGTTACGCATCTCGTCGCTCAATTCTAGCCGCTTATATATACTATTCTTCAACAACTTTCCTAAAGTTAGATTGCATTGAATAGGAAAATAGTTGCTAAATTGGGGGAATAATAATGTTTGCTGCAAGGGGAGCAACGCATATAATACTTGCCTATCCCAGTTTATAACAGAATTACTTATACTGCTTCTATATTGCACCCACACATAGTCTTCCCTGTCTAAGAAAATAACTTTTCCTAGCTGAAGATAATACAATGTAATATTAGTGTCATTAAACCACTTACCAAGTATTTCTGCTGGATTGTTTTCTTTATCGCGACGAATCATATAAGTTTGATTCAGCCCTTGCAAATCATTCTGAATGACCGTTGCCACATCAAGTTTTATTCCATCTTTTAATTTTGGATGTTTCGGCCATGCATAACCCGATTCTAATGGCTGTCCGTCATTAACCTGCCATACTCTTTGCTGACACAAAGCACAATCTGGATTTTCTATCAACAGATCCAATTGTTTCTGATATATATCATCACTCTTCAAATAGTCATCAGCATCAATATTGACGAAGAATTCTCCTCTTGCATGTTTATACACGGTTGCTTTATTCCAGCCACATCTTTCTGACCGATTCACTGGACTGCACTCATCTGAATTGCATTTTACACCTTTTACTATTTCAGGATATTTATGCGCATATTCCTCTATTAACTCCCATGTGCCATCGCTTGACCTATCGTCAGACACTATGATTTCAAATGGTACAGAAATCTTTTGACCAAGTATACTATCCAAGCATCTTGGCAACAAATCTCTCTGATTGTGAGAAATCACCAGTACACTCAACACTATTTCTGACCCCTTATACATATACTTAACTCCAAATCGACTGCAATACTACTTTTGAGGCGCTATCATATGGGGTAATCCTCTTAATAAATTTCTCATTTTGATTAACCCTGAAACGAATACAATCAACCACCTTATCGTATGTATCATACGGATTTCCCAACCATATACTTGAAAGATAACAACCAGGGGCAAAATTGATATTTTTTATTTGGCAACGGACAGTTTTTGTCTCCCCCTTACTCATAAACTTAATCTTATACTCATCATCAAGATTTGAGACATGGGCCATCTGCTTGCCTAATTCGTCAGTAATATCAAAACTTATGTCTACCATCTCAACGTCTCTGTTGGCCTTCAAATCTAATTCTATCTCTAAACTCTCTCCTAATTCGACACAACCGCTACTCACTCTCATATCATCAACACGTACTCCGCCATTCCCTCTACGGTTAAAGTCGTTAACTGTCCTCATCCCTCCAAGGTAATAATCAACCACTTCACCTACATCCCCCATCTTTTCGACCATACCATTTTTTAAAAGTATACCATGGCGGCACAATTGTTGGATGCTTGCCATATTGTGGCTCACAAAAAGAACTGTTCGGCCTTCGGTGCTACTTACATCTTGCATCTTTCCGATAGCCTTTTTCTGGAATTCTGCATCGCCAACAGCCAACACCTCATCAACAACCAATATCTCAGGTTCGAGGAATGCTGCTACGGCAAATCCTAATCGGACTGTCATTCCCGAACTATAACGTTTTACAGGGGTGTCAATATATCGTTCACAACCGCTGAAATCGATTATTTCATCTATTTTTCTTCCGATTTCTGTTTTGGTCATTCCCAAAATAGCCCCATTAAGATAGATATTTTCTCTGCCGGTCATCTCTCCATGGAAACCTGTTCCCACTTCAAGCAACGATCCTATTCTACCTCTTGCCTTTATTGTTCCGGTTGTTGGGCCTGTCACTTTTGACAATAGTTTCAATAGCGTGCTTTTACCTGCACCATTCCTTCCAATAATACCTACAACATCTCCTTGTTCAACTTTGAAATCAATATCTTTAAGAGCCCAGACATACTCACTATCTGCTTTCTTTGAACGGTCGTTCACAGAACCTACTTTCAAATAAGGATCCTCTTTTCTTAAGATATTGACAGTCCACCATCTTTGAAGATCATGACTCAGCGTCCTAGTTGACACTAAGCCCAATCGGTATTGCTTTGAAACATTGTTAAATTCTATTGCTGTTGCCATAACAATTATATTATCTCAACTTTTCATTTACAACATCTTCATCTTTCAGCACGCATGGGATTCTCCAAGAAGTCTTGATATGCCATACGTATACCATCTTCCAATTCCGTCCGATACCGCCATCCCAATCTTTCTGCCTTTTCTACATTCAGTAGCTTCCGTGGAGTCCCATTTGGACGACTCGTATCCCACTTTATTGTCCCCTGAAACCCTACCGTTCTAGCCACTAGCTCAGCTAGATCCTTAATAGATATCTCCTTCCCCGTTCCAGCGTTGACGGTCTCATTACCACTATAATTATTCATCAAGAATACACACAGATTAGCAAGGTCATCAACATACAGAAACTCTCTCAATGGAGACCCATCCCCCCAACATATTACCTCTTTTAATCCAGCCTCTTTAGCTTCATGAAAACGCCGTATCATGGCAGGTAACACATGGCTATGCTCAGGATGGTAATTATCATTGGGGCCGTATAGATTCGTCGGCATCACACTAATGTAATCAGTTCCATATTGGCGGTTTAGAAACTCACAGTATTTCAATCCTGATATTTTAGCCAAGGCATAGGCTTCATTCGTCTTCTCTAGCTCAGATGTAAGTAAGCAATCTTCCTTCATGGGTTGTGGTGCAAGGCGAGGATATATACAACTCGAGCCCAAAAACTCTAGTTTCTTACATCCATTCTGCCATGCGGCATGAATAACGTTCATTTCCAACACCATGTTATCATACATAAAGTCTGCTAAAGCACTCTGATTGGCGACAATACCACCAACTTTAGCTGCTGCTAAGAATACATATTCAGGCTTCTCCATCGCGAAAAAATCCTCCACTTCCTTTTGCCGTGTGAGATCTAACTCTCCATGTGTGCGCATAACAATATTGCTATACCCCTCTCGAAGGAGTTCCCTCACAATTGCAGACCCCACCATTCCACGATGACCTGCCACGTATATCTTTGAATCCTTATTCATTTCACAATTCCCTTCTCTAGATATTCGGCAAGATTAAAACGTACCTTGGCCGCTGCATCATCCGATGCCACCTTCGCCATATCATTATCAACCATCAGTTTAACCAACTGGTCAAACGATGTCTTGGAAGGATTCCATCCTAGTTGTCTTTTTGCCTTAGTTGGGTCGCCCAAAAGATTCACAACGTCAGTGGGGCGGTAAAAATCAGGACTAACTTCTACCAACACTTTACCTGTTGCTTGATCTATACCTTTCTCGTCAATTCCTTCACCTTCCCAACGTAACTCTATCCCGGCATAATGGAATGCACGTTGACAAAAATCGCGTACGCTATGTTGCTCGCCTGTTGCAATGACAAAATCCTCTGGCTTATCATTCTGCAATATCATCCACATACATTCAACATAGTCTTTTGCATATCCCCAATCGCGCAGAGATGAGAGATTACCCAGTAACAACTTGTCCTGCTTACCCTGACGTATTCGTGCTGCCGCCAACGTTATCTTGCGGGTCACAAACGTCTCTCCTCGTCTCTCACTCTCATGGTTAAACAGAATTCCATTACAACAAAACATATGATATGCCTCACGATATTCCTTCACTATCCAATATCCATATAATTTTGCCACAGCATAAGGACTATATGGATAAAAAGGTGTTTCTTCATTTTGTGGCACCGACATCACTCGGCCATACAACTCTGAGGTACTCGCTTGATATATTCGACAACTCTTCTCCAACCCACACTGACGCACTGCCTCCAAAATGCGCAGCACTCCTGTAGCATCCACATTGGCCGTATACTCTGGTGCATCGAAACTGACCTGGACATGGCTTTGTGCTGCTAAATTATATATCTCATCTGGAAGGACCTTACCCACTACCTGGATCATACTCAGCGTATCTCCCATATCTCCATAGTGCAGATGGAATCGATCGTGCCCTTCTAGATGGGCTATTCGCTCACGGTAGTCAACTGAACTGCGACGGATAATACCATGCACTTCATACCCCTTTCCCAAGAGGAACTCGGCCAGATAGCTGCCATCCTGGCCTGTAACGCCTGTTATTAGTGCAGACTTTAACACAATATTATTTGAAATAGATATCTTTATTATTGATCACTCGCTCAATTATCGGAGCCATATCATAATATCTGTATTCGGCAAGACGTCCACCAAATATGACATTCTCCTCATGAATGGCCAATGCATGATATTGCTGATAAAGGTTATTGTTTTTCTCATCATTTACTGGATAATAAGGCTCCATGCCAGGTTTCCATTCTGAGCTATATTCCTTAGAGATCACCGTCGTCGGGCAGTCATATACAGCCTGACCAAACATTTCGAAATGTTTATGTTCAATAATCCGGGTATAGGGAACCTCCTGCTCAGTATAATTGACCACTGCATTCCCTTGTAAATTTGGGATTTCCAATAGTTCTTGCTCAAATGAAACTGTTCGAAAGTCCAAATGACCAAATCTATAATCATAGAATGCGTCAATTTGTCCTGTGAAAACTATCTTTTCCGCAAAGTCGGACAATTCCCCTCGATTAGTAAAAAAATCACAATCAGTTCGCGTTTCAATATTCTGAAGGAGACCCTCTATTAGTTTATTATAACCTTCTATCGGAATACCTTGATATAGGTCATTGAAATAGTTGTTGTCGAATACAAATCGCAATGGCAATCTTTTGATGATAAAAGCCGGCAGTTCCTTACATGCTCGACCCCACTGTTTCTCTGTATAGCCCTTTATTAGTATCTCGTATATTTCGCGACCAACAAGACTTAATGCTTGTTCTTCCAAGTTCTGGGGTTCTCTTCCATTCAATTCTGCCAAAGCCTGACGGCGCTGCTCTTCAATAATAGCCCTTGCCTCTTCGGGTTGCGTGACACCCCACATTTGATAGAATGTGTTCATGTTAAAAGGCAAGTTATATAACCTTCCTTTATAATTTACCACAGGACTATTTGTGTAGCGATTAAACGGCACAATGGAATTTACAAAATCCCACACTTCTTTATTTGATGTATGAAAAATGTGGGCACCATACTTGTGAACGTTGATACCTCCTATCTTCTCACAGTAGACATTACCACCCAAATGTGGACGTTTGTCAACCACTAGGCATTTCTTCCCAGCCTGTTTGGCAAAATAGGCAAATGTAGAACCAAAAAGCCCTGAACCAACTATTAGATAGTCGTATTGTTTACTATTCATGTTGCTAATCGTGAACTTATTATATCGTGTGTCGAACCACTCTCATCAACATCAAAACTATTTTAATATGTGATTTCCCCTATCCCCTACGACACGATAAACTTGTAATGTATCAATATTATATAGATATTCTAATTCTAAGGTATTACACCATTGATCAACTTCCTTAGTAGTACTAAGCACCATCTTGGTCATATCCTTTGGGTACCGCCCTGATCCTTTGAAATACAACTTGTCATGTGTGGGTGCCAAATAATAGTACCATTTATATGGAACATAGACTGACTCATTCGGGTCGATTTCTGCAGCCTCTATATCGTGGAGGTTCTGAGCATCTATTTGATGATGAAAATCCACTCGTTTCCGCTCTTGAAAATCCGGGCTGAGGCAGAACCACACAACCATACCAAGACAGACAAGCGGAGCCAACACCTTCTCGGAATGCGTATGTTCAATTAAAACACAGAAGGATATCAGACAAGGCACGTAGGCAGCCCATGTATAGTACCACGAATAACGCCCAGCCAAGATATAGAACCAAGGTAACAATATGCTTGATAATATCATCGTACGTTCTATATGTGACAATGACCCTTTGCCTTTCCGACACAAGACTATGACGCTTAATGCTAACACAAATAATACTAACACGAGATACTCTTTATTGGCAAAGAATCCTTCTATTGTCATATTATTAATCCGCTCCCAGAAAGTCATCGAATCATTTAGCGGGACGGGATTCACCAACGTAAACTCGCCTGTCTCAAAGAAATGAATTATACTTTGTATCGTATAGCTAAAACCGAACATTGTACGGATAAAGGCTTTAGCACAATTATGGTAAGCCATAAACGCTATAACCGCGGCAAACGATACTATAGAACTCAGCGCATACCACACATACAGCCACCATTTCCGCAAAGAATCCCGAAATTCCAATAAGGCGTGTATCAAAAGAACTCCAACCGTAAATAATACCCCTTCAAAACCTGTCGCCATTTGGAGGAAGCTCCATATGCAGAACCACACTATGTCCTTTGTCTTGTTATCTTTATAAGCACGGAAATACGCATCTACTGTCAATATGCCTAACAATAGACAGAGCGTGTCGACTCTCCCACAGGTGAACACACCGAATAGTCCGTCTGAAACCCAGTAGCCGAAAGCAAAACAAACTGCAGCCCACTTTGTACGGAATAACTTTCCTCCTTCTATTCTTAAACAGACTACCAAGTAAGCCGCAAAAGCAAACAAAAGATTTGGCAGCTGGGCGGTAAAATAAGAGAATCCTACAATCCTATACCATACAGCCATAAGCAAGGCATATAAAGGACTATAGGAAGGCTGTCCTCCTCCCCAAACATGGGTCAAATAGTTGCCTTGCGACAAACGGTAGCCCCAGTCCGCCCAATAAGCATCATCGTACCAAGACTCATGTGGCCGGAAATATAGCATGACAATGCCTATAACCAAACCTAATAGTCCTGCTATTACTGACAACCTTTTTATTGTGGTTGTTTCCCTCATTCTTAACTGGTTTTTAGAGTGACCTGTTTATCTTTCTGAAATCGCCTATCGATTTGACACCTATCTTAAATATGCGTTTCAAATTGATTGAATTCACCCCTCCCTGACGAGGTCTGAACGTGATGGGATACCACGCTATCTTCTCTTTTCTCTTTACAGCGATAGCACTGACAGCCACATTCGCAAGGAAGAAGTCCTCTGGAATGCTTTGCATAATGACTTGCAGTCGTTTGGCATTCATCAAACGGAAAGGCGTATTGGCATCTTTCACCCACTCATGGAACATTAACCATACCACAAGGCGCAAGGTCTTTGTCACCACTATACGAGAAAAACCATCCTGCCTGTCACCTCGTGTTCCTATCTGGAAGTCATACTCATGACGGTGTTCCCACATCTGCCAAAACTCCTCGGGCAAAGTCTGTCCATCACTATCAGTCTGAAAAACATAGTCTGCACCCTTATTTATTGCATGTCGATACAGAAACAAGACGGTCGCCCCATGACCAGAATTAGTTTTATCAAGCGGCTCCAAATACGGATATTTCTCTTGTAGCTGCTGCATTATTGCAAATGTGTTGTCCTTACTACCGTCATTGGCTATGACCAAATGGGCTTCGTTTCCATCTGCATTTATTCGCTCTGCAACCGGATGCCACTGACGGATCACGTCTTCAATATTGGCCTCTTCATTATATGCAGGCATTACTAAGTAAAGGATGTCTTTCATTTCTCGGAGGGTTTAAATGTTATGTATTTGTTGAGGAGGAATTGCACCAGAGCAACAAAAACAATTGTAATCAGTTTGCATATTATTTCGTTCCAATGGGCTATATCGACCATAAGATATAGCATCAGTGACGATATTCCCAAACCCGTCAATCCGACCAAATAGAACGATAGGAAACGCTGGGGTGTTTTGTCTTTTATCTTGAAATTAATTTGCCGGTTAAGCACAAAAGAGGTGAAAATCCCTATATGGACACTGATGACATTTGCCCAAAGGTAAGGTAAGATGTCATAATGGCAAAGAACCGTATAGACTACAAAATCCAGTGCAGCACAGAAACCACCTATTATGCCATACAGAATAAGGTGGCGAAAACGTTGATAAAAAGCAGTAATCTTTTCTGAGTTATTCATACAACCAACTACTAACTCCAAATATTATACAGTGTCCATGAAACTTTTCTGTGTCTTATTGAATATTACTATGCCAATGAATAGTAATACTACCATAAACACAAAACTGTATGCCAGCCAATTCCATCCAATAAACTCTCCAGCACCCAACACTCCATATTTAAAGGTTTCCAAGACAGGAGTGACCGGGTTGAGGCGCATTAGAGTATACAGATCAAATCCTGCGGCCATCTTTCCCTTCACCAAACTGAGAGGATATACAATGGGAGTGGCGTACATCCACAGTGACAAGACAAATGAAAACAGAATCTGCAAGTCCCTATATTTTGTTGTCATACTAGAAATCACAAGGCCGAATCCCAAGGCAAGCCCAGCCATCATAATAACTAGTAAAGGAAACAACAAAGCATACCAATTCATATGGGCACTACAACCTCCAATAGCATATATAATATAAACTACGATAAAAAGACAAAGCTGAATGCCAAAACGCAGTAAATTAGATGTCACATTGGATAATGGAGTAACTAATCGTGGGAAATATACCTTACCAAACAGACCACTATTACTTACAAATGTGTTAGAAGTCTTACCCAAACAATCTGAGAAATACTGCCACAGACAAGTACCTGCCAAATAGAACAATGGCTGGGGTATCCCATCTGTTCCAATACCTGCTATACCACCAAACACCACCATATACATAAAAACCGTCAAAACGGGCTGTATCACAAACCACAATGGTCCTAACACAGTCTGCTTATACTGTGTAATGATATTGCGCTTAACAAATAAGGTATAGAGGTCACGATAGCGCCATAATTCTTTAAAATCAACCGATAACAACTTGTCTTTGGGCTTAATGACAATTGTCCAATCTTGATTCTCAGCCATATATCTTGATATTTTTAATGCGAATGTTTATGATGGAAGAAAATATTCCCAACTATCCCCCAGAAATACTTCCAATCGGTTCTTAAGGGCTTTCTTAAATATTCCTCAATATATCTCTTTTCCGACTCCTGTATACCCTCCAGTGTCTCTGGCTGCTCTTTCTCATAATAGAGGGGAGGCAGCAAACCTGGCTTAGTCTTGATACGCAATTGCTGCATCTCTGGCGAATATAAGCTGAAGAATTGTCCTGACAATGGTCTCACTCCCACTAACTTCATCTCACCCTTTATCATATTCACCACCATAGGCAGTTCGTCAAGCCAGGTCTTTCTCAAAAAGGACCCGATAGTATTCACTCTATAGTCATGGTAGAACTTCCCACTTTTGTCCAATCGACGGTGTTTATAAACATACTCCTGCAAATATTCACTATACGAATACATTGTACGGAATTTATACACCGTAATGATCTTGCCGTCCTTACCTACGCGACGCAGCTTGGCAATAGGAGAAGAACTCGGCACCCCTTCTCTTATCGGATCTTTTACTTTTCGTGATATAACCCTCAACTCTCCATGAGCCGTATTTTCATACACAACCTCAAACCCTGCATGATACAGGCGACCAAGAATCTCAACCCTGTGGAATGTTCTATTCCTTCCCTTTGTAATAGCAAAATAAATATTCTTCAGAACAGCCACCTTGGGGAACACCCTGTGCCACAAATAATGAGTGCCGTAATATATCCTACTTATCCATTTGGGAAAGCGACTATATATTACTGCCTTCTTCACAGACGAAGTACGACAGCAACAGACCAAATAACCACCTTGGTTCAGATTTTCATTCGCATTGAATAAAAACTTATCCAATTCATATATCGTATGCAGTGGTCTCTTAACAAAAATAGCCTCATACAAGCCGCTCTCTGCCTCACACTTAGGTATAGGGTCCCCCCCATTGTTCTTCATACCTAAAAGCAATGTCGTAGGGGAAAACTCGTTCTGATGGTCATCAAACCAACGGTATACCTGCTTGATGGGTTCTTTTTCCAAACTCTCGAATACCTTCCTCACATCCTCATTCTCTATCTCCTCTGCTTTCAGGTCGTCACACCCCTCACTCCCCACCTCGACAAAATTGCCCGATGGCAGGTACATCTTCTCCTTTACAGGATCCAACGGAAACAATGGACGTCTCATTCGCTTATTATTTCTAAAAACTGAGGAGGTATATAGCTAGTAGCAACCGCGACTACACCTCTAATACTCACAACCAGTCTACGGTCTTTCTTTATTCTTTTAACATAACCTTCTGCACCCTTGAATACCCCATCTGTCACCCTCACTCGATCGCCTTTATGGTACTCTGGCTTATCTTCCCCCAAATAGCTCAACCCTTGCTGGCCTGCAGTGCATACAAAAATAAACACTTCCATCTCACGCTCCGGTATCGCCGAAGGCTTGCCGGTCAATAGGTCTCGATACACCCACAATCTACCACGATACCCCTCCTCAAACTGCATTAAATAATCATTGCTTGCTTGGACAAACAGCAGTGAACTTACCATACTCGGGATAAAGAACCTTATCCCATCTACCGCCAACTGCTCTCGCAACTGCTTCATTCGGTTGTAGTACACCTTTATCGCATACCACCTCACCGTCTCAGTCATTGCCTCCATTTGTCTACTCTATTCTAGTATATCAGGCCAACTTTGGTCTCTCTTTTCGTGCCACCCTCTCTTTTTATAACTATCTTCTCCTCATTGATTAGGCATAATTCTATACCTCCTCCCATGCAATAGCACCGAGTCCTTGGATGATTCTAGGAATTAATTAATCCTTTTTTACGTCCACTCCTATCCAAGAGCGGTTGCGTAACCATCCTTATTTGTGTACATTGAGAGAAATGCACATCATCATTACAATTTGCAAATATACGTATTTTTTCTCTTATAAATAAGAAATATTTAAAAAAAACATGGTTCATCCGACAAACGGATAGGTGAAGTTGAGGACTATTTTATCCCATTTTGAATTCACCTTGTCTCCACTTTAGGAGTGAAGGTTGGAGCGAACCCACAGCGAACCTTCTCTGGACCCATCCTGCAGTGTCGTCCTAATGACCGATTTGGGTTCAATACAACACCTATTTGGAACTGACTAGAAACACCCATCACACGCCTTTTCCTACAATACAAAAATGGGATGCCCCCAAGAAGGCATCCCAATATTTAGTACTACTTGAAAACTATTATTTATCCAATCCAAGAGCTTGCAAGCCTTGGAAGTAACGAATATCGCGAGGTATATTGTTTTGGGCAATCATCTCCAAGTCTTTCTTCAAGTCGGGGCGGATAGTGCCATTTTTAGCTGCATAACTACCTGCGAACTCAATATCGCCTTCTCCTTCAACCTGCAGTATGAGGGCAGCCCAACTCTTCATTGCCTCCTCTGCTTTTTCCACATCAACTACATATTTACCCTGATCGTTACGAGTAAAGGCACCGTGATCCTGAAGGTAGTTGAAGCACATCATGTTGGCAATTCCGTGAGCTTCGGTGGCTCCGAAACGGACACTCCGCAGAATACCAGCAATGAAGGTGACGAAAGCATCTTCCTTGGTGCAATTGGTTATTTCACCCATTTCAATAAGTTTCGTGGTGAGGAACAGACCACAGATATCTGCTTTGGCCTCTTCCCATTTGCTATACTCTTTGCCAAGTGCTTCACGAAGACCTTTACCGTCAGTCACAGTGTTCTTGATACCCAGGCCATGGGCTACTTCGTGGAAACAGACATTGCTAAAGAATGCGTTGAAGTTCACGTTATCCAACTGGTCATCACACACCAATAAGTTGGCAATGGGCATAAGGATGGTTTCAAATTTCGCCTGCATAGCGTTCTTAAGTTGCAGACGGCGTGCTCCCATGGTCTTATGGATACGTTCATCATTGGGAAGATTGATAGCAATGGTCTTAGAACCCGCGTTGCAATCACCAGCGTAATAAATCACATCATATACATTGAGGTCGCTGGCGGCACCCTCCATGGCTGGTTTGTACTTCGGGTCACAAGGCAACTCCTGCTGCAGCATAGGCAGCATGCCGACAAACTTGGCAAGATCGTTGCTCCACTTTTCGTCTTTGACGAGAATAAATGATTCGTATGAAGTCTTGTTGCCATAGAGTCCGTCATCATAGTTTTCGATGGGACCTACCACGAAATCGATCTTGCTTTCCTTCATGTTCATCCACGCCACATCGCTGGCATAGTAATCATCTGTCATCAGTGCCTTGCGCCTCTCTATGAGGTAGTTCTTCATGCCTTGGTCTTCTGCCAAATCAATGGCAAGACCGAAGAGGCTGTCAACTTTTGCCAGACGGTCAGCATATTCCACATGGTAAGGCACCACCTTCAGCGCACCATTTTCATCGCGACGAATGACAGTGTACTGACTGCTCTTCTCAGGGTCTGCAAGTGCGTCATACTCCTCAGCAGTCATGTCTAGAGGGTAAAAATTGCACCCCGCTGGACGCTCGCCATACCCAGGGATAAAAGGTTTCTCTTCACCCAAGCGGTCCCATGCACCATACTGGATAAGGGCAAATTCCTTCATAGCAGGGTCGCTTATCGTGTCAAGACTGGCTCTGTTCTCAGCTCCGAAATACTGCTCCCAATACAACTCGTCCATAATGTCGGCAATCTGGATAAAGATGGGGAGCAGCTGCTTTTCCTTCTCGCTGAGAATGCTTAGATCTGTGGTGAGAGTAAAGTGAGCATACTCGTCAACTTTTTGCTGTAGCTCGGATTTTTCTTCTGTTTTGTTGTTCTTGCATCCTACCGCTGCAAGCATAGAAATAGACATAATAAAAATAGCTAATTTCTTCATTGTTAACAAAATTGATTATACTTTGATTAAATTCTTTTCTTGCAAATATACATTTTTTTTTGCTATTTCTGAAAAAAGTAGTACTTTTGCAGCCGATTTCAAGCAGGGGATGCCCTCTGTAATGAAGACAAAAAACAACCCACGGAAAGGTGCTCGAGTGGTTGAAGAGGCCCGCCTGGAAAGCGAGTAAGCGTTAAAAGCGCTTCAAGGGTTCGAATCCCTTCCTTTCCGCTCTAATTAAGAGTGAAAAAGCAGAACTTCAGTTCTGCTTTTTTTACATGAAACACACATCAGAATCTCTATAGGGAATAAATATATGAAACTATCTATCATTACCATTAACTGGAATAATGCCGATGGGCTGCAAAAGACCATTCAAAGTGTCGTCTCTCAGACTTTTCAGGACTTTGAATATGTAATAATTGATGGCAGTAGCAAAGATCGTAGTGTCGAAATAATTCAACACTTCGCCAAACAGTTCCCTATCAACTGGGTGTCCGAACCCGACAAAGGTATCTACAATGCCATGAACAAGGGCATTACCCGGGCTTCTGGCGAATACCTCCACTTCCTTAACAGTGGCGACACTCTTTTCGACAATCAAGTCGTCGAAAAGATGGTTGCCCAACTTGAAGCCAATAACCAACCCGATATCCTTATTGGTAGACTCCACAAACATATGCTTGACGGGACAATATTCCCAAACCCCATCAATACCAACTTCTCTTTCTTACGTTTTTACTTCAACTCCATCAACCATCCCGCCACCTATATCAAAAAAGAACTATTTCTCAAATATGGCCTCTACGACGAGTCTCTCAAAATCGTCTCCGACTGGAAATGGTTTATGCAAGTCATTGCTTTCCACAATATCAAGCCAACCATCACAGATGTCGATGTCGCAATATTTGACATGACAGGCATTAGCGAGACCAATGTCTCTCTGAGAGAAAATGAACGACGCAAAGTACTCACCGAAACTGTCCCATCATGTTATCTTCAAGATTATGACTATTATGCCAACGACATTCTGATGATGCAGCGCCTCCACCGTCACCCTTGGGCTTTCAAACTGGTTCGCTTCTTGGAACGCTGTCTCTTCAAATACGAGAAAAAGATTATGAAAAAATAAAAACAACTCCTATCTATTTCAAAAAAAAGATGTACTTTTGCAAAATCAAAATATGAAGTCAAACAGTCTACACATAAACCCTCGTAGTATATTCTTAAACATTAAGAAGAGAGACGTTTATGACTGTTTTGTGACCATGGATTGAGCTTGCTCTCCGTGGTCGTTTTATTTTGCCCAGAGGGGCAAAAAGCATATTTTGGCAATCATTTTCTATTAATAATCACCAAAAAATATATCAATTATGGAACTTCCATTTGCAGAAGCGTGGAAAATCAAAATGGTCGAACCCATTAAGAAATCCACCCGCGAACAACGCGAAAAATGGCTCGAAGAAGCCCACCAGAACATCTTTATGCTGAAGAGCGACTACGTCTACATCGACCTTCTGACCGACTCCGGCACCGGCGCCATGAGCGACCGTCAGTGGAGCGCCATGATGATGGGCGACGAGAGCTACGGCGGCGCCCGCTCGTTCTATCACATGAAGGACACCATCACCGAGATTACTGGTTTTGACTATGTCATCCCCACTCACCAAGGCCGCGCAGCCGAGAACGTGCTGTTCAGCTACTTGGTGAAACCTGGCATGGTTGTGCCCGGCAACGCCCACTTCGACACCACCAAGGGCCATATCGAGAGCCGCAAAGCCTTCGCCATCGACGTCACCGTCCCCGAGGCTTACGACACCCAACTCGAAGTCCCCTTCAAAGGCAATGTCAGCCTTGAGAAACTCGAGAAGGTGCTGCAAGAGAACAAGGGCAATGTCCCCTTCATGGTTCTCACCGTCACCAACAACACCGTCGGTGGTCAGCCCGTCAGCATGAAGAACATCCGCGAGACCTGCGAACTCTGCCACAAATACGGCGTGCCCGTCAACATCGACAGCGCCCGCTTCATCGAGAACGCCTACTTCATCAAAACCCGCGAGAAAGGCTATGAGAACAAGACCCTGCGCGAGATCTGCAAGGAGATGTTCAGCTATGCCGACAGCATGACCATGAGCGCCAAGAAGGACGGTCTGGTGAATATGGGCGGCTTCATCGCCACCAACAAGCAGGACTGGTACGAAGGCGCCAAACTGTTCTGCATCCCCTTCGAGGGCTTCCTGACCTACGGCGGTATGAACGGCCGCGACATGGACGCCCTGGCCGTGGGTCTGAAGGAGAACATCGAGTTTGAAATGGTGGAGACCCGCGTGAAACAGGTGCAGTACCTGGCCGACAAACTGGACGAGTACGGCATCCCCTACCAGCGTCCCGCCGGTGGCCACGCCATCTTCGTTGACGCCGACAAGGTGCTGACCAACATCCCGAAGGAAGAGTTCCCCGCTCAGACGCTGACCTGCGAGCTCTACCTCGAGGCCGGTATCCGCGCCTGCGAGATTGGCTATGTGCTGGCTGACCGCGACCCCGTGACCCGCGAGAACCGCTTCGGTGGCAACGACTTCGTGCGCCTCTGCATCCCGCGCCGCGTCTACACCAACAACCACATGGACGTCATCGCCGCCGCCCTGAAGAACGTCTACGACCGTCGCGACACCATCAAGCGCGGCCTGGAGATTACCTGGGAAGCCGAGCTGATGCGCCACTTCACCTGCCAGTTCAAACGCCTTCAATAGCAAACCCTCAGCGCACACGCGATGAACAAGTTAAGAATCATATCCATAGTTTCTGCCGCAGCCATGCTGATGCTGACGTCGTGCGTCACACCCCGCCGCGTCAACTATCTGCAGGACATGACCCAGGGCACCCAGATTAAGCTCGAGCACCGTTTCGAGGCCAAGATAGCCCCCTACGACGAGCTGAGCATCTTCGTGTCAACCTCGCAGGTTGACCAGACCTTGGCGGCACCGTTCAACACCATCGGGACTCCGAATGGCGTTGGCAACCGCGGCAGCTCCTACCTGGTGGATGTCAACGGCAACATCGACTTCCCCGTGCTGGGCAAGTTGCGTGTGGCCAACCTGACGCGCTTGCAGCTGCAAGACACCATCACGGCGATGCTGACCCGGGGCGGTTACCTGGACGATCCTTATGTGAATGTGCGCTTCAACAACTTCAAGATATTCTTCATCGGCAACGGCACAGGTAAGGTGCTGACTGTAGAGAACGAGCGCTGCACCTTCCTCGAGGCGCTGGCCATGTCGGGCGGACTGGACAACTACACCCGCCGCGACCGCATTGCGGTGATGCGCGAGGTGGACGGCCGCATGGTGATGCGCTATCTCGATCCGCGCTCGGCGGAGATATTCTTCGACCCCTTCTACATGCTGCAGCAGAACGACTTCATCATCACCGATGGCACGAACGTCGGCACGCTGCGCACCGAGGTCAGTTACTGGACAGGACTGGCTTCAACCCTGTTGACAGCGGCTTCGCTTATCACCACCATCATGCTTTTCAAAGCAACCAAAAGTGAATAAAAACTGATACGACCCATGGCCGACGAAAGCAGACATACTGACACATCGTTCCTCGACGAGAAAAGCGGTCCCAAACTGCATGTGAAGGATGTGCTGTTCATCATCCTGCGCAACCTGCACTGGCTGGTGCTGTGCGGTGCCGTGGGAGCCTTTATCGCCGGCTACTGGGTGCGTCATCAGAACCGCGTCTACGAGAGTAGCGCCCGGGTGCTGATCAAGGGTTCGTCGACCGGCAGTTCCAACAACGCCATGCGCGAAGCGTCGGTGAAGACCATGTTCGCCAACAAGGCGCTCTACAACAGCGACATCAACAACGAAATGATGATATTCACCTCGAAGTCGGCCATCACTGAAGTGGCGCAGACCTTGAAGTTGAATATCACCTACACTGCCAAGACCCGTATTGTCAACCGTGTGAAGGATCTCTATGGGGAGATGCCCTTCACCATCGACTTCATCGACAACAGCGAAGACGACTACGTGAGCTTTGACGCCACACCGCTGGACGCCGAGCAACTGCGCATTGACATGGAGGGATACGAACCAATGACCCTGAAGTACAACGACACAGTGGCTGCACCATTTGGCCGCATCGTTGCCCATAGCACCTGGTTCCTCACTCCATCGTACTATGACGTACCCATCCATGTGACGCACAACAGCATCAACGCCACGATTGACCACTACCGTGCCGCCCTGCAGGTGTATCGCGACGACGACTTCAACACCATCGTGAACATCAGACTGAACGACTCGTCGCCCATCAGGGCCACCGAGGTCATCAACGAGGCCATACGCGTGTACAACGAAGATGCCGTCAAGGACAAGAAGCGCATCATCGCCTACACCTATGACTATATCAATGAGCGCCTCCAGATGCTGCAGTCGGACCTCGGCATACAGGAGAACGCCCTCGCCAACTTCAAGCGCGAGAACAGGCTGCTCGACCTGTCGTCCTACGGCGAATCCTATCTGGCCACCAGCATCAAGAGTTCGGAGGAAATTGACCGTCTGAACAAGCAGCTTTCGACCGCCCGCTACCTGATTCAGGCCAACGAGAGCGGTACCGAGGCACACCTGATACCGAACAACATCGGCATTGACGACGACCACATCATGCAGCTCATCAGCAAGCATAACGCATTGGTGCTGGAGTTGACAAAATACCAAAGCCAGAACAACCCTGTGGTACGTCAGCGGACCAGCGAACTGAAAACCTTGCGGAGCGACATGAACACCCTGCTGGACGTCTATGTGGGCGTACTCCAGGAGCGTATCGCAGAGGCCCAGATTGCCGCCGATGCAGCCTCGAGCAAGATGAGCAATGTACCTCGGCAGCAGCTCTATATAGAGAGCCTCGAAAGGGTACAGAAAATCAAAGAGGAGCTCTACCTGCACCTGCTCAGCCGCCGCGAGGAGCTGATGATCAGCCAGCCCTCCATCGAGCCCAACGGCAAGATTCTCGACTCCGCACGCATCAACCGCACCCCCATATCGCCCAACGAGAAACGCACCACCATGATGGGCCTGCTGATTGGCCTGCTGGTGCCCGTGGCAATCTTCTTCCTGCGTCGTCTGCTTGACACCAAGGTGAAGTACTACACCGACGTGATGAGGGGCACCGCAGCACCGTTCCTGTGCGAGATACCGCAGCGCGAGAAAGACGACGACCGCGACCTGGTGGTCACCGACCACGACCATGACGCCATGTCGGAGTCGTTCAGGCTGTTGCGCGCCAAAGTGGACTTCCTCGACACCGATGCCGGCCGCAAGCAGGCTCGCATCTATATGGTAACCTCACTGCTGCCGGGCATGGGTAAAACCTTCATCTCGTCCAACCTGGCCGCCAGCCTCGGCATCGCCGGCAAACGGGTCATCCTCCTTGACCTCGACCTCCGCCGCGGTTCGCTGACACGCCAGTTCTACTCACGCCAGCACGCCGGTCTCTCCAACTACCTGGTGGGCAAGACCGACAACTGGGAAGGTCTTATCAAGCACGACATGATATGCAAAGGCGTGGACAGCATCTTCACCGGTCCTATACCGCCCAACCCGACAGAACTCTTGGGCAACGGTAGACTTGAGGATTTGGTGGAGAAGCTCAAACAAAACTATGAATACATACTCTTCGACACCGCCCCCACCGGACTGGTTGTCGATACCGATATTATCAAGCATCTTGTGGACAACACGTTGTTTGTCATCCGCTCCGGCAAGTTCGACAAACGTATGCTCGAAGATATCGAACAATTGTACCAAAGTCATTCCTTCCCCAACATGGCACTGCTGCTCAACGACGTACACTACAAGAAGCTCATGCCCTACGAAAAGAAATACGGATACGGGTATGGCTATGGTTACGGGTACGGGTATGGTTACGGCTATGGCTACGGGTATGGCTATGGCTACGGTACCAATGAACAAGAAGACAATAACCAAAACGAATAAATACAAACAAAAGACCACTGCTGAAACTGTCCAATGAAACGTCTAGTCACCATATTATCACTGCTCATCATCACTGCAAGTCTGTCGGCACAGAACTTCCAGCGGAAGGGATTCTCCCTCGGTGCAGACCGTGATACCCTGCTCTATATCATTGCCTCTCCCTTCGACAACTGGTATATCACCCCGCGTGTGGGTATCCAGACCTTCATAGGCAACGAGTTGGAATCCTCGGCTCGTCGCAACAAACTCAACTACAACCTCAGTGTTGAGATTGGCAAATGGATTATCCCTGACATCGCCGTATCGGGCCGCGTTGCGGTGATGAGCATCGACGGACAGTCAAAATACCCCAGACAGCCTTTTATTGATTTCCTCAACGACGATAGCAACGCCAACGGATACTATCCATTCCACGCACACGCTATCTCGTTTATGGGATATGTGATTCTTGACTGGACCAATTTCCTCTGCGGCTATGAAGCCGGTCGCCGCAAGCACCTTCATGTGTTTACCCCGCTAGGACTGGGTGCCTCTATGCTGTTCGACATACAACGCAACCCCACGTCGCCCAACTTCGAGGTCGGCACCTTCCGGCGCAACTTCGAGCTGTCCTATACGGGTGGCATCGGCATCGAGTGGGAAGCATCGCAGTCTATAGCCCTGAACCTCACTGCCGAAATCTTCGGCAGCGAATCCACTTGGGACTGGTCGCCCTACGACAACAGCCACAGCATCTTCGACGTTATGCCTTTGCTCACCTTTGGCGTGCGCTTCAACCTGCTGCAGAATGTCACCAAGTACAATCCCTATACCAAGCAGTCCTCGCGCGAGAAGGTGAACCACGAATTCATCTCCTTCGGCACACGCAATACCCTCTCAACCCTCAAAGGCCGTATCGATCGCCTCAACTCGCAGATTGACTCGGTGCAGAACCTCTCCGACCTCCGTGGCCAGCAAGACTCCTTGGCTATTGCCGCCATGACCGAAGAGCGCGACAGCCTCCAGCGCCAGCTTGATTCTGCCGACTACCGCACCTATGGCCGCGCGCCAGCCAACATGATTGAGGAGCTTATTTCCGCCAACGAGGTTCTCGGTCTGCCCGCCACCATCGTCTACTTCCAGCTCGACCGCTACGACCTCGACTACAACGGCCGCAAGCGTCTGCAGAACTTCGCCAAGGAGATTTCCAACGTGGACGACACCGTCGAGTTCTATATCATTGGTGCTGCCGACTCACTCACCGGCACCAAGCGCCACAACATGTGGCTCTCCGAGCGCCGCAGTGAGGCAGCCTACAACATGCTTGTCGACCGCTTCGATGTTGATCCCAACCAACTGATCAAGATAGCCCTGGGCGGCATCACCGAGTACGATCCGCAGGAGAACAACCGTATGGCGATGGTCATCATGCGCACCCCCGAGGTGGAGGCCATCATCGAGCGCTGGACAAAGGATAAGAAATAACCCATCGGCATAAAGAAAGGCCCCGCATGCAGATGCATGCGGGGCCTTTTTCATTCCCTGCTCTCCTTATTTCAGACCCAGTTTTTTCTTCACCTGGGGCATGATGTCATCGCTGTCCTGCGAGTAGAGCACCGTTGTCGAGCCGGCGTCAAGAATATAGGTGTAGCCACCTTCACGGGCCACATCCTCGATAGCCTTCTTGGCGCGGTCGATGAGGGGCTTCAGCAGCTCAGCCTCACGGTCCTGCAACTGCTTCTGGGCGTTCTCCTGGAACTCCTGGATACGGGCAGCCATATCCTGAATCTCGCGCTGCTTGGTCTGGCGAATGAGTTCGGTCCAGCCGGCCTGTCCGGCCACATATTCGTTATAGCGTTTCTCGGCCTCGGCCTGCATCGACTTGAGGGTCTCCTCCAGTTCGGTCACCTCGGCCTGCAGAACTGCCTGTGCCGAGTCGCGGCCGGGCATAATCTGCATAAGTTCGGTGGAATTGATGTGGCCCAATTTGAGGTTTTTCTGGGCCATGGCGCTGCCGCCAAAGGCCAGCAGGCACACTGCAATTGCGATAAGTGTCTTTTTCATTCTTGTATAGTTTGTTTTATTTGTTATCTCTTCTTTGCATCACCGAGAGGCATCGGCACACTCTTGGCACCGAGTTGCTGTCCCTGCGGCTTCCGCAACTCGGGGTTTGACGGGCGCGAACGTTCTGCTTTTTCCGACTGCTTGTCGCCACCCTTGCCCTTACTCTCTGAGGCCGACGGCTGCTCCGAGGCAGCTCCCGGCTTGATGCCCAGCGCCTCCAGCACCTCGTCGCTGATGTCATACTTCTTGCTGGCATAAAGCACCGTGGCGCTACCTGCCTTGTCGAAGATGAAGGCGTAGTTCTTCTCCTGGGCAATGCGTTCTATAGCGGAATAGACACGGTCCTGCACCGGCTTGAGCAACTCGGCACGACGTGCATCGAGGTCACCACCTGCGCCAAAGCGCTGCTGCTGCAAGGTGCGTATTTCCTGCTCCTTGGCCTTAATGTCCTCCTGACGACGCTTCTTCAGGTTGTCAGGCAGCAGATAGCTCTCTTGCTCATACTCGGCACGCATATTGTCCAGCTCGGCGGCCTTGTCCGACAGCTCTTTCGTCCAGTCGGCCACATACTTGTCCAACCGCTTCTGTGCATTGGCGTAGTCGGGAATCGACTTCATCACATAGTCGGTGTTGATGCAGGCATACTTCTGGGCCAGGGCCACAGGAGCCAAGGCCAGCAGTGCAAGGAGTATGGTCAAACGCTGTTTCATGGTCAATCAAGGCTTTGTCCGAGAGAGAAGTGGAACTGGCTGCCGCCGCTGGCGCCGTCGAAGCCATAGCCCCAGTCGACACCGATCAGTCCAAACATGGGCATGAACAGACGCACGCCAATGCCGGCCGAGTTATACATCTTGAAGGGCTGGAAGTCCTTGATGTCACTCCAGCAGTTACCGCCTTCCAGGAAGCCCGCCACCCAGATAGTGGCATTGGGGCTCTCGATGATGGGCTGGCGCAACTCGAGGGTGAAGCGGTCGAACACCGAGCCGCCGGCAGTGGGGCTGAGCGAGTTGTTCTCGTAGCCACGCAGCGGCACCACCTCGCGTCCGTCGAGCATCCACGACGACAGACCGTCGCCTCCGAGGAAGTAGCGGCCGAAGGGCGCCAGGCCGATGTCCTTGTTATAGTAGCTCATAAAGCCGAAGCGGAAGCGCGTGTTGAGCACCACGTCGCCCACCAAATTGAGCATCCATGAGCCGCGCAGGTTCACCTTGTAGTACTCCACCCAGCGATACTTCTCCTGATCGGTGGCGCCACTATAGTCCTTGCCATTCATCAGCGAATAGGGCGGCGTCACATACGTCGCCACGCTCACCTCCGAACCACTTCGGGCGTAGATGGGCGAGTCGAGCGAATTGCGGCTCAACGTGAAGCCGTAGGACACATCGTTGGCCACGCCGTCCGCAAACAGACCTGCCGCCAGATTGTTGTAGTTCTTCAACGTATAGTGCTTGTAGCTGAGACCGTGGCTCATGATGAAATAGTCGTCGGGCCACTTCAGGCGTTTCGAGAAGCTGACGCCCGCGCCGGTAATCTTCAGGCTGTAGTAGCGCGTGTCGGTATCTTTGTAGTAGAAGCCATTGCTGTAGAGGTTATGGTAGATGCTGCCAGTGAGGCTCTGTGCGCGATGGCCGCCCAGCCACGGCTCGGTGAACGAGGCGCTGAGGGCGTAGTAGTAGGTACCGTTGGTCACGGCGTTGAAGCTCAGCTTCTGGCCGTCGCCGGCAGGCAGCGGCGCCCAGGCATCCCTGTTGAAGATATTGCGCACGCTAAAATTGTTGAGACTCAAACCTATCTGACCAATCACCATGCCACTGCCGTAGCCGCCCTGCAGGTTTATCTGGCTCGTCGAGCCCTCTTCTACCTTGTAGACGATGTCCACCGTGCCGTCCTCGGCGTTGGGCTTGGGCTCGGGCACAATGCTTTCCTCTTTGAAGTATCCAAGAGTCACCAACTCGCGGCGGCTGCGGATGACTGCGTCGCGACTGAACAAGTCGCCCGGACGCGTGTGCAGCTCACGCATGATGATTTTGTCATTGGTGATGGTATTGCCCTCCACCCACACGTTGCGGATGCGGGCCTGCTTGCCCTCGACAATGCGCACCTCGATGTCAATCGAGTCGTCCACCACGGCTACCTCCACAGGCGTGGCACGGAAGAAGAGGTATCCGTTGTCCATGTAGAGCGACGTGATGTCGGTGCCCGAGGGGTTGTAGGTCATGTTCTCGTCGAGCTGCTTGCGGTTGTACGGGTCGCCCTTGCTGATGCGCAGCGCACGGCGCAGCACCTCGTCGCTGTACACCGTGTTGCCGCTGAAGGTGATGTTTCGGAAGAAGAAACGCTGGCCCTCGTAGACCTGAACCTTCACCTTCACACGGTCCTGGCTCTGCTGTTTCTTCTTGCTCACCTTCAACTCATCCTGCGGCACGTCCCACACCGTGTCGCTCACGATACGCGCGTCGCGGAAGCCCTGCTCGTTATAGTAGTCGATGACCTTGCCCAGATCCTCGCGGAAGTCGTTCTCCACATAGCGGCTCTTCTTCCAGAATGCCTTGGTCCAGAAGCGCAACTTCCAGAAGTAGTGCACGTCGTGTGTCTTCTCCATCTTGGTCTGCAGCTTCGTGTCGCTCAACTGCTCGTTGCCCTCGAACATCAGCGAGTCAATCTTCACCTTCTTGCCGCGCTTGACATTGAATGTAATGGTGATACGCCCGTTGGTGTCGGCCTTGGTCTCGGGAGTCACCTCCACGCGGGTGTAGCCTTTGTCGATGTAATATCCTTTGATTTTGTTGGACGAGGTGCGCAGCATGTTCTCCGTCACTACGTCGCCCGTCACCAATTTAATCTCCTCACGCAGCTTGTCAGCCTCGCCTTTCTTCACGCCGGTGAAGTTGAAGTTCTCCATGCGGGGGCGTTCCTTGAGCACAATCTTCAGGAATGCGATGTTGCCCTGTATGCGCGTCACCTTGATCTGCACATCCTCAAACATGCCCTGCTTCCACAGATTCTCGACGGCAGCTGACAGCTTGTCGCCCGGAATCTTCAGCCGCTCGCCCACCTGCAGTCCTGCCACCAGCTGCACCACACGGGTATCGAAGTTGTCGGCACCCTCAAAGGTGATGCCTCCGATTTCGTAGGTCTTGGGAGTCAGGTAGTCAAGGTCGTAGCCCCCGTCGCCTCCCACCACGGTTTGCGACCGCAGCGCGAAAGCGTTCACCATCAACAGGGCTGCGAGCAGCAGCAGGCGTCTCATATCTTTCATCTACAGTGTCTCTTTGTCAAATGCCGGTCACCCCGACAACCTTATAATAACTCTCCATTGTCTGTTTTATTATATAACATACATATTTTTTGAGAAAATTAACATCGTACACCTTTCGGCACGCCTTCCGCACACCCTCTTCCACCTACCAGCACCGTATCATCACCGACGGTGGTCGGAGGGGGTACGGAGAAGGTATGTCGATGGTACGGTGTTGATACGGTGTTGATCTCTTTAGAATACTGGTAACCAGCCGATTGGAGCTGTTAAAAAAATTGTTAAAATTAGCCTATTTTTTTGCTTCCACCTGGGCCTCGGTCTTGCCATAGCGACGCTGCCGCTGCTGGTAGTCGATGACGGCTTCGTAGAAGTGCTCGTGACGGAAGTCTGGCCACAGCAAGTCGGTGAAATAGAACTCGGTATAGGCTGCCTGCCAGAGCAGGAAGTTGCTGATGCGCAACTCGCCGCCGGTACGGATGAGCAGGTCGGGGTCGGGATAGTCGCGGGTGGCGAGGTAGCGACGGATGGTCTCCTCATCGATATCACTGTCTTTCAACCCTTCGCGGCAGATTTGCTTCAACGCCTCGGCCACCTCCCAGCGCGAACTGTAGCTCAACGCAAGGATGAGGGTGGTGGCGGTGTTGCCGGCGGTGCGGTCGATGCAGCCTTGCAGCACCGTGCGCGACCGCTCGGGGATGCGCTGCAGGTCGCCGATGGTCTGAAGGCGCACATTGTTGTCCATCAATGTCTTGGTCTCGTCGTGTACGGCTTTGATGAGCAGCTCCATGAGGCCGTCGATTTCGGCCTGCGGACGGTTCCAATTTTCGGTGCTGAAGGTGTAGAGGGTCAAATACTCAACACCCAGTTGGACAGCGGCTTCCACAGCCTGCCGGACGGCGGTCATGGCGTTGCGGTGACCGAATATGCGCTCGTGTTTCTGGCGCATGGCCCAACGACCGTTGCCGTCCATGATGATGGCCACATGACGGGGCACGCGGTTGCGGTCTATTTGCTCTATGGTGGTCATAGTATGAGGGTTATTACAGTTTGCAACGTTTGGAACGCATCCAGCCGAAGAGCACGTCGAGATTCAGTCCGACATGGATGTTGAAGTAGGCATACCAGTCGTCGAGTGAGTCGTCGCCGCGCTTGATGCCGGGGCTGTTGATATAGCCTGCCTCCACTTCGCCGCTGCGGTCGGCCAGCTGGGCCGCCATAGCACCATCGACGCTGCCGTCGTTCAGCAGGGCGGCACCCACATAGGTTGTGCTGACATCGTCGAGGTAGTCGGTCCAGGTCTTGCGGAATCCGTATTCAGCAGACAATGAGAAGGTTTTATTAAGGCGGAACTTGACGCCCACACCAAAGGGGAGACAGAGCTGCACCAGTTGGTAGGGGCGGCGGAAGGCGTAGGCATGGGTGTTTTGGCCTTCGGTGCCGAGGGGTTGGAGGGAGACCCACCCTATGTTGCCGTCGACGTCGGTGCAGTAGGCCATGGGGTCGAAATGGAAGACACCTATGCCGCCGAAGAGGTAAGGCGTCCAGAAATGGTCGGTGGCTCCGGTACCGAAAGGCTGGAAGTTGAACTCGGCAAGGGCCGAAAACTCAGCCACATGGCTGCGGAAACTGAGGTTGCGCAGTATGATGCGATCCCGGCTGTTGACGATGTGGCCGTAGCTCACCTGGCCGCGCAGCGCCCAGCGGTTGTCGAGACGGACACGCAGGGCGGCACCGCCGGCGAGGTTGACCTCAGAGAAGGCACTCTGCTTGTTGAGGTCGCCGATGTAATTCATGCCGCCGCCCATGAGCAGCAACTCGGAACGGCTGAGGAAGTCGTCGCGCTGGGCTCGGAGGGAAATCGCCGAGAGCAACAAAAAGACTATGACAAGATACCTATTCACCTGTATTCCACTTGATTGAACGACAGATACCGTCAACTTGCATCAGGTAGTCGCGTTTTTTGAAACGGGGGCAGTATACATAGCCCGTGAGCTCGACCACCTGGCTGCCGTCGGGCGAGAGGAGGGTGTAGCTGACAAAGGGGCCACCCATGAAATCGCCGAAGAGGCGCCACAGGCCACGGGTCTCGATGCAGTATTTCGAGCCCTTGAAATCGACGGCACGGCTCAGCAACTCGACGCGGCGCTCGGTGCCCATGTAGCTGCCTTCGGCCGGACCCGGCACCTCGCGGCGCATGATGGTATCAAGACGGTTATAGATCTTGGCCGTGTCAAACTGGGTTTGGTCGCGATATGGCATCACGTTGACCAGCACGCCAAGACCGAAGTCTTTGGTCTCCTTGCGCAGCCAGAGGAAGTCACCGTCCTCTTTGGCCCACGAGAATTCCTTGGGCAGACTCATGGTGAAGCCGTATTTCTCCTGCACGCGGTTCATGAGCTCGACGTTGCGGTCTTTGTAGAAGGCGCGGTCCATTCGCTCATACTCGGCCAAATAGAGCTCCTTGACAATGCGGTCGCGGTGGGTGGAGAGCATGGCGCGCAACGATTCCTCGCTGGAAGCGGCGATGTCGACCACCACCTGCGGCTCGGCCCACTGGTTGTGATGGATGTAGAATTTGTCGGGGTTGTCGGGGTTGATGTCGCAAATGATGATGTTGCGGTGCATCTTGAACATCTGCGTGTTGTGCAACGAACTGACGGGGATGTTGACCACATCGAAGCGCGCTTCGGGCTGGGGCAGGCACTGCTGGGGCGAAAGCAGGATGGTATCGAGCAACGCCTTGGTGACGCCGGTGTAGTGGCCTTTGTCGGCAGCTACCAACACCTCGCAGGTCTTGCCCGAGGAACTGCGCTTGGCGAGCGCCTTGTTCTCGGGGCTGTTGCATGCCGCCAATAGTACGACGGCCAGTAGGAGAAACACTGTCTTTTTCATATCTTGTCGGTTTTATTTCGCCATTGATGAAAGTCGGAAACGGCCTGTGCAATAGGGGTCTCGGAATAGTGCAGGGCACTTCTGCCGAGGCTATTGTCATAGTATTCGCATACCCGCAGTTGCCGAATGTTGCAGGTGGAGAGTTCGGTGCGGATGCCGACGGCACGAAGCAGATCCCCCACCCTGCCGGCCAGCGACATCAGCCAGGTGGGAAGTGTGAGCACCCGCTGACGATAGTCGCAGAGGTCGGCCTGCAGGCGGTATAATTCTCGAATGGTAATGCAGCCGGAATTGTTGGTCACCAGATAACGACCTCCGTTCGCGCCCAGCGTGAGGGCGTTGACAGCGGCCTCGGCCACGTCCTGCACGGCCACGAAAGCCTTGCCGCCACACGGCGCGAACATGAGCGGACGGCGACAGGCCGCCAGCAGCATCCGTCCCGAGGAAGGCTTTACATCGTAAGGACCAAGCATAAAGCCGGGATTGAGCGCCACGGCGTGCCAGTCGGGATGACGCTGTGCGGCGTCAATTACCACTTGCTCGCCGAGGATCTTGCTTTGGGCATAGAAGCTGTCTTGGAAAGGCTGTTGCATGGGGGTCGATTCGTCGGCCGGATGCGTCGCGGTGCCGTAGCCAATGGTGTTGGCGGTAGAGGTGTGCACCAAGATGCCGATACCTTGCTCCTCCATCAACCTGACGAGCATGGCGGGCAGGTCGCGGTTGACAGGCAGGTAGTCGTCCAGGTGCCGCAAAGACATGTCGGTGGTGCCGGTGCAGTTTATCACAGCATCGCAGCCTGCAGCGGCACGACAAAGGGTCTCATAGTCGAGCGGCGAGCCCACCATCGTCTGCCAGCCGCCTTGCGGAAGACGGATGGCATCGGGTCGTCTGACCAGCACCACCACGTGGTGATCGCTGGCTATCAGTCGCTCCAGCACATTGTGTCCCAAGAGACCTGTGGCACCCAACAACAGTATTTTCATATAGAAAATAACGCAGACCCACCTCTTTTATTATCATTGTATCAACATTTTTCCATCACTCCAACACGAAAAAAACATCCCTTTCGGGAGCGGTTTTTGACATTTTTTCGCTCGCAATTCAAAAAGATTACTTATCTTTGCAGTGTGTACCTATATGGTACAGGCACGTAACATTATTGAAAATCAACAAAATGCATTTAAATATGAAAACAAGATTTACCCTTTTTGCCGCTGCTGTGGCAATGATGACTGCTTTCACGGCCTGCAACCCCGAGAAGTTTGTGAAAGAAGTGATTGACGAGAACGACGGCGAGATGACCCTCTCGGCCTCCAATGCCTCGGCCGGCGACCAAGCCTATTCCGACGGCAACGCCATCAGCTTCCAGGCTGTGCTGTGCGACGCCGACAGCGGCAAGAACAGCATCCGCTTTGTGGGCATGGCCAACAAGCTGACCGAACGCGTGGAAGGCAATACCTACCCCATTTTCGGCATGAACCTGCTGGACACTGCCAACACCAGCTTCACCATCAATTTCCCGATCAACGACCCCGATTTCCTGCTTGCCCTTGACTGGACCACCCTGCTGACCGGCGACAATAGCATGAACATCATGGTTGTTGCCACCAGCAACGACGCCTACTATGTCGCCACCGAGGGCACCATCACCATCAGCTCGCTCGGACAGGTGGGCGCACAGGTGACGGGCTCCATCAACGGTGTGACATGCAAGTACATCACCAACAGCAAGATTGAATACATCCGCGGCCTGAAAGAGCGTATTGCCAGAGGCGCCGCCAACCCCTCCGAGTACGGTGCCGATGCACAGGCCGCCGCAGCGGAACTGGGCGCCATCAACTGGGAGACCTACTTCCCCACCCTGGTGCTCACCGGCAACTACTCGAGCCTCCGCGCCGGCCTCAGCCGCTACCTGAACGCAATCAATGCAGTGGAATAAACACATTGCTCCACTCATTCTCGTAACGCTGCTGGCCCTTGGGCAATCAGCCACGGCACAGACTCTTCTCACCGCCCATAGTGCACGCAACAGCGCTATGGGCGGTTGCCTTTCGGCTGACGACACGGCGGGGCATGTGCGCCTGTCCTACAGGCAGGCATACCTGCTGCCGGAACTGGCTGACAAGACGTTGACGCTGGCACTGCCTACCGGCCATATCGGCCGCATCGAGGCAGGATATACCCACCACGGGAACACCGACTATTTCGAGCATCTGGCCGAAGCGGCCTACAGCCTGCGGGTGACCGGCTGGCTCTGGGCAGGAATTGCAGCGCATTACCTGCACATCGGCACGTCGGATCCACATTATGAGCACCAGCAATGGATTTCGGCCACGGGTGGCTTGCACGCGGATGTTGGGCAACGGCTGCGGATGTCGGTAATCGCAGGCTCGTGTCCCGGGACCGATACACACCGCTACCGCATCCTATTCCAAGGGGCCTACCATCCGACCCCTCAGCTGTTGACCGTGATAGAGGCAGACTATCAGGCCCTGTGGCGTATCCACTTCGGCATGGAATACAACTATTCCGGCAGCGTATATGTCCGCGCAGGCATAGCTACCAATCCCATAACGGCGGCCGTCGGCCTTGGACTCCGCTACCGCAGCTACAGTTTCGACCTCGGAGCCGAGCTGCACAACACCCTCGGTCTCACCCCAAGCATTTCGCTTACGCTATGGTTCTGAAACGCTGGTTCATCCTTATGCTGCTTGTGCTTCCGCTGGCCTCCTACGGGCAAGTGGAGGATGCCATGGAGCAGTGGCTGCTGGATGACGGGGAAGAGAACATGGCCGCCGACTGGCACGACAGGCTGGCGGAACTGACCGACAACCCGGCCAATATCAACGACACTACCCACCTCGCGCAGATTCCCTTCATGACCCCCTTCCGCATACAGGCACTGAAGAACTATATCCGTCTGTACGGCGAGTTGCTTTCGGTGAAGGAGCTACGCTATGTGCCGAGGTTCGATAGCAGCACCATCGCGCTCATCGCCCCGTTGGTGAAGGCTGCGCCCTGCACAAGGAAGGAAAGCTGGCGTATATGGCAAGGGCACCACTCGCTGACCACCGGCATCGGTGGCACCGTGGAGCAGGCACAAGGCTATAGCAACGGGAGATACGAGGGCGACAATCTGCGCGCACTACTCTGCTACAGCTACAATTACCATAACAAAGTCCAGTTGAGGCTCACCGCCGACAAAGATCCCACCGAAGCATGGGACAAGGGAAACTACTACGGATATCACCTGATGCTGAACGACATCGGGCCGGTGGAGAAACTGATCGTGGGGCGGTATAACCTACGTTTCGGACAGGGCGTGACCCTGTGGACAGGCCTGCGGCCATTCGACATCACCGGCACCACGCCCGCCCGCTTTGGCACCGGCGTACGTCAGGCAGGCGCATTCAACGAGGAAGACTATCAGGAGGGCATTGCGGCCACGGTGAATCTCTGGCGCAGGCTGCACCTTTCAGGCTTTGCTTCACAGACAGACGGCGAGCGGTTGCTTGGCGGTCATGCCGAATGGCGGGGCAACAACCACGTCATAGGCCTGACGGTCACCCATAGCGCCCTCGGCGACAGCCTCGCACCCCGCGACTATGTCTATAACCAAAACGCCTTCCGCGGAACCAGCCTTCTCAACGCCGGTATCGACGGCACATGGCAACACGGCCGCACCCTCATCTACGGAGAAGCGGCCATGAGCAACAATGGCAAGCCAGCCGCCACGGCAGGAGTGGACCTGTCCATTAGCGACAAGAACCGCCTCAGCGCCAATTTCCGCTACTATCATCCCCAATACCACAACCTTCATTCCTCAGGCTACAGTCTCGGCAACACGCAAGGCGAGCAGGGCGTCCGCCTTGACGCCCAGTCGCAGCTGCCGCTCAATCTGCATGGCCTGCTGAGCCTCGACCTGTACAGGTTCACCTCACTCCGCTACGCCAACTACCGGCCTTCCTCCGGCGCCTGGCTGCGGGCACAACTTGAGCGGCAATTTGGAGGCCACCTCCACGCCACCGCGCGTTATTCCTATCGGCAGAAAGAGCGCAACATCCCCAATTACGACAGCATTCTCTATACCGGCGAGCAGACCTTCCGCCACCAACTACAGGCCGAGGCCAAAGCCACCCTAGGCGCCTGGCAGCTGTCCGCACGCGCCATGTGGGCCTGCTTCGACGCCGACCAGAGCGACACCCAGTACGGGCGCCTCGTCATGGGTACCGCCCGCTACACACAGCCCAAGTGGCAGGCCAACGCCTCGCTTGCCTGGTTCCGCACCGACGGCTACTACGCCCGATTCTACGTCAGCGAGAGCAATATCCAATATGCATGGACCATGCCCATGCTCTACGGGCACGGAATGCGGGGATGCCTGCTGCTGCGCTACACTCCGAGCCGCAATCTCGCCATTGCCGCCAAATATGCCCTCAGCTATTACCCCGGGCAGGAAAGCATCGGCAGCGGCGACGCACAGACCGAAGGACCGTATCGCCAAACCTGGCATTTACAAATACGTTGGAAATTCTGACTTGAACGGCGTCAGTCCGTAGCCTCCTGGTGCTTCACCATGCCGGCTTCATCCAGAGCCTTGTAGGTCTTCTCAGCGGCAAGTTGTTCGGCCGCCTTAATGGTGTATTCGATGGCCGACTGCTGCGGGGCGCCGTCGATATTGACTCGGCACTCATACTCGCGCCGGCCCGAGCGGTCGCGAACCATCGAGCGTACCACCTCGAAGGTCACCTTCCGGTGGGACTTCTGCCCCCAGTCGATAAGTTTGCTCTTGTAGTTCCAGTCGGTCTTAGCCACACTGTCTATGTCGAGATATGTGCACAGGATGCGGTCGATGATAATTCTCCGCGTGAAGCGGAATCCCTTCTCAAGATAGATGGCACCTATCAGCGCCTCGAAGGCATCGCCGCCTGCCGACTTGAACGATCCGTCCACGCCCGGCTGATGCTCTATCAGTTCCAGCATCCCCATCTTCCGCGCCAACTGCCCGAGACTTTTGCGGCTCACTATCTTCGAGCGCATCTCGGTGAGGAACCCCTCGCCCTTGACCGGGTATTTCTTATACAGGAACTCTGCCACCACAGCACCGAGCACAGCGTCGCCGAGATATTCCAAGCGCTCGTTGTTCACCTTGTGCCCTTGCTGTTTCGACGACAGCGAACGGTGGGTAAAAGCGATGTGATACAACTCCGTGCGCCGCGGCGAGAAGCCGAGCACATTCTTAAAAAAATGGCGGAACTCGGGAGATTCTTCCCTTCTGTGAAACAGCGACACGGTCGGATGCTTTTGGTGATGGCTTCCTTCTTCTGTGCGGCACTCCTCCTGATTGGGCGCCGCATCCGTTCGCCCTGCCGCTACACCGCCCTGAAGGCGAGGCAGACATTGTGCCCGCCGAAGCCGAAAGCGTTGCTGAGCGCAAAATGCACCTCGTGCTTGCGGGCATGGTTAAATGTGAAATCGAGAGCCGGAATCTGCGGGTCGTCGTTGAAGTGGTTGATGGTGGGCGGGACGATGCCGTTCCTGATGGTCAGGATGGTGGCGATGGCCTCCACCGCTCCTGCGGCTCCCAGCAGATGGCCTGTCATCGACTTGGTGGAGTTGATGGCGAGCTTATAGGCATGGTCGCCAAAGAGGCCGACGATGGCCTTGGGCTCCGAGATGTCGCCGATGGGCGTCGAGGTGCCGTGGGTGTTGATGTGGTCCACATCGGTAATCTGCATGCCCGACTCTTCAACGGCCTGCCGCATGGCGGCGATGACGCCCAGTCCTTCGGGATGCGAAGCGGTGATGTGGTAGGCGTCGGCCGAAAGCCCGGCACCGGTCATCTCAGCATAAATTTTGGCTCCGCGCGCCTTCGCATGTTCATACTCTTCCAGCACCAGACATCCCGCACCCTCGCCGAGCACGAAACCGTCACGGTCGAGGTCAAACGGCCGCGAGGCCGTCCACGGGTCATCGTTGCGGGTCGACAAAGCCCGCATGTTGCCAAAGCCGCCGATGCTAGCCTCCATGACAGCGCACTCCGAACCACCGACCACCATGGCATCGGCCTTTCCAAGACGAATCAAGTTGAAAGCGTCGTTGATGGCTGCTGCCGAAGAGGCACATGCCGCCGCCGTACAGTAGTTGGGGCCGCGCAGTCCGTAGCGGATGGCTATCTGACCGGCACAGATGTCGATAATGACTTTGGGGACCAAATAGGGGCTGAACCGGGGTGTGCGTCCGTTGACGGCATACTCCATTATCTCTTCCTGCAGACTGGTGACGCCGCCCATGCCCGAACCCCAGACAACACCAACACGGTCCTTATCGAAGTTCTCGTCGGTAAGGCCTGCGTCATTGATTGCCTCGTCCACGACCACCAGTCCGTAGACCGTATAGCCGTCGAGAAGCCGAATCTCTTTTCTGTCGAAATGCCGTAAAGGGTCAAATCCCTTCAATTCAGCTGCAATGCGGCATTTGAATTTGGAGGCGTCAAAATGCGTTATCGGCCCGGCACCGCTCACTCCCTTGACCATGTTGTCCCACATTTCGGGGACAGTGTTGCCAATCGGGGTGAGCGCGCCGAGACCAGTAACCACAACTCTCTTCAACTCCATAGGCGAACGTTGAGTTGAAAGCTGCGTGTAGATTTACTTCTTCTCGTTCTCGATGTAAGCAATAGCGTCGCCGACAGTGACGATCTTCTCAGCGGCCTCGTCGGGAATCGAAAGATCGAATTCTTTCTCAAGCTCCATGATGAGTTCGACGGTGTCCAGAGAATCGGCGCCAAGGTCGTTGGTGAAGCTGGCTTCGGGGACTACTTGACTTTCTTCCACACCCAGTTTGTCGGTGATAATGCTGATAACTTTGGTTGCAATTTCTGACATATTCTTCAGTTTTTAAAGTTGAAAACGGATGCAAAGAAACAAAAAAAATCTGACATGTAAACATTTTTTAACACTTCTCACCTACCCCTCGGACGATAAGGCGTTGATATAAAAGCATGTGAGTTATTAAAAAATTTAACTTTTCGAACACCTCTGCAGCTGTTTTTTACTCCCGCCGCGACCCTTTTCCCCCTTTTTGGACCCCTTCCCAGACCTACCATCGACGTATCATCTCCGACTAACGTCGGAGGGGGTACGGAGAGGGTAGGTCGATGGGACGGTGTTGATACGGCATTTGTCCCTGGAATAGCTGGAATACAACACGTTACAAAGTATTAATTTTCCTTAATTTTGGGCGTATTTTAGCTACCGGGAGAAATTTTCTTCGCGTCGATTGGCTTTTTTTCGTATCTTTGCATTTCAAACATATATTATATATAAGGAATGGAAAAGCCTGTGAGATTAGCCATACTGGGCTCCGGCAACGGCACCAACGCACAGCAGATTAGCGAGTTTTTTGCGGGGAGAACCGATGTCGAGGTGGCTTGCATCATCTACAACAAACGCGACGCATACATAGCGCAGCGGGCCCGCAACATGGGCATCGAGGCGCGCTATTTCGGCCGGAAAGAATTCTATGAGAGCACGGCGGTGCTCGACTATCTGCGCGAGAAGCAGGCCGACTGGGTGATTCTAGCCGGGTTCCTCTGGCTGGTGCCCGAGCCGATGCTGGCTGCCTACCCCGGGCGCATCATCAACATCCACCCCGCCCTGCTTCCGAAATACGGCGGCAAAGGCATGTACGGCCACCATGTGCACGAGGCTGTCGTGGCCGCCGGCGAGCATGAGAGCGGCATCACCATCCACATCGTCGACCAACACTATGACCGAGGCACCACCCTGTTCCAGGCGCGCTGCACGGTAACGCCCGACGACACCCCCGACACGCTGGCGGCAAAGATTCACCTGCTGGAGAAGGAGTATTTCCCGCGGGTGATTGACGAAACGATACACCGCGGTTAAGTCATGCGCATCGCCATCAACACAAGACTGCTGCTTCCACATCGGATGGACGGCATCGGGTGGTTCACGGCCGAGACGGCCCGCCACATTGTGCTGGCCCATCCCGAACACACATTCTACTTTTTCTTTGATCGCAAGCCCGACCCCTCATTCCTCTACGCTGACAATGTGGTGCCGGTGGTGCTGTGCCCGCAGGCGCGGCACCCCGTGCTGTGGCAGATGTTCTTCGAATGGGCAGTCCCAGCAGCATTGAAACGCTACAAGATAGACCTCTTCGTGTCGCCCGACGGCATGATACCGCTGCACTGCAACGTGCCGACACTAAGCGTAATACACGACCTGAACTTCGAACACTCGGAGCAGAATCTCAAGCCGTCGCACCACCGCTATATGAAGTATTTCTTCCCGCGGTTTGCCCGCAAGGCTACACGCGTGGCCACGGTGTCGGAGTACTCAAAGCGCGACATCGCAGAAACCTACGTCATTAATCCCAAAAAGATTGACGTGGTCTATGACGGTGCACATTCCTGCTACCGGCCTTCCGATGACGCCCAGAAGGCAGCCACACGGCAGCGCTACACACAAGGATGCCCCTACCTGATTTTCATCAGCACCATACTGAAACGCAAGAACTTGGCGGCCCTGCTAACGGCCTTCGACAAGGTGAAGGAGGACGACCGCCGCGGGCTGAAGTTAGTGGTGGTGGGACACCGCGCCTGGTGGCAGGATGAGTTGGCGGCGGCCTACGACGCAATGCGCCACAAGGAGGATGTACTGATGCTGGGCAGGGTGGACGCTGAGCCATTATCAGAGCTTCTGTCTGCAGCCGAGGCACTGGTCTATCCATCATACTTTGAGGGGTTTGGCATTCCAATACTGGAAGCCATGTACGCCGAAACACCCGTCATCTGCTCACAGACCACCTCGATGCCCGAAGTGGGAGGCGATGCGGCGCTGTATATCGACCCGACCTCCACGGACAGCATAGCACATGCTATCAGGCAGTTGGAAGACCCAAAGGTGAAGGAAAGCTTGATTGCGAAAGGTCGCCTACAGCGAGAGAAATTTAGCTGGAAGAAGACCGCTAACCTGCTGTGGACAAGCATGATGAATACCATCGGAAACGAATGAGACGCCACTGGACAACCCTCGCCTGCCTACTGATAGCCCTGCAATGGGGCGTATTGAATGCGCAGACTACTGATAACATGGTATTTAATCCATCGTTCGAAGAACATCTGCGCTGCCCCGAGCGTATCGACGCTCTGGGGGTGATGACCAGTGTCGAGGCGTGGTGGCAACCTACCGGCGGAAGCAGCGACTACTTCCACATCTGCGGCGGTCGCGACTGCGGTGTGCCCCGCAACAAGCTGGGGGTCCAGGCCGCACACTCGGGCGACGCCTATTGTGGCATCTACTGCTCACAGGAGAACTACCGCGAATACTTGCAAACTGAACTGAAAGAACCCATGAAGGCCGGCCGGCGATACCACGTGAGCTTCTGGGTGAGCCTGGCCGACAAGTCGCCCCACGCCGTGGCAACATTAGGCGCGCTGTTCACCACCGAACGCATCAGCGATACGTCATGGGGATTGCTGATGCACAAGGAAATAGTGACACTTGAACACAACGAGAACCAAGTCATCGCCACACCATATAATGCGCAAGTGGCGAACGGTGAGGAGCGGGTACTGGACAACGACAAGGAGTGGGTGGAAGTCAGCGGTGAGATGACCGCGTCGGGAGGGGAACGCTTCCTGACGCTGGGCAACTTCCGCACGTTCAACCACTCGAATGTCCGCAATAGAGAACAGATAAACGCTATCTTGCAGGGTGCCTACTACTACATTGACGACGTGAGCGTGACAGCGTTGGATGAAGATAAGCAGCCTGCAAAGCCTCAACCGAAGCAACTTCCGGAGGAGGGCCAGGTGGTCACGCTGTGGAACCTGTTTTTTGCCACGGGCAAAAGCGAGGTGCTGCCTCAATCGCACAATGAGCTGTACCGATTGCGTCGACTGATGGAGGAAAACCCAACCATGAAGATAGAACTGCGTGGGCATACCGACAACCAAGGAACCTCCGAATTCAACCGCCGCCTGTCGGAAGCGCGTGCCCAGGCCGTGGCCGACTATCTCGTTGCGCACGGCATCGACAAAGCAAGACTCACCACCGTCGGTTTCGGGAAGACCATGCCGATAGACTCAAACGATACGGCCGAGGGGAGGAGCCGCAACCGCCGCGTGGAGTACCGGGTGCTGACAAAATAGATTATGTATATATATAAAAAGAGGCGGGCTTCCGATGGAAGCCCGCCTCTTTTATCTCGACAACTTTAATTAATCCATCACGCGATAGAAACTGACACGACGGTTGAGGGCGTACTGAATGTCGCCGAAGGCAACGCTCTTACCCTTATAGTCGGTCTGGATACGATCTTCGTCAATACCATAGCTCTTGACAAGGAGGCGCTTGACCTCGTTGGCACGCTTCTCGGAGAGCTTCATGTTGTACTGGTCGCTGCCAGTGTAGTCAGCAAAACCAACAACCATGATCTTCACATCGGAGTTGTCCTTCAGGACGCGAGCCACGGCTTTCACCTTGTCCATCTCCGTATCGGAGACCTTCCAGTCGTTGACCTCATACTGCACCGAGAAAGGCATAGCGTAGAAGTTGAGCTGGTCGGCCTTGATCTGGTCGATGACAGCCTGGAGGCTATCGGCAGCAGCGCTGTTGCCCTTGGCCTGGTTGGCCTGAGCCTCGGCGAGCTGATCCTCAAGCTCGGCAATACGGTTCTCGAGTTTCTTCTCGTTGTTGCGCGAAGCGGCAACCTGGTTCTCGAGGTTGTTAACCTGGGTGTTGAGGGCACCGAAGTTCTCCTGAGTCAGCATAGCTTTCTGAGCGGCTACAGCCTGGTCAGCGGCGGTTACGCCGAAGCAATAGAAGTAACCCAAACGGAAGATACGGTTGGTGTGGTGCAGATCCGAGGAGAAGAACACCTTGGGCGAGGGAGCATCACCGTTGATGTCATAGCCGTACTCCATGAAGAAGTGGTGAGCATCGCCAAAACGGTAGTTCATACCAAGACCGCCGTCAAGAGTGATTCCAACAGTACCATAATCGGTATGGGGAATCGAAACGGTGTCTTTCATCAGACCGTTCATGCTGAGACCAAGACCGCCACCAGCAAAGATGTAGAGGTTAAAGCGACGATCAGGATCGTAGCCCATGATAGCGTTGTTCAGCGAGAACAGCAGGTCAAGAGTCAGCGTAGCATGACGGTCCATGCCAAAGCCCTTGCCGTTGCCATCCGTAGCCACTCTGGGAGCGCCGAAGCTAGGGAAGCCCAGACGGATACGCCAGTCAAAAGCGTGGTTAAGCTTCTGCTGGGCGAAGAAGTCCATACCAGTGTTGGTGGACACGCGCCAACCTTCACCGAAGTTGAAACCGCCCATTTGGGCCTGATTGTTGAGGTCAATCGAAGTACCAATCGACCAGTTGCTCCAGAAACCATAGCGCGGATACTCGGGCTTACCGGTGTTCTGTGCAATAGCGGTAATGGATGTCAGTACGATTGACATCACAACGCTCAATTTTAATACTTTTTTCAGCATATTTTTTTTCTGTATTTATAGTTATTTTCTTTTATAATTTTCGACTTACATGCTCTAAATCAAAATGCAAAAGTACAAATATTTTTTCAATTGGAGAAAATATTTTTTTTACCTCTTCGTTAATTAGAAGAAAATATTGCAGTTACAGCATAAAAAAATTTTGCAAGTGCCTGTTTTTGGGCCATTATTTTTGAACAAAATATCAACAAAACAATACGAAATATGGAGACAATCAGCATCAACATTGAGCATGTGCTCAACAAACTGACGCGGGCAGAGATAGACGCCCTTCTGCCCGAGATACTGGAAGCGAAAAAGCACCTTCTGGCGGGCGATGCCGCCGGAAACGACTTCCTTGGCTGGGTCAATCTGCCCGAAACCATCGACAGCGAGATGCTTTCACGGCTGAAAGCCGATATCCACAGGCTCGCCCCCAAAAGCCGCATCATGGTGGTTGTCGGCATCGGCGGTTCCTATCTCGGTGCGCGCATGGTAATCGAGGCGCTGCAATCGGAGTTCGACGCCATGAACCATGGGGAAAAGCCTTATATTGTCTACGCGGGACACACCCTCGGAGAGGACTACTATCACCAGCTGCTCACCCTTCTGGACGGCTGTGACTATTCCGTCTGCGTCATCTCCAAAAGCGGCACAACCACTGAGCCCGCCGTGGCATTCCGTATCGTCAAGGCCCATCTGGAGAAAAAATACGGTGCCGAAGAAGCCAGCAAGCGCATTATAGCCATCACCGACGCCCGCCGGGGCGCCCTGCACGAAATTGCAGTTCAGGAAGGCTACCCGATGTATGTCATCCCCGACGACGTCGGCGGACGCTTCTCCGTGCTCACCCCCGTTGGCCTGCTGCCCATCGCCATGGCGGGCTACAACATCGACCGTCTGCTGCAAGGCGCCCGCGACATGCGCCGCACCTGCATCGACAACGACACCCTCGACACCAACCCCGCCCTGATGTACGCCGCCGTCCGCAACGCGCTCTACCGCAAGGGCATCAAGGTCGAGATGCTCGTCAGCTGCCAGCTGAACCTGCGCTATCTTGCCGAATGGTGGAAGCAGCTCTATGGCGAAAGCGAGGGCAAAGACGGCAAAGGCCTGCTGCCGCACAGCATCACCATCACTACCGATCTGCACTCCATGGGCCAGTATGTGCAAGACGGCGAGCGTCTAATGATGGAAACCATGCTCCGCGTGCGCAAACCGAACGCCACCGTTCCCGTGCCCACCGACGAACGCAACCTCGACGGCATCAACTACCTCACCAACAAGAGCTTGACCGAAATCAACGACTGTGCCGCCGAAGGCACCATCGCTGCCCATGTCTCCGGCGGTGTGCCCGTCATGGAAATCACGGTGCCCCGCGTGGATGAATACACTCTCGGGCAACTCATTTACTTCTTTGAGTTCGCCTGCGGCGTGAGCGGATATACCCTCGGCGTCAACCCCTTCGACCAACCTGGTGTGGAAGCCTACAAAAAGAACATGTTCCACCTGCTCGGCAAACCCGGTTTTTAAACCTCTTCCTTTATTCCATTAAATAATCATATAGCACTTTTGCCCCGACATAGGGTGAAAGTGCTATATGTTTTATTGCATCTCAAGCCTTCCAAACGCCCTAATTTTAACAATTTTTAATATTTATAACAACCTCTGTTTCAAGTCTTCCAGGGACCAGCACCGTATCAACACCGTCCCATCGACATACCCTCTCCGTACTCCCTCCGACGACATTCGGTGATGATACGTCGAAGGTACCTTGTTTAAGTTCTCCACAGGCATAAAAAAAAAGCCCTGCACACGCAGGGCATATCACAAAGGGCTACGGCATCTTGCGCTGCAGCCTCTTTCGACTTGACATTATTGAGGTTAATCCCTAGAAGGGCAGGTCGCCGAGCGGTTCGGTATCGGCGTTGAGGATGTCCATCAAGGGGTTGTTGTGAGCGGCATTGTCGTCGTTGCGCTGCCGGTTGGAGAGGAGGAGCAGGTTGTCGGCCACCACCTCGGTGACGTGCCGCTTGTTGCCTTCTTTGTCCTCCCAGGTGCGGCTCTGGAGCCGTCCTTCTATATAGACTTGGGCACCTTTGGTCAGGATGCGCTCGGCCACATCGGCCAAGCCGCGCCAGCAAACCACGCTGTGCCACTCGGTGATTTCTACACGTTCGTTGTCGCGGCTGCGCCGGGTTTCGGTAGTTGCCAGGGGGAAGGATGCCTTTTTGACAGGCGCGGCGCCTTCGGAAGGGAATGTCACTACGTCAGGGTTCTTGCCCACATTGCCCACGAGAATAACTTTGTTTACTCCAATCATACTTGTTTCGTTGTACGTTACTGTTTGCTGATGTCGTTTTTCCGGGTGCGGAAGACGCACTCCTATACTCATAAATTCGATTGCGAAAATACGACTTTTTTTGCAAACAGCGCTATAAAGATATTCACAAACCCTGCAAATATCTGTCTATCAACCTTGACACAGGGATATCTTTTATCTATTCAGCTGAAACCATGCGCATATTTTCAGGCATGGCGGCGGGTGGCGTGGCGATTTCGGCCCACAAGAAAGCGGCGTGGACGGTGCGGTGAGTGAGCTGGTGGACACAGGTGCCCGCATCGCTGAACCGCAGCCCCGTCAGCCCAAGGCTCTCGCGGCAATAACGACGGGCGGCAGCGACAAGGGCGGCGGGCGCGGCCTGACTGCCGAGCTCAACCAGCGGTAACTCCCACAGATTGCGCCAGATATCGCGTGCGGTGCGCTGCTGAATCAGTCGGCTGTCACCGCAGCGCAGGTCGAGATAGAGGAACCAGCGGTCGGTGGGTCGGACTTTGGCGGCCTTGACCGGCAGAGAGTCGACACGCCCGGTGCGCAGCGCTACGCATTCGGAGGCGAAGGGGCAGGCTGCACAGTCAGGGGCGGGCCGGCACTGGAGCGAGCCAAAGTCCATCAGAGCGGCATTGAAGCGGTCGGGCCGCTCGGGGTCGATAAGACGTCGCAGCAGGCCCTCAAACTCGGTGTAGGCAGCATCAGTAGCAACCGGAGTGGCGATGCCATAGAGGCGGCTGATGAAGCGGTAGACGTTTCCGTCGATGACGGGATAAGGAAGACGGTAGGCGAACGAGGCAATGGCGGCGGCGGTGTAGCGGCCAACCCCTTTGAGATGCAGGATGCCATCGTAGGTATCGGGAAAACGGCCGCCACACTGGTCCATGATGTATTGGGCAGCAGCATGGAGGTTGCGGGCACGGGAATAGTAGCCGAGCCCCTGCCAGAGGCGCAGCACCTGCTCCTCGGTGGCGGCGGCGAGGTCGGCCACCATGGGGAAAGCTTCGATGAATCGGAACCAGTAGTCGCGGCCCTGCTCGATACGGGTCTGCTGGAGTATGATTTCAGACAGCCAAATATGGTATGGATTGTCGATTCCGCGCCACGGAAGATCACGTCCGAAGTCGTTGTACCAAGCCTCCAATTTTTGCGAAAAAGCCATGCCGATTGTTGATAAATGTGCTGCTGAGAGACGCTAACTACCTGAAAAAAGAGTGTTAAATTGCAATTTTATATTTTATACACATCACTCGTTTACTGGTAGTTACGTTTTACAATATGTTAAAAATATTTAAATATCCACTTTTGAACCGCGAGAGTTTTGGTCATATCGGAAAAAGGTAGTACTTTTGCACTCCGTTTTCGAAAGAAAATGGACGCAATAATAAACGTAAAAAAACAATAAAAAGTATACTGCAATGTCAAAGAAATGTGAAATCACCGGC
>JAEEGJ010002659.1_pt1 | contig 84190 bp, 56 predicted proteins | sample 8958761 | NCBI WGS metagenome assembly JAEEGJ01 (sample SAMN16246546, study PRJNA631951) | gut metagenome | biome: gut microbiome; feature: rumen; material: RS-attached | host: Bos | place: Iran: Karaj | collected 2018-10
CTTGAATAGTCTGTCGTCCGGCCAGGCTTCCCTTAATCCATTCTTCCGATTGAGTATTATCTCATCGCTCCACATATACCTTAATATACATAGAGCGGAATTGACGTTGCGCTTGTCTTGACAAATCTTGATTTGTCTGAGGTGGTTCCTACCACCTCGCTGCCTTGTCTTGTTTCTAACCTTGTTCCAGTCTGTCAATGAGCTACTTCTGCTTACGGGGCAGAAAAAAACTCCCGCAGTCCCAAGGGCTCCGCGGTCGTCGTGTCATTTCCGTCTTTTTCCCGAAAGCGAGTGCAAAGGTACGCACTTTTTTAACACCCACCAAATTTTATCGCGACTTTTTTCAAGGAAAAACGAAAAAAGTTGCTAAAGAAAACAAAATCGGCAGGAAGGGACAAGGACCACTCCTTATTATATATAATAAAAGACCAAAGTAATGGATTTGCTGGCGCCCTCCCCTGATTGTACCGAACCTTTTGCTCGGCGTTAGCCAATCGCTCCAGTGATTGAGCTGAACGTTTCCTTTGATTCTACTGAACCTCCGAGCCCCCAACGTTTACACGGCGAGCCTTCGCCATCGCAACGCCGAAGGCTCGCCAAGTCGATGACGAGCCTTCGGCAACTAGTTAAATCCAAAGGAACGCTTCAGTAAGTCCACAAATTTGCTTCAAATGATCCCCTAAAGCGCTTTAGAGAATCCACGAATGTGCATCAAACAAAATGGTTTTGTTTGATGGAGGTGGAAAGCAAAAAAGAAGTGAAAGTCAAAAAATTAGATGCTGTCGCTGGAAGATGCACGTCGTTGTTGGGCAATCACATATATAATGATTGGCGCACCAATGATTGGCGTAACGGCATTGAGAGGGATGATACCTTTATCGCCAGGCAAAACACAAAGGAGATTTGCCAAAAAAGCTACGGCAGCACCCGTGATAATCGTGGCAGGCATCAGGCTCTGATGATTTTCTGTTCCTAAAAGCATACGAGCAATATGAGGAACAACCAATCCGATAAACGCCACGGGGCCACAGAAAGCAGTGGTAGTGGCTGTGAGAATGCCTGTTACAAAAAGCAGATAATTGCGCACATGGAGGGTATTGAAGCCTAAGTTCTCCGCGTATGTTTCCCCTAACAGCATAGCGTTCAATGGTTTAATCAATAAGATAGAAGCAAACAAACCTATCAAAGAAATCACAACGAAATAAGGCATTTGCTCCATCGAAACACCTCCGAAATTGCCCAATCCCCACACCATATAGGATTGCACTCCTTCTTCCGTAGCGAAGAAATTCAAAAGGGAGATGGCGGAAGAAGTGATATATCCAATCATAATTCCCACAATGAGCAACATGACATTGTTTTTCACCACCGTGGCGAAAAGCAAAATCAAAGCCATCACTGCCATCGCGCCCACGAAAGCAGCAAAAAGAACGGCAAAGAAGCCTGTGAGAGAAAAACTACCCGCCGTGATACTTCCTCCAAAGAGCAGCATGACCAATGCCACACCTAAAGAAGCACCGCTATTGATACCAAAAATGGAAGGACCAGCAAGTGGATTGTGGAATGCGGTTTGCAACATCAAACCGCTCACTGCCAAGGATGCACCGCAAAGCATGGCAGTAATTGCCTGAGGCAGACGGCTTTGCAGCACGATGTATTGCCAAGAAGGATGGCCTGAATCATTTCCCATCAGGATGTTGACAACTTCTTTTGTTGGAATATCGACTGCACCCACCAAAAGATTGATGGCAAAAAGAAACACCATCAAACATCCCATCCAAACACAGAAAATGATTCCTTTTTTCATTCTTTTATTTTTTTGAAATAAGTAGGGTCACCCATCTCCTTCAACGATGGATGAGCAATAATAACTAAATCGCGCAACAACAAATCGGGGTGGAATGGTGTGTCCTCATAGAAAGTGGAAGTGGCTGTATTGCAGCCATATACATTCTTGTTCTTAAACGACTGAAATTGCGAATAGCCCTTGTTTTCCGAAAGAAGCGAAGAGAAAGTAGCAGCTTGAGGACTGTTGTAGCGAAACAACCAAATATCTGCATTCTGTGCCTTTTCGAGCACTGTTTCAAAAGGAAGCGCCACGGAACCACTATTTTCATTATCACTCCATGGATAACGAGCCGAAGCATCCACAATGAGTTTGCCGATTGTGCTGTTTCCTCCAGGTACATACCACACAGAGCCCGTTTGCTTGTCCATCATCATGGATTGACGCTCCGTCGTCTGTTCGGCAAGTGTCTTCAGTTCGAGATAATGCTTCTCCACAGCCGTGAAGATACTGTCAGCCTCTCGTTCTGCACCAAAGAGCATGCCATAGAATTTCATCCATTCAGCACGTCCGAGGGCAGAAGTCTCCATATAGTCGGCAGTTTCCACGATGGGAATCCCTAATTCATCCATTCTGCCATAGCCTCCGTTGTTCTGAAAAGGCGAAAGAAAGAGGGCATCTGGCTGAATATCAATGATTTTCTCCACCGTCGGACTAAATCCACTACCGCAATCAGCCATCTTTCCGAGTTTGCACTGTTGCTGAATCCAAGGCAGATGGATGTATTGCAAATCGCAAACACCTCCAATACAATTCTTCTTGCCAAACGACATGACGAGTCCGCAATGCACACTCGTGGCTATCACACTCTTCTGCAAAGGAGTGCGGAGAACTGTGCCTTTGGGAAGATGTGCAGGAAGTTTCTCGTTGGCAGGCACCAACAAATAGGTGTGAAGTGTCTTGCCCTGGTTCCAAGGGTCGGCAAGTTCCACTTGCGTGTAATTGTCGAACTGAACCACCGTGAGGTGTTCGGCATATTTGAAATGCAAGGTATCACCATCCTCCCGTGCCGAGCGATGTTGTCCGCCCGAGCACGAAGTGAGGATAACGATTGCGATGAGTCCGTATATGGAAGAAAGCGTATATCTCATTTTCATTTCACTCCCCTCGCTCTTCCCCTCCCTCTTGTAGAGGGATTAGAGGTTAGGCTGGGGATAAGACTGAGGCTTTTTAATCCAAAAATACAATCTTGCGAGGGTTAACACCCGTAGAATCGAAGCTCTTCACGAAAGTGCCATCTTTCTTCACATGATAAACCTTACCATTGTTCACAAAGTCGGTCGTCATGATATAGATGTCACCCGTCTTCTTGTTGGTGCTCATACCATAAACAGAAGTGCTGGCGAGGGCTGCAGGAGCACCCGACAAATTCCACTTACTAAGTTCACTTGTCTTGGCATTATAAGTAAAGAAATAATTCGTGGTTAATTTTGTGCCCCAATCTGTTACAGAGTTCACCAAGTAAATCACATCGTCGTATTCAGTCCAAGACGAAGCATTTCCTATCGGAGTGAATTTGCCCGTAGAAAGATTGAGCTCTCCCCAAGGATAGTCGTAAGCAGCGCCATAACCCTGCACAAAGACCCTGTCGTTAGCCTTGATGATGTGGTCTGGGTTGTCCATCACTTCATAGAAATTAGCTTTTGAAAAAATCTTTGTGTCTATATAAGCCACACGTTTGTCTTTACCCCAACCTGAGCAGGTGCAATAAACAAAGCCGTCCTTTTCGATGATGTATTCAGGGTTCGCACCTACTGCTACTGAACCAGCTATCTTCATGTCGGAAGTCTTTACCTTCACCACATAGCCACCGTATGAAGTGACATAAAGAAAACTGTCTTTTTTTACAGCATAACGAGGTTCACCGATTTTCTCATCGAAAGCCACACGAGCCTTTTCCACACCCACGCTGTTAAGCTTGGCAATATAGCTGGAGCCAGAAACAACTACATAAAGGTAGTCATCTTCACCTACGATAATGTCCTGACCCACATCACCCAAATTTCTTCCATTCTGAGTATAGAAGAAGTCCTTGGTAAAAGTAGTATCCTGCTTCCAATCGAAGTAAGTAATACCTGCATTGTTGTGAGACTGAGCACCTTCGTTCAGAACGAATGCACGAGTTTCAACCATCTTGATTTTAGAACCTTCTTTCATTGGGTCCCATTTATCATCATCATCATCACTACTACAAGAAGTGAATCCTGCAGTCACTGCCACAGCACAAGCTGCTGTCAAAAGTAAACTTCTGAGTTTCATTGTTTTGTTTGTTTTGTTGATAATATGTTTTAAAAGTTTATTGTTCCAATTAAGCTGAACGAGCGTCCTGGCATCGGGTAGTATTTCACAATCTCATACTGTTTGTCGAATAGATTATGAATACTTCCAGAGAGGTTCAACTGGCACGACTTGAAGCGAAATTCCCTGCTCAGTGTCAGCGTATGCTCACTATATGCCTTCAACTTATACAGCGATGTTTGCTGTGAAGAACTCCATCGCTCACCCTGAAACAGCACGCTATACCCCAGATTCACCCAAGGATTACGAATCAGCAGCGAGGCATTTCCACTATGTTTCGGCGTGTAAGGCAATTGCCTGTTGTAAGAAGCCGACGCTTTCAATTTGTCAAGCGACTCCTGAAATGTGTATGCACCCGTGAGGATTGCCGACACCTTATGATATATAGGCACCTCTGTGGCAAGCGTCACGTCAATACCTTTAATTTTCACCTTTCCGAAATTCGCCATCTTCCAAACGTAGGTGGAAGGAAAAGCAACAATCTTATCCATCACATCGTTGTAGTAGGCATCCACAGTGGCAGAAACATATTTCACTGCTTGAAAAGGTCTCCCACTCCATGTCAATCCCAAATTATATTCAGTTGCCTTCTCTGGACGCAAACCCGAATTACCTATGCGGAGATAATAGAGGTCGTTGAAACTGGGCATACGGAAGGTGTTCTTCCACATCGCCCTCAGATGCAGCGATTCGTTCGGCAACAAACGATAAGTAACTGAAACACAAGGACTCAAACGATGCTTATCAGCGGGATTCTCACCATTTTCTACCGTCTCATGCGCATAGGTACCCACCACATTTCCTTCTACATGCAAACGCTCCCACTGCCACTGAGCCGAAAGTGCCGTCAACGAAGTGATTCGTTTTGGGAAAGGATAATCAGGATTACTACCAGTATTGATATTGTTGCGCAAATCATTGTAAAACACATCCTCCGCCAAAGCAATGCGGAATGCTTCCACAGGCGACCACCCCAAAGTGGCTGAAGCATAATACTCGTTCTGCCTATTGACATCTATCTGCTTGCCACCATCATATTTCACATTCGTGTCCTCGTAACGGTTCCACGTGTGGGTATATTTCAAGCGAGCATGCAAATTCCATTTTTCATCAAACGCTTTCCGATACACCGCCTGTGCAAAGAAGTCCTCATCCCACAAGCGTTCCCTCGACACAGGATTATATAAGGTGACAGAGCCTGGCAATCCTCGTTCGGAATAAAACCAATAAGCCTTCATGTCGAGTTGGCTTTTATCAGTAAATGTGTGGTAAAGATTTGCTTCGCCTTGCCAAGTGTAAATATCTGAGTTATAACGCTTTTCATTTGTCCTTTCCCGTCCATTCACCAAAACAAAAGGATATACACCATCCGCACGCATATAACTACCATTCAGCGCCAACGAAGTCTGCTCCCCTACCCGCTGCCAATAGCGAAGCGAAGGGGTAACGAGTCCAAATGAGCCACCTTTCAATCGAAAACGAAAGGCAGAGTTTTTACCTTCATCGAAATGAGGACGCTCCGTCAAGATGGACAGCACACCTGCTGATGCATAATGCCGTGCCGACTGCATCAGACTCTCATCCGCACCTATCGCCAACGACAACGATTCCATATTGTCGAGCGAAAATCTTCCCACATCAATCTGTCCTGCTTGCGTATTGCTCACCGTCACACCATCATACGACACCGCCGTATGATGCGCACCGAGGTTACGAACGGAAACGGTTTTCATACCACCAATGCCTCCATAATCTCGCACATTCGTTCCAGCGAATTTCTTTACAGCATCTGCCAAGTTCTGAATGCCAAGTTCCTCCAACTCAGCCTTTTGCATCTGCTGAATCGGTTTACTAGCAAGCACATTCCGTTCCGTGCGATGCCCTGCTACATCCACTTGCTTGAGATAATGGACAGTGGAATCGGAATCATTCATTCGGGAATCATCCAACGACACAGCATCACCTGACTGTTGTGCCAAAACGGTACAAACAATCAAACAGGAGACCATCAAAAATGTAAAAATTCTTTTTACCAATGAGTAGAAAACTTAAATTCGCCTTTCCTCGAAGCGATGATTTAACAACGACAATGGCAGGTCTTCTGACTTAATTCCTGTGCAAACAGCCTTCCCAGACACTTCACGCTTCACGTTTCACTCTTCACGCTTCTCGTCCAGTGGCACAAAATGTTTACACAAAAAAGGAATATTACAGCAGCGGGACTGTTCGGGATTCACACCCGATTCCCTTTTCATCACAATGATTGTGAACCAATTGCGATGCAAAGTTAATACTTTTCTGCAAAACAAGCAAAAAAAAAGCTTCAATCCATTCAATAGCAAAATAAATCATTACCTTTGCAACAGAAACTTAAATGTGTTTTCTCATTAAAATCCTTATAATCCCTGATTTAAAACAAAATCCTTTGATGAAAATAGGAATCCTTACAGCAATGGAGTCGGAGCACAATCAAATTGCAGCACTCCTCACAGACAAAAACACGGTAAACGATCAGTTTACCTACGTCGTTGGAAAACTCGATGACAAAGAAATCATCCTTCGTCAATGTGGCATTGGCAAAGTGAATGCCGCTGTTGGCACCGCCGAACTGATTCGCACTTTCCACCCCGAATACGTCATCTCAACTGGCGTGGCAGGTGGTATCGATTCATGTCTCAACGTAATGGATGTGGTAGTTAGCACAAAAACAGTGCATCACGATTTCTACATCGGTATGGGTTGCGAGTACGGACAAGTGCAAGGCATGCCTACCTATTTCGAAGCCGACCAACGCCTCGTGGAAGCAGCACTCGCACTCAACAATCCAACTATCCACACAGGTCTCATCTGTACGGGCGATCAATTCATCAGCACCCAAGATGAAATCGACAGCATCAAGCACAACTTCCCTGAAGGACTTGCTTGCGATATGGAATCGGTAGCTATTGCTCAGACTTGCTACATCTACCACGTTCCTTTCGTAAGTTTCCGCATCATCAGCGACACTCCTGGAGCCGACCATCACCAGCAGCAATACGACAATTTCTGGATTGACATGGCAGACAAATCCTTCCAAATCACCCAACAATTCCTTTCTCTCATCAAATAGTTTCCCTCAACATTTCTCCATCCTACCTACATCTATTATCATCAATAGCAATTTCCATCAAGTAAATCCCCTGTATCGCTATTGTCAATCCCCTATATCGTACTCGTCAATCCCCTATAACGTACGAGTATGTCCCCTATAGCGAAATGGTGCGTCCCCTGTAAATTTTTATTGATTAAAGTTACAAAAATCAAAACTGAGACGTAAATGCATAAAAAACAAATGCAAGAAAAAAGACAGCTGTAGCGAACTACAGCTGTCTTTCATTAAATATTATGTGAGAATCGATTCAGAATTAGAATTGCTGGTTAGTTCTAACACTACCACCTACGGCCCATGAAGAGCAGAAGCTCTCAGGCATCTGAACATTTGTGCACTCTGGTGCAATATATGATTTCTTCATAATTTCTATTTTGTTTTTAAGAGTTTAATAATGTTTGTTTAAATGACTGTGGAGTTTCTGAATGATTACTTAACAAGAACCTTCTTGCCATTTACAATGTAAAGACCAGTAGTTGGGTTCTCTACACGACGACCAGAGAGATCATAGATTGCCTTAGGAGCGCTTTCAGTGATAACACCATTGATAGCAGTGAGTTCCTTATCACCAAGAGAGAGGCGGATAGCACCCTTAACAGGAGCACCATTGAGGTTCAAATAAGCCTTGTTGTTAGCAAGCCAAGCCTGAGTATATTCATAGAAACCAAGGATGTCCTTACCATCGTCAGAGTAACCGAATACATACTTGTCGATGTTGTCGAGGTCATAGTAAGCACCGTCAGCAAACATATCTTCTTCAGAAATAGTCTTAGGAGAAGTGCAAGTGAGAGAGTGGTTGAGATAGATAACACCACCAAGAAGATTATCAGCAACAGGTTCAGTCTCATCAACAACTGGAGTACACTGGCTGCTGTGAGCATTCTGAGTAGTAAACTCGATGAGAACTGGAGTTCTTGCAGGAACGAGTGTACCAACTTCTGCCATTTCAAGAGTGTTACCATTGAGAGTCTTGCCATAGTAAGCCTTAGTGTTTACACCATCAACCTCGAATGGGAAGTCAACATAGAGAGTCTGGTAGAAATAGTTGCCAGTTTCAGCCAATTGAGCCTCATCCTTTACAGAAGCACCATTCTGAACACCGAATACATTTTCGTCAGCCTGGATTGGTTCGATGAACCACTGAGCAGCCTTGCTTGCCCTATCCTCACGCCAACCATCCTTTCCAACGACGATGATGTGGTTTGCAGGGTCAGTGTAGTCGTAGCTGATAGTGAAGTCACCAGCACCAGTGATTGTGTTGTTGTTGAGGTCGATGAACTTCAGACCAGTTACTCTTGCCAAAGCTCTGTAATCGAGGTCATGACCAGCAACTTTCTTTGCAAATTCCAACAACTTAGCAAGTCTTTCAGCAGCACCTGGAACACCAGCAGCAACAGCATTGCGAGCTGTTTTAACAGCATCTACAGCCAAAGGACCGAAATCCTGGAAGGTCTCGATAAAGAAAGTTGGCTTACCATTTACAGTTTCACCAGTTGGACGGATACTTACCTGAGGTTCAGTACCTTCAATACCGAAGTCTGCCAAAGCAGCATTCATGTCATTGTAGTTCAAGTTTTTAGTAAGAGCGGTGCCCTGACACTTCACTTCGATGTTTGTAACAGGAATCTGAGAAGCATTCATAGTTTCACCAAGGTCTTCTACGAACAAAACAGTACCAGGGTCAGAAACAACCTCGCTGTACTTTTTAACCATGTTAATGGAAGAACCAGTGTTGAAAATAGCAACATACTCTGTGAATTCAGTCTTGAATACATCACCGTAAACCTTGAGATAACGACCAGTTTCTGCGTTTCTGAGACGATAGTAACCAGTTCCGTTGAATTCGCTCTTGGTAGATGGCTTTTCAGCCTGAGGATCAGCCTGAGCATCCTGTGCAAAGCTCTGAAGCGAACCGAATGCTAACAGAGCAGAAAGCATAATTGTAAATTTCTTCATGTTGATTAAAAATTTAAAATTAGAAAAAAAAGTTATTTAAGTGTATTAACATTAATGAATATTTAGATAATTATCTCCTTGGGTATTGACTACTCTCGGGTTTTATGATTGATATTTGTGTTCTATATAATCGAATTTTGTTGCAAATATACAAATAATATCTTTACGCAAAACTTTTTTGATGTTTTTTTTATGGAAAATTTTAATTTTTCGCTCATTTTTGATGAAATGAACGTTTTATTAAGGCTTTTTATATAAAAACTGTGATTTTTCTGTTTCGATGCAGATTGCTTTGTTTTCTGATTTCCTAATCAAATCTACACATTATTATATATAATAAAGGATGCATGATTGTTAATGGGGGCTGTGGCAAAACCACAGCATACAGAAAAAAGGGAGAGAGGAAGAAGAAAGATTAAGAAGAGAAGGTGGTTTTGATGGTAAGGCGGCGCCAAAGGCTGTTGGGGATGAGTCGCCAAAGGGGAACAAGGAGACGATAACGCAAATCGATGATGCGGATATGACGCTTCTGAAGGAGGGCACGATAGATTTGACGTGCCGCATTCTCAGGTTTGAGCATCATAGGATAATGCTGGGAATCGTTGAGCAAGGCTGTTTGCACAAAGCCTGGACGGATGTCAGTGAAATGAATCGGCAAATGGCGTATGTTTGCTTGTTGTTCCAATGCTTGGATATAGCAGTTCTGAAAAGCTTTTGTTGCACTATAGGAAGGAGCAGCACCAAGTCCTTTGGTTCCAGCAATACTGGAAATGCACGCAATATGCCCACCTTCGGGACGATTAGCAAAATAATGAAAAACAGTGTCGATGCAATGGGTGAAACCAAGGGCATTTGTACGAAGCGTAGCGTCCTCAATAGAAAAATCAAGAGTCCAATTCTGCTTTCCGATGCCAGAGGAATGGAAATAGAGGTCGATGCCATCCATTTCTTCGATGAGCGAGAGAATTCTTTGAGGCGCATCAGGCGAGGTGACATCTATGGAAGAAATGTGCACTTGCTGTGGATAGGCAGAGCGCAAGGTCTCAAGGGGCTCAGTGCGACGCGCCGCCAAGCCCAATGTATGACCATCACGAAGCATGAGCTTTGCCAATTCATAACCCATACCTGAGGAAGAACCAAGAATGAGGACTTTCAATTTAAATGAAGAGTGAAGAATGAAGAATGAAGAATTGAAACCTGAAACGGCACGTGCGCCCTAAAACCTGAAACGGCGCGTGCGCCTTATTATTTAGTTTTCAAGAAATCAAAGATGATATTCGCCATTTGGGTAGCACCAGCATCGTTAGGATGTATGCCATCGCTTTGAATTTGCTTTTTGTCATCATTCTTGAAAAGCGTGTGGAGGTCAATCACTTGGAGTTTATTTTTCTTTGCCACTTTCTGGATGGCAGGAATCACCTCGTTGGTAATGACGGAATCCGTGATGGTCCATTGTGTCTTGAAAGCAGGGATAGGTGTGCAGAGATAGATGGTAGGTTTAGATGGAAGTGCTCGGAGTGCATCAATCATCTGCTGATAGTCCTGACGGAATTCGTCTTTATGCACCCAATTATCAGTCTTCGAGTCATTTGTGCCGAGTTTAATAATCACGATGTTTGGATTAAAAGCCAAGGCATCGCGCCATGCCAACTCATTCATATAAGGATGGTCCCCTTTATTTAGTAAGGTGCGTGCTCCCACACCGAAGTTCTTCACGTTATAGTTAGCACCAAGCTTTTGTTGAAGATGTGCAGGATAGCCGTGAGTATCTGCTGCATAGATGCCTGAGCCATCCGTAATGGAATTGCCGATGCAAGCCACACGAATCGCATCTTTCTTAGGCGAAGGGAGGTTTTCAAGCCATGTGGAGAGTTCCGACTCCATCAATTGATGATATTTGAACGAAGGACGAGAACCCCATCCATGTCCACCCGAAGGATAGGTATAAAGTGCGCAGTAATTGCCTTGGTTCACCATCGCATTGTAATAAGCTACGCCATTGGTTGGTGGAGGTACCACACCATCATCGCTGGAGAGCATAATGATACATGGAGGAGTGAGATGACGACGCACGGCATTGAAATTGGAGAATTCTCTCACAAGATTCTTGTCTGAACGCTGTTCCCCAAGGAACCCAACGCATGAACCCTTATGCGAATCTCGCTCGTTCATGGAAACCACAGGATAGAAAAGGATGGTGAAATTCGGACGAACTGCAGCATCAGCATGGGTGCTGACAGTTGAAGCGAGGTGTCCTCCAGCAGAAGAACCCATGATTCCGATGTCGTAAGGATTCAAATTCCACACATCTGCACTATCGCGAAGTGTTTGGATAGCTTGAAACGCATCACTCATTGGGATGCTTCGGTCACCGTTTGGCATTCGATATTTCAGCACAGCCAAGGCGATACCACGCGAATTGAAAAACGGAGCCCAATCATGCCCTTCGTGGTCCATGGCAAGATGCGTGTAACCACCACCAGGACAGCACACAACAGCACGTCCCGAAGGATTCTCAGGAAGATAGACAGTGATTTCCGATTGACCATCTGTGGAGTTAGGAAGAACGAATTTGCGAGCTGTTTGGGCAAAACTCATCGTAAAAAAGATGAGGAATGCAAGGAAAAAGAAGATGCGTTTCATAAGAATGTAAATGAGAGATTGAATCATTATCGTTGCAAAGTTGCAAAAAAATGCGGAAATGAGCAAATTTTTTGCATGATGAAACAAAAACGAAAGGAGTCGTAACATATTTTTTTGGAGGGAGAGGTGTTTTTGTGTTAAATTTGCAGATGAATGGGAAAAGTAGCATTTCCTATCTGTTTTCTCAAATAACACAAAACCTCACATTATAATGAAGAAAATCACATTAATCGTCATGAGTTGCTTGATGGCTATGAGCATTCAAGCACAAAATCTGAAATTATGGTACAGCAAGCCAGCACAGAACTGGACAGAAGCATTACCTATCGGTTGCAGTAATATGGGCGCCATGGTGTTTGGAGGCGTTGAAAAAGAGGAAATCCAACTCAACGAGGAAACTTTTTGGAGTGGAGGACCTCACAACAACGACAACCCAGAAGCCAAAGCATATCTGAAGGAAATCCAGAAACTCATTTTTGAGGGAAAGAACAAAGAAGCACAGGACCTGTGCGACAAGTATTTCTTCGTGGGGAAGAACGGAATGCGTTTCCTCACTTTGGGTAGTTTGTTCTTGGACTTCGGCTCAAACATGGGTGAAGTGAGTGATTATCGTCGCGAGCTCGATTTGCAACATGCTGTTGCCACCACGAGTTTCAAGGCAGGTGGCGTGACATACGAGCGCCGGGCCATTGCTTCGCTTTCTGATAGAGTCGTGGAAATCCATGTGAAAGCCAGCAAAAAGGGTGCACTTCATTTCCAACTCAGTCACCAAACTCCTCACAAGGCAAGCGTAAGAATGGAAGGTGAACAGATGGTAGTGGTGTGCGATGGTGAGGAACAGGAAGGCGTGCCTGCTGCCCTGAAAGCAGAAATTCGTGTGGCTGTTAAAACCGACGGCAAATTGTTGACTAACGGCAGTTTGGGTGTGGAGAACGCTACCGAAGCTACAATTTACGTAAGTGCAGCTACCAATTTTGTGAATTATCAGCGAGTGGATGGTGATGCCACAGCCAAGAACAAGCAGTCATTGGCAAATGCCATGAAGAAGAATTTCAAGAAGGCATTGGCACAACATGAAAAGGCTTACCAATCACAGTTCAATCGTGTGGTTCTGACTTTGCCACAAACAGCTGACGCACAGAAAGAAACCGTTCAACGAATTCGCGATTTCAAGAACGGAAATGACCCATCTTTGGCTGTGCTGATGTACCAGTACGGACGATATTTGCTCATTTGTTCTTCCCAAAAAGGTGGTCAAGCTGCCAATCTGCAAGGCGTGTGGAATGCCAGCAGAAATGCCCCTTGGGACAGCAAATACACCATCAATATCAATGCTGAGATGAACTATTGGCCTGCTGAAGTGGCAAACTTGAGCGAGTGCCATGAACCTTTGTTTTCCATGACGAAAGACTTGATGGTGACCGGTGGAAAAACAGCTCGCGACATGTATAATGCACGTGGTTGGACAGCACACCACAACACTGACCTTTGGCGCATAGCAGGTCCAGTGGATTTCGCCGCAGCAGGTATGTGGCCATCAGGAGGTGCATGGCTCTCCACACATATTTGGCAGCACTATCTCTTCACTGCCGACGAGCAATTTCTTTTCGACTACTACGACGTTCTTCGCGGCGTGGCACTCTTCTATCTCGACTATTTGGTGAAAGACCCTCGCAATGGCTGGTTGGTAAGTGCACCATCCGTTTCGCCTGAGCATGGACCCATCACAGCAGGTTGCACGATGGACAATCAGATTGCATTCGATGCACTCAGTCAGGCACTGAAGGCAAGTGAGATTCTCGGTTTGGAAACAAGTGCTTTCAAAGATTCTCTGCGCCGTGCCATTCAGCAATTACCGCCAATGCAGATTGGTCAGCACAACCAGCTACAGGAATGGATGGAAGATAATGACAACCCACGTGATGAGCATCGACATATTTCTCACCTCTATGGACTTTATCCATCGAATCAGATTTCTCCTTACGAGAATCGTGAACTCTTCGAGGCTGCCAAGAACACGCTTTTGCAACGCGGAGACATGGCTACAGGATGGAGTTTGGGTTGGAAAATCAATTTCTGGGCACGTATGCTGGATGGCAACCATGCTTACAAGATTGTCAGCAACTTGTTGAGTCTGTTGCCAAGCGATAGAGAAGCAAGACAATTCCCAGAAGGACGTGTGTATCCTAATCTCTTTGATGCCCACCCTCCTTTCCAAATCGACGGAAACTTCGGCTACACAGCAGGTGTGAGCGAGATGTTGTTGCAGAGTCACGACGGTGCTGTTCATTTGCTCCCTGCCTTACCCGACGCATGGGCTGAAGGAAGTGTGAAAGGACTGAAGGCACGAGGTGGCTTCGAAGTGGAAATGAACTGGGCTGGAGGAAAACTGCAATCGGCAAGCATCCACGCGAAAGTGGGTGGTGTACTGCGTCTGCGCTCTTATGTGCCACTTAGAGGAAAAGGTTTGAAGCGTGCCGTTGGTACTTGTCCAAATGACCTTTTGGCACGTGCCGATGTAGCAAATCCTATTCTGAATGGAAAGGCTAATCCAGATCAGCCTAAGTTGAAGAATGTGTATGAATACGACGTGGAAACGAAGGCAGGACAGACCATTGTCTTGACCAACGATGAAGCAAACATTCCACCAATTGGCCCTGCGAAGTACATCATTAAAAATCGCTACAATCCCGATCCAGCACCCGTAGTGAGTGGCGACCGCCTTTATGTCTTCACAGGACATGATGCAGATAGTGCCACCTATTTCAAGATGCCCGATTGGCAGGTATTCTCCACAACAGATATGGAACATTGGACAGATCATGGTATTGTACTTTCCACGGCTCAATTCACTTGGGCAGAGCAAGGCGATAATGCTTGGGCATCGCAGGCAATCGAACGAAATGGAAAATGGTATTGGTATGTGGCTTGCAAGGACATGAAAGCCAACACTCATGGCATTGGAGTGGCTGTGGCAGACCGTCCTGAAGGTCCTTGGAAAGACCCAATCGGAAAGCCTCTCATTCCTGGCTATCCAGGCTTCATCGACCCAACCGTCTTCATCGACGATGACGGTCAGGCTTATCTTTTCTGGGGAAACAACGGATGCTGGTATGCCAAATTGAACGAGGACATGGTGAGCATCGACGAATCATTTGGCAAGAAGGGAATCAAGGAGATTCCTGTGAACGACGAAAGCCAGTTTGGTCCCAACGTGGTGAAGTACGATTACGGACTCCACAAACGCATCATGAAGACAGGTTTCGAAGAAGCACCATGGATTTACAAGTTGGGCGACACCTATTACTTTGAGTTTGCAGCAGGAGGTGTACCTGAGCATTGGGCTTACTCCACCTCAAAGAGCATTCATGGACCTTGGCAATATCAAGGCAAGATAACCACCACTTCGCCTGGTTCATTCACGATTCACGGTGGTAGCATCGACTTCAAGGGAAAATCCTATCTCTTCTACCATAACGGAACCGTATCGAAAGGTAACGGCTTCCGAAGAACAGCGGTATATCGTGAATTCCAAAGAGGAAAGGATGGCAGCATCCCATTCATGGAACTCCGAGAGAAGTGAAAAGTGAAAAATGAAGAGTGAAAAGTGAGAAGCGAAAAGTGAAAAACGATGCAATCCGGATGGCATTTTTCACTTTTCGCTTCTCACTTTTCACTTCTTATTATTTGTCTTCTTCATGCCGCTTCATGTATTCGCTCGGCGTCATGCCATAGACTTGTTTGAAGCTGGTGGAGAAAGTGGAAATGGACTTGAAACCCGTAGCGATACTTACATCGGTGATGTCGAGATGCTTGGAAGCAAGGAGTTTGGCAGCCTGCGTCATGCGGATGCTGCGCAAGAAATTGCCTGGTGTCTGTCCCGTGAGGTCCTTGATTTTACGATGGAAATGCACACGAGAAACGCCCACCTTATCTGCAATGAATTCAATATTCAGTTCAGGATTGGAAATATTCTCGTTCACCACCTTCATCACTCGTTCCATCAAGTGTTCGTCAGCCGACAGAACTTCCACATCGTCGATTTGTTCCTCTGTCTTCTGTTCCGTCTTGAATTTTCCTTGGAGCACATGGCGTGAATGGAGCAAGTTGGTAATTGTGGAACGAAGCACTTCCATATTGAATGGTTTGGTGATGTAAGCATCAACACCAATGGAAAGTCCTTCAATGCGGTCCGCGTCGTCGCTCTTGGCAGTGAGAAGGATGACAGGAATATGATTCGTCAAGAAATTGTTTTTCACCATTCTGCACAACTGCACACCATCCATCTTCGGCATCATCACGTCGCTCACAATCAAATCCACCTTCTTTGAATTCTGTTGCACGAAATCCCATCCGTCCTTTCCGTTGGAACACTCCGAAACGATAAAGTCCGACGAGAGTTCGCTGTGCACATATTGTCGGATTTGTGCATCGTCTTCCACTATAAGGATATGCTTCAACCTGGAAGACGATTTCGTTTCAGCATTTTCCACAGGCAAATCCGCATCAAGCACTATGCGCTGTGGCAATTCCTGATTGCTCATAGCATCTTGAGTCGATGCTATTTCAGCCGTCATTCCTTCTTGTATATCTTCCACATTTTCAGAAGGTTTCACCACATCAGCGATAGCTTGTGTTTCTGCATCAATTGCTTCAGCACCCTGAATCTTATCCAAAGCACGTGGCATCTGGATGGTAAACTGAGTGCCCTGTTCCTCAGGATTGTCATTGATACTGATAGTTCCTCCGTGTAGTTCCACCAACATCTTCGTCAAGTTCAGTCCAATGCCTGTGCCAACATATCCGTTATTATGTGTGTTGGAATAGAAACGGTCGAACACACGTTGGCGGTTTTCCAAAGGAATGCCCACTCCGTTATCTGTCACTTGCAAAGTGAAGTGACTTTCATCTGGAGTTTCCAACTGCATGGTGATTTTTCCATTTTCAGACGTGAACTTAACGGCGTTCGACAGGAGGTTCATAATCACCTTGTCGAAATTTTGCATATCGATGCAAACAGGCAATTTTTCAATACCCTCATGCAGGAATTTCATCGTGATATTCCGCTGTTGCGCTGTTGCATTGAAAAGGTCGTACAGATTCTGCAAGAAAGGCACGAGGTCAACCTTGCTATAACTGAGCTGGAACTGTCCTTTTTCGATTTTTCTTACATCCATCATCTGATTGATGAGTCGGAGGATGCGCTGCGCATTCAGATAGATGATAGAATAAGAGCGATGGCGAGCAGGGTCGGTATCGTTCTTGATGAGTTTCTCCAATGGTGAGGTAATCAAGGTCATTGGAGTGCGGATTTCATGACTAATATTCATGAAGAACTGCATACGTGCCTCGTTGAGCTCTTCTTCTTGCTTATGGCGAGCAAGGATTTTGCGAGCCTTCTCGCGCTCACGATATTGTTGATAAAGGAAATAAGCAATCGCCAAAAGAATCAGCAAATAAACGAGTTTTGCCCAGATAGATGCATACCAAGCAGGATGAATCTCAACGACAAAAGTCCTCTCTTTCGATTTCTGATTGAAACTCTCGGCACGTACTACAATGTTGTAAGTGCCCACTTGCATACTATTGAAAACAATTTGGCGCTGTCCTGGTGGCACCTGTTGCCACTCTCCATTGTTCACCTTATAATAATATGTAATCAATTGCCTACCGATACGCATGGAAGTGAATTCAAGCGCAAAAGTACGGTCATTATGGCAAAGGTCAGCACATTTCACCGAATCTATCCAATTTTCAAGAATCGTGTAATGTCCCGATTTCTCACCTACATTCACCAAGCGATTGTTCACATAGAAGCCCGTGAAGCGTAATTCAAGTGCTTCTGCCTCATCATCAGAGTTCACCTCTGTCGGATTGAAGAAAGTGATACCGTTGATACCGCCAAAATAGATGTTGCCATTCATCGAGGCATGGGCTTGACTCGTAAATTCATTTCCTTGAATACCATCGCCCACACGGAAAACGCGAACACTGTTATCAGTAGGATTGAAGCAAGCCATACCATTGAGGGTGGAAACCCAAATTTGATGGTTGACGTCGATTTCAACACCACACGTCCTATTAGTAGGCAGTCCTTCAGCCGTTGTAAACAATTGATAGCTTAAGTCTGTGGATGACACTTTTGCCAATCCCGTATTCGTGGCAGCCCAGATGGTGTTGCCATCGCAAGCAATTTGCGAAACATTGGAGCGAGGCAGGATTTTCTTTTCCCATTTCAGTTGAGAATCGCCCAAGATAGTCAGCACTTCCATGCCATCGCTCGTTGCCAAATACATTTTGTTATCCTTAATCAGGATACCAGAGATGTAGGAATTATGAATGATGTTGATAGCAGGGTCGTCCGTATTGTTGTGGAAGTGAACAAGCCGTTTGGTGAGCAAGTTATATGCATAAACGAAATCTCCATTCGTGCAAATCCACACCGTCTTATACTTGTCTTCCGCAATGGCATAAACATGAGTAACCTCTTCACCTCCTTGCACGATGCTACCGAAAGGACGGCATTGGCGAGTCTGTGGGTTCATGATAGACAAGCCACCCTGTGAACCTCCCAACCACAGTTGTCCTTCCGAATCCTTGAAAATGCCTATGATAGTGGAAGGAACGCCAGGTGTAGGAATATAGTTCTGAGTACCAGAAGTTTGTGGCGACTTGAAGTGTTCCGCCTCTGTACCATCAGCATTGATGTGGTAGAGTCCGCAATTGTCAGTACCCACCCAGAGCATATTGTTTAGTTCATCGGACAACAGAGCGGTCACACAGTTGGTGCCAATCGTGTTACGGATGGCGGAACGACGACCGATATATTGGAAGTTGGAAGTATTGTTTGGCTGAACAATCACGCCTTTCCAATAAACACCCACCCACTTGTTTCCAAAGTAGTCGATGAAGAAGTCCTTCACGTTGGAATACGCCAAATTGTAGTCCGTTGCCTTGATAGTGCTTGGTTTGGTCTCACCCGTTTCTTCATCATACACTTGAAGACCATTGCCATCCGTACAAAGATAGACATGTCCCTGGCCGTCGCTCTTGATATTGGAAATGAAATAATCCTTGCTAACCGACTCCACGCGGACAAACTGCTTCTTTGCTTCGTCATAGACAAAAAGTCCTTCGTGCTCTGTACTGAGATAGATGCGTCCTGAGGAACTTTCGCAGATTCTCGTCGGGTTACCTGACACTTGGATGGTTTGCAATAAGCGTTCATTCTTATTCAGCAAGGTAACTGAAGAATTGGTCATCAGCCAAATACGGGTCTTGCTATCGTTCAGAATATAACGAAGGTGACCATACTTGCTGAAACCAGTATAATATCTTGCATGGTATTGTTCCACACCATTCACCTTTTTGTTGCTCTTTCTCAATTCAAAAGCACCATAACCAGCAGTGATGGCATAGATATTTCCATTTTGCAAACGCGACAAAGTGGAAATATGAGCTGGAATCGTGTCACCCGATTCAAATAACAGAGGAACACGATATAGACGATTTGTCTTCACATCGAGGATTTGCATGCCGATGGCATCGAGGCCGATGAGAATGGTTTGCGGGTCGATTTCTACCACGTCGGTGGCATAGTTGCTTTGCATGGCATAACCTTCAGGTGCATCCTGCGAATATACACTGATTTTGGCTCCATCGTAGCGATTGAGTCCGTTTGTCGTACATATCCACACGTTGTGCCGACTGTCCTCATAAAAAGAACGGATACAGGTGTTCGACAAACCATAATCAGATGTGAAGGACACCACCCCCTGAGCAAAACTTAGGTTTGTAAAGAGAAATAGAATGTAGAATATACAGTTTGTTCTTAAAAGTTTCATGATGATAAAGTCCAATGGACAGTTAATAAAATTAGTTAGGTAGGGCAAAGTTAGAAAAAAATATGCAAAATGTATCAAACTCATAAACAAAAAGATGTTTTTTTTGTTTTCAAGAACAATTTTGACTATCTTTGTTGGCAAATCACCAACTATTTAAAGAAATGAAACGACTTAACTTGTTTTTTGCACTGAGTGCTATTACCCTCAGCAGTTTTGCCCAAACAGCCAAAGTGACTGGTCCCGATGGCAAACTTGTAGTAAACATTGACGTAAATGGTGGCAAAGCCACATATTCAGTCAATTACGATGGAAAGAAAGTGATGGATGCCTCTCCTCTCGGATTCCAAGCCAACATCGGTGATTTCTCCAATGGTTTGAGCTTTGTCGATTCCAAGGAAAGCAAAGCCCACGAGCAATATCAGATGAATCGCTCGAAATTCAGCTTCATCACCTACGATGCCAATGTGCTGAAAGTCAATTTGAAAAATGCGAGGAACATTCCGTTTGTTGTCACTTTCCAAGTGTCGAACAACGACATCGCTTTCCGCTACGAAATGAATCGTGCTGGCGAAACGGGTTCCATTCGCATCATGAATGAGAACACAGGTTTCGACTTTCCTACCAACACCACCACTTTCCTCACGCCTCAGAGTGATGCCATGATTGGTTGGAAACGCACCAAACCAAGTTACGAGGAAGTCTATAAGGCTGATGAACCGATGGCAACCCGTTCTCAATACGGCCATGGTTTCACCTTCCCATGCCTTTTCAAAGTGACAAATGAAGGTCAAAGGTCGAAGGACGAAGGTCAAAGGTCAAAAGCAAAAGCCAACGCCAAAGATAACCCTATTTGGATACTCGTTAGCGAAACAGGTGTCGATTCCAAGTATTGCGCTTCGCACCTGAGCGACATGAAGGGTGACGGACTCTATACCATCGCCTTCCCGATGGCAGAGGAAAACAATGGCAACGGTAGTGTGGAACCTGCATTCGCACTCCCTAGCGCTACTCCTTGGCGAACCATCACGGTGGGCACTACCTTGAAACCAATCGTGGAAACCACAATACCTTTCGATGTGGTGAAGCCGTTGTATGAAACCACCAACGAATACAAGTTTGGTTGTGGCACATGGAGTTGGATTGTTTGGCAGGATAATTCCATCAATTACGACGACCAAGTGCGCTACATCAACCTCGCCAAGGAGATGGGTTACGAATATGTGCTAATTGACAACTGGTGGGACACAAATATAGGAACTGAGAAGATGGAGCGTCTCGTGGAATATGCTCAAAGTCAAGGTGTTGACGTATTCTTGTGGTACAGTTCCAGTGGTTATTGGAACGACATTGTGCAGGGACCTATCAACCGCATGGACAATCCTATCGTGCGCAAACAATGGATGCGCTGGATGAAGAAGTTAGGAGTGAAAGGTATCAAGGTGGATTTCTTCGGTGGCGACAAGCAAGAGACCATGCGCCTCTATGAATCCATCCTCAGCGATGCCGACGACAATGGTTTGATGGTGATTTTCCACGGTTGTACCTTGCCTCGCGGCTGGGAGCGCATGTATCCTAATTACGTAGGAAGCGAGGCTGTGCTTGCTTCCGAGAACATGGTCTTCGGACAGGATTTCTGTGACAACGAGGCATTCAACGCCTGTCTGCATCCTTTCATCCGCAATGCCGTGGGTTGCATGGAATGGGGCGGTTGCTTCATGAACCGCCGTTTGGCAAAGGGCAACAAGAGTGGCAACACGCGTCGTTCTACCGACTGTCTTGAACTGGCAACTACCATTCTCTACCAAAACCCTATTCAGAATTTTGCCCTCACCCCTGAGAACCTACTTCCAGAAGAGGAAGGTGGTGCTCCTGAAATATCAATGAATTTCCTGAAATCGGTACCAACCACTTGGGACGAGACTCGTTTCATCGATGGTTATCCAGGCAAATACGTCATCATGGCTCGCCGTCATCATAACACATGGTACATCGCAGGTGTGAATGCCACAGGAGCCAAGAAGAAATTCACCATCGACCTTTCTTCCATTCTCAAGAGTGGCGATGCAGTTCAGCTTTACACCGACAACCTCCGCAATCAGGACCCTCGCTACGACAAACGACGCGTCATCAGCGACACCAAGGCATTTACCGTCACAATGGACAAGGACGGTGGTTTCGTCATGGTGAAGTAATCACTGCTTTTGTTTCAGCGCTTTCGAGGTTTTTCTGAAGCATTTTCGAGGATTTTCTGAAGCGCTTTTGGGGATATTCAGCATCTCTTGTGTGGATTGACTGAACCAATTCTTTGGATTCAACTAGTTGCCGAGGGCTCGTTATCGATTTAACGAGCCCTCGGCGTTTCGATAGCGAGCGCTCGCCGTGTAAACGTTGAGGGCTCGACATTTCAGTAAAAACAAAGGAAAGGGTCAGTAAAAACAAAGGAAAAGTTCAGGATAGCCAAACGAAAGGTTCAGTAGAATCGAAGGAGCGTAAGTTTGCAGTCGAAGAAGAGTAAGTTTACAGTCGAAGGAGCGTAAGATTGCAACCGAAGGAGAAAAAAGTAATCTGAAAAAGAGGGTATATTATTGTTAAAAGAGTGATTTTTCTTCATTTTAACAAAAAACATGCAATAAGATTTTCAAAATTACTCTATTTTTTTTAATTTTGCCACGCCTAATATGGTAAATAGTGGACCTAACAATACTAACTTATTTGTTATGTTCACTACCTATAACTGATTTGAAAAAAATTTTAAACATTTTTTATTACTAACTTAATTAATTTCCGCATGAAAAAATTTTTAACTCTTGCACTGACTGCGTTTTTCGCATTTGGTTTGAGCAGTTTTGCTCAGGAAGAAGACGTTACCAATTTCATTGATAATGCGGGATTCGACGAGGATCTCACATTCCAATTGGATGGTACGATGAAAGAAGCTATTAGCACAGAGACATCTCTGAGCGACCGTAGCTGGGCTTACATTGCAGCCGACTCTACGGTGTATGCACGTCCTAAAGCTACCAGTGGTCAGAACCGTCCAGACGGTCGCAAATTGCAGGCTGTGAATGGTTTCAAGGGCCGCGTGAAGGGTTGGACATTGGAATCCAATGCCGAATTCCCTAAGTGTGAATGGACTTACTTCGGTACAGTTCCTTATGACTTGGTTCCAGAATCTGTGCCAATTGCCGACGACGGTACTACTTATCTGCAAGTGCCAGAACGTCCTACAGATTTCGACGGTGGCACAGGTTTCGTTTATCTTCGCGCAGGTTGGACTAACAGTGCTTCCTACAAGCAGGTGGTGAAATTGCCTTGCGCAGTTTATCGCTTGGAGTATTGGACCATCAACATCAACCCTAACACATCATCCGTAGCAAAGGACCTCACACAGATTGTCTGCCGCAAGGATGTGTTCAAGGATGAAGAAAGTACTGGCCTCAACGCTCAGGTTTGGACAAAGCATGAGTTCGAGTTTACACCAACCGCTGAATTCACCATGCAGTTTGGTTATGAGGCAGCTAATGCTGGTTCGGGTGGTCAGCCAATCGTTGCTCTCGACGGTATCAAACTCTATCGCATTGGTGAAGCCGACGAGGAACAGTTGCTCATGGCTGACTTGACAGATGCTGAGAAGGAAATCACTGACATCATCGACACCATCCCTGCACTCGAGCAGTTTGCAGGTGTTGTTGACCAAGTGTTCATGTGGTGTGAAACAGCTGAAGAAGCCGATGGCAAGGACGCCACCTTGGCTGCAATTAAAGACCTGAAGGACAAGAAGCAGCAACTCCTTGACTTCTTGAATGTCATTGACGAATACCAGGCTTTGGAATCTAAGATTCTTGCTATTGCAGAATCAGGCACACAGTACCCTGGCTTCGGCGCCCTCAATGATAAGTATGAAGAGGTGAGCGCTGCTGTTGAAACTGATGGCATCGAGGACTTCACTGCCAAGGTGGAAGCACTGAAGGAAGCACTGAAGCAATACTACTTCTCTCAGGAAGCAACTGCTGAAAATCCTGCTGACTACACATTCTTGGTTTCTTCTCCTTATTTCACAAAGACAGCTGCTGACCCAGCAATCGCTATTGCTGACGACAACTCCGCAGTCATCTCTGTTGAATATCCTAACGTTGACAGCTACACTGCAGGTTCAGCACCAAGCGATGGTACTAACGAAGGTTGGTACATTGGTGCAAGCGGTGGTGACCAGCGTTTGAACTATGCACAAGGTCGTGTGTGCTGGAATGCATGGCGCCAAGCAAGCACAGACGTTTCTATCAGCCAGGATTTGACGAACCTGCCTAATGGTTTCTACACAGTAAGTGCTGAAATGATTACTCAGCCTGACTATGTGAGCAACCAGCACATCTTCGCTAACTCCAAGATTCAGACCGCTGAATCTCCTGCCCTCACAGTTGGTAACTGGAACGACACCAACGATGGTGAATGGACTTACCTCACAACTGAGAAGGTGCTCGTGAACGATGGCAAGCTCACTATCGGTGCTATCGGTTCTTCACTCGATGGCAGCACAAACCAGACGGGTTGGTTCTGCGTAACTAACTTCCGCTTGATGTACTACGGTCCTGCAACTCTCGAAGACCTCCAGAACCTCTATCAGAACACTGTTGCTGAAGCTAACACAATGGCTAACGATGTTTATTATGGTGCTGACAAGGCTAAGTTCCAGGAAGTAATCAATGCATTCAGTGGTGCTGCTGACGAAGAGACCATCAACCTTGCTCTCGACACACTCAAAACTGCAATGGCTGAAGCTAAGGCTTCTATCGACAAGTACGCTGCTGTGAAGGCTGGTACGCTCAACGACCTCAAGACTAACGAATACACAAATTACCAGAGTGCCGTTGCATACGCTGCAATCCAGGTGATGGAAGGCTTGATGGCTGCTCCTGATGCTACTTACAAAGAGATGGATTCTCTCACTGTATTCCTCCGCTACTATCGCGACCAGTATCTCCCAGTTCTCGGCAATGCTGAAGCTCTCACGCTCACCGACCCTACTGCTATCGCTGCTATGGAGGCAACCATCCGCGGTCAGGTAGATAAGCTGAGTGCTATCACTACATTCCCTTCAACTGAACAACTCGACGAGTACATCGCTGAACTCAACAATGCTATCTCAGTTTGCAGTGGCGCTGAAATCATCATGGGCGGTGGCACTGACATCACTTCGTTCATCGTGAACCCAGGCGTAGATGCATCAAGCAACGACGCACAGCCTAATGGTTGGACAGCTTACCACCCTAATGGTAACACAGTTTCCAATGTAGGTCAGGCTTACAATGGCAATGGTTCAGACCGCTACCTCGATTCTTGGAACGGTACAGCAAAAGCAATGCGTTACGTAGGTTACCAGACAATCACAAACATTCCTAACGGTATTTACAAGATTGGTGCAATGATGCGTGCTTCTGGTACTCCAGGTGCTGAAGGTGTTTACCTCTTCGGTCTCGACGGTCAGGTTGGTACTCAGCAGCTTGTTGATGAAGAAGGCGTAACTTCCGACTACGTGACTCTTCCAGGCGCAGTTTATGCTCCAGCTCACATCCAGCCTACTAACTATACTGAAGTGACAAGAATGCTCAATGGCGAAAGTGGTGCAGTATATGCAGAAGATGGTACTGACTCTATCGGTTACTACACTGACTCTTATGGTCCAATTTGGTACAAGGCTGCTGTAGCATGTCTCACTTCTGAGACTGGTAGCGGTACTGAAGAAGAGGAAGCTATCTACAATGCTAATAGTCAGAAGGGACGTGGATGGTTCTATGTTGACGCTACTGTGACAGTTACTAACAATGCACTCACAATTGGTGTGACTAACGACTCTATCCTCACTGCTGGTTGCACAGACACCACTGGTGCTCCATGTGTACCATTCTCTGGTAACTGGTTCTCTGCTGATAACTTCACACTCGAACTTATCCAGAACAATGAACCTTCATTCAACCCTGCAACTGCAATTGACATGATTGAACAGAAGAATGTTGCTCTCAAGCCTCAGGGCATCTACAACATCGCTGGTCAACGTCTCAACTCGCTCCAGAAGGGTATCAACATTGTTAATGGTAAGAAGGTTTTCGTGAAGTGATTCACTGAATAACATATTCATAGTAAGCGGGGTGGCTCGAAAGAACCACCCCGCTTTGTGTGTTTAAGAGAAACTATAATGGCAGGAGAATCTACCTAATTGCTGTGGCAGAGCCACAGCTTACGGAAAAGAAAAAGAGGAAAAGCTATTCGTTACCGCCGAGGTAGAGGTTTTGCTTCTTACCATCGAGGAAGATAGTGAATTTCTCGAAAACGATGCCTGGGTCGAGAGGACGGATGGTGAGCGTATGCTCTTTTTCGTTGGAAATAGAGAGGGAAACATCATCCACTTTCACGCGACGGGCAACCGTTGGATAATACACTGAATAAATGTTTTCAGGTGCTTCATTGAGTTTGCCATTGTAGTTGATGATTTGCTCTGTACCTCCATCAAGACTGATGGCATAGCGGTGTCCTTCGGTACGAGCAAAAGCGAGATTAGACTTGCACATCACAGAAACGAGCACTTTGTCGGTTGTGGCATTTCCGCGGAACTTGTAGGTAAGGGCTGCACCATCCACAGGTTCTGTGTAAGGCATCACAGCCACTCCACTAAGGGTACGTCCTATATATGGGATAACAGTCCATGCAGCTTTAGAGGAAGTTGGAGAACTTGCCTTGAAATAATGCTCTGCTTCGATAGCGATGTAATTGGCAGAGAGGTCGGCTTTCTTTTCGATGACAAAATCGCCTTGATGAGCATTGGATGCTTCATCCACACGCTGTGTGCGAGGCATGATGTCGCGAGGGAAATTGTCATTCCAATTGGTATAACCGATGTGCTTCTGCGTCATCATTCCGTTCCACTTGCCACCAGCAATGTCCTTGTTGTATTGGCGACAAAGTTCGGCATCATGCTTGAAACAACGCTCCACACGGTCTGCCCATTCGTTAGCTTCAACTTTAGCTTGAGCAGCAAGAGCAAGATTCATAGCCTGAGCATAGTACATGGCATAGAGGTTCGACATCGCCTGAACAGGGAAAAGAATGAGTTGGCGATAGGCGTCCATGCGTGAAGGGGTAAGCGCGAGGCGTGCAGCAAGTTGTTGAGCATCGATTTCAAGTTGTTGGAATTCATCTGCTACCTGTTTCCATTCGCCCGAAGCAAGATTATAGGTTCTGGCATCAAGCATCTCGGCAGTGCAACGTCCTGCATATTTGAGATAGAGATTGAGGATTCGTGCTGCATCTGTGGCATTTTCTTCGCCAAACTGCTGGGCACACCATTTACGAGTGTGGTCGAGCAGATTGTGAGCCTCGTAGCGATGAGGATTCCAAGCGAGGTCGAAGAATTCGGAGATGCTGTATTCCATAGGCTTGATGTCGCCCACATTGAGAATCCAAAGTTTGTTCACACCGTAGTCGTATGTTAATGTGAGTTGTTCCCACATGTTCTGAATAGGTGTATTGCAAAGCCACTTCGAATTACGAGGTGCACCTACGTAGTCCACATGGTAGTACATGCCCCAACCACCCGGATGCTTGCGCTCTTGCGCATTAGGGAGGCGTCGCACATTGCCCCAGTTGTCGTCGCAAAGAAGCATGATGACATCGTCGGGCACGCGCATACCCGCATCATAGTAGTCGAGCACTTCCTTATAGAGCGCCCACACTTGCGGAGTCTTGTTGGCTGGTTTACCCGTCACTTGCGAGATAATCTTACGCTGGTTTTCAACCACTTTTTCGAGCAGTTTCGTATCTGTGTCCTTACTCATCGCTTCGTCGCCATCACCACGCATACCAATGGTGATAATATCCTCAGTGTCCTTGGCACGCTCCATACCCTCACGGAAGAAACGGTCGAGTGTTTCCTGATTGGTGGCATAATTCCAAGCACCGTTTTCACGACGGTGACGCGCCCATTCCTGATGGTTGCGAGCCATTGGTTCGTGATGCGATGTGCCGATAATCATGCCCATATCCTTTGCCGTTTGGGAATTGAGAGGGTCGTCGGCATAGAAAGCCCAACCCCACATGGCAGGCCAATGGAAATTGCCTCGCAAGCGAAGAATGAGTTCAAACACGCGAGCATAGAAACGATGGTCACCATATTCTGTGCCAAAAGTATTCTTCACCCATGAAGTGAGACAAGGAGCCTCGTCGTTGATAAAGAAGCCACGATATGCTACAGCGGGTTCACCATCGGTATAGACTCCTTTCTGAAGATAGACATTTGTGTGCTTCACGACTGGCACATCAGCCCACCAAGCCCAAGGAGAAACACCGAGTTGTTCGGCAAGTTCATAAACACCGTAGATTGTACCGCGCTGATCGCTTCCTGCAATGAGGATTTGTCCTTCAGAAACACAGATAAGGAATTTCTCGTTCTTACCTTTCAGTTGCTTGAATTGTTCCTTCGTCAATTTCGACTTGATGCGACTCTTGTCGATGGAACCAATGATAATCTGGAAAGGAGCAGAAGATGTGGATGCTTTCACACCCGTAGCGCTTTCGAGGTCTGAAAAGAGATTCTGAACGGCGATTTGCACGCCTTTGTAGTCGGTCGTTTCCGATTGAATGGCTATGGCAGAACCCGACTCGGTAAAAGTGACCAGTCCGTCTGCCTTTTGGAAAGACACGAACTGTTCAGCGGCATCGACAGAGAGGAACGATGCAAGAAAAAACAAGGTAAAGATTAGTTTGTTCATATTGTTGAGTTTTTTAGTTTTTAAGTTTTTGAGTTCTAAGTTGTTCAGTTTTTGAGTTTTCATTTGAAAAGCGTTAGAACTTTGCAAAGTTACTGAAAGAATAAAAAAATAGTTTTAGCACTAATTATCAATTATTGCTTTTATGTAACATGTTACATTTTCGTTGTAACTAAATTTTGGGAAATTGTATCATCATGCAAATTATTGGAATGTTACATGTATATTTTGAAAAAATATGCTTAATTTTGCATGAAGAAACGACTAACTATCCATCAAAGAACATGAGAATCCGTATGACACTCTTTGGCTTGCTCCTCACGATGATGGTGCAAGCGCAACGAAGTAAGACCAATTTTGATTTCGACTGGAAATTCTCGCTCAACCAAGATGCTCCAGCGAATGCAGAAAAGAATTTCGACGACCGCCAATGGCAAGACGTGCAACTGCCCCATGATTGGTGTATCAGTCAGGAATTCGATAGCAGATTGTCGGGCTCTATAGCCCATTTGCATGGAGGTATCGGCTGGTACAGAAAGACTTTTGTCGTCAACAAAAAAGAGGAAGGAAAGAAGATTTCTGTGCTCTTCGATGGCATCTACAATCGTAGCGATGTGTATATCAACGGACATCATTTGGGTTTTCGTCCCTACGGTTTCTGCTATTTGGAATACGATTTGACACCTTATATAATATATGGAGGCGAGAATGTGATAGCAGTGCGTGCGAACAATTTGGATGGAGAGGACCAACACGCTCGCTGGTACACAGGTGGCGGCATCTATCGCCATGCGTGGATTCTCACTTCGAATCCTGTGCATGTGCAGACCTATGGCACGTATATCACCACACCACAAGTATCTGTTGAACGTTCCACTGTATCAATCCGAACGACCGTGGAAAATGAAAGTCTGGCGGACAAACGGGTGAGTGTGGTACAAATCATCAAGGACAAGAAAGGAAAGACACTCGCCAAGAGTAAGAAGCAAACGCTGAGTGTGAACAAAGGAAAGAACGTGGATTTCCAAACGGAACTCACATTGAACAACTGCAAGCTGTGGTCGGTGGAAACACCTTATATATATAATATGACGACGGAAGTGTATGACGGAGCGAAGAAAGTAGATAGCTACGAAAGCACTTTTGGCGTGAGAACAGCCGAATTCACCAGCGACAGGGGCTTTCTTCTGAATGGAAAGCAAGTGAAACTGAAAGGATTCTGTATGCATCAAGACGATGCATCATTAGGTGCGGCACTCCCCTATCGCTCCATGCAACGACGCTTGGAAATCTGCAAGGAATATGGCGTGAATGCTATTCGTTGCAGCCACAATCAACCTGCTCCGGAATTTCTCGACCTCTGCGACGAAATGGGATTTATTGTCATCGACGAGGCTTTCGACAAATGGAAGTCGGGCTATTATGCTGAATACTTTGACGAGTGGTGGAAAGCCGACTTGAGCAATATGATTATTCGTGACAGAAACCACCCATGTGTGGTGACATGGAGCGAAGGCAACGAACTGCAAGAGGCATGGGACGGAACGGGCGAAGGTGTGGCACGGGCAAAGATTATGCAAGACTTCATCCATGAACTGGAACCAACTCGACAAGTGTGCATCGCTTGCCAGAATCGTCATAACGAGCAATTTTCAGGAGTAACCGACGTGGTGGGTTACAACTACCTCGAAGCACGAATGCTTTCCGACCATCAGAAATTCCCTGAACGTAAGTTCTTGGTGACTGAGGAACTGCCTTATTTCTGTGGAGCGGAAGGGAATATCCGCGCCTACGACACCAACAATCCTTGGAACATCATCGAAGAGAACGAATGGATTGCAGGAGGATTCCTTTGGTCGGGCATGGATTATATCGGCGAAGCAAGCTGGCCAAGTCATGGATGGCCTACGGGACTCTTCGACATCAACATGATTGAAAAGCCACGCGCAGCTTTCCATCGAGCCATGTGGAACAAAGACAAACCACTGGTCAGCATCGCCGTGAAGGACCAAAGTCTCGACATCGACCACGGACGCGACCTGTGGCAATGGCCACGCATGGCAAGCATTTGGAACTTCCCATCCAGTTACGAAGGATTGATGATGGAAGTGAACACCATCACCAATTGTGAGAAAGTGGTTCTCTACGTGAACGGAAACGAAATGGGGGTGAAGGAAACAAAAGATTATCCGAACCACACCATCGTATGGAACCTGCCTTTCACTCCTGGCAAAATTGAGGCAAAGGGAGTGAATGGCACTGACACCGTGGCGCATTTCGAAATCAAGACCGCGGGTGAACCTGTAAAGCTGAAAGCGACTCCCGACCGCAGCATTCTGAAGGCAGATGGACAGGATTTGAGCTATATCCAACTGGAATTACTCGACAAGGACGGCACCCTCGTGCAACATCTGAATCGCAAGATAAAAGGAACCATTGAGGGCGAGGGCAAACTCATCGGACTCATCAATAGCGACCTTCGCCGCACCACTCCTTTCACTTCGAAAGAAGATAACACCTACTTCGGCAGAGCGATGGCAATCGTGCAAACTACACGCAAAGCAGGCGAGATTCGACTCAAACTGGAGGTGGAAAACATGGCAGAGCCAGTCATTGTTGTACTCAAATCGGAGTAAATTCCATAAAGATGTTATACAACATATTTTCAAACGGGCTCCATGTCGCAATTTTTGCGTAATTTGCGCCCGTTTTTGAAGAGCAGGCCCAACCTGCCCTAAAAATTCATGTATATTATACAAAACACCATTAAATATTACCTAAATGAAAGTTTATCAATCAAACGAAATCAAAAACATCGCATTGCTTGGCAATGACGGTGCGGGCAAGACCACACTCACCGAGGCCTTGCTCTATGAGGCTGGCATCATTAGCCGCCGTGGTAGAATCACAATGAAGAATACAGTCAGCGACTATTTCCCTGTAGAACAGGAATATGGCTATTCTGTATTCTCCACTGTTTTCCATACAGAATGGAACGGTAAGAAACTCAACATCATCGACTGCCCAGGTGCTGACGACTTCGTGGGTGCAGCTCTTACAGCGCTCACTGTGACCGATACAGCCGTTTTGCTCATCAATGGTCAGTATGGTCCAGAGGTTGGTACACAGAACCATTTCCGCTACACGGAGAAGTTAGGCAAGCCTGTCATCTTCTTGGTGAACCAGCTCGACTCTGAGAAGTGCGACTTCAACAACACTGTGGAACAGCTCAAGGAACAGTTTGGCGACCAGAAGGTAGTTCAGGTGCAGTATCCTCTCAACGAAGGTCCTGACTTCAACTCCCTCATCGACGTTCTCCTCATGAAGAAGTACTCTTGGAAGCCTGAAGGTGGTGCTCCAATCATCGAGGACATCCCTGCAAGCGAAATGGAGAAAGCTACTGAACTCCACCACGCTCTCGTGGAGGCAGCTGCCGAGAACGACGAAACCTTGATGGAGAAGTTCTTCGAAAGCGAAAACCTCACTGAGGACGAAATGCGCGAAGGTATCCGCAAGGGATTGGTTACACGCTCCATCTTCCCTGTATTCTGCGTTTGTGCAGTGAAGGACATGGGTGTTCGCCGCTTGATGGAATTCCTCGGCAACGTGGTTCCTTTCGTTGACGAAATGCCAAAGCCAAAGAACAAGGCTGGTGAAGAAATCGCTCCAGACTCCAATGGTCCTACAGCTCTCTATTTCTTCAAGACTGCTAATGAGCCTCATATCGGTGGTGTGCAGTACTTCAAGGTGCTCAGCGGTAAGGTTCACGAAGGCGACGACCTCACCAATGCAGACCGTGGTTCGAAGGAGCGTCTTGCTCAGCTTTATGCATGCGCCGGCGCTAACCGTATCAAGGTGGAAGAACTCGTTGCAGGCGATATTGGCTGTACCGTGAAACTGAAGGATGTTCGCACAGGCAACACACTCGTTGGCAAGGACATCGACTGGCAGTTCGACCTCGTGAAGTATCCAGAACCTCGCTACATCCGTGCCGTGAAGGCTGAAAACGAAAGTGAATCTGAAAAGATGATGGCTGCCATCCAGAAGATGAGTCAGGAAGACCCAACTTGGGTGATTGAGCAGAGCAAGGAATTGAAGCAGACACTTATCAAGGGTCAGGGTGAGTTCCACCTCCGCACGCTCAAGTGGCGTATGGAAAACAACGAAAAGATTAAGATTAACTTCTTCGAGCAGAAGATTCCATATCGCGAGACAATCACGAAGTCTGCACGTGCCGACTATCGTCACAAGAAGCAGTCTGGTGGTGCTGGTCAGTTCGGTGAAGTTCACCTCATCGTTGAACCATACGAAGAAGGTATGCCAGACCCAACACTCTATAAGTTCGGTGGTCAGGAATTCAAGATTACCGCAAAGGGTAAGGAAGAATACGACCTCGAATGGGGTGGCAAGCTCGTTTATATCAACTCCGTTGTGGGTGGTGCTATCGACGCACGCTTCATGCCAGCTATCTTGAAGGGTATCATGGCACGTATGGAGCAAGGCCCTCTTACTGGTAGCTACGCTCGCGATGTTCGCGTAATCGTTTACGATGGTAAGATGCACCCAGTTGATTCCAACGAACTTTCGTTCATGCTGGCAGGTCGTCATGCATTTGCTGATGCCTTCAAGAATGCAGGTCCAAAGTTGCTCGAGCCTATCTATGACGTAGAAGTGATTGTTCCAAGCGACCGCATGGGTGACGTGATGAGCGACCTTCAGGGACGTCGTGGTATGATTGTTGGTTCTTCCAGCGACAAGGGTATCGACACACTCAATGCCAAGGTACCTCTCAAGGAACTCTCCAACTATGCAACTGCTCTTTCATCTATCACCGGTGGACGTGCATCCTTCTCTATGAAGTTCTCGAACTACGAACTTGTTCCTACAGACATCCAGAACAAGCTCATCAAGGAATTCGAGGAGCAGAACAAGGACGAAGACTAATAAAATACATAATTCATCAATCAAAAAGTCGGGAAATGTTAAATTTCTCGACTTTTTTATTTAAAATTAAATTAAAAGAGCGAGAAATTTTGACATTTCATCGCTCTTATTTTACTTTGCAAAGCAATGCACTAAGCAAAAGCGGAAAACCTAAGCTACTGTTTTGCCAAATTTCAAAACAATGAAAAGAAGAACCATCACCATACTGACCATCATCATGGGAATCTCATTCCTCAGTCTGCTCGTCATGCAGATGCGCTATGTGGATGAGATTTTCGGTTTGCGCAAGCAGCATTTCGATGAATCAGTGAAACGTGCACTTGCTGGTGTGTCCCATCAACTCGAACTGTCGGAAACAGCTCGATATATCGAACAAGGCTCGGATGCCTACAAGGGCATTGCCACTGCCACCGATTCCGTCTTTGTGAACAACGACTCCACTGCCATCCAACGCACTCGACAAGTGACGGCAAAAGACGGAAGCGTGTTCAAAATCCTCGAAACTAGCGCCACCACAACTGTCAGCGACAAGTATTTCACCAAGCGTCCGAACAACAGTTTCAACAAGTCGCGCTCCCTTTCGCGCTCGCTTCAGCAAATTATGAACCAGCGCTACAACTACGAGAAGAGCCTGGTGGATGAAGTCATCTACTCCATCCTCTACACCGCCAGCGACCGTCCGCTCCAAGACCGCATCAACTTCAAGGAACTCGACGGCATCCTCAAAAAAGAGCTCTCCGACAACGGCATCGGACACAACTACCACTTCTCTGTATGGACCAACAACGGGCAGTGCGTCTATCAATGTTCCGACTACGACCCGACGGGCGAGCAACATGCATTTACCGAGACGCTCTTCAAGAACGACCCCGTGCAGAAAATGGGAGTGCTCAAGGTACACTTCCCCGACATCAGCAAGTACATCTACAGCTCGCTGATGTTCCTTCTCCCTTCCGTCATTTTCACCATCATCCTGCTCGTCACCTTCATCATTACCATGGTGATGATGTTCCGACAGAAGAAACTCTCAGAAGTGAAGAACGACTTCATCAACAACATGACGCATGAGTTCAAGACACCTATCGCCACCATCTCTTTGGCAGCACAAATGCTGAACGACGACAGTGTGAACAAATCGCCTCAGATGCTCAAACGTCTCTCCACCACCATCAACGACGAGACCAAGCGCCTGCGTTTCCAAGTGGAAAAAGTGCTCCAGCTCTCCATGTACGAGCACCAGCAAGCCAATCTGAACATGACGGAAATCAATGCCAACGAACTCATCTCGGGAGTCATCCACACCTTTGCACTCAACGTGGAGAAGGGCGGCGGCAAGATTGTCTCTTCACTAAAAGCTGAAGACCCTATCATCCTCGTGGACGAAATGCACCTCACGAACGTGATGCATAACCTCATGGAGAACGCAGTGAAGTACAAGCGTCCGGACTCTCCACTCGAACTCACCGTCTCCACTTGGAACGAACCAAAGACACTTTGCATCTCCGTGCAGGACAATGGCATCGGCATCAAGAAAGAAGACGTGAAGAAGATTTTCGAGAAATTCTACCGTGTTCACACAGGCAATCTCCACGACGTGAAAGGTTTCGGACTCGGACTTGCCTACGTGAAGAAAATCATCAACGACCACAAGGGAACCGTCTCTGTGGAAAGCGAATACGGCATCGGCACAAAATTCATCATCCGCCTGCCACTCCTCAATGAATAAAGGTATTTCTTATTAAGGTTGAAAGTTATTTTCCCGCGAAAACTAAAAAACTCACAAACTAAAAAAACTTAAAAACTCAAATAAAAACCCCGAACTATGGAAGAAATTTTTGAAAATGTTAGCATCCTCTTATGCGAAGACGATGAAAACCTCGGTATGCTCCTCCGCGAATACCTCGAAGCAAAAGGTTTCAAGGCAGAGCTTTGCGCTGACGGTGAAGAAGGTTATCACTCCTTCATGACCAACCATTACGACCTCTGCATCCTCGACGTGATGATGCCAAAGATGGACGGTTTCACGCTTGCAGGCAAAATCCACGAGATTAGCCCTGAAACTCCATTCATTTTCCTCACAGCCAAAACACTCACTGAAGACATCCGTGAAGGTTTTGAAATCGGTGCCGACGACTACATCACCAAGCCATTCCGCATGGATGTGGTGGTTCTCCGTATCGAGGCTATCCTCCGTCGCGTAATGGGTAAGAAGAACAAGAACAACACATTGCGTCAGATTGGCAAATTCCAGTTCGACACTCAGAAGCAGACACTCACCATCGGTGACGAGCATGTGAAACTCACCACCAAGGAAGCTGAACTCCTTGCCCTGCTGAGCAACAAGGCGAACGAACTTCTTCCTCGCGACTATGCTTTGAAGACCATTTGGATTGACGACAACTACTTCAATGCGCGCTCCATGGATGTTTACATCACAAAACTGCGCAAGCACCTGAAAGCCGACCCTAACGTTGAAATCCTCAACGTACACGGAAAAGGCTATAAGCTCGTCATTCCAGAGTAAAACCTTTGCCTTGAAAACTTGAAACAGGCATTTATGCCTTGAAACTTGAAACCTGAAACAGGCATTTATGCCCTGAAACTTGAAACTTGAAACAGGCATTTATGCCCTGAAACTTGAAACAGGCATTTATGCCTTGAAACCTGAAACCCCAAAAAAGGCGTTGCCCGAATGAGCAACGCCTTTTTCATTTCATATATGTCTCGCTTTCGCAGGAGCGATTAATCTTCGTCCACTTCCAACTTCTTGTTGATGAAGATGTGAAGCAAAAGACCAGCGATAATCAGTACAGCAGCACCAGCCGTGTAAACATTCTGATCCAGCAAGTCACCCATAGCAGGGACAAACGTTGCAATAATCTGAAGAAGCGCTCCAATGATAACGAGCAAAATTCCAAGGTTCTTTTTCATTGTATTATATGTATTTATTATTATTTGTTTCTAAAGAAAATGCTTACGCACCATGCCGATAGCTTTAGCTATCCACATATCGAATGCAAATTAACTAATTTTTGAGCAAAGTGCGAAACATTTACAAAACTTTTTTCAATCTGCAATGCATTTTTGTGGTGTGCCAAAACTTTTCTTGAAAAAAATTGACGTAAAAACTCAATATTTCAAAAATTTGTCGTACCTTTGCAACCGCTTTGCGTGAAAAATTGCGCGGAGCACCTTTTTTTATTTAATTATTTATTTTTTAACAACAGTATGAATCAGTACGAAACCGTTTTCATCCTTACTCCCGTTTTGTCTGACGAACAGACAAAGGAAGCGGTAGAAAAGATCAAGAGCGTCCTCACAAACGCTGGCGCAGACGTGTTCAGCGAGGAGAGCTGGGGTCTTCGCAAGCTGGCCTACCCAATCCAGAAGAAGTCAACTGGCTTCTATGGCATGATTGAGTTCAAGGCAGAGCCAACAGTGATCGCTAATTTTGAGTTGCAGTTGCGCCGCGACGAGCGTGTGCTCCGCTACATCACAGTCAAGAACGAAAAGTATGCTGCTCAGTATGCTGAGAAGCGTCGTAACAAAAACAAGGAGGCATAATCATGGCAACACCACAAGCAACATCAGAAATTCGCTACTTGACTCCAAACGCTATCGACGTCAAGAAGAAGAAGTATTGCCGTTTCAAGAAGAGCGGTATCAAATACATCGACTACAAGGATCCTGAATTCCTCAAGAAGTTCCTCAACGAGCAGGGTAAGATTCTCCCTCGCCGCATCACAGGCACCTCTTTGAAGTATCAGCGCCGCGTGGCTCAGGCAGTGAAGCGTGCACGTCAGATTGCACTCCTTCCATTCGTAACAGACTTGTTGAAGTAATTAAACAGGAGGTAAGATATGAAGATTATTTTGAAGAAAGACGTCCAGGGCTTAGGCTACAAGGACGATGTCCTCACAGTAAAGGACGGTTATGGCCGCAACTATCTTCTTCCTCAGGGTCTCGCAGTTCTCGCAACTGAAAAGGCTCAGAAGCAGCTCGCCGAGGAATTGAAGCAGCGCGCTCACAAGATTGCTAAGATTAAGGCTGACGCAGAAACTGCAGCAGCACGCTATGAAGGCGTAGCTCTCACTATCGAGGCAAAGGTATCCGATGGCAAGAACATCTACGGTTCTGTAGGTCCAGCTCAGATTGCTGAAGCTCTCGCAGCTAAGGGTATCGAAGTGGATCAGAAGCTCATCAACTTCAAGTCAGTGAAGGCACTCGGTAGCTATGTAGCAACAGTTCAGCTCCACAAGGAAGTAGCTGTTGAAGTTCCTTTCAACGTAGTTTCCGACGGTTCTTACGTAGAAGAGACTCCTGCTCCAGCTCCAGCAGCAGAACCTGCACCAGCTGCAGCAGCAGACGTTGACGACTTCGACGAAGAAGATCTCGAAGTAGTAACTGAAGCATAATCGCAGTTAGTTTCAAAACACTAAAAGGTTGACTCCCACAAGAGCCAACCTTTTTTCGTTTTATATTACACGCATCATCACCTTTTCATTCATCCCCTACTAAGCGACATCAAAAACTGCACCACTACGACTCAAACGCTGCACCATTACGACACATACGCTGCACCACTACGACACATACGCTGCACCGCTTTCACGATGACGATGCACCGCTTTAGAAAATGAAAGACATCGAATTTACTAACGCTCTCCATTGATTTTACTACATTTTTCCTTCGAATGAACCGACACTTTCCTTTGATTTTACTGAAAAACCGAGCCCTCAACGTTTTTATAGCGAAGGCTCGGCGTTGCAACAACGAAGGCTCGCCATTTCGATAGCGAGCCCTCGGCAACTAGTTGAATCCAAAGGAGCGGTTCACTCAACCCACACATGAGGTTCTGATAATCCACTAAAGCGAGTTAGACAATCTCCTAATGCGAGGCATCAAAAGCGTTCTTTCTTATCCGAACTGGTGTAGGATGAGCAATTCTAATACCCCTTAATATTGATATTCTCAAACTTCACTTGGTAAGGCCATTGTTCATCGTTGGAAGGATTATCATCCCAAGGATGACGCCAATAATAGGTAGGAGCACCCATCACAACAAAGAAAATGTTCTTCACATCGGCAGGAACTGTGAGCATAGCTACACCTTCAGCATCGCGCTGAACTTCACCGTAAGTACGAGTGCCATCGTTGGAGAGAGCCACAAAGGCATAGCGCCATCCTGCCCGATTGACGGAGATGCTTCGATAACCTTTTGCTCCAGCAATGCCCTTGAAATTTGCCTTGATGACAGTACCGGCAGCCACCTTGTTCATGTTGATGATGCTATAACCGAAATTCTGCGGACAATGGGCAGAATCCACTTCCCACCAATTTCGGTCAGCAGCAGAACGATGCAAATATGTTTTGTGTTGGCCGATACGATGTGCAGCACGGTCCCGCACACCATCTATGTCCCAGGTTGCCATACGCATGCAACCCTCCATCTGCTCGTCGCAGAATTCAGGCAGTGTGAGTCCGGCAAGACGCATGTAGGTTTCTATAGGGTCTTCGGGTCTGTTGGATTCACGCCAAAGGCGACCAATGAAATCCGTACCGTGCTTCATGCACCACCAGTCTTGCATGAAGCAGTTCTGATAACGCATGTCCTCATGCATGAAGTTGAGATGGCAAAGTGGAATATATCCTTCGAAGTATTCACCATCCGTGAACTGACGCTCAGGGAAAATCTTGTAAGCCTGCCAATCGGCACAACTCTCCCACCAACCGTTACCTCCTGAAGCTCCATCACCATAGCCATAGTTGTAGCCGTGATTCATGCCCAAGTCAGCAGAAACCAGATATTGGAAGGTGTGCCCCACCTCATGCGCCACGGTATGTCCTCCACGCGCATTGGCTGCCCAAGGATTGAAATGTCCGATACCCGTCTTTTCAGAGGAGCCGGCACCGTAAGTACCCGATGCATCAGCTCGCCATTCCTTCTGATAAGGTACATAGAGCTGAATCTTGTATTTCTGAGTGGTCGAAACTTCGGGTTTCATAAAGCCCAGTTCGCAATACTTGTCCCAGCAACGTTCTCCGATGTTCAGAATTTGTGCGGCACTTGCCACATTGCCATCGCCAGGGAATTGCAACTTGGCAGGGTCCTCACCATAGCGCACATCCCAGAACACTGCATAATGCTCGCTTTCCTGACTATGCGCAAAGTTATAGCCTGAAGTAGCAGCACTGTTCATGTAGTCCGTACCACTATAGAGGTCTGGTTTCAAGAGATAGCGTCCAGGATTGGTGAAACACATTTCCGACTCATCAATCGGAAGGAAAGACGTCACATTCTTATCTGTATAGCCCGTGGCAAGTGTCGGATTATAGAATCGAAGTCGAGAAGGCGTGAGCGAGATAGAGTCCACATTCTGAATCGGCATCACAGCGTTGGCTCTGAAACGATTGTCGAAACGTACCCAAAGCGTGTCCTGAGCCTGTGCCACTTCACATGCAAGTGAGCTCAGCAATAATATCGATATAATAGTTTTTTTCATCGTTTCAAATATTTCTTACCATTAACCAAATATATTCCTGATGGCAATTCAAGCGACTGCAACTGACTGCCTCGCTCCAAATAGCCCACTTGGCGACCCATGAGGTCGTACACCGGACCACTCAAAGCGTACTTCTCATCATTCGTAATGGCAGCAATGGCAGAAGAAATAGAACCTATCTCCTCTTCAATGCCATTCACGAAGAAGCGCAGTGTGCTTGCATCAGCAATTTCTTCCACTTCGAGCCACGATTGGAAACCAGGAATGATGACGGAATCGGCATGCTGCTCGAAGATGCCTTCATCATTCAACACATAGGAACCAGGCGATGCCTTCTTATTGCGAATGATGCGCCCTGTCATCACCGTATTGTCAAGACGGAGGAAGGTGCCACGAATACGGATTTTGGTCGTCTCGTCGTCGGATTTGTAGAGGCGAGCAGTGGCATAATTGTTCTTTCCTAAACTGACATCAGGAATAACGTAGATAGGACCTTCCACACCACGCACATCATCGAAAGTGAGATAGAGTTTCTTACCCGCAGGAATGTCAGCTTCACGAGTAGGACGAATGAGATAATGTGTGGATGCTGCAATCACCACATCGTCAGTCTGCACATCCACGGTGTCGAATTCAAGAATCACCTCTTCGCCATTCGTCACGCCTTTCACCTTTGCCACCACACAATCATCACCGAAAGCATCACGCACTTGTTTTCCTGTCAAATCGAAAGGCACAATCAGAGAGTTCCATTTGCCCACGGCGAGTGAGCGACGGAAAGCCAACAATCCGTGTTCCACCGTGCGAGAGGTGAACACGGTGCTATCTTCATTCAGCATCACCTTGGGCACTTCTTTCAGTCGGATGCCCTTGATGTCTGACTTGGCATAACTATCGCCTGCAATCGTCACGGAGTCGGCACCGAGCACGAAGAGTTGCGCATTTTCCGAATCCACGAAATAGAAATAGCTCTTGCCTTTGGTCGTTGTCAGAACCAAGTTCTTGCCCGAATAGAGCGTGCGATAGCGGTCCACCAGTCGGGGTCCCGTCTGTGCCTGCAACACGGACGACAGTGCCAGCAACATTGTTAATAAAAATGTTCGTATCATTGATTAAAGTATTCTGTTTAATAAACTATTGTTTAACGAAAAACCTTGAAGGCACGTCCATCAGAAGTCTTCAGAATCTGCAAGCCACGCTCATGAGCAGGAATACGCGCACCACTCAAAGAGTAAGTAGCAACAGGGCGTTCAGAAGCAGACTCAACAGCACTGATGCCCAACAGTTCAGGGTCAGCAATGGTGATATTGAAGCCATAGTTTCTGTTGTTGTAGGATGCAACCAACGTGGTTTGATAAATCTGTGTGTCGTCGATAGCCAAAGAACGGAAGCAGTTTTGTCCGCAGTCGGAATTGTCCTTGCTATAGAATGCCGCAAAGAAAGCGATGTCGGTTTCCTCGCTCGTAGCATTTCCGTCCTTATCGAAGCAGATGCCGAAGTCGTAGTCGATGTATTCGTCAGCCACTGGTGAGAATGCGCCATTCGTGCCACGAACCTTCCAAATCACATTGTCGATGAAATCCTGCTCGTCAACAATGCCCAATGCCTTGAAGCAAGCCGTCAAATCTACAGGAGTTTCGGCATAATCCATGCCATTCAATGGAGGCAGCACAAGGTCTTCCTCGCCATTCAAGGCAACATCATCTATACTTTCCACGAAGTTCAGCGTCACATTCAGTTTCACCTTCACGCCATCCCAAAGATTGGCAATATAGAATGTACCGAAGCTCTGGTCACCAATTTGACGGAACCCTGGCACAGCAAACCAAGTGAGCTCGCTATTATAGTACCAAACAGCGAAAGCGCCTGTGCCTGAATAGCTTGCAGCGTATGCCCAATGGTTTTCATCCTCAGGCGACATCCAGAAACCGCCACCACCGTAAGTAGAAGCCTCACTCACTGAATATTGATTCGTTATCAAGCCCTCAGCAGTCACACCAAAGAAAGTACCATTGGCTGTGCCCAACAGTTCTTCAACCTCCGTCATACTCGTCTTACCTATTTCCCAAGAAGTTTCACTTGGCACCACATTGGCAATGAGATTATACTCAATTTCCTCACAAGTATCGAAAGTGTAAGCAGGCGACATCACCGTCATGTCGATAATGAACTCATAGTAATGCGTACCTTCCACCACGAAATAGAGATGTCCCGTCAGCTTCTCGCCACCGATGAAATAGTCGGGCTTGTTGCCGAGTTTCAACATGCTGTTTTCTGCCAGATAATCCACGAAATAGCAAGAGTTGGAGTAGCTGTTCACCGCACTCGCCTCGGTCAGCCAGAATCCTGGTGCATCGGCGGTGTATTGGTCTGTGAGTGAGCCATATTCGTCGGTACCCATCAAGACGAAATCAGCTGCCGTCACTTCGTGTCCCAATTGCTCGCTGAATAGTTTGGCAATGCCTTCCAAGTCGATTTCCATAGAATCCAACTCTGCCCAGTAGTTTCGAGGGTCACGAGTCAGTTCCCAAGTCTGTTCGCCCACCTTTGTCAGGTCGTCGATGGTCTTCACATTGCCAAGAGTCACGGTCAAATAGAAATGGATGATGTATGCCTTGTCGCCATAAACGATATAGATATCGGCATTGCGCGTTTCGTCCATTTTCATGCCGTTAGGATATTGTCCCATCGTGCAGTTGACGGCATCCGCTTCCGCATCGTATGCCAAGGATGCCACCCAGAACATATCACCTTCGCCGTAAGGGCCCTGCGTACATTCCGACAATTCTTCACCCGTTTCCTCATCATACACACCACGCATGAACCAGAAACCAGGGGAAGGAGTAGCCGTGAAATTGTTGGTCAATTCCGCATCCCAAGTCTCGGTAGAAGCATTGAAGTGCTTGGCATAGAGCATATACTTCAGTTTTTGTGCCATGTATTCAGGATTGATGCCCAATGCCTCGGCAATGCCCTCTGTGTCGATAGTGTAAGGTACATTCGTCCAGCTCACGTCGGGTTTCTGCTCGGCTTTGAAGGTCGTTTCACCCACAATCGTCAAGTCGGCAAACGTGGTGACAGGTGTCTTGTCGATACCCTCGCTTGCAAGGATGGTAAGCGTGATAGCGAACGTAGCTTTACGACCATTGAAGTTGATGGCAAGCAAACAACTGCACACATCGCCTACGGTGAGCGGCTTCGTAGGATTCTGACCAATGCCAATGATAATCTCGTCGGCCTCGGCATCCCAGTAGAGTTGGCAATACCAATAGCCTTCAGAGCCCCACCACGACATCTGTCCGCTCTTGTCCATATAGTAGCCACCATCGTCGGCACTATGCGACAAGTCGGTTTGTCCATCAAGCGTGAAAATGTCTGTCATTGGATAACCCGACGACTTCCATTTGTCGAGTTCCTCAATCAACACGTCAGCAGTGGTGTTGAGGGTTGTAGCTACTTCTGCCAAACTGAACGAGATGTTCGTTGTGGCATAGTCATCTTTCAATTCTTCCGAAATGGATGCGGAGAATTGCGCCTGTGCCGACTGAGCAAAAAGCATCAACGTCAACAGCAGCATCATGGAGTAAAGACGTTTTTTCATGTTAGAAACAATTTATTAGTTAATATCGTTAGTTAATAATTCCGTAAAACTTACTATTTCAGCATTACAAAGCAAAGATACAACAAATAATCGTAGCACAAATATAAAAGACAAAAAAAATTTCATCAGCAAAGAGTGTGCAGCTTGGAATTCCATGAGAAACCGACAAGTGCAAAAGGGAAAAGAACGTGTTTTTCCGTGTATTCCTCCTTTATTTGGGGCATATTCAGTAATTTTGCAGACGAAGTGAAAGTTTTTTCAAAAAAAATGGATGAGGACATGCAGTCTTTTTCCATGTTTCGGAACTATGAAGATAGAAACATGGAATTGAACATGGATGTTGCACAATTGATAGAACAATGCAAACAGGGCGACGAGCAGGCACTCGGCAAACTGTATGCGGCATACGCCCAGCAGATGAGGGGCGTATGCCGGCGTTATATCAATGACAGACAAATGGTGGATGATGTGCTGCACGATGCATTCGTCATTATCTTTACGTCGTTCGACCGACTGCGAGACAAACAGCGTGCTGACGCATGGATGAGGGCGATAGTGAGAAACGTGGCGTTGAAATACAAAGAGCATCGCTCGACCTTGCCCATGATATCATTGGAGGAAACCAACGAAGCGGAGTTCATCAGCACGGAAGAGGAGGACTTAGACGTGAGAGGTGTGCCTCTTGATGAAGTGCTGAGGATGGTGGACCGACTGCCCGATGGATACGGGAAAGTGTTCCGTCTGTCGGTGTTCGAAGGCATGACTCACAAAGAGATTGCAGAAGAATTAGGCATTGCATCTCATTCATCATCTTCGCAATTGGCGCGGGCGAAGAAAATGCTACGAAAGATGATGACGCAGTATTGGGGATGGCTGCTATTGCCTATTCTTTTACCTGTTGCTCTGTTGCTGTTCAGATTATTTCCATCTGATTCAGAAGAGGAAAAGTCAAATGAACGAAAAACGATAACGAAAAACGAACAACTGTCAATAAATGAAGCAGCGGATGAGGATGCTCTCCAGTCGCAAAACATGCCTACGCCGATTTATGCTTCTTCAAACAAGAGCAGAAGCGGTAGTACGGGCGGAATGCAAACAACAGTCATTTATCAAGTGGATTCTGTGCCATCAGCTGACACATTATATAATATAAATAAGGAGTCGATGGCTGAGCATCAACAGGAAGAGAAAACGGATTCGATACCTATGGAGCAAAAGGACATTCTGCCGCATATTGACATTGCTGACTTGCTGAATGACAAGCCATTGCGAAAGAATCAAGAGCAGCGTTGGTCTTTGCAATTAGCATACGCAGGGGGGTATGATGAGCAGAATCAATACAACCAAGCATATAGCTTTAGCATACCACGTTCGACTGCCAGCGAATTGCCTGTCCCAAGCGATCCGACCCATCCTGCACCCGTCATTCCAAGCAGCATCGACAACTGGACGGACTATGCCATCTATTTGTCGAATCATCCTGAAGTGGGAAGTGCCAAACTTCGTGGCATCATGATGCGAATTGCATTGAATAATTCCGACAAAATGGGTGGTGAGGACAAAATTCAGCGTAGCAGCCACCATTTCATGCCGATTAGTTGGTCTTTGTCACTGAACTACCAAGTTCATCATCGTTGGGCGGTGGAAACGGGTGTGCAGTATAACCGTCTGACCTCGGAATTTGAAATAGGAACGGATGGAAATGCAATCCATGAGCAGCAAACTGTCCACTATCTCGGCATACCTGCGAAAGCCATTTATCAGTTCCACAATGGCAAACGATGGAACTTCTACTCATCGGCAGGAATGATGTTTGAAATGCCTGTCCATGCAACACTGCACTCTGACTATTTCATTGATGGTAAGCACGAAGCGGACGAGAAAACCACGTTCAAAGCTCCTTGGCAATTCTCCACTCATCTGGGCGTCGGCTTACAGTTCAACATCACTCCAAGTATCGGCGTCTTTGCGGAACCAAGCCTGCAATACTTCATCCCGACTGGCAGCAGCATAGAAACGTATCACACAGAACATCCATTCGGCTTAAACCTTCCATTAGGAATCCGATTCACGTGGAAATAACATGAAAATGAAAAATGAAAAGTGAAAAGTGAAAAATGCCTTCCGGATGGAATCGCTTCACACTTCACGCTTCACACTATATTCGTTAAACTTTAAACGTTAAACTTTAAACTTATAATTATGAAAAGAAATGTATTGACAATGGCTATTGCCAAAATCTGCCTTGCAACAATGCTTACGGCTTGCAGTCTTGACAATGAAGTGGATAAACCTTTCACTATCTGTCCTGTTGATGAAACTCGTCTTTTAGCAAGAGGTATCAGTTCTCAAGAAACAGAAACCGACACAGTGAATAGCAATGTGGTTTTCACAGAAGACGACATCGAATGGTTCGACGTCAACACGCGGGAACTCAAATTCAAAAAGACAAAGGAGGAACTCGACAAACTGCTGAAACCGTATGACGCCATTGAGATTCAGTTGAGTGGCGCTGGTAACATCAACTTATTCAAAGTAAGCAATTATGTCAATCTCTTTATGAGTCAGATATTTGATGACCTTGTGCTATGTTACGGAAAGGCAGATGACCCCATTGAACTCAATGGTAGTTACTATCTCTACGACTGCTATCCCCCTCAGTTCATCAATAATGAAATCGTACAAGCAAACCGTGAGAAGAGAGCCCAGGAATGGGATTACTTCCTCGGCTATCTCGAATACAAAGGGAAATTAAGAAAATGAAGAATGAAGAATGGTCGCTACGCTCCAAATGAAGAATGTATTATACCTCCATCCGGATGGCATTATTCTTCATTCTTCATTCTTAATTCTTAATTTTTCACGCCTCCTTCGTGCAGTCATTCGTTGCGGTTTTGGACTTTATTCATAGAGAACAAAACTGCAACGATTTTTATGTATTCCATTTATGACTATGCCTACAATGGCATTCTCTATCTGAACAACATCTTGCGACCCCATCACAAACGGCTTTCGCAACTGATGATTTACTCTACAACGCGCTGTCAATCAAGATGCAAGCACTGCAGCATCTGGCAAAAGAAAGTTGAAAACCTATCATTCGACGACATCAAGACAATCATGAAAAGCAAGTGTGTGACACAAAGGACTACCGTCGGATTGGAAGGTGGCGAGTTCATTCTTCACCCACAAGCAAACGAAATCATGTCTTGGTTCCAAGAGCATCATCCCAACTACACTTTGCTTTCCAACTGTTTGGCTCCCCAACGGGTTATCGAAGCCGTGCGTCACTATCATCCAAAACATCTTTACGTTTCACTCGATGGAGATAGAGAAACATACAAACAGATGCGAGGATGCGATGGGTACGACCGAGTCATTCGAGTGGTAGAGACATTAAAAGACGAAGTGCCGTTGTCCTTGATGTTTTGCCTCTCCCCATGGAACACTTTCAATGATATGAAATATGTCATCGACTTGGCACTACACTACCACATCGACATACGCATCGGCATCTATGGAACGATGGCATTTTTTGATACCACAAGCGAACTACTCACTGCATCAGATTTCGTGCCACAGATTCCTCAGAACATCCATCACACACAGGAAAATTATGATTTCGTAGCACTCTACAACGAATGGCGCAATGGACATCTGCAACTGCACTGCCAAAGCATCATGAGCAATCTCGTTATTCACAGCAACGGAGATGTGCCACTCTGTCAGAATCTCGATGTTATTTTAGGAAATATCCATACGCAGACTCTAGACGAAATCTTCAATAGTAAACAGACTCAAAAGACACAATGCCACTATTCTCAACATTGCAATGGCTGTTGGATTAATTTCCATCGCAAATACGACATCATCCTCATGCGCAATTTGGAACGATTGCTTCCGAAATGGTTTATCGAGCGCTTCTATGGCAAATATCAGTGGACAGCAGATTCCAGCAAAACCTATCGTAAACATTTTAAAGAACTTCCTTCATGATACCCACACTGATAGAAAAATACAAACGTTTGCGCACTGAACAGTATCTTGCCCAAACGTACCAATATGCTTATGCCTTCGTTGGCATAGGACAGCATTCACTTTCTAACCTCTATCCCGTTCTTCACTATTTGCAAGTTCCATTGAAATATATCTGCGTCACATCAGAGGAAAAGGAACGAATGGTAGAAAGAAAATTTCATGGAGTGACAGCAACAGCATCTCTCAAACGAATTGTAGATGACGAAGCCATCAAAGGAGTATTTGTATCGGCTTCACCTTCCGCACACGAGTCCATTGCTTCACAAATCATGAAAAGTGGTAAGTCTCTCTTTATTGAAAAGCCACCTTGTCAATCAATGGAGGAATTGGACAGACTGATAGCGCTTCAAAAACAATTTGCTACTCCCATCGCTATGGTTGGCTTGCAGAAACGATATGCACCTGCTATCCAACTTCTCAAGAAACGGCTTTCCAAAGAGCATCTCATCAACTATGACTTGCATTACCTTACAGGAAACTATCACGAAGGAAATGCACTGCTTGATTTGTACATTCATCCCATCGACCTCGTTATTTATCTATTTGGAAAGCCCGAAATCATTGCATGCAAGGAAGTGAGTAAAGATTCCTACATCTTGATGTTGCAACATCCACACATCATGGGTACACTCGAACTCTCATCGTCCTACTCATGGAGCAACGCAGAAGAAACGATGAAAATCTGTGCCCAATCAGGTGTCTATTGTCTCACGCAAATGGACACTCTGTCTTTTTCACCTAAACCGACTGATATTTTCGGTGTTCCAATGGAAAAAGTCATGAGTTGGCATAATAAGAAGGAGATATTGCTACAGCGTAATAACTTCAACGCTATTCTGACGAACAATCAAATCTATACCAATGGCTATTTCAACGAAATCGTTGCTTTCACAAATGGAGTGGAAGGAAAGAAAACAAAAAATCTCACATCATTGGATTCAGTACGTGACACCTACGAAATCATGGAAAAACTAAGCCTCTAATATGGATTGTGCAAGCTGCACCTGTTCTGCTGTAGGTGGTTCCACTCCCTGCAAAGGATAAGGAATGCCCAATTTCTCCCATTTATAAATGCCCAAAGTGTGATAAGGAAGCACCTCCACACGCTGCACATTGTGGAGCGTGGAAATGAAATCATGCAAACGATGGAGTTGAGCATCATCGTCGGTGATGCCAGGCACGAGCACATAACGAATCCAAACTGGCACTTGCCACTCACTCAATTGCCGAGCACAATCGAGTATATTCTTATTCGTTCTTCCCGTCAACCGTTTGTGCGCCTCATCATCGATGTGCTTGATATCAAGAAGCACTTCGTCCGTAAGTTTCATCAGTTCGTAAAACTTACTGAACCACGGTTCTTTACGTGTGAAATTCTGTGCAGAAGTATCAAGACAAGTGTTGATATTTCGTTGCTTTGCCTTTTGGAAAAGCTCTATGAGAAAGTCGATTTGCAGAAGGGCTTCTCCCCCACTGACGGTGATGCCTCCATCCTCACCCCAATAACTACGATAGCGTTCTGCCTTGTCCAAAATAGCATCGGCGTTCCACTCCTCAGCACCTTCCATCGACCATGTATCAGGATTGTGGCAATACTGACAGCGCATTCCACAACCTTTCATGAAAACAAGAAATCGAATCCCTGGACCATCGACTGATCCAAAGGATTCGAAAGAATGAATATAGGATTTTAATGTGGGCGTTGGCATTCAGGGTTCAGGTTTCAAGGCACTTCGTGCTGGTTTCTGGTTTCAAGTTTCAGACTTTTGTCTGCCATCCGGATGGTTTTTCCCTCCCCCTCGGGGGAGCTGGAGGGGGGCCTTACATCGAGAGATGTGCACTTCGTGCAATGACATCCTCTTGCTGTTCGCGAGTGAGGTCGATAAACTTCACGGCATAGCCACTGACACGGATGGTGAAGTTGGCATACTCAGGCTTTTCAGGATGTTCCATCGCATCACGCAATTTCTCTAAACCGAAGACATTCACGTTGAGGTGGTGAGCACCTTTTGAAAAGTAACCATCGAGCACATGAACGAGCGTGTTGATTTGTTCTTCCTCGGTGCGTCCCAAAGTGGATGGAGCGATGGTTTGCGTGTTTGATATGCCATCCAAACAAAATTCGTAAGGAATCTTTGCCACAGAATTGAGCGAAGCAAGGAGTCCGTTCTTCTCAGCACCATAACTTGGGTTGGCACCTGGACTGAGCGGAGTGCCAGCACGTCGTCCATCAGGCAAATTGCCCGTATATTTTCCATAAACCACATTAGAAGTGATGGTGAGGATGGACATCGTAGGTTGCGAATTACGATAGGTGTGATGGCGCTTAATCTTGGCAAGGAAAATCTTAATCACCCACACAGCCACTTCGTCAGCTCGGTCATCATCGTTTCCATAGCGAGGGAAGTCGCCTTCCACCTCGTAATCCTCGATAAATCCGTCTTCACCACGGATAATCTTCACCTTGGCATATTTCACGGCACAAATGCTATCCACCACATGACTCAATCCCGCTATGCCCGTGGCAAAGGTGCGGCGCACATCAGTGTCGATGAGAGCCATCTCCGCTGCCTCATAGAAATACTTGTCGTGCATGTAGTGAATGAGATTGAGCGTATTCACATAGATGTCTGCCAACCAGTCGAGCGTGTCGCGGAAACGAGGTTCGAGTTCTTCCCATGTGAGGTATTCAGAAGTGATAGGACGGAACTTAGGTCCACACTGCTCACGTGTCTTGGCATCTACACCACCATTGATGGCATAGAGCAAGGTCTTCGCCATGTTGGCACGTGCACCGAAGAATTGCATCTCCTTACCCGTTTGAGTGGCACTCACGCAGCAGCAAATGCTATAGTCGTCGCCCCAAATAGGACGCATCACGTCGTCGTTCTCATACTGGATAGAACTTGTTGTCACACTGATTTTGCTGGCATAGCGCTTGAAATTCTCTGGAAGTCGAGGGCTATAGAGCACAGTGAGGTTTGGCTCTGGAGCTGGTCCCATGTTCTCCAAAGTGTGGAGGAAACGGAAACAGTTCTTGGTCACCATGGAGCGTCCGTCCTGTCCCAATCCAGCCACTTCGAGAGTTGCCCAAACAGGGTCGCCCGAGAAGAGCTGATTATAAGAAGGAACACGTGCGAATTTCACCATGCGGAATTTCATCACGAGGTGGTCGATGAGTTCCTGAGCCTCAGCCTCGGTGAGGGTTCCTTCATTCAAGTCGCGCTGAATATAGATGTCGAGGAAAGTGGAGATGCGTCCAACCGACATGGCTGCACCATTCTGCGTCTTAATGGCAGCAAGATAGCCGAAGTAGAGCCACTGCACAGCCTCGCGTGCATTGCGAGCAGGCTGACTGATGTCGTAGCCATAAATCTGTGCCATTTCCTTCATGGCGTTGAGTGCATGAATCTGCAAGGAAATCTCCTCACGCAGACGGATGATGTCCTCGCTCATCGAACGCTTACCGCAATTGTAGAGGTCTTCCTCTTTTCTCTCAATGAGATAGTCGATGCCATAGAGTGCCACACGGCGATAATCACCTACGATACGTCCACGTCCGTACGTATCGGGTAGTCCTGTAAGGATATGGTTATGGCGCACACGCTTCATCTCTTCAGTGTAAGCATCAAACACGCCATCATTATGCGTACGGCAGTATTTCGTAAAGATTTCATGGAGCTTGTCGGAAGGCTTGTAGCCATAGGTAGTGCAAGCCTGTTCCGCCATCTTGATGCCACCGTATGGCATAAAGGCACGCTTCAGCGGTTTGTCGGTCTGCAAACCCACAACCTTCTCAAGGTCTTTGGTCTCTGGGTCGATGTAAGCAGCAGGATAAGCCGTCATGCTACTCACAATCTCGGTTTCCATGTCGAGCACTCCGCCTTTTTCGCGCTCAGCCTTTTGCAAGAGTTGAAGTTTCGCCCAAAGGATGTTGGTTGCCTCCGTCGGACCCTCAAGAAAAGCCTCGTTCCCTTCGTAAGGGGTATAATTATTCTGGATGAACTCCCTCACGTTGATTTCATCGGTCCATTTGGTTCCTTTGAACCCTCTCCATGCTTCTTTCATAACAAAGTAAGAATTTGAGTATTTATATAAACAATCTTTCAAACAACTTTTAAAAAAACTTCTGACAGTAAGATGTGAGGCTCTTTAACCTCAAAACCGATGCAAAGGTACGAAAAAAAGAATGCACACACAAATAAACTCCTACATATAAATCAATCTCATCAATTTTATTTTCCTCCTTTAGCTTTGGCGTTGGCTACTTTCCTGATGGCAAGTCTTATACTTTTTCTCCCCCTCGGGGGAGTTAGAAGGGGGCCTAGCCTTATACTTTTCCTCCCCCTCGGGGGAGTTAGAGGGGGGCCTAGTCTTAGACTTTTCCTCCCCCTCGGGGAAGTTTTAGGGGAACCTGACTTTTGACCTTAAAGAGTAGAGAAATGGGCTGTTTTTTGATAAAAAGATGTCATTTCGTACACTTATTTATATTTTTCTCTCCATAATTATTATTATATAAAAAATTATAAGTAATTTTGCAGTAGCATTTAGGATTTCTAAGTATTTGGAGCCTCAAATTCTTTTAGTTTTTTATTCGTATTGAACTTCAAGTTTATTTTTTGCAAGAGGCTATTTTCAGGTAATTAAAGATCGGACCACCTAATTTTTTAATACTTCCAAAAATTCAACAAATCAAAAAATGGAATTAGATTTTTTTAAATCTATCTGTTTGCTTGCAACCTTTTTTGTGGCAAACAGTGTACAAGCTTATGATTTCAGCGAAGAAAACGCTGATAACGTAACCATCTACTACAACGTCGTAAATGAGACGAAAAAGACTTGCGAAGTCACTACAATGGTAAAAAGAACAAGTTGGTCAGCTTCCAACAACTTCTCTGACTACACGGGTGATGTGAACATTCCTTCTTCCGCAAATGGTTATCAGGTGATACGCATTGGAGAACATGCTTTCGCTTACAACAAGAGTTTGAATTCGGTCTCCATTCCTTCTTCCGTCACCACCATTGCAAATTTTGCTTTTCTTGGTTGCAAAAGCTTAACATCTGTCAAGCTATCTGATTCTGTTACCACGATTGAAGAAAAATCTTTTTCCGATTGCTCAGCATTGACATCAATCGATTTTCCTGTTTCTCTCACTTCAATAGGAACTGCTGCATTTGCAAATTGTACGGGTCTCACTTCTATCAACATTCCCCAATCTGTTTCAAAGATTGGAGTAAACCCTTTCCAGAACTGCTCGAACATTTCGAAGATTGTTGTGGAGAGCGGTAATCCTGATTTCAACTCCGACAACGACTGCAATGCTATCATTAGAACCAACACAAATCAACTGATTACTGGTTGCATGAATACCAAGATTGCCAATTCTGTCACCAGCATTGAGGATTATGCCTTCTATGGCTGCACAGGCTTATCCACCATCGAAATTCCAAATTCAGTGAAAACCATTGGTGGTTATGCATTCTATAAATGTAGTGCGTTGTCCTCTCTCGAACTTCCAAATTCCGTCAAAACCATCGGAGAATGGGCGTTTTTTAATTGCAGCAAAATACCTTCCCTGGAAATACCTTGCTCCGTGGATAGCATTGGAAGTTATTCGTTCAGGAATTGCAGTGGAATAAAGACCCTCATCATTCCTAAGTCCGTCACTGCCATCGGTAGCTATGCATTCTGGAATTGTAGTAATCTGACCTCTATCACCTCTCATATCACGAATGTAACCCCAACGGGAAGCAGTTCTTTCTACGGATGCTCAAGAGCCACCCTCTATGTTTGCAAAGGCATGGTAAGCACATACCAAGCCTTGGGCGATTGGAGAAGCATCTCCCGAATTCAGGAAATACCTAATGCCACTTTGACAATGGCTTGCAACGATAAAGGCAAGTTGCTGATCAACGACGAAATAGAATTCACGAATGATTTGGGTCAGACAAGCATTTATATCGGAACTGAATGTACCTTGACCTTTCAGCCAAACGAGGGATGCCAATTAACTCAGGTTATTTTGGACGGAAAGGACATCACTTCCTCAATAGAGAAGAATCAATATGTGACCAAGTTTAGTGCTGACACAAAAATCAACGTAGTTTTCACAGAGCAAATCGAAGCAAAACGTTCCACTGCAATGAAAGGCGACATCAATGGTGATGGAAAAATAGACATCAGCGACGTAACATCACTTGTCAATAGCGTTTTGGAAAATCAATAAGGAAGCCCCCTCCCGTCCTCCCCGAGGGGAGGAGAAAGCCATCCGGATGGCATCGCTTCACGCTCCACGCTTCACACTTCACGCTCCACACTTCACGCTTCACGCGCTCCACGCTTCACACTTTACTCTCCACACTCCACGCTTCACGCTCCACGCTCCCCGCTTCACACTAAAAAGAAAGGAACGAGTTACCAAAACCCGTTCCTTTCTTTTTTATATAGTATGTTTTTAATCTAATGAATGTCAATTCATATCAAAGGATTTACCAAAGGTCGCCCCAGCTTTTCTTCTCACCTTCTTCTTCCTCTGAGAAGCGAGACTTTGCATCACCATTTTCCTGATATACAGGTGGTACTGAATGAGGACGCATAACTACGTCATCCATTGTAAGAAAATCCTTGTTGATTTCAGGTTGAATATATTGCTTTTTCATTGTCTTGTATTGAAATTTTAAATGATTGACTAATTGAAAAACTGATTCACAACTTTACTTTACATAGACCTTCTCACCATTGATGATATAGAATCCCTTCTGCAATTCATTACGAACAGCATTCACCTTCTGGCCAGCCATGTTGTAAATACCTTCCTTCTTCACGTTCTGAGTAGTTACAGAATTGATATTTGAATAGAATTCATCATAGACTGCAAACGAGAAATCATGAACGCCAGCAGAAGAACTTGGGTCAATGTCCTTAGGGAAATTAGTGTTTGGAGCCTCAACAAAGTGGAACCAACCACGCAAACCCTTGAACATAGTGATATCATCGTCAGTACACTGCAGTATCTTGTTATCTTGCAAAATATGCATAGTACCTTCTGTTACCATATAGTGCTTTCTGTCGAGATTACCTATAAAAGTATAAAGATTACCAGATCCGTCAGCCGTAACGACATGTTCCTGAGGCGTTTTAGAAACTACTACACCATTGAACTGAGGATTATCAACTTTGTCATCACCCACCTTGATGAGATAAGGATAGCCAGTTCCTTCAGTGAATGTAGGATTATAGAAGTTGAAAGTAGCCTTCTTCATAATGCCCTTGGCATTGTACACTTCTGTCACATCACCAAATACCTTGATTTGTGTTCCTGCACCGAAAGCTGTTTCTGCAATTTCCTGAGTCATTTCGAATGGCAAGCACAATGTGTACCACTTTTCATTAGTAAATTTGCGGAAGATGCCCAAACGAATCTTCTTACCTTCGTTCCATTCTATCTTCTCCGAATTTTCTGTTGACATTTCGCTGATATACAATACAGGAGCTGTAACACTCAGATTCTCTTTATTCACAACGTTTCCTGCCTTTGCACCCACACTTACAGTTGTTCTAACTTCAGTACCTTCCTGCCAATCTGCTGGAACTTCGAAAGTCTTATCAATGGTAATCTTACCATCCTTAGGAATATTTTCTGTGCATACCTCTCTGTATTCAGCAGGCTCACCAGAAGTATTCACATAATTAAATCTAACCTCGGTAGCTACATCGTTCTTCCAATCATCATCCGTATTAGCTTCGATGGTGTAACGAACTTTGATTGACGGTGTAATCAGATTGAATTCAGGACTTGTCACATAGGTAATATCCTTTCCACTTGGATCTCCACAGACGAATGTAGGTACACCCTTAACATCCCCTTTATAAGTAGTTCCATCTTGTGGGATCCACTTATTAGAAACCACTGCAACAATAGCATCCTCAATGTCAGATTCTTGTGCAAAAGTGTTCATCGAAAAAACACCAAGCACAGCAAACATAAATGCCTTTAGTAAATTTTTCTTCATAATCGTTTTTTATTTAATGTTAAACTTATATTTCTTATTAATTAGGGTTGTTTGTCCTCTCAAAAATAAAGAAAAGCTTGAATTTATAGTTGATTAAATTTAGGCTATTTCTTAAAGTTGGTACCTTTCCTATAAAATCGCTGCAAATATAATAGTTTATTTATTATTTCCAATAATTATTTAGGAAAAAAAATCAATCAGCACGTAAAATAACGAAAATTGTACAAAAAAGCATGAGTTTAAGTCAATGATTGTCGTTCAACCATCGAAAAGATTCAACTGCTTATGGTGCGACGGGGCGAATCGTGAATCCATAGAAGCGGTTGACACCATCGCCACAATAGGCGTCTTCACTACTGAAATAGAGATAGAAAGCGCGATTGTCATCTTCTGTGTTTTGCATTCCCAACCAGTAGTAGCCACCATTGTTGCGGTCGAAGAGGAAAGGACTGTAGCAACCGCCACCAGCAGGTAAGAAGATGCTGCCACCGCTTGGACCAGTGTATTTGCACCCGTTGGTGCCATTGATTTCCGTCCATTCAGCCGTGCAGTGGGTAATCAATTCGTCTGCCTGTACGTCAGAAGGCATCTGCCAAGGCGTACCCCACAGATTGTGTGCTGCATCGTATTGCGTTCCACTGATATTAGCACCCAAGTCGTGAGAAGTGTCCCTCACGCCATCGCAATGGATGTACGTGCTCCAATCATACACCATCTTCACCTCAGATTCCCCCCAGGCATAGTAGCCCCCTCTCTCTTCAGGAACAGTGGCACCTACATTGCAACATGCCCATTTTGTACCAGATGGCAAACCGAGGTCTATCAAATGTGGATGACCATCATCGGGACACGCCAGATAAAAACGATTGCCATTGAGAATGATATTCACAAGAATCACAACATCAGATATGTCCACTTCATCATCGTAATTGACATCACACGAAGCCATATAGGATCCATCCGACAGAATTCTATTCACAACAAAAACGACATCCGAAATATCCACTTGGCTATCATTATTGGCATCCCCTACTATGAGAGACTGAGCATTAGTAGAAACTACCATGAAGGACAACAGCGCAAGAATTGTGATTAATTTTCTCATAATACTATATTTTTGAAGAAAGCGGAAGTCATCTGGCCCCCGCTTTCTGAAAAAGATATTGTTTTAATCACTATTACCAGATATTACCCCAACCAGAATCTTCATAGTTCTTATCCGTATTGGAGTCGTTTCTTTGCTTTGTTGCCACATCACCTTCACCAACGGTAGAATTTTTAATGACAACATCCAAAGCGAGATTCGATATCGTATAAATGTCGTTAATTACGACTTCGGGGGAAACATATATTTTTCTTTTCATTGTTTTCAAAAGATTTGTTATTTCACTAAGTATTTCTTACCGCCACGGATGTAGATACCCTTCTCAGGATTCTTCACCTGAACACCTTGCAGGTTGAAGATTGGCTGGTCTGTATCATCCGCCTCTTCGTTCGACAAATTGATGGAATTCAGAAGGTCATCATCAAACTGAGAACCAAAAGCCAATTTCACATTATTTGCCTTCTGATTTAACTCTTCTGAAATATCCTCAAACGTCACACCAAGATGCAAATATGCCTTGTTCTTTGGGATTGTTGCACCATTTAAATGATAGAATCCCAAGTTATTGTTCTTCATCGAGAACACATACATATAATCGTGGTCGTTGGCTACAGCTTGGTATTTTTTATTCACATTATCTGTATAACCATTTCGACTATAAACCTGATTATAACCACTAAGGAGATTCTTGGCATATTCAGTTTTTTGTACATCGGAGAGTGTATATTCGTCAACAGGAAGCAATCTATTACCAGATGGGTCATTTGCTGAATTACACTCTATAATCACAGCCATATTCTCTGGAACAACATTGCCTGAAGCAATCTTAGTAAGTGTCAAGGTATTGGTTTTCTCGTTATAATTATCCTCATCTGGATTCAGATAATAAGCATTTACACCATCCAACAACTTGTAGGCAAATGGTGCATACATGCTGGTATAATACTTTCCACCAGACTCAAATCTCGCATTGGCTGTTACACCAAAGGCACCTGCAGTCTGCTCTTCTGTCAAGAAAGTTACATCCCAATCTATATTTGTAGCTGTGTTTACATCTTCAAATGACAGCATTGAAACACTGCCATCTCCATTGTCACAAAGATAACTGTCAAAAGTGGCAGTATAAGTTGATAAACCAACACTAACTGATTGAGTAATCGATGTACTAATTCTGTAAGCGTTGCTGTATTTGGATGATGGAGTAAAAGTGAAATGATAATTGGTATTTCCTATCATTTCATCTGTAGAAATCGCACCTTCTTTATTACCAGTTTTCATATATATATCAGTAGCCAAATATCCCAACTCTTGTCCTTGAATACCAGCTGTAGCTACACGCTTAAAAACAATCAGTGGATTATTAACAGCATCACTCTCAGAAATGGTTGTCAAACCATTCACGAAATTGAAACCATCTTGAACTGTTCTTGTAACATTACCTACGAGTGGAACCTTAACTGTTTTTGTTGCAGTGTGTTGAGTTGCACTTCCGTTTCCAGCAAAACACAGGAATTTTCCTGTTTCATGATTCTTCAAGATACAGTAAACCGTTGTTGCAGGTTCACTGAAATAAGCGTAATACGTGCCCGCTGTCTCTTGAGTCACTGTTAGTGTATATGGATTTTCTGAAGTGACAAAAGCAGCGTCATCAGATTGAGTCTTTTTCCACCCCAAAAAAACAATGCCCTGTTCAATGTCAGGATGAGCAGTTATCGTAACTTCATCATTAAGTCTATTGTTTATATTACTAATCTCTACCCATCCCCTTTGCACATTCGTTGACACAGCTTGAACTAATCCTTCTACTCTTTGGAAATAAGCAGTATAGTTGAATTGGGTGCGTTTGTTATTAGCTGTGTATTCTGAAGTAATTTGTTTTTGTGGTGAAAAACTTGGAGAGGTACTAACATAATCTCCCGTTCCATTTTCTTTCCATCCTAAAAATGCATAAGTCGCATTTGGAGTAGCATAAAAATAAACCGTTTGATTCGGTTTATTTCCAAAAAAGCCCGTGACTTCTCCATTTATAGACATGGGTGCAGACTGATAAGTAGGATTTCTCGTGGAAGTTTTTGAAACATATACCCTACCACTACCAGAAGGAGACACATTTGCTGTTGCTCTGTAATAATAGTCAGTTGCTGTAGCCCGTACATTTCCAACCACACAAATCAATCCGACTACAAGCACTGCGAGCCTTTGTAGCCAATCGGAATTCATGAGTTTGTTGATTTTTTCCATTTTGTTAAAATTTTGAGTTTATTAAAAATAGTATATTGATTCACGCAACGTATAAGCATGGTAGCCGTGATGAGCTGATGGGGTGCATCGAGCACGGGTAGCAGCGGCGTAGCAAGCAGGAAGAGCAAAAGCACTACGGCATAGATGCCAAACACTTGCTTGTACCAGCGTTTCTTCCGTCCAAAGAGCCAGAGCAGGAGAAGAATAGGATTGAACACAATGAGATACCAATTCCACGTACTGCCGAAAAGCTCTGAATAGAAGGTGACGAAGAGCAAGAGCAGCCCCAAGAATGTCTGTCCCATCAACAGGATGGCATCGAAGGCGCGAGGGACAAGCGAGAGTTTGCAAAGATGCTCTGCCAGCGTTATCAGAATGGCAAGCACCAGCAGCACTCCAAATGCCCACATCGGCGTTATCACAGATGGTTTGGGTACTACCTTCGCTTCGATGAGCGTTTCCGACTTTCCCGTCAGCATGGGGCGGCGTTCGCCCGTCTTCAGGCTCACAATCTGCGCCTGCTGCATCATCGGCACCACCAGTTCGGGAGCAAGGCGCAAGTCCGTTTGAGTGTATTTGTCATAAATGGTTCCCATCACCATCACAAAAAGAAATTCCACCCAAGGGTGGTTTCTCACCGTGTAGCGGAAATAGTCGCCATTGCAGAGCGTGTAGGGGAACCGAGGCTCACCCCAGTCGATGTATTCATCGTGCAAGCTCTCTCGCACTTTCATCATCGAGGAACTCAGACAGTTGGTCAACAACAGATTGAAATGTCGGTATCCTCCGCGCACCATGTCCTCATCCAACAGTCGCCACAAATCCTGCTTCTCATGGAGGGTAAGCGCCAGCTCGTATTGTGTGGAACCTCTGCCCTCCTCTTTCATATGGTTCAGAAACTCTTGAGTCGGAACTGCCACATATTTTGCTATCGCCTTTCCTGCAACTCCAGTCATAAATGTTCCCACATCGGTTTCGCTTTCGAATGTAAACACATAGTCAAGTTGATGGATGGGGCATTCCATGCGAAGGGTGGCATGGCCGAAAACGGAATAGAGGTTGTCCGTTGGAGAAGTCACCAGGAGGCTCACTGTCACGAAATTGCTGCTGTCGGGCAGCAACTGAAAAGCATTGTTCTCAGCTTCAGCAGAAACCTGGTGAGGGAGCATCTGGCTGAGCAGCACGAACAGGAACATCCAGCATCTGTGCAGCCAGACCCAAACACAGTCCCTATACTTCATCATAGAACATCTTTTCACACCTCTCTTAAGGTGGGTTCTATAAATTATGTCGAGTTGATTTTTGAATTGATTTGATTGGATTTTTGTCAGTTTTTGAGGGCGCATAGCGAGCTATGTAACCGAGAAAAGTGGCAAAAAGACTTCAAATCAAACAAAAAGCAACCGAAACGAAATCTCATATTTTTGTAAGAAATCATAAAACAGAATTTTTAGAACACACCTTAAAGTAGAATAAGGCGGAGCAGTCCAATTGATGAATTGACGCACTCCACCTTCTTAGTTATCATTGTCGTAGCAACAAGTCTTACTTCACCACCTTGCGGCCATTGACGATGTAGATGCCCTTCTGCAGGTTGCTGAGAGAGGATGCATCCACCTTGCGACCGTCGAGGCTGTAGATAGGTGCATTGACGTTCGTGTCGGCAGCCACGGTGCTGATGCCATTGAGACTGTCGCTGCCAAAACGTACCTTGATTGGATTTGCCCCGCCAGTGCGCTCGTCTGTCACGAAGAAGTAGCAACGGAACTGAGGGATGGTGGCAGCACGACGATAGAAGTTGTAAGCGTATGCACCGGTTGCATCCTGAGACGAGCCGAAGTAGAAGTTCAGGCCGTCGCCAGGCATTTCATAGCCATTAGCAGCCAAGTTACCCTTCATCGAAACACCGATTTCAGGAGCGTGGGTATTGTCGTAGAGCTTCACCTCGATTGGTTCATTAATCGCCTCGATGCCCAAAATGTCGTACATACGGTCGAGGTCGGACTGTCTTGCATGAACTGCCCTGAAGAGGTAAGGCATGTAAGCCTCAATCTTGTCTGTAGCCGTGAAATTGAGATGGCAGGTGAAGTATGACTCTGAAGCAGCCTCTGTCAACTCGCCAGCAACACTCGTATATTCCTGAACCTGTACGGCATCCTCGCCGAAGAAAGCGGTCAAGTCGTCAATGCTGTAAGGCAATACCAAGGTCATCCAAGGAGTGGATACGTATTCAACAACCTCCACCTCTTTCTCCTTAATATAGATAATGGTGTTCTCTCCATCTGGCATGACATAACCATCAGGATATTTCTCAGTGAATTCGGCATCCTTGTAGAAGTAGTCATACTCGTAATCAGGATTAGTGTTGAATCCAGCAGGTGGGAAGGATGGTGTCAAATTGGAAGATTTCTTCTGAACAACGATGTCATCGTACCAAGAACCATCAACCTTCTGAATCTTATAGGTAACGTGCCAAATGTCAGTAACGTTTGCAGGTAAAGTCGTTGGAGTTGCAAAGAATGCGTACCACCAAAGCGCAGGTTTATTTGAGGTAGTGCCGTGTGCGACATTCACAAGTTCGTTCTTTTCATTAAATTTCTGTTTGCTGGTGTCAAGACCATCTGTCCAAAGGCAAGAATTAACATTTTCCAAACTTGCCAAATAATTAGTGGAATTATATGGACCCATGGCCATTGTGCCGAACACTTTGTTGTTTTTTTCTGCATTATTCACATAAAGCTGCCATCCCACTGCAGGCTTTGCTCCCAAGCCCATAGGCGTTTCATTTCTGGTAGTACTTCTCCAAATCAAATAATTGTTGGCGATGGAAGCATCGTTCAGTCTGATTTGGAAATCGTAAGCATCGCCATAAAAAGCCCACTGGTCGTGTCCTGCTTTTGCAATTGGATAGTTTCTACCAGCCTTAGGAGTGGCACCGTTGACGCTTTTCCAAGACATGATAGTCTCTTTATAGGTACCCCAATTATTTTCTGCAGACTGATCGTAAATCACAAGATAGTTATATTGACCAGTTTCATTGTAAGAACGAAGATAATGCCATACAGGTTCCTTTCCTTCTTCAGAGAGGAAGAAAGGAGGGTCGAACACATAATCCACATAGACAGTTTCAGCATCAGCAGGAACTTCTGTGATTTCCTGAGTCATTTCAGCATCGCTGTAGAATGTGTATTCACAATAAGCACGCCACAGTTTCTGAGGCATGGCATTGAGGAGGTCACCACCTGCTGCCACGTTAGCTGTGCCGGTGATGGTTCTGCCATCCACGTGTGTGGTCAGGCTATAGGTGACATTCACTGCACTTGCTGCCACCGAGAACATGGCAAGTGTGGTAAAAAGCACGAGGTGCTTCAGTTTCAGTGTAATATTCTTCATCATAATGATTTCGATTTTTTCTTGTTTGTTTACTTGATTTCTTAAAATCTCTTTAGACTTTTTTGACTGCGGTATCTACTTCTTGAAAAGGCTTTACCACAAGTCGCCATAGGTTTCTTGGTTGCCATGATACTTGACGGATGGGCCAACGGTTCCATCACCTTCACCGCCATCACCAATCGTAGTGCCATCGCCCATTTCGCCGGAAACACCAGATACAACGATCATGATTTCGTCTTCAATGGTGAAAAGAATTTCACTCACTGGGGTTAAATACGTTTTTTTCATACTATCTTGTTTTAATAATGAATAATTTATATTTCTTAGTCTTAGGGTTGTTTGTTATATCAAAAATGCTTATAATCATGTTCATGAAAATTAGGCATTTTCTCAAATATGGCAATAACCACAAAATCTTTGCAAAGATAATCGGTCAGCCCATTGCTGACTGAACTGGAAAGGCAAGCTCAAAGTATAGAATTTTGTGTTCGAGAAAGAGCGAATCACCCTCAGACGAATATTACGACCAACATTCAGCGCCAGTCGGTCTGTATTTACCTCTGAATTCTCGTCGATGACAAGTTCATGAGCCGTTAATTCAAAAGTGCCTGGGGAAACAATATTATGACCTGTTCCCTCTACTTTGAGGTTGACATACATCGTAGCATTTTCTGGAACACCTTCAGGTCTTTGAAAATTTAAATTGTAAGGTCGTCCATTTTTATCAATTAATAGTTCTTGAGTAACCACTTCAGTTTGCTCATCACCCGAAGCATCAGTGTACTTGAAAGTAACAGAGATAATTAAATTATTTTTCCATGTAGCACCAGTCCAAGCCTCTCCGTTAGGAATAAACAATAAGTCACCAGTAACAGGAAATTCAGGACTGGTTATAGAACCTCTGTGATGAGTACTTTGGTCACCTAAAATATAGGAAGAACCATCTTGTTGAACCATTCCCTCCATCGTTCAATTATCTCCAATCACAGCCACTACCGCATCTTGAATTTCAGACTTAGACTGAGCATACGCACTTGTTGCAAAGAGTCCTAATGCAACAAAAGCAAATGATTTCAGTAATTTTTTCTTCATAATTTCAAATTGTTTTTATGGTTTAACTTACTTTGTTTTTTAAAAACATTTAAGCGAGAAGGGAGTTTCTAAAGTTAGTAATCACCTATAATTCCCAAATCATCGGCAAAATTACATAATTCAAACAAGACAGAATTTAAGTTTTAAGAAAGGAATATCAATTTTAAGAATGCCTATGTAAAAAACCAAGAAAGGTCGAGATTTAACAGAATCACAGAATTTAATATTTACGATAAATTATTAGAAAAGATTACAGAATCAAGAAAAGATGAAAGTATAAAGCATTTGAATAATTGCATATTATAATTAAATGTTTTATCTTTGCATCATCGAACCACGAACCAATACAATAGAATATGATTTCGCAAATATACCATAGTAAGTTAGCTATAAGGTACATGTTTAAGAGTCTTCGTTTTGTTTTAATTGAAAAGATATTTTAACAGTATATGATGACGCTACTATTAAATGAGACCACGCAAATATGGATGCATATATGTTCATTAGTATTATGGATTTTGACCATTCTACTAATAACATATCTCTTTATCAAGCAACACAAAAAAAGTGGTCAGAAGAAATACTTCGTAATGATTCCCAATAGCGAGATGGGCTATTCTGACGTGCCCTGCGTGAATTCCATTCTTGATGATAACCCCAATTCATCATCAACTATTCAATGTCGTGGCATCAATAGAAAGGGCGAAATTATCAATTCTCTCATCATTCCTAAAAAAATTGATGGTCAAGACAAAATTATCGATTATCTGTGCATCGTGAATGTTGATAAAGACACTCAATTCCAACAAGTGCTGCTTCTCACGATAAGGGATTCCAACTCCATGTCCTACGAAGGCAACGAATATCACGTGATTCGCTGCAATCTGATAAAGAATGAGAAAGAAAGAGAAATCAATGCCAACGAAGCATCACAGGAAAAGCAACAAGGTTCTCAAGAGGACCTGGAGAACAGGGTTGAGCCCATCACTGAAGATGACTCAGACAATGGGGAGGAATTCGTTGCAAACGACATGGAGGAGTTGGCAGCCCTCAGTACGTCTGACACCTCAATTATGTCGAATGAAACCTTCGAGATTTTGTCGCAGAGAATCAAACGGGAACTCGACAATCCAGAGAACATCTGTAACCCCGTTTTCGACATGAAAACACTGGTGAAGCTCACAAATTCCAACGCAAAATACGTATCCATCATCATCCATGACGTGTATGGCGACTTTTTCCGTTCTCTTCTCAACAAAAGGAGAATAGAACTGGCTAAACAGAAATTGGATGATGTGGAGAAAAATGGCAATAAAACCATTCAATCTATTGCCCTTGAGGTGGGTTACTCTTCCATCAACAATTTCATCAATACATTCAAAAAGATGGAAGGAGTCACTCCAGCTGTTTATCAGCGGAATGCCATCAACAAGTATTTTAAAAAGAAATAATCCTATACCACAAGAATTAGGGGAGCATCCTTAATTCAATGGTTTTTCCATGAGAATGCAATGGAATGTGCCGTCGGACTGTTTCGACCAGTCGGGTTGATAACCCATCTTCTCATAGAAATGCACTTTCTCTTCCCTACTCTCCAGCATGGCATGGGTGAAGCCTAACTCTTTTGCCCATTCCTCGGCTTCACGAACCACACGAGTGCCTAATCCTTGGCGACGATATTCTGGAAGGACAACTATACGCCCCAGCATCACTGTGGTGGGGTCGATGGCATAGATGCGACAGGTAGCTATTGGCAGATACTCGTCCATCACCACGATGTATTTGGTTTCGGGCGTGTCGTGCTCGTCGAATTCCTCTTGAAGCGAAATGTGGTGCTGACGCGCCATTCCTTGAATCCTCACGTAGTAGGCTCCTGCCTGCTGTGCCAAATGGGTGGCTCTGATGATTTCCATTGATGAGAAAGTGCTGATTTACGATAATTCCGGATTTGGAACAAAGGTAAGAATTCTGATTTGAAGACAAGAATCTTTACAACATAATTTGCATCCATTTCCAAATTATTTGTAACTTTGCATCCCTTGACAAGCGCAAAGGACAAAATACATTGATTATGAAATACGGAGTTATAGGAACTGGTGCCATCGGTGGTTTTTATGGCGGCAAATTAGCGAAGAGCGGGCAAGAGGTGCATTTCCTCTTGCATCGTGATTACGATTACGTAAAGAGTAATGGTTTGCAGATTGATTCGTGTGATGGTTCATTTCATCTCGATGCCGTGAATGCATACCACCGAACTGCCGACATGCCCGTTTGCGATGTGGTATTGGTTTGTTTGAAAACCATCAACAACGGATTGCTTCAGGAACTCCTACCTCCACTATTGGGTCCAAAAACCATCGTCGTTCTCATTCAAAACGGCATCGGTGTGGAAGCCGATGTGCAACGTATGTTCCCCGACACCGCCTTAGTGGCAGGACTTGCTTTCATTTGCTCGGCCAAAACTGAACCAGGCAGGGTGAGCCATCAATGCTATGGTAGCATCAATTTGGGGAATTACAGTTGCAAGGACTCCCAATGTCTCAATGCACTGCTCACGGATTTCACTCAGGCTGGCGTGCAAGCCGCTCTTGTCAATTACGAGGAAGCGCGATGGAAGAAGGCTGTGTGGAACATGCCTTTCAATGGTATGACCGTGGCGCTCAACACACAAACCGACTTACTGCTCAAGCATCCATCCACTCGTAAACTCATCTACGAGCAGATGCTAGAAGTGATTCATGCTGCTCAGCATCTCGGAGTGGAAAACATCGATGAGTCGTTTGCTGATAAGATGATACAAATGACTGATGCGATGACTCCGTATAGTCCTTCCATGAAATTGGATTTCGATTTCCACCGCCCGATGGAAATCGAGTATCTATATTCCCGTCCTCTCGAAATTGCTCATAACGCAGGTTTCCACATGCCAAAACTCGAAATGTTGGAAGCGCTGCTACGATTTAGCCCCTCTCCAGCTCCCCCCAAGGGGGGAGTGTAGCCATCCGGATGGGATAATTACTCACTACTCACTAATAATAGAGTGTAGCCATCCGGATGGGATTATTACTCACTACTCACTACTCACTCCTCACTAATAATAAAGTGTAGCCATCCGGATGGGATAATTACTCACTCCTCACTACTCATTCCTCACTAATAATAGAGTGTAGCCATCCAGATGGGATAATTACTCACTCCTCACTACTCATTCCTCACTAATATTAAAATGAACGGATTTACAATGTTTTTAGGGGAGAAATCCATGACATGTTACAATTTCGAAAGAATAAGTTACAAGCATCTTACAGAATTGAAAGGAAAATAATCATTTACGAAAGAAAAAACGAAGTTTTTATAGTAAATTTGCAACAACTAATATAAACGACTTATATATGAAAAAAACATTACTCACTCTATCCCTGCTTTTCTGTCTCTTCACTCAGATGCAAGCATTTGTGAAGGACAGTATTTTCGTCAACACAGGTGGGCAGAAACGCAACATGATTGTGTTTCGTCCTAACACTTACGAATCAGGCGTGCCACTGATGATTGTGACCCACGGTATGAACCAAAGTCCAGAATACCAATACGATTCCGACAAGTTCTATACGATGGTTGACACGGCAAAATTCGTCGTTGCCTACCTGCGAAGCGATGGTAACACTTGGGACATTGGTGGAACGAAAGACATCAACTTCGTGAAAGCGTCCATCACAAAACTTGAACAAGACTATGGCATCGACACCAACCGCGTGTATTGGTCGGGATTTTCGATGGGTTCCATGCTCATCTACCATGCCATCCCAACGATGTATAACAAGATTGCAGCCTTTGCACCAACCAGCGGCATCCATTTCTCCAGTCAGCCTTGGAACAACTGTCCGAAGCCGATTTCGCTCATCCATGTGCATGCTTACGACGACGACGTGTTTGGCTACACCCAATATGGCATACACGACTACGTAGAGCACTTTGCCCAAATGGACCACACGAAAACCTACAAGAAAACCACCAACTACTATCCGAACGGACAAACATGGTGGAATGGAGACAAGGAAGTGTGGAGCGGTGGCGACAACGGCACAGAAGTGGAACTCTTTTCCTACCACAACGGAGGCCACTGGCCAATGGATGGCAATCATCGCGAAATATGGAACTTCTGCAAGCGTTTTGTGCTCGATAAAGGCTTGCCCAGCATCAGCTTTCTGAAGCCAACGACTTCAGACGAGTTTTTTGCCATCGACACCATCACCATCGAAATCGATGCCAAAGACACCGACGGAACCATTCAGTCCGTTCAACTGACCATCGATGGAAAAGTGGTGGAAACTTTTCAGGAGGAACCATTCATTTACCGTTGGGTACGTCCATCCGCAGGCTCTCACACGCTAAAAGCCAAAGTGACCGACAACGATAAGAAAACGAAGGAAACGACACGGAAAATCACCATCTTCCCCCCTACTCCATTGCAAGTGCTGGAGGCTGCACCCGAAAACCATTCCTTCGACCTGCCCGTCAACTTTTCGCCGTTCACTTTCACTTTCGATTTCCCTATCGACTGCGACAAGGCAACAGCAACACTGTCGAACGGAACAGAAAGCATTGCCCTCGCAAATCTCTCATCGGGCATGAGTCCTGTCATCAGCTTCTCCCTTCCTGAAAACACCTCGCTCAGCGAAGGCGATTTCAAGCTCACCCTGATCAACATCACCGATGAACGCATCGTGGATGCCGAACCTTTCGTCTTCGAATACACTTTTGGCATCACGGAAGTGGATATTGAGAACATCGACAGCACATCCGCTGCACAGCTTTACAAAGGAGGATTCCTCAAGACCATGACAGAAGCACAAGCACTCTACGAAGGCACTTCCTTAGAAGCAGATTCCATCTATGAGTCTGCACAGGAACTCAGAGACAAGCTGAAAGTCATACTTGATGAATACGCCACATTCGCATCCACGGCACCATCTGAATATGAGAAGGCAACTGATGCACTGCTAAAGGGAATGAACCCACTGGCGACTCGAAAAACAAACCTCGAAAACTACTATGCAGCATACAATCGTGCGCTCGAAATCGTAAATCAGTTTGCCGACGTTGAAGAAATGCAGACCAAATACGCTTACCGCCGCCTGCAATCATACGTCACCAATCTCTACACCCCTTCGAAAGTAGTAAACAACGACGACAAGATGGTTACTGCTACAGAAAAACTGTTGCAGTATATCGAACAACTCGAACCTATCATCTTAGGAATCCCAAGCATTTCCAACGAAACAAAGCCAAGCGAAAACGCATTCTATTCACTTGATGGCATTCGTGTATCCACACCTACTCGAGGCATTTACATCAGAAACGGAAAGAAAATCTTAAAACAAAAATAAAAAAAGCCCCCACCTGCTCCCCCGAGGGGGAGGGAAGAACGTGAAGCGTGAAAAGTGAGGAGTGAGGAGTGAAGCGTGAAGAGTAAAGCGTTTAGCGTTAAGCGATTCCGTCCGAATGGCATTCTCCTCCCCTCGGGGGAGCGGGTGGGGGCCACTAATTAAATTATGAAAAGAGTTATCATCCTCTTCAGCCTACTCGTTGCGCTGATACTTACTGCACAAGCACAGACACAAACCATCAAAGTGGGCAACACACAGCGCACCATGATTCCATACGTGCCAAAGAATCTGCCTGCCAATCGTCCACTCATCATCAGCTGTCATGGTGCCAACCAGGATGCAGCCTATCAGAAAGAGCATTGCGTCTATGAAAGCATCGCCGACACAGCACTCTTTGCCGTTGTCTTCCCTAATGGTGTGAACCGCTATTGGGACATCTCAGGCAATAGCGACCTCAACTTCATCGAAGCGATTATCGACACGATGCACAACCGCTATGGCATCGACAAAAACAGAGTCTATCTGTCGGGCTTCTCGATGGGAGGTATGTTCACGGTCCATGCCATGAACCACATAGCCGACAAGATTGCCGCCTTTGCTCCTATGAGCGGTTCGGGCAGTGGCACCAATGCCTCGCGTCCCGTTCCACTCATCTATATCCACGGCACAGCCGACGATGTGGTTGGCAACGGTGGAGCCTATGGTTTTGCCGAGGGATGGGCACGATTCGATGGTTGTGTCAGCACACCCGAGGTGATTCATCCATATCCCAAGAACAAGCCCAACTCCTTCTCCACGATGTATCGTTGGACAGGCGGAAAGGCAGGTACTGAAGTGGTCTATATCAAGAACGAAGGCAAAGGCCACTGGGTATCGAACGACTCGAACGGAGCCATGTCGAGTGTGGAAATCTGGAACTTCTGCAAACGTTTCTCTCTCGACCCAGGCATTCCCTCTGCCAGCATCACCGTCTCGTCCGCTTCAGGCGAATTCACCTCGCTCGACACCCTCACCGTCACCGTAGAAGCAACCGACATCGACGGTACAATCGAAAAAATCCAACTCTACATCGACAACCGACTGGTGGAGACCTACACGGAGAGCCCTCAGTCCTACGTGTGGATTCGTCCATCCGCTGGCAACCACAGTCTGAGAGTGGTGGCAACCGACAACGACAAGAAACAGAAGGACGTGACAAAAACCGTCACCATCCTTGCTCCTACCCCTGCAGCCATCCTTTCTGCATCACCTGAGAATCAGTCGTTTGACCTTCCCTGCAACTTTTCTCCATTTAAATACGTCTTCGACTTCCCCATCGATTGTGAGAAAGCCAAAGCCACTCTTGCCGACAACAACCTGAGTGTGGCACTCCAGCTCCAAGAAACAGGGATGAGCAACACGCTTACCTTCCAACTTCCTGCTGAAACCACCATGCCCGATGGTGATTACACGCTGAGCATCTCGGATGTCATAGATGAGCGCGGCGTGGCAGCAGGGCCTTTCCGTTTCCGCTATTCCTTTGGCGTTTCTAAAGTGGGAGGAGAAGCCGTTCTCGACACGCTCATCCGTGCCAACTCGTGGGATGACGCTCAAAGCACCATCGGCGAAGGTATTCCAGAGGGATGGAAGCGTGTGAACAGCAACAGCGACGGTTCCAACGACACCAAGGAGGGAGGCTCTGCCAACACGGGAGCTGTCCGTCTGAAATACTTCGAGGCAGGAGGCGACTTCAACACAGGCTTCTACATTAGTGCACGCGAATACCAGCGAAGCGACCTCTACTACGGACTCTACAACAACTACCCACTCCACTTGAAACCAGGAAAATACACGTTCAACATCCGTTCTATCTACTGGAATTCGGGAGCACAGAACAACCACATGACTTTCTCCGTACTTATTGACTCAAAGGACGGAAAGAACCATGTCCTCTCGCAGACAGGATTGAATTCCACTGGAGTGCTCGATGAATCCACCAATCAGCAAGTTAAGGGTTCGTTGGCACATGAATTCTACTTCAATGTGGATGTGGAAGCGGACTACGTTCTGAACATCAACACGTCGGGCAACGGTTGGGACGGACTCATCATCGGTGGCGTGCAAATCGTTTCCACACCTTCCGCAGCACAAATCTACAAGGGTGGATTCCAACAGGCATTGGCGGCTGCACAAGCGCTTTATGATGCCACCTCCACCGACATCGACAGCATCTATGAATCTGCCGAGAAACTGAGGAGCCAACTCAAAGAAACTATCGATGAATACGCCCATTTTGCTTCCACCTCCCCTTCCGAATATGCTGCTGCCACCGACGTACTCCTGAAGGCTGTCATTCCGTTGACCACCCGCAAGACCAACCTTGAAAACTATTTCAAGGCTTACTACGAAGGCATGAGAATCGTGGACGAATACGCCGACATAGAGGGCATCACCAACAAATACGCCTACAAGCGCCTCGACACCTACGTCCACTCGCTCTACACACCTGCCAAGGTAGTGGAAAGTGATGCCAAATTGGTGACAGCCTACGAGAAGATTCAGCAATATATCGACCAAATCATGCCTGTCATCACAGGAATACCAAGTATTGCTGCCCAACGCCAGACGGATGCCGTCTTCTATTCCATCGATGGCACACGCCACACACGCCCAACAAAAGGTATCAGCATCATCAACGGCAAGAAGATTTTTATGAAATGAAGAATAAAGAATGTAGAATGAAGAATGAAATAATACTCTTCGTTTTCGTCCATTAAGATAAAAGTATTCTCAATAAGTCATCAATATTCTGTTTTTGAATGCAATAGGATTCTCCCCTCGGATTGTCCTGTTGCATTCTCTTTTTGAAAATTTGACATCATAAATTCAGTATTTCTTTTGTTCATATCAGTAAAAACCCATAAATTTGCAAAATTACTAATTGTAAAGCATTTTTAAACACTTTATTGTCTAACTAACTCCTGTAATTTTATGAAAAAGAAATTACTCTTTGCAGCACTTCTGATGGGCGGATGCCTTTCTGCTTCTGCTCAGTGGAGCTTTCCTGAGCCTGTGACACAAGGCTTCTCCATTGCTGAAGGTGCTGAGTCAACCGACACGCTCTACCTCTACAACGTGGGAGCGCACGCGTATTTTACCGAAGGTAATGACTGGGGAACCCGTGCCAGTACGGCTTCGTGGGGACTGAAAGTCTATTTCAAAAAGTTCCTCGAAGCTCCTGAGGAAGGCGAAGAGGGTGCAGCTGCTGTTTGGGATGGAAAGACCTACCTCATCTTCGATTTCTCTCTTACCAAGAACGCATGGAAGAACCTTTTCATCGACTCCGCTACAGCTCTCTACGTAGATTTGGGCTCCCAATCCAACTTCTACTTCTCCGTGCTCGACAATGGCAACGGCACATTCAAGATTTATGGTGCGGAAAGAAACCCTGCCTTCAATCCTACAGAGTATCCTAACAGCTACTTGGGCGTGGAAATGACGACCAATACGGATGGCAAGGTGACTATTTCCGACATCATCAATCCTACCCTCGACCCTGAGTCAGCTACTCCTGGCACGAACGAGTTCTACACGGACTGGGCTTTCGTCAGCAAGGAGAACTACGAGGCTCAGCAGGTAAAGGTGGCTCAATACGAGGCTGCAGTGGCTCTCGGCGATGCGATTGAGCGTGCTGAAGCCAAAAATATTGATGTGGCTGCTGAAAAGGCTGTCTATAACAACACCAACAGCACCAAGGAGGAACTGGATGCAGCAACCGTTTCGGTCAACACGAAGATTGCCAGCAACATCGAGAACATTTACTCTCCTGACAATCCACTCAACATGGATGCTGACTACGTGGTGAACACTACCTTCGATAATACCGAAGGATGGACCACCAACACTGGTGCTCAGAACACAGGTACTGCCACCAACAAGACTGCTGAAGCAGGTCGCGACGGACTGTATCACTTCACGGGCAGCTTCTGGGAGAACTGGAACGGCTCCGCATTCACGGGTAAGCTCTACAAGCAGATGACCCAGATGCCTAAGGGTGTGTACTATCTCCGCATGGCTGCATTCTGCAACAGCGGCGAAGGCTCTTACGTTTATCTCAACAACGACAGCGTAGAGGTGACATACGGTTCACCTGAGACTTACGAACTGTTCGCACTCGTTGAGGAAAATGACACCGTTGAAATCGGTCTGAAGGTGGTTTCTGGTGGTAACAACTGGGTGGGTATCGACAATGTTCACCTTGAGTACTACGGCAACAAGGCTTCATCCTTTGCTTATTATTTCCAGCAGAGAAGAGCCATCGATTTCTCGCACGTGGGTGAATTCTACCAGAAGGCAGCTAAGGACGAGTTCGACAATGCTGTCAACAGCATCCTCCCTGCAACTCCAGAAGAAGCAGTTGCCGCTTTGGATACCTACAATGCTGCATGGGAAGTATTCAGCGCTAACGCTGCTGCCTACGAAGCTCTGAACAAGGCATACCAGATTGGTGAAGCTACGCTCGACGAAGGATTCGAGGACGACGACCTGTCTGACTACATCATGGACATTCCAGACCTGCTGGAAGAAGGCGAAATGACGACAGAAGAAGCGTTGGCTATGACAAAGAAGGTTGAAGAACTGACTGAAGCTGCTCGCAGGAAGTATAAGGAAGGTCAGGACATCACTTCGCTCATCACAAACGCCAACTTCGACCAGAGCGGTTCGATTGGTTGGTTGGTTGATACCAAGACTGTTAACAACGCATACACTTCAGGTCCTGCAGTGGCTGGTCTGCCTCAGAACCAGAACGGTGAGCGTTGGAACAACAACTTCGACTACTACCAGACCCTCACTGGCTTGCAGAATGGTGTGTATGAACTGAAGGCACAGGCATTCTACCGCACAGGTTCTAACGCTGATGCTTGGAGTCAGCACACATCTGAATCGGAAGATATTCTCGCTTGGATTTACATCAACGACAACAAGGCAGCTGTGCCAAGCATCATGGAGTATCCACGCACCGAAGCTGAACTCGCAAAGGGTGTGGCTAATGACGGTCAGCTCAGCACCGTGACAGGCAACTGCTACTCTCCTGGCTCGAACGACGATGGAGTGACCATCTACACGCCTAACGGACAGAACTCCGCTTCTGCCTTCTTCTCAATCGGCGACTACGAGTGCAACGTATATGGTATCGTGACTGACGGAAACCTCCGTCTCGGTATCAAGTCGGAAGGTTCTGTCAGTGACCGATGGACCCTCTTCGACAACTTCCGCCTCGTTTTCCAGGGCTACAACGAAGACGTGCTGGTTGACCTGCTCAATGCCAAGTCTGAAGAGGCTGCAGAGCTGATGGAAAGCACAATGGCTAAGGATGCATTTAACACTCTCGAAGAAGCCTACAACCTCGCTGGCGAAGCTGCTGCCAGTGGCGAAGGCAGAGTCATGTTCAACGCTCTCAACACCATCATCTCGGCTATCAATGCTGGTAACGAATCCCTGAAGCAGTATGAAGAGCTTCGCACTCAGCTCCAGAACCTCGAAGCAGCATTCAACGAATATGCTGGCACAGCATCCGTGGAAGCTGCTAACAATGCTGAAGCACTCATGAACGAAGTGTCTGAGGCACTCGGAGCTGGTTCTTACACTGACGCTGAAGTAGCTGCCAAGATTGAAGAAATCAAGGCTGCCATCACAGACTTGAAAATTCCTGCTGAAAAGGCAAGCGACGACAACCCAATCGACTACACGAACGTGATTGTGAACCCTACATTCGATACCATTGGCGACTTCACTGGTTGGAGTGGTTCTGGTTGGGGAGCAGGTGGTACGAAATCGACACTTGCTGAACGCTATCAGATGAACTTCGACACTTATCAGGATGTGAGCGTTCCAGAAGGCACTTACATGCTCTCAGTGAACGGTATGCACCGTTCGGGCTGGGCTGCTGACGACTACGCTGCTTACTTGGCACAACAGGAGAAGTTGGCTGAAGACCCTAACTATGCTGACCCAACTCTCACGGCATACCTCTATGCAACAACGAGCGAAGGCACTTACTCCGTGGCTCTGCCTCACGCATCAGCAGGTAACGTGGAAGGTGCATACGGTGTGACAAGCGAAGACAATGTGGCTTCGGGCATCTATATCCCAGGCACGATGTTGGCTTGCGACACTTACTTCCACACTCCTTACTACGATGCTGAAGGTAATGAATATTATCCTTACAACGTGAATGTGATTCTCAAGGTAGGTGCTGACAAGAAGCTCCGCATTGGTGTGAAGCGCAATGGTCCTGCTGCTGACAACCCTGCAGGTAACTGGACTATCGTGGATGACTTCCAGCTCATCTGCTACGGTACTGAAAGTGCGAAGACTCCAAGCGACGACGCTTCTGGCATCGAAGGTGTTCAGACAGACATCGTGAAAGCTGTTGAAATCTTCAACGTGAACGGTGCTCGCGTTGCTACACTCCAGAAGGGTATCAACATCGTTCGCATGAGCAACGGCACTATCCAGAAGATTCTCGTGAAGTAATCATTGGAATCCAATCTTTTTGATAAACCGGAGAAATGTCAAACACTCCGATTCTTCAAAGAAATAAAACCTGAAAAAGAATGCGTTGAACAATTCGGTTCAGCGCATTCTTTTTTTCATGCAATAGAGATTATCCATAGTATGTACTGGCGCTCTCCTATGATTGCATTGAATTTGTCCTTCAATTATACAGAAGTAATCCTTTGATTATACTGAACTAGCCCTTTGATTCTACTAAAATGCCGAGCCCTCAACGTTGTAATGGCGAGCCCTCGTTATCGCAACGCCGAGCGCTCGCCGTTTCGATGACGAGCCCTCGGCAACTAGTTGAATTCAAAGGAGCGCTTCAGTATATCCACACATGAGCTTCAGATCATCATTTAAAGCACCTCAGTAAATCCCCTAAGAAACTGCACTAAAAGCATTCCCTTGTCCCTCTGTCCTCACGTCCCTATTTCCCCTTTTTTAAAGTGTCACATCCTCATTTTTTAAACACATTCGTTTTTGTTCAAAATTATTTTCGTATTTTTGCAACGACAAACCCTAATACATGATTATCATGAAAAATATTCTAAGTATTACATTCATTCTGTTAGCAACAACAGCTTTCCTTTCTTGTCATCAAAGAAAGGATGCAAAGAAAGAAACCTCAAGTATTAACTCTAATAATAAGAAAATGGAAACTATCTATGACATCAACGTCCTCACGAAGAAGGGTGAGGAAGTATCTCTGAAGCAGTACGAAGGCAAAGTTCTTCTGATTGTCAACACCGCCAGCCGCTGTGGATTCACTCCTCAATACGAGGCATTGGAAGCGATGTATGAACGTCTGCATGAGAAGGGTTTTGAGATTCTCGACTTCCCTTGCAACCAATTTGGACAGCAGGCACCTGGCACCGACGAGGAAATCACCCAGTTCTGCCAACTGAACTATGGCACGAAGTTCCCTCAGTTCAAGAAAATCGACGTGAACGGTGAGAACCAAACGGCTCTCTATGCTTTTCTGAAGAGTCAGAAGGGATTCGGCGGTTTCGACATGGAAGACAAACTCGGTCCTCTGCTCGACGAGATGATGACCAAGGCTGACCCTAACTATAAGGAAAACCCTGACATCAAGTGGAATTTCACCAAGTTCCTCATCAATCGCCAAGGTGAGGTGGTTGCTCGCTTCGAACCTACTCACAACATGGAGGATGTAGAGAAGCAATGCGAGGCGGAGCTGTAATTAAATGAAGAATGAAGAATGTAGAATGAAGAATAAAAATTACAAAACTAAAATACATTCTACATTCTTCATTCTTCATTTTTTATTCCAAACCTAAACTCCCTTTCTTCAAATCTCCATTCTGCCAAGTCGTAGCGAATCAAGCGCGAAAGAATCTTGATAACTTTGAAACGCTGCACACCTGAGAGCCTTACGATTCGATTCAACGAAAGCGTTTCATTGTGCTTTTCCAGCGTTTCTACCACACGTGTGTCTTCTTCCGAATAATGCACGATGCTGCCTCGTTCCTGCCGTTCATGTTTCCAAATATCCAAATGAACGGGCGAAGCAACTATATTCTCATCTTTGATACGGATATAAGCACAACGTTTTCCTTCATGATGCACTTCTCCCGTTTGTGCATCAATCTTCACGTCCTCTACGGCATAGATGGGACGCTTTTCCGAACGGGGAATGCTGCAAATAACGACCGTTCGTCCTTCCACCTGAATCGTCTCAAATTCGATGTTGGGTACAGGAATGCAATAGCGCTCGGCGGCTGCATGCATCATGAAGATTTCCTCCTCACTTGTCACTCCATGCACCTTGCCATCGTCGCGCACACCAATCAGCAAGCGCCCGCCATTGGTGTTGGCAAACGCAGAAACCGACTTCGCCAACTTCGCAGCATCCATCACCTTGTACTTGAAATCCTGCTGCTCGTGCTCGCCTTGCTCAATCAGTTTCAATAGCCGTTCCTTGTCCCCTTTTACTTTCATCTTAGTGCGCTGTATTTCTTCCTACCCTTCACATAATACTGCCACAACAAGAAGAAATTTCTCCTTTCTTCCACCCTGCCTGTCGTTGCCCTTGCCGCTAAGTTCCTTTTTCTATCTGCCTCAAATTCAGGCAACAGACGTTTGAATTCATTTCGAGCGCGCATCATGGCACGAGCATTGGCAAAGTCCAGTTTCAGCACAGATTGCAGCATCGCCACACGGTCGAGCCACCAACGCACACGCATGACGCTTTTCAAGTCGCCTTCAGGCAGATTCTTATAGAGCATCAACAAGTTATTGCGGAAATTCAGAAATGTCTTGCGTGGATTGCCTTGGTTCAAGGTTGCACCTCCCAAATGGAATGCCACACTCTCACTAATGCACACAATCTGCTTACCTCGTGTGCAGAGTCGCCAACACAGGTCGATTTCTTCTTGATGGGCAAAGAAACGCTCATCCAATCCACCTGCATCCCAATAGTCCTTGGCACGTACCATCAGTGCAGCTCCCGTTCCCCAAAGCAAAGGAACTGTTTCGTCGTATTGTCCCTCATCCTTCTCCACAGTACTCATGACTCTACCCCGACAGAAAGGATAGCCATACTTATCGATGAAACCACCTGCCGCACCTGCATACTCGAACATCTCAGGTTGGCGCAGATAGCGTAATTTGGGTTGACATGCAGCACATTCCTCATGCGAATCCATATAGCGAAGCATAGGTTGCACCCATCCCTCCTGACGGATTTCCACATCGGAATTGAGCAAAAGATAGTATTCCGATTCAATCTCTTTCAACGCACGGTTGTATCCTCCCGCAAAACCATAGTTCTCATCGAGCACAATGGTTGGCGTATCGGGAAATTCCCTGCTCAGCATCGTCAAGGAATCATCAGTAGAAGAGTTGTCGGCTACAATCACCTCCACACCCTCTGCCTGCGAGCAACGAATCACCGAAGGCAGATACTTGCGCATCATCTCGGCTCCGTTCCAATTCAATATCACAATTGCCAACTTCATCATAGCAGTTCTCCTTTCAGCGCATCGCCTTTCGTATTCCATCCACCGAGCCGAACATTCACAATCTGATTGTTCAGTTCCTCTCTGTTAGGTAATTCCACACGTATATAATTATCTGTAAATCCATGCATTTGTCGTCCTTTCGGCGCATGTTCGAGCAGGACGGGACGCACTGTTCCCATGAATTTCTCATAGAATGCCTTTGTTTTTTGTTCCGACATGGCAAGCAGCACCTGACTGCGCTCATGTTTCACCTCGGGCTTCACTGCGTATGGTATTTCCAAAGCCTTTGTGCCAGGACGCTCAGAATAACTGAACACGTGTAACTGGCTCACATCGAGACTCTCTATGAATTGCCTTGCCTGCTCGAAAAGTTCAGGTCGTTCACCTCGCGTTCCTACAATCACATCCACTCCAATAAACGCATCGGGCATCAATTCCTTCACTTTGTTGATTTTGTAGCGAAACAAAACCGTATCATATCTGCGATGCATCAACTTCAGCACTTCGTCGCTTCCACTTTGCAGTGGGATATGGAAATGTGGCATGAAGGCGCGACTTTGCGCCACATATTCAATGATTTCATCCGTCAACAAGTTTGGCTCAATACTCGAAATGCGGTATCGCTCAATGCCTTCCACCGCATCGAGTGCCTTCACCAAATCAAAGAAGGTCTCTCCGGTGCTGTGTCCGAAGTCACCGATATTCACACCTGTAATCACAATTTCCTTGCCACCTTCTGCTGCCACTTGCTGCGCCTGCTCCACCATCGAAGCGATACTTCCGTTTCGACTTCTTCCACGTGCTATAGGAATTGTGCAATAGGTGCAATAGTAGTTGCATCCATCCTGCACCTTCAAAAAATATCTCGTCCTATTGCCATGTGAGCAAGACGGTGCAAAACTCCTTATATCTTTGGTGGGAACTGCTATCGTAATACCTTTCTTATTCGCATCGCTCTTCAATCTAGGTTCTTCGTTTGACAACTCTTTCATTATCAATTCCACAATCTGTCCCTTCTGTTCCGAACCCACCACAAGGTCCACACCTTCGATGTCGGCTATCACTTGTGGCTTCAACTGAGCATAGCATCCCGTCACCACAACGAAGGCTCCCGGGTGCTGCTTCACCATCTTGTGAATGGTCTGCCGGCACTTGCTATCAGCCACTTCAGTCACGGAACAAGTATTCACCACGCAGATATCAGCCACCTCACCTTTCTCGGCTGTGGTCACACCATGCTCCTTCAACTGCAAACCAATCGTACTGGTTTCAGCAAAATTCAGCTTGCATCCTAATGTGAAATATGCCGCCTTTTTACCTTGTAAAATACTCGAGTCTATCATAATGCGGTGCAAAGATAGGAATTTTAAATGAAGTAATCGCCATGTGAGAAGTACAAAAGTAGTCGTAAAAGGCTGAACATCCCGTCATTGGGGATTTACCAAATATTTATAGGGGACAAACTCAAGTCAATCCCCTATATCGTTGTCGTCAAACCCCTATAACGTTTGAGTTGTGAGCCTATAACGTTTGAGTAGTGACGGTGTAGCGTTTGAGTAGTGACGGTGTCTTGTTTTCGCAGGTTCCAAAATCGGTTTTTTACGGGAATTAGCAGCACTGATTTTCAAAGGTTTACCTGAACCGTCCATTTTTGTTCTTCACACTTGCTCATTTTTCATTTAAATTCATTAACTTCGCAGCATGAAACGATTATTCATCTATACACTCGCATTTTTCACTTTTCTCTTTTCGTTTTTTACTCCTTCTTGGGCTCAAAGGAAGAAAATCAATCGTTTCGTGCCAGCTGGAGATTACAGTGGCATCACGCACATCAAGGACAATCTCTATGCGGTGGTGGATGACAAATCGGAGAAGGATGGCTTTTATCTTTGGAATATCTTCATCGATAGCAAGAAAGGAAAGCCTGTCAACATAGAGAATCTCGGATTTATTGCTACACCGAATCCAAATCGCGATGCTGAAGGAATTGCGTACCTGCCTCATCGAAACACCCTCCTCATAGCGGGAGAGAAGGACAATCGCATCATTGAATACACGCTCGAAGGACAACCCACAGGACGACAATCCATCCCGCTCCTTTCAAAGCGAGGCAATTTGGGCATCGAAGGACTTTGCTACGACTCCCTCACCCACACGGTCTGTGCCATAGAGGAAAACAATGGTGCAGACTCCTGCCATCTCTTCCTACTTGACGACAATCTTCAACTGATTGATACGAAAATCTATCCGCTCGACCCTCCATCTGCGAAGCCTAAAAAGAAAGGTTCGCACATCTATGGAGCCAGTGAAATTTTAGCATACAGTGGAAATTTATGTGTGTTGGAGCGCGAAGTACGCATTCCGAAAAACAAAATCGGTGCTTGGGCTCGCACAAAAATTTACACATACATCCCAGTTGAGGGTAAAAAAGTATCCACTCTCTTCGATAAGAAAACTCGACTAAACCTCACCTCCCGTCGCTTTGCCAACTTTGAAGGCATGTGCTTCGGTCCCACTCTTGCCGACGGTACCCCTACCCTCATCCTCATCTCCGACTCTCAGCACAGACACAAAGGTGTGCTACGCGACTGGTTACAAATTGCCCCCTCCAGCTCCCCCGAGGGGGAGGGAAAATGGAAATGAAGAATGAAGAATGAAAAGTGAAAAATGAATAATGAAATAATTAAGTAATATGAAACGATTTCTAACTATCTGTTTGATTTCCTCTCTTTGCCTCAGTGCTATGGCACAGCAAAGAACGCTTCAAGTAACTGTAAGTAATCCCACTTCTGTGGCAAAAAATGATGCACCTGTAGTGATTCGCTTCGCGGAAGTGAAGAAACTCAAGTTTTCAGTAGCATCAGCGAGTGTCAAATCGAATGGGACTGAGATTCCTTGCCAACTCGACGACCTCAATGCAGACCGCAAGAACGACGAACTGGCTTTTGTTGTCAATCTTGCAGCCAATGAATCAAAAACCTTCGATGTAACTCTCAGTGCAGATGCCGAAGTCTCAGGGAAGTTGGAGGGGTCTGCCAAAGCACGCACCTACGCCGATATGCAACTGAACGACAAGAAGAGCAAATATCCTTTCATCACTCGTTTGGAAGCACCAGGAAAAGTGAATGTGTATAGCGATTTGTACCATCATGGTGCAGCTTTCGAGAGTGAACTCACGGCTTATCGCATTTATTTCGACCACCGTCAGAATATCGACATCTACGGAAAGGTGAAGCGTCAACTCGAATTGCCCGACACGCATTTCTATACCACTGCCGAACAACAAGCAAAAGGTTACGGCAACGATGTGCTGTGGGCTGGTCAGAGTGTGGGCTGCGGAAGTCTGAAGTTATGGGACGGTTCTGCTCCTCAAAACTGGACTGAAGTGGAGACTCGTGGACAACGCATCATCAGCGCAGGGCCTGTGCGTACACTCGTGGAAGTGAGCGACTTAGGTGTGAATGGTTATGATGTGCGCACACTCTACACCTTGTGGGCAGGGCATCGTGAAGTGGAAGTTTGTGCCTCTCTCAGCAAACCACTCGAAAGCACCATGTTCTGCACGGGTGTTCAGAAATATGGTCCTCAACCCGAAAGCATCATTCGCGAAAGTGAAGGCATTGCAGCTTCTTGGGGAAAGGACTATCCTGAGCAGTCGAGCGACAAGGCAAAGGAGCAGTTTCCACCTGAAGCCGTAGGACTTGCCGTTTATGTGCCTGCCGACTATCGCATCAGTTCTGCCGAAAGCGACATCAATTGCCTTTTCACGCTCGGTAAAAAAGGTCAGACATCCTTCCGCTACTATGTCAGTTTCTGTGCCGACAAGGAAGCAAACGGTTATCACTCCCCATCCGCTTGGTTCAACTCCCTCGATGCATGGAAAGCAGCACTCGATGCACCAGTGACAATTAAGATAAAGTAAAGGTAGGTTCTAAAAATTCTGTTTTTTAGTTCACTACCAATTTTTTTCATTTCGGTTGCTTTTTGTTTGATTTGAAGTCTTTTTGCCACTTTTCTCGGTTACATAGCTCGCTATGCGCCCTCAAAAACTGACAAAAACCCAATCAAATCAATTCAAAAATCAATCCGACATAATTTTTAGAACCTACCTAAAAAGGTTTCCAACGATTCTGGAAATCGAGAAAAGAATAATCGAAACGAGCAGCACGATGATAGGTCGGGCTGTTCGTTTTTTCATATAAAGAAATAGGCTGATGATTGCCACATAAAGTAAAATCACTTCGAAAAACGTAGGACGAAAAGAGAGTGTGGAATGCGGAATGGAAGAAATGAAAGAAGTGAGAGTTTCCATGCCTTTTGCCAACAAATTGAGAATGGAAGCAATGAGTGTTTGTGCTCCATGCCAAAAAGAGAAAAGCCAAAACAACACGGAAAAAAACATGATTCCATAAGCGAGCAATGTGGCAAAGACATTCGAGAATAAAGACAGTAGTGGCACTTGTCCGAAATAGTAAGCAACGAGTGGTAATGTGGAAAGCGTGCAAACCAAAGAAATCACCACTATCAGCACCAGAAAGCGAAGAATCAGATTTCCAGTATTCAGAAACGAAAGCTTATACATTTCCTTCACCTCATCAAATTCCATCAGCACAGGAATGATTAGTGCGATGCCCAGCATAGAAGCAAAGGAAAGTTGGAAACCCACATTCATCAACTGCAAGGGATTCCAGCAGAGCATGAGGATTGCCGTGAGGCAGAGGGTATTGAGCAGATGATATTCACGTCCTACCACCAAAAGGACTTGAAGAATGCTTGCCATCGTTGCAGCACGAACTAACGAAGGAGGAAATCCAGCAATGGCAGTATAGAGCCAAATGATAGGTAATAGAGCGCAAAGGGCAACGATTCTACGTGTTCGAATCGAAATGGGAAGTACGAAAAGGAATAAGTTGAGCACCACAAGAAAGGTGTTGAGGTGGAAACCCGAAAGCGCAAGGATATGGGAAATGCCCGCATTGCCAAACTCTTGACGCTGTTGCTTTGTTAGTTTCGTGCGATTACCAATCGTCATTGCCTCGATGATGGCACCCGTTTCGCCAGTCAATCCTGCACGTTCATAAGTGCGGTGCATCGCTTGTTGCAAAGAACGAAACGACCAGGATGATTTGGAAGAAGAATCAGAAGAAAGAGTCTGCCAATTTCGCTTTGGCACATAACAAGTGGCAGACGTGCCCGAATAGAACAAATAGGATTGATAAGTGCGAAACACTGAATCTGTCTGCAAATGTGGAGCTGTAGGATTCACATATTTGGGAACAAGCACTAATTGGTCGTCTAATTGCAAAGCTTTTGCTCGTTCCTCTTTCGCTAAATAAACAAGAAGATAAGTTCCTTCCTCACTTTTCACCTTTACCTCATAACTATTTGTCTTTTCCACAGGCAAAGAGACAACTGAAGCACGAATAGCTTGCTCCTCAGAAGGCACTGATTCTGCCAAACGTTGATAACGATAAGCAAAGAGTGTAAAGGCAAATAAGAAAGTAAACAAATAAGTGGCTATGCCAAAGGCGGAAGAAGTATGTGGCGTCTTCACTTTCCGCACCTCCAACACAACTAACAAACATGCGGAAAGACAAAGTATCGGGAAAAGCACCCCGGTTGGCAATGCCACATAGGACAAAAGACAATTCGCCCCAACAAGCCCTAATACAAAGGGGATGATGAGGCGAACGAGGGGAAACATGTTATGGTGTGTTCTATAATTCTGTTTTTATATTTCTCTATTTTGATGTAATTCTATTTCGGTTGCTTTTTGTTTTCTGTGGCATCTTTTTGTCATCTTTCTCAGTCACATAGCTCTCTATGCTCCCTCAAATGCTAACAAAAATCTACTC